>Ga0209399_10001506_pt1 | contig 12108 bp, 10 predicted proteins | sample OV2TP3_FD_184130 | JGI IMG/M metagenome (GOLD analysis project Ga0209399, IMG submission 184130) | Hot spring microbial communities from Beatty, Nevada to study Microbial Dark Matter (Phase II) - OV2 TP3 (SPAdes) (version 3) | ecosystem: Environmental > Aquatic > Thermal springs > Hot (42-90C) ... | reverse complement strand
TCATCGCGTTCAGGCCGGCGGCTTTCGCCCGCTCCATCGAAGCCGTGTAGACCTCCTCGCCGGTGCGCCCGGGCTTCATCTCGGACAGTAAGATGTCCTGCAGGCGGTTCGTGTTTTCGAGCGCCGCTTGCAGGCCGGCGGGAACGTCGGTTTCGCCCTCGCGCAGGATGTAGGCGTGTTTCTGGTAGTCGGTGGAGAAGTCGAGGTAGATGATGCCGAAGTCGAGGTGGAGGATGTCGCCGCGCTCGAGCATGAAGTCGTCGGGCGGCACTTCCGACGGGTCGAACTTCATCCCGCGGCGCTGCACGCGGATGTCGGGGCGGAACCAGAGGCCGACCGCGTGGTCGGCCGAGCGCTGCCGGATGAACCAGAGCACGTCGCCCACGGTGGTTTTCCCCGGCGTGATGACTTGGCTCGTGAAGGCTTCTTCCCAGATCTTGCGCGTCACCTCGGCTGCTTCGCGGAAGAGCGCCTCCTCTTCCGGCAGGCTGGTGTCGAGGTAGTCGATCACGAGGCGTTCCGAGCTCACCAGGCGCTTCGCATACTCCGACCCCAGCGCCTCCGTGAGGTAGTCTTTCATCGAAGCGGTCAGGCCGTCGGCCGCCGACGTTTGCTCGGCCATGTTCACCCCGATGCGGCGCGGCCGGTGCTGCTCGACCAGCTTGCGCAGCTCCTCGCCCACCTGCGCGCCGCGCGCGGCGATCACCCGGTCGAAGAACGGCGCGCCCTGCTTCCACTGGTGGCTCCCGATGACGACGCGCTCGGGGCGCGCGCCCCCGGCGTCGAGGAAGACGTAGGCGTTGCGCCCGCCGGGGTAGGTGCCGTCGGGCGTGATGAAGGGGAAGACCGGGTCGACGTTGTACTCGCGGGTGAGGACGATCCACAGTTGTATGTCGTTCGCGCGCATCGCCGGGCCCAGCACGGTGTCGAGCTTCTTCAGGACAATCTGGTCGTGCAGCCGGGCGCGCTCCCGCTCCGTCCGCGTGCCCTCGACGCCCGCCGTCGGCAGTACGACCAGCAGCAGGAGCAGCAAGGTGGCGCGCAGGATGCGTGTCTTCATGGGAGCCTCCTCGGAAGAGCCGTTATTCTAGCAAGGCTAGAAGGCGGTGCGGAGGAGCTTGAGGGTCGCGACCAGCAGGACGACGCCGAGGATGCGGCGCAGCCACAGGCCGCGGAAACGCCGCGCGCCCAGATAAGACCCGAGGAGGCCGCCGGCAAAGGCGACCCCTACGAGCCACACCAGCCCCGACCAGTCCACTTCCTTGCGCGCCAGGTGGCCGTAAAGCCCGGCGGCGGAGTTTACCCAGATGAAAGCCGCCGAGGCGGCGGCGGTGCGCCTGGCGTCCGCCCACTTGAGGAGGATGATCAGCGGGCTCAAGAAAATCCCGCCGCCCACGCCGATCAGCCCCGAGACAAACCCGATGGCGGCGCCCGCCGGCAGCGTCACCGCCAGCGACGGCACGCGCAGAAGAGATTCTTCCGCCGCGGTCGGCGTCAACAAGATTAGCCGGTAGGCGGCGAACACCAGCACCGCTGCCAGCACGACCATGTAAGCGCGCGGCGGCACTTGGGTCAGGCCGCCGAGGAACGCGAAGGGAACGGAAGTCAGCAGGAACGGCCACAGCAGCCGCGCGTGGAAGTGCCCGGCGCGCGCGTAGCTCGTGAAGGAGGTCCCCGAGACCAGCAGGTTCAGGCAGAGCGCGCTCGGCGCCATCGCCGCCGGGGCCAGGCCGAAGAAGGACAGCACGGCGAGATACCCCGAGGCGCCGCCGTGGCCCACCGAGGAGTAGGCCAGCGCGACGAAAAACACCAGCCCGAGCAGTAACGCCAGCAGCAGCGGGTCGTGGGGCAGCATTGAACCGCCTATGAAAGCACAATCCGCGCCCGCGCGCAGCAGGGAAGCGGCGGGACTTGACAGGAACCGTAGGCGCGGAGTCTAATCCCTGAAGTTAACTATAGTTAACATCGGGACGGTGTCCGTGCCGCTGAAAGCCATCGTCGGCCTCGTTCTCCAGACCCTGCTGGCCTTCGTCCTCATCTTCCTCGCCTGGGGGTTCGACGACTGGCGAGGGTTCTTCCGCGAGCCGGCCCGGGCCGCGCTCGTTGCCGTGGCGGTCTTGAACCTGGTCGCCCTCTTTGCGCTGCGGCTGGACGTCCAAGTGTTCCGCAAAGGGCAGCGGCCGGTGGGCCGGCAGCGTGCCCTGCTGCCGGTGATTATGCTCGTCGGACTTTCACTCGTCGCCTTCCTGCCCTATGCCGACCGGCGCGGGGTCCTGACCTTCGAGTCGGCCGGCGCGCTGCGCTGGCTGGGCCTGGCGCTTTACGTCGCCGGCAACGTCCTGGCCTTCGCGGCGGTCAAGGCGTTGGGGAAGCAGTACAGCGGCTACGTCACCTTGCAGGACGGCCACCGGCTGGTGCAGGAGGGCGTCTACGGCGTCATCCGCCATCCCATCTATTTGCGGGCGCTGCTGGTGGTGGTCGGCCTGCCGCTTCTTTTCCGCAGTTGGCTTTTCCTGGGAATGCTGCCGCTCGGCGCGCTTTTCGTGGGCTTGCGCATCCGGGCGGAAGAGAGGCTGCTCGCCGAGGAGTTCGGGGCGGAGTTTGACGCCTACCGGCGGCGCACCTGGCGTCTGCTGCCCTACATTTATTAGGCGAGCGCCCGCAGCGGCGAGCGGGCGTCGAGCCGGCGCAGGCCGGAGGCGCGCGCGGCGGCCACGGCGCCTTCGTATTCTCGCGCGGTGAGCGGGCGGTTGATCTCCACGTACTCTTTCGCCGAGACTTTGCCGGCCGGGTAGTATTGCGCCATCACGTTGACGTAGGTGTCGGGCCCGAGCTCCCGTGCTACCCACTCCAGTATCTCCCGCGTGCCGGCGATGCCGCCGGGCATCACCAGGTGGCGCAGCAGCAAGCCGCGCCGCGCCAGGCCGTTTTCGTCGAAGACAAGAGGGCCGACCTGCGCGTGCATGGCTTTGATGGCGTGGCGGGCGGCTTCAGGGTAGTTCGGGGCCTTGGAGTAGTGCCTCGCCATCGCCGCGTCCCAGAACTTGAAGTCGGGCATGTAGATGTCGACGATGCCGTCCAGCAATTCAATCGAGTCGAGCGAGTCGTAGGCGCTGGTGTTGTAGACGAGCGGCAGGCGCAGGCCCCCGGCAGCGGCGAGCGGCAGGGCTTCCAGGATCTGCGGGACGACGTGCTCCGGCGTGACGAAGTTGATGTTGTGGCAGCCGCGCTCCTGGAGCGTGAGCATCATCGCCGCCAACTCGGCCGGCTTCGTCGCCCGCCCGCCGCCTTCCCAACTGATGTCGTAGTTCTGGCAAAAGACGCAGCGCAGGTTGCACCAGGAAAAAAAGATGGTGCCCGAGCCGTTCCAGCCCCGCAGGCAGTCTTCCTCGCCGAAGTGGGGGAAGTGGCTGGAGACCACGGCGTAGCGGCCGGTCTTGCAGACGGCGAAGCGGTCGGCCAGGCGGTTCACCCGGCAGTCGCGCGGGCAGACGGTGCAGTCTTCGAGCAGCCCGAGCGCGCGCTCGACGCGGCGCCCGAGCTCGCCGCTTTCATAAAGACGGAGATAGGCCGGCTGGAATTCTTTGGGGGAGACTCGCGCCCGCGTCGCCATGGACCGAACTCTCGTTCGCCCCCATTGTAGCAAAAAGTCGCGGACCGAATGGGTGCCCTAGGCCTTTCTTCGCCCTTGACAATATTGGACTCACATCCTATACTACTGCCGGACTAAGAGAAGAATAGACATGGCTTTCGTAAGCTCTTTGTTTGCAATAGATTCTATCGAAACGCACTCGTAGCGGAGGTAAGACGCAATGGGCAAGATTATCGGCATTGACCTGGGGACCACAAACTCCGTGGTGGCGGTAATGCAGGCCGGCGAGCCGGTCGTCATCCCGAACCAGGAAGGCAGCCGGCTTACGCCCTCGGTCGTGGGGTTCACAAAGAGTGGCGAGCGGCTGGTGGGCCAGGTGGCGAAGCGCCAGGCCATCACCAACCCGGAGAATACGGTCTACTCCATCAAGCGCTTCATGGGGCGGCGCCACGACGAAGTCCAGCACGAGATCAAGATGGTGCCCTACAAAGTGGTGGCGGCCTCGAACGGCGACGCCCGCGTCGAGGTGATGGGCAAGGAGTACTCGCCGCCGGAAGTCTCGGCGATGATCCTGCAGAAACTGCGCCAGGCGGCCGAAGACTACCTGGGCGAAAAGGTCACGCAGGCGGTCATCACCGTCCCGGCCTACTTCAACGACAGCCAGCGCCAGGCGACCAAAGACTCGGGGCAGGTGGCGGGGCTCGAGGTGATGCGCATCATCAACGAGCCCACGGCGGCGGCGCTCGCCTACGGGCTCGACCGCAAGAAGGACGAGGTCATCGCCGTCTACGACTTCGGCGGCGGCACCTTCGACATCTCCATCCTCGAAGTCGGCGAAGGCGTGGTCGAAGTCAAAGCCACCAGCGGCGACACCCACCTGGGCGGCGACGACATCGACCAGAAAATCATCGACTGGATCATCGAAGAGTTCAAGCGCGACCAGGGCATCGACCTCGCCAAAGACCGCATGGCGTTGCAGCGGCTCAAGGAAGCCGCCGAGAAGGCCAAGATTGAGCTGTCGCAGCTGCAGGAGTCGGAAATCAACCTGCCCTTCGTCACCGCCGACCAGACCGGGCCCAAGCACCTGCAGCTGAAGTTGAGCCGGGCCAAGCTCGAGCAGTTGATGGAAGACCTGGTGCAGCGCACGCTGGGTCCCTGCCGGCAGGCGCTCGAAGACGCCGGGCTCAAGCCCGAGCAGATCAACGAAGTGGTGCTGGTGGGCGGCTCGACCCGCATCCCGCGCGTGCAGCAGGTGGTGCGGGAACTGTTCGGTCGGGAGCCGCACAAGGGCGTGAACCCGGACGAAGTGGTGGCGGTGGGCGCGGCCGTGCAGGGCGGCGTGCTGGGCGGCGAGGTGAAGGACGTGCTGCTGCTCGACGTCACCCCGCTCTCGCTCGGCATCGAGACCCTGGGCGGCGTGATGACCACGCTCATCACCCGCAACACCACCATCCCCACCCGCAAGAGCGAAATCTTTTCGACTGCCTCCGACAACCAGACTTCGGTCGAGATTCACGTCCTGCAGGGCGAGCGGCCGATGGCGCGCGACAACCGCACGCTGGGCAAGTTCCACCTGGTGGGCATCCCGCCGGCGCCGCGCGGCGTGCCGCAGATCGAGGTCGCCTTCGACATCGACGCCAACGGCATCCTCAACGTCCACGCCCGCGACACCGCCACCAACCGCGAGCAGAAGATCACCATCACTGCCTCGAGCGGCCTCTCCAAGGAGGAGGTCGAGCGGATGCAGAAGGACGCCACCGCCCACGCCGACGAAGACCGCCGGCGCGTGGCCGAAGTCGAGGCGCGCAACCGGCTCGACACCCTCGTCTACTCGGTCGACAAGCTGCTGCGCGAGAACCGCGACAAGATTGCCGAGGACGACGCCAAGCAGACCCAGGCGGCCCTCGACGACGCCCGCAAGGCGCTCAACGAAGGCGGCCTCGACCGCATGAACGCCGCCTTCGAGGCCCTCACCCAGGCCAGCCACAAGCTGGCCGAGGCCATGTATCAGAAGGCTGGCGCCGGCGCGGGCGGCGGGAGCGAAGCCGCCGGCGGCAAGGGCGACGGCAAGGCCAAGGAAGGCGAGGTCATCGACGCCGAGTATGTCGACGTCGACGAAGGCAAAGGCAAGAAGCCCAACTAGGGCGAGGGGGCGCCTAGCACCCCATGCCGACGGCGACCAAGCAAGATTATTACGAAACGCTGGGCGTGAAGCGCGGCGCCGCGGCCGACGACCTCCGCAAAGCCTACCGGCGCCTGGCGCGCAAGTACCACCCCGACGTCAACCCCGGCGACAAAGCCGCCGAAGAAAAGTTCAAGCAGATCCAGGAAGCCTACGACGTCCTCTCCGACCCGAAGAAGCGCAAGATGTACGACCAGTTCGGCTTCTACTCCGAGCAGTTCCGCCCCGGCGCCGGCCCGCCGCCGGGCGCGGGCGGGTTCGACTTCGGCGGGTTCGATTTTTCCGACTTCTCGGGCGGCGGGCGTGGCACGAGTTTCCGAGACATTTTCTCCGATTTCTTCTCGCGCTTCACCGGCGGCCCGGCGGAGCGGCCCGCGGAGCCGATGCGCGGCGCCGACCTCGAGTACGAAGTCGAAATCGGCTTCTGGGATTCCATCCGCGGCACGGTGCGAAGGCTGGCGATTTCGCGCCTCGACGCCTGCACGGCCTGCAAGGGCACGGGCGCGGCCGGCGGCCCGGCCACCTGCACGGCCTGCGGCGGCCGCGGCACCCTGACGCAACAGACCGGCCGGATGCGCTTCAATCTCACCTGCACGCGCTGCCAGGGCAGCGGCCGCACGCGAACCCTGTGCCGGCACTGCCGCGGCGAAGGCAAGCTGGCGCGCCCGGAGTCGCTCGAAGTGCGCATCCCGGCCGGGGTGAGCGACGGCTCGCGCGTGCGCGTGGCCGGGCGGGGCAACGCCGGCTCGGCCGGCGCGCCGCCGGGCGACCTCTACATCATCACCCGCGTCCGCCCGCACGAGTTTTTCGAGCGGCGCGGCGACGACATCTTCACGGTCGTCCCCATCACCGTGAGCGAAGCGGCGCTGGGGGCGCGCATCGAAGTGCCGACCATCGACGGCCGGGCGCTGCTGAAAGTTCCGGCCGGAACGCAGTCGGGCACGCGCTTCCGCCTGCGGGAAAAGGGCGCGCCCTCGCTGCGCACCGGGGGGCGGGGCGACCACTACGTCGAAGTGCGCATCGTGCTCCCCAAGGTGATGGACGAGCGCCAGAAAGAGATGCTCAAGGACTTCAGCCGGCTGACGCGGGACGACCCCCGGGCGGAAATCTACGCCGCCGCGGCGCGGTAAGACGCAAGTCGACCACAGAGGCACATAGGACACAGAGAAGAGCAAATGGCAAGGAAGAAAAAGCGGGGCAAAGTCGGCTACATGATCAGCGCCGTGGCGGAGAAGTTCCATCTGCACCCGCAGACGCTGCGGCTCTACGAGCGGGAAGGGTTGGTGACGCCCTCGCGCTCGGAGGGCAACACCCGGCTCTACACGGAAGAAGACCTGGAGCGGCTGGAAGTGATCGTGGCGCTGACGCGCGACCTGGGGGTGAACCTGGCCGGGGTCGAGTGCATCCTCAACATGCGCGACAAGATGGAAGAGCTGCAGGGGGAGATGGAGGAGTTCGCCCGGTTCGTCAACCAGGAGCTCGCCCGCATGCGCGACCGCTCCATGCAGGAGCGCTTCCGGACGGCGCTCGTCCGCGTCGGGCCTGCCCGTCCGGCCGGCGGGCCCCGCGCCCGCACCCCCGAGCCCGAAAAGGCCAAAGCCTCCTAAGGTTCAGCCCCGTGGCTCCTGCCACGGGGGAACCCAGCGGCGGGAGCCGCTGGGCTGAACGGGATTGAGTCGTGCCACAGCGCAAAAAGCTGGACGCCCGCCCCGGCTTTGGCTATAATCCTTCAGCCGCGGTCGTTGAGCCTCCTGTAGGTATCTGTTGAGTCTGGCATCGGTCGAGTGATGAATTTCTCTCCACAAGAAACCCGGAGGTCGCAATGAAGATCACGATTAGCGTCATCAAGGCGGACGTCGGCTCGATCGGCGGGCACATGGCGCCGTCGCGGCAGCTCATCGAGGCGGTGCGCCAGCACGTCACCCAGAAGGGCGCCGGGCTGCTGATCGACCACTTCATCAGCCACACCGGCGACGACGTCGCCATCCTCATGACCCACACCCGCGGGATGGGCGACTCCAAGGTCCACAAACTCACCTGGGACGCCTTCGTGGCCGGGACCGAAGAAGCCAAGCTGCAGGGGCTCTACGGCGCCGGGCAAGACCTGCTCAAGGACGCCTTCAGCGGCAACGTGCGCGGTATGGGCCCCGAGGTCGCCGAGATGGAGTTCGACGAGCGGCCCAACGAGCCCTTCCTCTTCTTCGCCGCCGACAAGACCGACCCGGGGGCCTTCAACCTGCCGCTCTACCTCGCCTTCTGCGACGTGATGAACACGCCGGGGCTGATCCTCTCGCCCAAGATGTCGAAGGGCTTCCGCTTCGTCATCATGGACGTGAACCACACCGAAGGCGACCGCATCATCGAGCTGAACGCGCCGGAAGACATCTACGACATCGCGGCGCTGCTGCGCGACCCGGAGCGCTACGTGGTGGAGTCCATCTGGTCGCGCTCGACGGGCGAGCAGGCGGCGGCGGTGGCGACCTCGCGGCTGCACAACATCGCCGGCAAGTACACCGGCAAGGACGACCCGGTGATGCTGGTGCGCACGCAGATGAACTTCCCCGCCACCGGCGAGGTGCTGGCGCCGCTGGCCATCGGGCACTTCGTGGCCGGCGGCATGCGCGGCTCGCACCACATGCCGCTGATGCCGGTCGTGCAGAACTCGATTGTGAGCTACTTCGACGGGCCGCCGGTCATCAGTTGCGCCGGCTTCTGTGTGCAGCAGGGCAAGTTGACCGAGGCGGTGGACGCCTTCGACCACCCCTTCTGGAAGACGGTGCGCGACCGCATCTCGGAGAAGGCCATCGAGTTCCGCAAGCAGGGCTTCGTGGGGCCCACGATGCTGCCGATGAACGAGCTCGAGTACACCGGCGTGATGGAGAAGCTCAAGGAGCTCGACACCCGCTTCAAGGTGCGCAAGGGCGAAAAAGTCGCCGCCGACGACTAGAACCCCTCCACTGTCATCCCGAGCCCTTGATTCCCCTGGGAGCGAGGGATCTCTTTCTGCTTGAGGAAGAGATTCCTCGGCCTACGGCCTCGGAATGACACACCTTCTCGTGGGCCACGCGGTGCTAACTTTTTCGGGGGCGACCCGTCTAAGGGGGCATGGAGAACAACGGCAGGCTCGGAGGAGGACGGCTGAAGGCGGCCGGGGCGGTTCTTGCCCTGGCGGTCCTGTTTGCGGCCGCCGGCCTGAACTTCGCCGAGCTCTACCGCGCCGCCGACCGGCAGGCGCATCTCGCCTACGCCGGCGCCGCGCAGTTTGCGGGCAACCTGCGGCTCGTCTATGAAGTCGAAGCGGCCGCAGCCGAGCTGAAAGCTTCGGCCGACGCCCGCGCCGCCGAGACGCGCTCGGGCGGCGGCGCGAAGCCCGCTCGCTGCTCGGCGTCGGTGACACTGGCTCGCTGACAAGTTCCGTTGTAACCCCCTCGAGACTCGCGCCGGCCCGCCGCGAGTCTGCTATCCTGTCGCCATGGCACGAATCGCCACCAAGAACGTCCGCGAGAAACCCACTGCGGCCGACGGCCATCGCGCCCTGGTGATGACGCTCTGGCCGCGCGGCGTAAAAAAAGCGGCGGCGGACGCCTGGTACAAAGAGTTGGGCACGCCGCGGCCGCTGATCCGCGCCTGGAAGAGCGGCCGGATTCGCTGGCCGGCGCTGCGCCGCGGCTACGTTGAATACCTGAAGACACCGAAGGCGCGGGCCGCGCTCACGAAGCTCGTCGGAGTGGCGCGCCGGCGGCGGGTGACGCTGCTCTGCATTTGTCGCGACGCGAGCCGCTGCCACCGCAGCCTGCTGGCCCGGGAGTTGCAGAAGCGCCTGCGCCGCGCCTAGCTGGCGGGGTTGCGCGCCCTTCGTCATTCGACTATTCTTGCGCCACCCGGTGGCCGGCGCCACCGAGCTCGGCGAAAAAGTTTCTCGCGCCGAGCCCCAGGCGCCTGCCTGGGGGAGCCGCGAGTCCTAACGAGTGACAGCAACTTCGCCCAGTTCGGTCTGCTCTCTTTGTTCCGGCACCGGCTGGAAGCCGGTCGAGCAGGAGGGGGTGCGGCGCGTGGTGCGCTGCGACTGCCGGCAGCAGACCGCCATCGAGCGGCGCCTGGCGGCGGCGCGCATTCCGCCGCGCTACGTGCACTGCGCTTTCTCGAACTTCGACACCAACGTCCACGAAAACGCAGCCTTCAACCAGAGCCTGCGCGAGGCCCGCTTTCTGGCGGAGCGCTTCGCGCAGGAGTTCCCCGCGCACGCGGACTTCGGGCTGCTCTTCACCGGGCCCTGCGGGACGGGGAAGACGCACCTGGCGGTGGCCATCCTGCGCGCGCTTGTCGAAAAAGGCGCCGAGTGCCTGTACTACGATTTCCGCGAATTGCTGAAGGCCATCCAGGCGAGCTACAACCCGGTGTCGCAGACGACCGAGATGCAGGTGCTGACGCCGGTGCTGGAGGCGGAAGTGCTGCTGCTCGACGACCTGGGCGCCTCGAAACCCTCGGCCTGGGTGCTCGACACCGTCGGCCACATCATCAACAGCCGCTACAACGACAAGCGCGTCACGCTCATTACGACCAACTACCCGGACGCGCCCGCCGCCGCCGGCGCCTTGCGCGAAGACACGCTCGCCGAGCGCATCGGTGAGCGCATGCGCTCCCGCCTCTACGAGATGTGCCGCGTGGTGCCGCTCGCGGCCGACGACTTCCGCCGCCGCGTCAAGCAGGCCCAGTACCACTTCTCCTGACCGAGCGTTGACAGCCGGCGGGAGGCTCGGCTATAGTCGGGCTCGCCAACGCAAACCGGCTCCCGCGCATCCAAGCGGGGGAGAGAGAAAAGCCGCGGGGCCGGTCGGCACGGGGTAGCGGTCGGGTTCAGCTCTCCGGCAGTCCCGCCCGGGATTTCCCGCAGCAGGCGGCGTCGAGAGCGCGACTTGTCCGAGCTTGAGGAGAGGATGACGTCGAAGCGCCAGGAAGAAGCGGTGGTGCCGCCGGAAGCGGCCGAGGTTCCCTCGCCCGAGACCGAAGCGGCCAACGAGGACGTGAACTCGGCCGAGCTCGAGCAGCTCCTCGACCAGTACAGCGAGACCGAGCTGGCGAGCGGCGAAATCCGCTCCGCCACCGTCGTCAACATCACCTCGGACGGCGTGGTCGTCGACCTGGGCCTGAAGTCCGAGGGCCTGGTGCCGCTCGGCGAGTTCAGCGACGAGGCCGGCCAGCCCACCATCGAGCCCGGCGCCCCCATTGAAGTCCTCATCGAAGGCCGCGAGCCGAAAGACGGCTACGTCCCCTGCAGCTCGGAAGGCGCGCACCGGCGGAAGCTGTTGAGCGAAGTCGAGACCGCCTGGCGCGAGCAGACGAAGCTCCTCGGGCGCGTGACCGGCCGCGTCAAGGGCGGCCTGCAAGTCGAGATCAACCTGACGGGCGCGCACCCGGGCCGGCGGCCGCTGGAAGCGTTTATGCCCGGCTCGCAGGTCGACATCAAGCCGGTGCGCCACTGGGAAGGCTTCCTGGGCCGCGACCTCCCGCTCCGCATCCTCAAGTTCAACCGCCGCCGCGGCAACCTGGTGGTCAGCCGCCGGCTGCTGCTCGAAGAAGAGCAGGCCCGTCGCCGCAAGCTGCTGGAAGAAGAGTTGAAGGAAGGCGCGGTGCTCACCGGCACGGTGAAGAACATCACCGACTACGGCGCCTTCGTCGACCTGGGCGGCATCGACGGCCTGCTCCACATCACCGACATTTCTCACCGCCGCCTGACCCATCCCTCCGAAGCCGTGCAGAGCGGCCAGCAGGTGCAGGTGAAAGTCCTGAAAGTGGACAAAGAAAAGGAGCGCATCTCGCTGGGGCTGAAGCAGCTCGAGGCCGACCCCTGGAAGGACGCCGCCAAGAAGTACCCGGTCGGCGAGCGCGTGCGCGGGCGGGTGACGCACCTGGTGGACTTCGGCGCCTTCGTCGAGCTGGCGCCGGGCGTGGAGGGGATGATCCACGTCTCGGAGATGTCCTGGACGAAGCGCGTCAAGCATCCCTCGGAAGTCGTGAACGAGGGCGACCTGGTGGAAGCGGCCGTGCTCGACGTGCAGCCGCGTGAGAAGCGCGTCTCGCTCGGCCTGCGCCAGACGCTGCCCGACCCCTTCAAGGCGGTCGTGGATCGCTTCCCGCCGGGCAGCGTCGTGAAGGGACGGGTGAAGAATGTCACCGAGTTCGGCGCTTTCATCGAGTTGGAGCCGGGCGTCGAAGGCCTGGCGCACGCGAGCGAGCTGACCTGGGAAAAAAAGAAGAAGCCCGGGCAGGCGCTCCAGCGCGGCCAGGAAGTGGACGCCAAAGTCCTGAAGGCGGACGCGGCCAACCGCCGCTT
>Ga0209399_10001505_pt1 | contig 12118 bp, 9 predicted proteins | sample OV2TP3_FD_184130 | JGI IMG/M metagenome (GOLD analysis project Ga0209399, IMG submission 184130) | Hot spring microbial communities from Beatty, Nevada to study Microbial Dark Matter (Phase II) - OV2 TP3 (SPAdes) (version 3) | ecosystem: Environmental > Aquatic > Thermal springs > Hot (42-90C) ... | reverse complement strand
CCATTTTCTGAGCCTCTTTGAAATATTGCCTATGTTTGTGATATTCTTTTTTGCTATGCTTATTATCCCTTTTGTTAATTTTTCTTCATCACATATTATTCCAACTTTGTTGAATCTTTTTGAGATAATAGTTAATGCTGTTCTCTTATTTCCATCTGAAAAGGGATGTCCTGCAATTATTCCCCTTACTATACAGGCATTACTTTTGTAAATATTGTTTTCCCTATTTGCCATTTGAATGTCGAAATCAAGGTTATGTTTATTTAATAATGCACCACCAAATTTCCTATTTAATTTGATAATGTAATTAATATTTACCATTTTATCCTACTAAAATGGGAATTACTATTTAAAGTTTTTGGTTTGGTTAGCTTTGATTCATAAGTCCGCTTTTTAGCTGACTATTGTGGCAGACTATTGACTTTTGAGGCAGAATTAAAACATTTGTGGCAAGTAGCAGTTATGAGGCAAAGCTGTTTCTTCGGGCTCTTCAAATTCAGAGCCCAAAATGCCTGTATTCCCCATAAGTAAAAAACCCGGCTAACTGCTTCATTCTCGCTAATTTTGGAAAAAGGCTTTTCTCAAGTGAAAAATATTTTTCGTTTTCAAATAATTCAAAAATTTCCGGCTTAAAAATATAAATGCCTGCATTTACTATATTTGTTGAATAATACTTTGGCTTTTCCTGAAAATCAATAATTAAATCGCCATCTAAGATAGCAGTTCCGTATTGTGATGGCTTTTCCCTTGTCATCAGCCCCATTGTCGCCAGCTTTTCTGATTGAGTATGCTTTTTAATCATCTTCAGTAAATCAAAGTTATTGTATGTATCGCCTGACATCACGACAAAGCTGCTATTCACTTTTCCTTTTATTGCTTTCAAGGCTTCCGCATTTCCTTTTGCCTGTTTTTCAGCGATCTCTACATTGATTTTTGCATTTGAGATCTGCTCCAATAGCCGATTTATGTTCTTTGAATGCTGTGTAACGATGTATAGCTGATTTATCCCGTGATTTGCGAAGAACGCTATCTGCTGATTTAACAATGAGTTTCCATGGACATCTTTTAATGAAATCTCCTGATGCCCGCCTTTCAGTAATAAGACCGCAGCATTTACTGACTGCTCCTGCAGCCCTTTCCTCAGGAAGTACTCTATCGCCTGCGACCTGCTTCTTATTACAGAGCCGTCTACTTTTGAATCTACTGATTTGAGCAGGGAATTATCAACAGATATAGCAATCTTGGATTTAGTCATTTTATGGACTCGTTTTTTTGAATTGAATAGCAATTCCAAGTTTGCGCCGACATGTGAGTTGGCTTGACATGCGTGCGATTAGCACGCTCTCTTTTGATACCAACTCACTCTCTTGCCACACAAACTGAATTTTTCATCAATGTTTTTGGCTTGCCCAAAAATATTGGTATGATAAAGTAGTAAAAAGTATTACTTTATATACATTTGTATTCTAGAGTATATATTAAATATATTTAAAAGTTTTAAAGAGAAAAGTTTATAAATAAGGTATGGAAAGTTCATACTACATGGGAAAATAAAAAATGGAAGAGCTAATACTAAAAAGGATTAATGAGCACAAAGAAGCAATTGAAAGATTATCTGGATGTAAAGATATTATAAAGAAAATAGCTGAAACTATCGTAAACTGCTATAAGCGCAATGGCAAGCTCATTTTTTTCGGCAATGGCGGCAGCTGTTCTGATAGCATGCATTTAGCAGCAGAATTTGTATCTCGCTATTACTTTGACAGGAAATCTCTTCCTGCTATGGCTTTAACCGACAATGTAAGCTTAACTGCAATAGGCAATGATTACTGCTATGAGGAAGTTTTTGCCAGGCAAGTTGAAGGATTTGTAAAAAAAGGAGATGTTGTAATAGGGATTAGCACCAGCGGTAATTCCAAAAATGTAATCAAAGCTATTGAGAAAGCAAAAGAATTAGGTGGAATAACTGTTGGATTTACAGGCAGAAAAGGCGGTATGCTAAAAGATAAAGTAGACATTTGTTTAAACGTGCCTTCAGATGATACACCAAGAATTCAGGAAGGCTATATGTTGGCAGGACATATTATTTGTGAATTGGTTGAAAAAGAATTGTTTAGGAAATAAATAATATAGATTTATTTGAAAAAGTGAATAAAATGTTAGACTTCACCAAAATCAAAACAATTTCAATAAAACAGAGAAAAAATAAGGTAAAGCTTAGCGATTTGATTAAGCCAGAGAATTCTAAAGTTCTTTTTAATTCTAAAGATTTTGATGGTTTAGTTGAAAGAGTAATTAAGGCTTACAAAAACAACAAGCAAATAATCCTGATGATGGGCGCTCATGTTATAAAGGTTGGGATGAGCCTTCTTATTATTGACTTAATGAAAAAAGGCATAATAAAGCATATTGCGATGAATGGCGCAGGCCCGATCCATGATTTTGAGCTTGCTTTGATAGGAGAAACTTCTGAGTATGTTGAGAAGACAATTGAGGACGGGACTTTTGGAATGGCAGAAGAGACCGGAAGCATGCTAAATGAAGCGATAAATGAAGGCGCAAAAAACAACTATGGGATGGGTTATGCAATTGCAAAGAAGATAAATGACATGAATCTTCCAAACAGGGAATGCACCATTTTATATAATGCCTACAAACTGGGCATTCCTGTTACTGTCCATACTGCCATTGGGACAGATGTAATATATCAGCATCCAAGCTGTGACGGCGCTGCAATTGGAAAAGCCTCTTATCAGGATTTCAAGGTCTTTGCAGAGAGTGTAAGCAAATTAGAAGGCGGTGTTGTGTTAAATGTGGGGTGCGCTGTGATACTGCCTGAAGTATTCCTAAAGGCATTGACAATCTCAAGAAATTTGGGCTATAAAGTTCAGAACATAACGACAGCAAACTTTGACATGATAGACCATTACAGGCCTAGAGAAAATGTAGTTAAAAGGCCTACATCATTGGGAGGAAAAGGATTTATAATAATTGAAAGGCATGAAAAGACAATTCCTACATTGCACAGAAAAATTCTCAATGAGTTGGGAAGATTGCTTAAAAATAAAGAGAAAAGCGGACAAACTGATAAAAATTAAATAAAAATGAAGCAGCGCCTGTTAAAAATCTTGGAAAACTTCAAGCATAAAAAAATCCTTGTAATAGGGGATATAATGCTCGACAAATACATCTGGGGCGATGTTTCAAGAATAAGCCCGGAAGCTCCTGTGCAGGTTGTGAGTGTTTTAAGGGAAACTTATGAAGCTGGCGGAGCGGCAAATGTGGCAAACAATATTTCTGCTTTAAGCGGCAAGGCGTTTATGGCTGGAATAGCTGGAAATGATGAAGCTAAAAATATTCTTTTTGAGGAATTAAAAAGAAAAGCAATTGATGTAAGCGGAATATTTATTGATAAAGACAAGCCAACAACACAAAAAGTCAGAATCATTGGAAAAAGCCAGCAATTGCTTAGAGTTGATTATGAGAATAAAAATCATTCCCACCCCAATATTGAAAAATCTATAACTAATTTTTTGAAAGTAAATATTAAGGGAGCGGACGCGGTTATTATTTCCGATTATGCAAAAGGGGTCATTACAGAGGAAATAGCCAGCCAGATAAAAGCTCTTGCTAAAAAAGAAAATAAGCCGATAATTGTTGATCCAAAGCCGAAGCATAAGGGGCTTTATTTTGGCGTTACTTTAGTGACTCCAAATAATTCAGAAGCAAGTGAAATGACAGGCATTGATGATGGAAGCGACGATGCGGTTTTGGAGATGGGCTCTCAGCTTTTGAAAGGCTTGAGTGCAAATGTCCTGATAACTCGTGGAGAGAAAGGCATGTCATTATTTCAAAAGGATGGTCCTGTAAAGCATATACCGGCAAAGGCAAAGGAAGTCTATAGCCTGATAGGCGCTGGCGACACAGTTGTTGCTGTAATAGCTCTTGCATTGGCATCAGGAGCAGATCTAGAGTCTGCTGCAATACTGGCAAACATAGCGGCAGGGATAAAAGTCGGCAAGATAGGGACAGCATCAGTAAGCATTCAAGAGATTAAAAGAGAAATTGGAAGCATCTAAATAAAGGGCAATTTTCTAATTTTGATTAAAGAACGCTTCAGGAAACTAAATTTTTACAATAAAGGCTTACCGCTTTGGTTTTTTTTTCTTCATCGCCATCTCCCGAACAATCGTTTCCAGCTTTTTTTGGTTTTTCCTGGTAAGCGTGTAAGTATAAAAAATGGCTGTAATTAAAAACATAAACCCGACTATAGTCAATAAATCCAATACCCTCAAAAATCCGATTTTTTTGTATATGGGATCCAACAAAAAAGGAAACAATGCAATTATTGTGAATGACACCCACAAAAAAACCCAAAATATAAACTCTTTTGCTGTAAACTCTTTCCTTTTATAGTGCAGGAATGAGTAGTAAATCATGAACAAGCCAAATAATGATCCTGCTATCTGGATTCCTAATACCATTTTGAGCAATCACTTACCATTTTGAGCAATCACTTGCCCTGCAAGCGATCCTTTTCATAGCCGAATTTCCACCAAAACATGTTCAAAACAATTTTTACTCCGTCAATTATTGTTGTGCCCTTATATTTATCAGAGTATATTGTTTGTATTGGAATCTGCACATATTTTAACCTTTGCTTTCCCGCCCTTGATATGATCTCTGACTCCATTGAATAATCTAGCGCATTCCATCTGATCTTATTGTAAGCCAAGTTTGAGAAGGCGCGAAAGCCCGATTGGGTATCATTAAGGCGGACACCATACAGCAGACTTACTATGTTTGATATAAACCAGTTGCCAAAGCGAAGAACAAAGGGCATTTGGCTGCTTGCCTTTCGGTAGCTGAAGACAATATCATACTTTTTTAATTTTTCGACAAACCTCGGTATATCATCCGGATTATGCTGGGCATCAGCGTCTAATGCCACTATATATTCTGCGCCCTTTTCAAAGGCAAAGTCACAGCCTGTCTTCAAGGCAGCGCCTTTGCCCAAATTTACAATATGTGTAAGAACAATAGCGCCTGCCTTTTCCGCCAGCTCTTTTGTTTTGTCTTTCGAGCCATCATCAACAACTATAATATTATCTATGTGCTTTCTCGCTTTTTTGACTATGGCAGCTATGTTTTTTTCTTCATTATGGGCGGGAATTATAGCATAGATTTTTTTTATATCTTTCATTGTGCGATTTCACTGTGTGATGTTTGATGTTAAATTGGCACTTTCAGTAATATCTTCCTCACTTTCTTCTGTCAAACTTTCTTCTATCAATGGCTTTTTGAAGTAGTCTGCATATTCTTTAATAATTGTGGTATTCTTTCCTTCCCAATCAACTTTATAAGTATAAATGTTTGTTCCTGTCAATCCGCGCTGATGGTCAAATAGCTTGAAATATTTAAGCCCATGCCCCTGCATATAAAACATTCTTGTGAACATTCCTCCGGCCAGCTCCTTGCCTGATAAAACAGCTTCTAACTCATTTTCACTTTTTGGAATTATAGTCATGCCAAAATCAAGAGTAACTCCATTGAACTCTTTTTTAAAGATTCCATCTTCGGTTGTGAATGCAGCCGCTTTAGGCCTTACAATTCCCTGCTGGCCTATGGCAAAAACATCATTATTGCTTAAATTTATCTGAAAGCCCCTGCTGCATACATAAATTCCTTCTTTATTTTTGCTGCAGCTATCTGTGCCTCCGTAGCCCGGCCATGGAGCTATCCATGTATTTGCCTCGCTGTCGCTGGATATAGCCTGAATCTCAAAATAAATATTCTCTGCCCTTTCTTTTGTGTAATTGAATTTACTCATCATATACTCAACTGCCTTTTTCTGCGGCATTTTTCTTGCATTCTGCCATATATCAGCCCTTTCAAAATTCCAAGAGCCAAAATGGCTCCAGACTCCGCTTTTTCCAATCATGTCTTCAGACGCTATAAAATATGCCTCTGGAGGACCGCAATGCGTAAATGAAATTATTTTTTGAATATCCTCATCATTAATTCCCCTGTCTTTCAGCTCTTTTTCTGCACTCTCCTTGTCCAATAAAATAATCTTATTTAATATCCTCAATGATAAGTGTGTATCGTTGTTTAATTCGTATAAAGCATTAAAAGCTCTGCTGCTTCCGCAGTCAAGCATTCTCAAAATACCCATAGCTTCCGACTCATTGCTTGCCATTAACAGCCTGCCTACCCAATGTGCAGGCGGATACACCTGAGTTGTGCCGTCAAAAGTTACCGGCCTGTCAGCAATCGCCTTAAAGTGATGGCCAAAATCCCACCATGATGTTATGATCGCATTTTCCTTTGAGTCCTGCTTTATGGCATTCAAGGCATTATACCAGGCATCATTGATAATCGGTATGTCTGACCTTGCAGAGCCAATAGCGCTATTAATAGGGTTAGCATACATCAGCATCAGCAGCAAGATTAAAATACCGCTGCCTATTGCTTTATGGATTTTTAATTCTTTTGTGAGCAGATAAGACACATAAGTGTAGATTTTTCCAAGGGCAACGCCAAATGCCACGCTAAAGGCAGGGGCAAGCAATAATGTAAACCTTATGCCCTTTATACTTGCAAAAATTGTGGATATTGTCCAAAGAGCCAATAGTATAGGCAATTTGAAATCATAAGACAAATCTTTTTTATAGATAACAATGCTTATTCTTATTAATATGGGCAGAGCTATCCAAATTAACAAGCCATAGACGGATATGCTTACTCCTGCTCTTTTCAATAAAAAATATGCTCCATAAAATATAGCAGTGCCTATCGCATAGGCAAAGTCAGATCTTTTCATTCCTTCGCTTCTTGATATTGCTAAGATTAGCCCTAATAAGCTTACAAAAAAGAGAAAATGACCTCCTACAGAATTTATAATGCCATTTATCGAGCCTTCATTCAGCTCAGCGACAGTTGTTAATACATTTGGCCATAATGACTCAGTTGCAGGAGCTTTAATCGAGGGAAAGCTTAAAGGGCCTAAAAAGCTGTTAGTAAATATAGACCATCTTGAAAACAAAGTCACAAACAATGCTGACGAGATGAAATAAGTAAAGCCTATAATTATTAAATTCCTTAAGCTTATGTCAGAAAAAAATACTTTAATATCTCTTTTTATATCATTGAGTTTTATTAATGTCAAATACAAGAATGTCAGAGCAATGGTGGCAAGTAAAAAGTCAAATATGTACCACCACCCGCCGCCCCATGCAAATGCGAATAACCCGGTGAAAAAGCCAGCAATTGACGCCATTATCACAACTTTTAAGATATTTTTGAATTCAATAGTTTCTATGAATAGCCACGTTATCAGCAGCGGGAAGAAAATAACCCATATGTCATTGTCTGCGTGCCCGAATAAGGTTCTTCCCAGAAAAGCGCCGTTCACAGCCATTATCATCCCGGCAAAAAATCCTCCAATATTGCCGGCTATTTTTCTTGCAATCAAAAAAACCAGCAATACGCAAAGCGCGGACACAAAAACAGGAAGATAAAATGCAGAGCGCATAATAGTCAATTGCGGCATAAAAAAATGCAGTATATTATAGAAATAAGCTAATGAATAGGGATGGAACATATCAGGAAACACGAACCTTCCAAGCGGAGCCAATTGGTGGTTGTCAAATGGCTTTCCTTCTTTTAATACATCGCCCGGATGCCCATGCTCAACTATATTCTCTGCGTACCTAACCCAATAGTATGGATCAATGTCAGGCATGTAATTCTTTCCGCCCTCATCCTGGAAGAATGACTTAATATAAGCTGATGTCTGCCTTATCTGCTCATCAATCCTTTGCTTGTTTTCATTTACTGCCTTCTGAAATTGTATATCTACGATGGTGTTGATGTTTGCTTCAGGCAAATTTGGATTATCTCTTGAAATCCCTGCCCTTATCTGTGATTTTATGTTATTTATTACAGTATTTGTTGCCCAATCATCGGTAAACAGCAGCATGCCCGCCTGCATTCGAACATAGATTGAAAGAATTATTGGAATCATTAATATAAAAAAAACAGAATGCTTTTTGAAGAAATTAGCAGCTTTGCTCCAGTTTATAGTTATTTCTTCTTCCCCTTCTGCAGCTTCTTTCGCAGTTTCTTTTACACTGGACTTAAAGAAATTTTTTATCTTGCTGAAGTCAATAGATAATTCAGCAGTTTCGCTGTCCTTTTTATGCTCAACTTTTTCAGCTTGCTCTTCTTTTAGATCATCCTTTCTTTCCGGCTGAGCGCTTTTAAACCAATTTTTTATCTTGCCAAAGTCAATAGATATATCTTCGTCTTCTTTCTGCTCCATAATTTATCACCATTAAGGGAAAGAACCCTTTTTAAAAAGCTTTTGTTAAGCGAGGCTTCATCCAAAAAATAAAGGTTGTCATCAAATCCAACGAAGTTGATGTCGAACTCCGTTCGAGCATGTGAGCGGGTACATGCGTGCGATTAGCACGCTCTCTTTCGACTCGAACTGGCTCACAGGTCACTGAATTTTTGGATGAATCCCTAAAATCCCAAGCCCCATAGAAACCCTCTCACTTTAACCTTTTTTGGAAAAGTAAAAGAGCCTCATAAATTGGCACTACTTTCAGGGTTTCTATGGGGCTAAATCCCAAAAACCTTTAAATATTAACTAAAAAACTTGCTTTGTAATGGACATAGAAAGCAAATTTGGGCTAATAAAGCAAATTGGAGAAGAGATTCTGACAGAAGAGGAGCTAAGGAATTTATTGGAGACAAAAGAGGATCCAATTGCTTATGATGGGTTTGAGCCATCCGGCACAGACATACATATTGCGCAGGGGATTCTAAGAGCTATTAACATCAACAAGATGACAAAAGCAGGATGCAAATTTAAAATGCTTGTTGCGGATTGGCATGCGTGGTGCAATAATAAGATGGGCGGAGATTTGGAAAAAATAAAGATCGTGGGCAGGTACATGATTGAGGTTTGGCGCGAATGCGGAATGGAGCTAAAAAATGTAGAGTTTATTGATGTAAGCAGCTATGTTAATGACCCCGAATACTGGAAACTTGTTGTCAACATCGCCAGAAATGCAACCATAAAGCGGATAATAAGGACAGGACAGATAATGGGCAGGAAAGAAGCTGATGTGCAGCAGGCATCACAAATTTTGTATCCTTGCATGCAATGCGCAGACATATTTTACTTAAAAGCAGATATAACCCAGCTTGGAATGGACCAAAGAAAAGTCAATGTCCTTGCAAGAGAGCTTGGCACAAGCTTAGGCTTTTGGAAGCCAATTGTTGTGAGCCACCATATGCTTAGGGGATTAAGTGAGCCTCCAAAGTCCCAAGGGGAAGACAGAATTCTCGAGCTGAAAATGTCAAAATCAAAGCCGGAAACAGCTATATTTATGAATGATTCAGAAGAGGACATTAAAAGAAAAATAAACAAGGCATACTGCCCTGCTAAAATCACAGAAGACAACCCCCTTATTGAATACTCAAAATACCTTATCTTTGAAAAATTTAAAGTAATGGAAATAAAAAGAGCAGAGAAATTTGGCGGGGATGTTATTATAGAAAATTATAAGGAGCTTGAAAGGATTTATACCGAAGGAAAAGTGCATCCTGCTGATTTAAAAAATGCTGTTGCTTATTACATAAATGAAATGGTAAATCCAGTAAGAGAAAAGTTTGAGAATGATAATAAATTAAAAAGGCTTTTAGAAACTATAAGGGGGTTTGAGGTGACGAGATAAAAGAAGCTGTTGTTGCATTCCTTAATTCACCTATTCGGTTTCTGCTATTTATCCCCCCTTTATCACCACCATAGTATACTTCTCATTCAGATATTTTTTAGCGACTCTTTTTACATCATCAACAGCCACTTTTTTTATATTGCTGATATAAGATTTAGCAAGCTTTGCAGATTTTATTGATTCCCATACGGCAAGAGCATCAGCATTATGAAAATTGTCTTCCATTTGCAATGTGTGGCTGCCTTCAATGTATGCCTTTGCCTCTTCCAGGTCCTTCTTGCCCATAGTCCATAATCTTTTGAACTGCTGCATTATGATAGCTTTGGATTTGCCTATGTTCTTTTTATCCAATCCGGCATAAACTGCAAACATTCCATAGTCAGATTCGCTTTCACTATGCACTCCGACTTGATAAGCCAAACCTCTCTTATTCCTTATTTCGTCAAACATCCAGCCGCTTTGCCCTCTTCCCAGCACTGCAGTTATAACATCGAAAACATAGCTGTCCTTATGCAATCGGGGAACGGCTTTATACCCTAATGCCATGTAAGAATTAAGGGTATTCTTTTTCTCAGAAAATATTTTTGCCCTTGCCTGTTTTGGCTCATTCACATTAGCTCTTTTAAGCAGTCTTTTTGGCTTTAACTTCCCAAAATATTTTTCTATTTTTTCCTTTACTTTTTCCACATTGCCGACAATGGAGATTATCATATTGTTCGGGATATAATGCGAATAATAGTAATCAGATACATGCTTTTTATCAAAGCTTTTCACTGTCTTAACAGCCCCATAAGCCGGGTTTTTAGCAGGGTGCTTTTCAAATAATGCTTTTTGAAACAAAACCCATTGATAAAGCTTAGGCTCGTCATTTACCATGTTTATCTCCTTTAAAATGACTTTTTTTTCCTTCTCAATTATCTTTTTGTCAAAAATAGGGTTTGCTACCATATCAGATAAAATGTCTAAAGCTATCTCAAATTTTTTGTTTATTATCTTAATAAAAAATGCTGTCCTATCGCCGCTTGTATAGGCATTAAACTCTCCTCCATATTTTTCAATCTCATTTGCTATCTCTCTGCTGTCTTTCCTTTTTTTAGTACCTTCAAAAAGCATATGCTCAAGAAAATGTGATATTCCTGCCATTTTTTTATTTTCAAAATTAGAGCCGACTTTAAACATTACCTCAACAGCGACTGATTTAGAGGAGTTTTTTTCAAAAAGAACAATTATTCCGTTTTTTAATTTGTATTTTTGCATAATTAAAAGGAAAAATTTAAATGGTATATAAGGTTTATGAATTGGGTTACAATGAAAGTTAGAGAATTTCAGTCAATTTTAGAAAAGAAAAATGCAGATTTCGCCTTATTTTATAATTCAGATTCTTCAAGGTTTAATCCAAATATGCTCTATTTTTCCGGCTATAAAGGTGTAGGGGCGTTAATCTTACCAAAAAAGCAAACACCTTTTCTTATAGTTCCTGAAATGGAATTTGAAAGGGCAAAGAATTCAATGATTAAAAGAGTTTATTCTATGGAAAAGAAGAAGTTTTTTGAGTCAATATCCCAAATTATCAGGAAAAATAGTCTAAAGGCGCGGAATATTGCAATAGATAAAAATAACTTTACATTAAATTCTTATAAACATTTCAGAAAACAGTTTAAAAAAATAATGGCAAAAGATATTTCATTGGATTGCTTAAAATTAAGGGAAATTAAAACAGAAAAAGAAATTCCATTTCTTAAAAAATCATGCGGTTATGCGGACAAAATAATACAAAAAACAATAAAAAACTTTAAGGAATTTAAGACAGAATCAGAAGCGGCAGCTTATCTTGAGTACGAGACAAAAAAGCTTGGCCTGGAAACTTCGTTTAATCCAATAGTTGCGTCTGGAAGCAATGGCTCAATGCCGCATCATGAGCCTTTAAATGCAAAAATAAAGAAAGGATTTTGTGTTATTGACTTTGGAGTCAAGTATAAGGGCTATTGCTCTGATATGACAAGAACAATCTATGCTGGAAATCTGAGCAAAAAGGAAAAAGAAATTTATAATTTTTTATTAGCTGTGCAAAAAGATGCAATAAATCAAGTGGAAGAAAACGGAAAATGCCATGAACTTTATAATTTTGTAAATCAAAAGCTTGGAAAATATAAGAAATATTTTACTCATGGGCTTGGGCACGGGGTTGGAGTTGAGATACATGAACTGCCAAATTTAACATTGAATTCAAAAGACAGGATAAGAAACAATATGGTCTTTACTATTGAGCCGGGAATTTATATCCAAAAAAAGTTCGGGATAAGGATTGAGGATACGGTTTTGTTTAGGGATAAAGCAGTTATTTTAACGAAGACGGTGAAGGATTTGATAAT
>Ga0209399_10001504_pt1 | contig 12126 bp, 7 predicted proteins | sample OV2TP3_FD_184130 | JGI IMG/M metagenome (GOLD analysis project Ga0209399, IMG submission 184130) | Hot spring microbial communities from Beatty, Nevada to study Microbial Dark Matter (Phase II) - OV2 TP3 (SPAdes) (version 3) | ecosystem: Environmental > Aquatic > Thermal springs > Hot (42-90C) ... | reverse complement strand
CCTGTTATGTCTCCTCCTGATACAGTTAAGTCATTGGATACTGTAAGGTTGTTGGAGAATATGCCTGAGCCGATGACATGGAGAGCTTCGTTGGGAGAAGTAGTTCCTAGGCCGAGGTAGCCTGAAGTTGCTGATAATGTTAATCCTCTAAGGTTTCCTCCGAATGTTGAAGTGGTTATTCGGAATACATCATTATCATCATCATCTACCCCAAGACGCCACCTTGTAGTAGACGCGGTCTGAAATTGTATATATGGGTCAAATGCTGTAGAAGAGGCATTATTGATAGTTAGAGCGACATCCGAGCCCGCCTCAATGTTATTCAAGTTATGAGCTATCTCAAATCTGGATTCTACTTGAGTTGTGCCGATTCCGATTTGACCGCTGCCGCTTATGAAAAACCTAACCGGATTTCCGGCTATGTATTCGTCTCTTATAAAGAAGTTATTTTTCTGCACAGAAAATTCCACTTTAGCGCCCTCGACATCAGTTCCCAAAGAATAAATATTTTGAGCTTCGGTAAGTCCACTATCTTTGAAACCCCGGAAGTACACCGCGCCTCCTACGGAGTGGCCGCCGCCATTGTTATTAGCCGGGTTCATATTATGTAAACTGGTAATTACTAATGCCGGCCACCCGTAGTGGATATTTCCGGCGCCGGTGTTAGCAACCTCAAGAAGATTGAGATTTCCATCAACAAGTCCGCTTCCCTCTGAAGCTATTTCGAGGGGCCCAACCGGATTTGTTGTTCCGATACCTACAAACGATCTGTTCCATCCGCGCGAATCAATAGTTACGCCGGAGGATGAGGCGGCGAAAGACCCCGGGTTAAATCCAAAATCCCACCCCAGTGGAGTAATGCGGAATTTGTCGAAATCATTATCGTCTACGCCGATTTTCCACCTAGAAGTAGATGCCGTTTGGAAATCTATTATGGGGTCAAAGGCAGTTGTTGAAGCGTTATTTATGGTGAGAATAACATTAGACCCCGCCCCTGATTTGCCAAGCACATTAGCTTGGAGTTCAAGAAGAGAACGAGGTTCTGAAGTGCCTATGCCGATTCTATTAAGACTCGCGTCTGTAAAAAATAGATGTTCTTCTGTGACGCCTTCTATCCTGAAATCTCCACCGGCAAGGCCCTGCTCATTAAATATCGCCTGGCCCGCGGGGCCTGCCGATCCTCCAAAAAATATATCTGCCAATGATACAGTGTCGCCGCCGATTACGATATCTTCCGCGCCGCTTAGATCCGCGGGATAAAGAAAACTGCCGCCGTCATTCCACTGTCCGCCCAGACCCTTATCGGTCCATGTGAGCACGCCGACGCCATTGGTTGTAAGTACTTGAGTAACTGAACCGGCATTTGACGGCCAGCCGTAAGAGACGCCATTGAATGAAGTGGTTACTCCCGCGACAGTAAAATCCGCGGAAAGATTTGTAGTACCGATGCCTACTCTACCACTAGCATCAATAGTTAATCCTGAACTTGTCGCAGTAAATATTCCTCCAAGAGGTGTTATGCGGAATTTATCAAAGTCGTCATCATCTACTCCGAGCAGCCATCTTGAAGTGCTTGCTGTCTGGAAATCTATGTAAGGATCGAATGCTGTTGTTGAAGCGTTGTTGATGGTGAGGACGACGTTTCTTCCTGCGCCTCCTTCTCCTATCATGTTAGCTTGGATGTCGAGGATGGAGTCTGGAGATGATGTTCCTATTCCTATACGCTCTGTTCCCGCGTTAACAAAGAACATATATTCCATTGTGTCGGACTCAATTCTGAAGTTTCCATTTGCTAATCCTTGTTCATTAAATACAGCTTGTCCTGCTGGGCCTGCAGAACCTCCAAGAAAGATGTCCGCGGTTTGTGTTGTTGAGCCGCCTATTACTACATCTTCTGCTCCGGAATCATCACTAGGATAAAGGAATACTCCGCCATCGGTCCATTGGGATCCAACTACCGATAAGTCACCCCAGCGCAGCACCCCAGTTGAACCCGTTGTTAGAACCTGGCCATCAGAGCCGCCGCTTCCGGGCCAACCGTAAGATATGCCGTTAAACACGGTTGTCGCGTTAGAGAAAGTGGCAATACCCGAGACTTGAAGGGCCGTGGTTGGGTTTGTCGTGCCGATGCCTACATAACCCGAAGCAGAACCCAAAGTTATTCCCGATGAAGTCGCGCTGAAGGCAAGACCGGGCGTGAGACGGAAATTATTAGTGCCGTCATCATCAACGCCGAGGAACCATCTATTCGTGAGAGTAGTTCCAGTTCTAAAATTTATATAAGGATTAAGCGTGGTACTTGCCGTAGCATTGGAAACGGTTAATATAGACGCTCTTGACGTGTCATCAGCATTTGAAAGTTCTAACTTACTTGTCGGAACGCTGGTGCCTATGCCTACTATGTCAGTGCCCGTTGTTAGGCGAATCGTCGTACCACCATCAGTCCACCCCGCGGCCGAAGGTTGCGATATCCAGGAAAGAACCCCTGATCCGTCCGTGGAAAGCAACTGGCCGCTCGCTCCATCGCTAGATGGAAAGGTGTACTTAACTCCGCCCAGAGATATGGTAGATCCAAAAGTAGCAGCTCCGGAAACTGTAAGCGTGCCTGTGATATTTACAGCTCCGCCATCCGCGACAGAAAATACAACGGTGTCGTTGTCCTGAAACTGCACGATGTCGTTTACACTTCGCTGATTAACTATAAGGCCGATTCTTCCGGTGCTCGTGTGCAACCCAAGAGTCTCCGCGAGTATTTGGCTCGGCAAAGAAATATTGTTGTTTATTATATTATTAACTATGTAATTTTCTATATTATCTATCCTGTCATCCGTGGCTCTTTGGCCGGACTGGGAAAGCCGCCGATCTAAATCCCTAATGTCTCTTTTAAGCTGTTCTATGTCACCTTCTATGGCAAGAATGTTTGAAGATTCTATGCTCTCTACTTCGCTAATTAACCCTTTAGTAGTTTCTTTTATTGGAATAATCCTCACAATCCCGCGTTCCCTAGAGGGTACCTCGCGGACGATTAACTCCTGCCCTCCAAAGCCTCCGACTCTCAGTTTTAGATCCCTTATATCGCTAAGGATTTTATGCGCCTCTTCTATGGTCAAGACATATTCCCTGAAGGGAGAATGACCCGGAACAACGCTCTCAACTAATCTTGTGTATTGCCTGCCGAGAAAATCACTTAGGCGATTATTTAGTTCTTCGTAACGCGCGGATAGACTATTAAAGGGACTCTTAATTACGTCTTGTATAGAACTTGATAGATTCCGAGCTGTGAGTATTTCTTGTACATTACGTGCTTTGACAAGAGCTGTGTCTTTAGCGCCATGGAAGGCTTGCCCGCCGAACAGGAGGGCCTGCTTAATTTGCTGGTTCGACAAGCTCACCACAAGGCCAAGCTTTCCATCGGCAACTAAAACACTTGAGAAAATAGCAACAAAAACGGCGAGCGCAACTGTTGCGGATCGCCAGTTTATATTTATATTTGGGAAGTGAAAACCTTGGGTAAGGCCTCTCAGAAAGGCAATACCCCGGCGTGTCGTCGCGAGGTATAGGCGACGAAGCAATTTTTGGACTGTCATTGCGAGGACTCCGATCGCAGTCGGAGGGCGAAGCAATCTTTTCAGATCGCTTCGCTTCGCTCGCAATGACGAAATCAATTGCGCAAATGATGAAACAAACCGCACAACCGGTTCGGCGTACCGAGTTAACTTAGATTCTATATTTTTTTGGACTTTATCCGCGCGCGCGCGCAAATCACTCTTTACTTTTTCAATCTTTTCAAAACGCACAATATCTTCGCGGAGAACTCTTTTATTCTTGTGCGAACCGTTTTGCGCGTTGATGTAATTTTCGAAATCGGATCGGTCAATAAGCCACGCGCGACCAACTCTCGCACCCTTAACTTTACCGGTGCGGATCAAACGAGCTAGATGATCGGAAGTGTATCCAGAAAGCAAAGACGCGTCTTTGAGCGTGATAGTATTTTTTTGTTCTTGCCCCGAACTTGTGTTTTGAGATATAAGATATTTTTCAAGATCAGATTTAGAGATAAGCCAATTTCGAGCGATGCGCGTGCCCTTTATTTTTCCCGTACGCACTAAGCGAGCGAGATGATCGCTCGTATACCCGGAAATGCGAGATGCGTCCCGCAAAGTAATTATTTGATTCGGTTCGTAATTATTTTTTTGTCCCCCCATGTCCCAAGCTAGAAGTTTTGCCTATGTGCCTGTATCGGCTCAACCGAGCGTAATGTCGGCGTTGTCGGTAATCCGACTCCATAGTATTTAATATATAATATATTATATACTACGCTGCCGCGTATAAAAAGCATGTCAACTGTGGATAAATTTACGCAGCCGCTAAAATGTCGGAATATGTCGCTAGATAAATTCACACGAATTCAAGAACGAATTTTTACGAATTATCTTATTTTTTCCTTGGATTACGAAATGCCGGAATGGTGTAATTGTCATTCCCGCGAAAGCCGGAGTCCAGGGTCAAAGTCGTATTACACGCATAAATAAATCGGACTCTGGATCCCGCATCGGGCCTGTCCCTGACCGGGATCAGGGATGCGGGATGACAGTCCGTAAGACCAATTCGTAATTCCGGGATACGGAAAAAACTAGGCATGAGTTCATTTGTCAACTCAATCTAACAGAGTTTGCTTGCAAAATTGCAATTTTTGTGACCAATTTTTTAAAGTACTTACTATACTTTACTAAACGTATTATTTAAAATGTATATGTGTTTTATAATGTTTAGTAAGGTTTGTTTGTTAAAAACTCACTTCGAAATAAAAGTGTCCACCCGTCCGTCATTACGAGGAGCGAGTCGCAGCGAGCGACGCAGCAATCTTTTTCGACTTATAGATTGCTTCGTCCTCCTCCGACTATAGTCGGAGGAGTCCTCGCAATGACAAAAAATAAAGATAGGTGTAGATATATAGATACTTTTATTCCAAAGCTCTAGCAGGCTAATCAATAAACGGCCCACTAACATTACTCTGAATTACGAAATGCGCGAAATACCGTGGTGTCATTCCTGCGAAAGCAGGAATCCAGGGTCAAAGTCGTATTACACGCATAAATAAATCGGACTCTGGATCCCGCATCGGGCCTGTCCCTGACCGGGATCAGGGATGCGGGATGACAGTCTGCGGGAACTATTTCGTAATTCAAGGTAGATGATATCTCATCATACTATACATAAAACCTACGAGTTCCGACGGAAATAGTCCATAGTCCATCAGCTCGCGCTTCGATCTAGATAATAAAGGAGATTTTTCTTAATACAAAATTGACATACCTCAAACTCCGCGCTTCTGCGCGAATACTTACTGTTGTATGGCTTAAACACTAGTTATGTCGCAATTACCATTATTACGACATAAGCCGACATTAAGTTTTTCGATAAGATAATTAGTATTCTGTGATTATAGCAACAAAAATTACACCATTTTTATTTGAAAATACATGTCGGTATATGTCGGATTAATGTTTTTTACTCGTAACTAACCCACCTCGCCTACCCTACCTCACCCCCCACCAGCCCCTCTCCTTATAAAGTAGAGGGGAGCTCACATCACACGTTTTCTGTGGGTCCCCCCTTTTAGTAAGGAGGTGGGGGTGTGAAAAAGAGGGGGCCTGTCTGCCTCTCGGCAGACAGGGGAGGAGAGTTAAAAAATATTGAAAGCTGCCTTCAAGTGGTCTCGTAATTTATCCCCCTATTTTACTATATATATGTAGATGTTATACTAGGGGATATGAAATCTCAAAAAAACATTAAAAAGCTTGCGGCTAAAGAATACTTCACCGTAAGTGAAGTCGCTTATATTTTGGGTGTTACGCCTCTAACCCTAAGAAATTGGGATAATGGAGGAAAGCTAAGGGCAAGAAGAAACCCTATAAACAATTATAGGGTTTATAAACGTTCTGATGTAGAATTTTTTCTACGACGTATGGAGGGAGGAATAAATAGCGGAGATATAGTTTAATGAGTATTTAGTATCTAGTATCTAGTATCTAGTATCTAGTATCTAGTATCTAGTATCTAGTATCTAGTATCGGACGCATATTTTTTGCACTCTTAATTAAACCACTAAGCAGTTTGTTAACTAAAATAGTTTGTTGAGCCATATCCTGGAATATTTTTTCGTCTAGATAGCGCAAATCTCTTGCGACAAGTAGCTGGTTCTGTATTTCAGTTAGAGAACCCAAGGCTATATAAAAAAACTGAACTTTTTCTTTCGCGCTATTGCGCGAAAATCCCTCAGCTATATTACTAGTTATAGAAATTACGGCTCGTCGCAATTGATCAATAAGATTAAACCTTTCATCAGTAGGAAATAACTTTGTTGCAGTATATATTATCAGGACAAGTTTATGACCTTCCTTCCACGCTTCTAAATCTGTGAAAGATTTTATTTTAGAGTTGGTAGTCATACCAAATACTTGATACTAAATACTAGATACTAGATAAGCGGATCAATTTATTTTTATGCTCTGTAAAATGCCTAGCATCGCAAACAGAGAAATTAAACTGCTCCCGCCATAGCTTACAAACGGCAAGGGTATTCCCGTAATCGGAAGCAGGCCAAGTGTCATCCCTATATTGATAGACATCTGCGACAGGACCATTATAGAAAATCCGGCTACTACTAGACGCGCGAAGTTATTAGACGAACTATGGGATATATCCATCATCTTCCTCGCAAAAAACGCAAAGCAAGAAAGAAGTATAAATACCCCTATGAGGCCCAGCTCTTCCGCGATTGAAGCAAAAATAAAATCTGTTTGCGCTTCAGGCAAAAATCCTAGCTGAGTCTGAGTGCCTTCCCCTATTCCTTTTCCTAGAATTCCTCCCGATCCTACCGCTATGGTAGATTGCAGAATGTTATATCCGGAACCCCGAGGATCTGCCTCGGGGTTTATAAATGAAATTAATCTGTCTTTTTGATAATCCTGAAAAACAAAATTCCATCCAACTGATAATAGTACTGCCCCGGCAATAATCAATATTGCCAGATGCTTTATTTTAATACCGGCAATAATCATTACTCCAATCCAGATGCTTGTTAGTATAAGAACTGATCCGACTTCTGATTGAATAAAAACTAGAGATGCCGGCAAAAGCACATATAAACCCGATGTTATAATGTGCCTAAATCTATACATCTCGATATGGCGCATGGAAAAATACTTCGCGAGTAAAAGCACTATCGAAATTTTAACAAACTCTACCGGTTCAATAGTTATCCCGCCTATACGATACCAGCTTTCAGCTCCACGAATGTTTACTCCCAATACCAAAAGGCCCAGAAGTAATATTAAAGAAAATCCATAAAGGGCAAGGATTGGAGACCGGTAATTTTTCAAAATACGATAGTCGAAAAAACTTATTGCCACCATTAAAAAAAAACCCATGACTAGCCATAGGACTTGTTTTTTAAAAAGGAACCCTGCCTCGCCGCTAGCCTCGCCGGAGGTTAAGCCCGCTCCTCCGCTTGCATATAACGATATCAGACCAAACGAAACCAATGATATCGCGGATGTCGCAAGCACCCAGTCCAATTTTTTTAAATGAAGCAACATAAGTTGTAAGTGAGTAAGTTGTAAGTAAATAAGTTGTAAGTAAATAAGTTGTAAGTTAGGAGTAATAATTTCGCAAGAAGCAACTTACTCACTTACAACTTACTCACTTACAACTTACTCACTTACAACTTACTCACTTACAACTTACTACTCATCGCCCGTAATCTCGTATAAAATTAGAGTTCTCAAAAAAATTGCTTTCTGCCCTGGCATCTACTTCAACATATTGCAATATATACGGCCAATCTATTTTAAAAAATCTGCTCGTGCCGCGAATAAGATCCTGCATGTTCGTCTTGCCCGCGGCAACTGCCTCACCTTGCGCATTTTTAAGGATAGCGCTTACTTCAACGTCTTTCAAGTTATATGGCGAATTATTATCAACAATTCCGGTTACGCTTACAGAATTCAACGCTTGGTTTCTCTGGAACGCGACATCTCTCAAACTAAGCCCCAGGGGGCTGAAGGGAGACAACTTTTGCCAGATTACTCCGCCCATCTTAAAATCTATAGCCTTTGGAGTACCCGCGAATTTTACCGCCGGCTCGACTATATAACGAGTCTGGCCAGGAAGAATAAAGCTGCTTCCACCGATTCTAGCTAATTCTTGGTTAAATTCGTCAAGATATATAAATTCGTATGAAACCCTCGGCGCGCCGAATTCTGAATTTGGATTTCTAATATATGCTACGGCGTCGTATGAATCGCGTTCTTTCACTTCGAAAAATTCAGTAAATACAGTTTCTATATTTTCTAATTTTGGCTCGTCGGGTCTTTCCGGTATTTCAATAACTTGAAGCTCGGGTTCTTTTATAAAAATTGAGGTCGCTATAAAAGTTGCTCCTGTTATCATAATAAGCGTAATAAAGCCTATTATAATTTGCTTCTGGACGCGATGTGTCATAAGCGCATTATAGCAATGCGGGAGTTTAATGCAAATATGGGGACTACCTACTCTCGCCCTTGCGGACTACCATCGGCCTTGGGGCATTTCACTTCTGTGCCCGCCCCGCACCAAAATTCGGACCAATCTACGGGAGCTACCTACTTTCCCCATAAAATGAGTATCATCGGCCTTAGCGCATTTCACTTCCGTGTTCGGAATGGGAACGGGTGGGACAACGCTAGTATAACTCCCATAGATTAGTTCGAATTATGCAAATTTTGGTACGGGGTGAGAGAATGGGAACAGGTGGGACACCTCCGGAATTATCCCTTTATAATTGCTTCAAAATTTTAAATACCCCCCTTCGCCAAGGCTACGGCGGGGTTCTCTTTTTTCTAACCAAATCAAAGATTTGAAGAAAAAAGGAAGAGTTTTATAACTCCGCAGGAAGAAACAAAATAAAATTATGAGAAATTAGTACTCATGGGCTTAACGCCTTGCGGCGCTTACACCTTGAGCCTATCGAGCTCGTCATCTTCAAGCTCTCTAAGAATCCTAATCTTAGGGTGGGCTTCGTGCTTAGATGCTTTCAGCGCTTATCCCTTCCGAACTTAGCTACCCAGCAATGCTCTTGGCAGAACAACTGGTACACCAGAGGTTCGTTCTTTCCGGTCCTCTCGTCAATTTTACCTTATATTTCTATAAGATTAGACTATATCTTCATCCGCCCCGCAACTGCGAGGTTAGGATGTCAGCATGTTATGAGAAGTTATACGTTCTCATCCCCCCCGATTTGAATCGGGGGAAGTCGTTACGGGAACAAATTAAAATTCCATGATACTCTTTAGATCCTCTTTCAACTTTTCAATCTTTTTTTGTCCTGACTGATACGTTTGACTTCTTGCCGCAACAAGAGCATTTGATACTCTGGTCTTATCCCGTCTTTTGAGTTCGCTGATTTTCTTTCTATTTAAAATATCAAGAGCTCTAAAAATATACTTAACCTGATTTTTCTTAAACTTTAAGTACGGAAAGAAATTTCTAAGAATTCTTTGCACTTGCTCGTACCCGTTAATTCTTAACTCAGTCATTCCATCATTTCTTCTTGAAATATATCCAACACCAAGTACTTTTTTCATCCAAAAAAGAGGTTTTTCGTGTCTAGTATCCTGATACATACAAATGGTAAACATAATCCTCTTACCCCTTGCTGTATCTTTTCTTTTTTTGACCTGAAACATAATACTACCGTCTCCGTCTAGGAAACCGGCGATATATGCCAAGTCTACATTTTTAATTTGTCTTCCCACGGTATTGTCTTTTAATTTATACGGTCCTCAAGTAAATTATATCAGAACTTGCGGACCGATGCAAGTTGACCGAGCTCAGCTCGGTTGATAATTCCACGCCATATAAATCAAATAAGATTTCACCGTTATTAGCCGAATTGTCAATGCAGATTACTCTGCAAAGTAGCAAATCTTTACTAGGAAAGACTCCCTTCAAGATTCAACGCCTGTGGCAGATAAAGACCAACCTGTCTCACGCATAATATCACTTGTTACCAAATGTATGGACTATACCATCACTCCGACTGTAGTCGGAGTGCCAACGTATTATGAAAGGTTATAAAACTTTCATAGAAAGAGTCTCTAGGGCTCCCCTACTCTTTTATCAGTAGAGTTAGGTTGCCTCGGTGTTACCCATAAAATGCAGGTTGATCTAGCTTAGCTAGTTCATAATTTTATGGACTTCACCGATATGAGTTGGTTTTTTCAATCACGATTACTCGTGAAGGCCGCCGTGTGTACTCGATTATCATGGGTTCTTTGTTGACGGTTTGACATATATTCACAAAATGTGATTACTTGCTATTCCTAGCAATACAGACTATACCTTTCCCGACTTTCCGAAGGGTCGGGACTGACGTTTGTAGTAGTTTAAAACCTACCACCCCTCCGATTCGAATCGGAGAAGTCGTTACGGGGACTAAAAATCTTATAGCTCATTGACGGAATAATGTGCGACTGCACGATATTCATAAATTTAGAACATTCGTGACGGCCGATGGCAATCTTTGATTTTGTTCTATCTTTTACGATCGTGGTCGCGATTCCAAATTTTTTGCTGAATAACTCTTGTATCATCAATTGCTCTTCTATCGAAAAACAATGAGTATTAAAAGTTATATTACTGCGGTTGTTAGACCCATCGTCCATATACCAAACTGCTAAGCCAAGCGAATTTAATATCCCTATCAAATCCCTCGGAACAATTTTGGTGCGATTTCGATAAAACAACTTATGCAACAGCCCCAGAGTCTCATTGCTCTGAGTATGGAAGTACCAAGAGTAGTGATCCTTATTCCGTTTTTTATCATGCCCGACTTTTGTAAATCTGGGGCCTGTAAGGACAAGGTTTTTCAAATTCTTGTACTTCCAAAATACATAATCTTTTTGTTTGTCAGATTGGTGTATTCTTAACCGCGCAGTGTATTCAGCTCTTATGTTCTTGGAACGACACTCTAACCGAGCATCGCCCATCAATGAACCAATGATCAATTGAAATTGATCATTCGGAAATAATGATTGTAGTCTTCCCACGATATTATCCATTACTTATATTATACTACAACATAAGCATTGGGACTCTACCGTTATGAGTCAATTTATGCTGGGCTCATTTACACTTACCCAGCTCGCGTTCCGCTTTAATGTCCGAACAGGACAACCCTTGGGACCTTTTCCAGCCCCAGGATGCGAAGCATATTACTCTTCAATTACTTGAAGTACAGACTATATCATCTCCCTGCTACGTGTAGCATAGGGAGTCAGCATATTATAGTGGTTTCAACCTCGATTATCGAGTACCCACTATATAGACTTCTTGAGTCCCAGTCGTTACGGGGTCAAAGCGATCTTATATTCCAAATCCGGAATCACATAAGATCGAATAATCTTACAAAATTTTAGGGCATTGTCTTTTGGAATATATATGTTCCAAACTTTGCCCTTTTTATGAAGCGCACTTGCTATTCCAAAATTATCCTTTAAGCACTTTTGTAATAGCGAGTTCTCTTTCACGCTAAAGCAATCCGTGCTTATTCTTAATGCGTTGCAATCATTTCTTTTATAGCCATCGTCCATAAACCAAACAGCTAAAGAAATTGGCGAAACAAGCAACGACCCTATATCTTTAGGAACAATCTTCCTTTTGTCTCTATAGAACTTTTCGCGATACTCATTGAGTTGCGGAATAGAAAACGAAGAAATGTGCCAGCGTTGGTACAGTTTTCCTCTGCTTTTGCTTCCCGTCAATCTCGGAACAGATGTTGCAATGCTTGCAAACTTCTCGTATTTCCACCGCAAGTATTGTTCTTGCCTTAGGCCATGCTCAATCCTTAATCGAGTATTTCTTCCATTCTGTTCTAAGCAAGTATCCCCAAGCAATCCGCCAATCAAAATTTGCTGTTGAAGTTTTGTAAGATTTTTTTGACTTCCCACGGTATTGCCCATTATATCTGGATTATAACATATAATGGATTTCACCGTTATTAGCTGCTTTTTGCAATCCGATTACTCGGAAAGCGGCCATTCTAAATAGCCGACATCGAGGTGTCGAACCGGGCCGTAGATATGG
>Ga0209399_10001502_pt1 | contig 12129 bp, 12 predicted proteins | sample OV2TP3_FD_184130 | JGI IMG/M metagenome (GOLD analysis project Ga0209399, IMG submission 184130) | Hot spring microbial communities from Beatty, Nevada to study Microbial Dark Matter (Phase II) - OV2 TP3 (SPAdes) (version 3) | ecosystem: Environmental > Aquatic > Thermal springs > Hot (42-90C) ... | reverse complement strand
GGGCGCGGACTTCGAGCAGATCTTCTCAGAACGCCGCCGCGAGGCCGACGAGTTTTACGCCACGGTTATCCCTCGCAACCTTTCCCCCGATGCGAAAAACGTCATGCGCCAGGCGTTTGCGGGGCTCTTGTGGTCCAAGCAGTTTTACCACTACGTCGTGGAGCAGTGGCTCAAAGGCGATCCTGCATACCCCCCGCCGCCTCCCGAGCGCAAGCACGGCCGCAATGGCGACTGGACTCACCTTTACAACGCCGACGTCATCTCGATGCCGGACAAGTGGGAGTATCCCTGGTATGCAGCCTGGGATCTCGCCTTCCACTGCATCCCGCTGACACTGGTGGATTCCGACTTCGCCAAGCAACAACTGCTATTGATGTCGCGCGAATGGTACATGCATCCGAATGGGCAGCTACCCGCCTACGAATGGTCCTTCGGGGACGTGAACCCGCCCGTCCACGCCTGGGCGGCGTGGCGCGTCTACAAGGTCGAGAAGAAGCGCCGTGGAAAAGGCGATCGCCAATTTCTCGAAAGCGTCTTCCATAAGCTCCTGCTGAACTTCACCTGGTGGGTCAACCGCAAGGATGCCGAGGGAAGGAATGTCTTCCAGGGAGGGTTCCTGGGGCTGGACAATATAGGGGTGTTCGACCGCAGCGCGCCGCTACCCACCGGAGGCCACATCGAGCAGTCCGACGGGACCAGCTGGATGGGCATGTACTGCCTCAACATGCTGGCAATAGCGCTGGAGCTCGCACGCGAAAACCCGGCTTACGAAGATGTAGCGAGCAAGTTTTGGGAGCATTTCGTCTATATCGCCTACGCCATGAATAACCTCGGCGGCGAAGGGATCGCGCTGTGGGATGACCAGGACGGCTTCTATTACGACGTGCTGCACCTGCCGGACGGCCAGCACTTTTTCCTGAAAGTGCGTTCGATGGTGGGACTGATCCCGCTGTTTGCCGTGGAGACGTTGGATCCGGAGCTCCTCAACCGGTTGCCCGGCTTCAAGCGTCGTCTGGAGTGGTTCATCGACAATCGCCCAGACCTGAATCAAAACTGCGCGTGCATGCGGACCCCGGGCCGCGGGGAGCGGCGGCTGCTGTCCATCGTCGGCCCCGAGCGACTGCGCCGCATCCTTAAGATGATGCTCGATGAGCGCGAGTTTCTCTCACCTCACGGCATCCGGGCGGTTTCGCGCTTTCATCGCGATCAGCCCTACTCGCTCTCGGTCAACGGCACAGAGCATCGCGTGAACTATGAGCCGGCAGAGTCTAGCAGCGGCCTCTTTGGCGGCAACTCCAACTGGCGCGGCCCGATCTGGTTCCCGGTGAACTTTTTGCTCATCGAATCCTTGCAGAAGTTTCATTACTACCTGGGGGACGACTACAAAGTGGAGTGTCCGACGGGTTCCGGCAAGATGATGACGCTGTGGGAGGTGGCCGGGGAGATCTCGCGGCGGCTCATGGGCATTTTTCTGCGCGGACCGGACGGAAGAAGACCCGTTTTCGGCGGAGCAGAGAAATTTCAAAACGACCCGCACTGGCACGATCTGATTCCGTTTCACGAGTATTTCCACGGCGACAATGGCGCGGGCATTGGGGCAAGTCACCAAACGGGGTGGACCGGGCTGGTGGCAAAGCTAATCCAGCAGTATCACGGGTGAGCTTAAGTAGTGGCCAGTGGCCAGTGGTCAGTTACCAGTAGCCAGTTCTCAGTCGTCGGTCGGGAGAAATAAAAATGGCTCAGTCGTATAAAGATCTGGTGGCGTGGAAGAAGGCAATGGAACTGGTGACCGAGGTTTATAAGGAAACAGAGACGTTCCCAAAGGAAGAAATTTACGGATTGACCAGCCAGCTTCGACGTGCAGCAGTTTCAGTACCTTGCAATATAGCAGAGGGCCAGGGACGCTTGACCAAAGGAGAATTTCAACAGTTTTTGGGGTACGCAAGAGGTTCCCTTCTCGAAACGGAGACTTTGGTCCTACTCGCTGGCAATCTCAACTACCTGAGACGAAACCAAGTAGATCGGCTGCTGGACCTATCTGCAGAAGTTGGGAAGATTCTTAATGGCCTGCTTAGGTCAATCTCCGAATAGTTACTGGCAACCGGTCACTGGCAACTGGTAACTGAATGGAGGAACCATGGATTACGATCTCATCGTCATCGGTGGCGGCACGGCCGGAGTCAACGCAGCCAAGACCGCCGTCAAATTAGGCGCGAAGGTTGCGATCGTGGAGGAGGATGATTTCGCCGGGACCTGCCTGGCGCGAGGCTGAATACCGAAGAAGGTGCTGGTCAGCACCATCGAGCTTTTCTGGCGCGCGCGCGAAGGCAGAAAGCTGGGCCTGAAGGGCACGGAGAACCTCGCCCTCGACTGGAAGGCCATCATCGAGCGCAAAGACCGCATCGTGCAGAGCTGGTCCAAGGGCAAAGAGGCCGGCCTGAGCGCGTTGGGGATCGCTATTGTGCGCGGCAAGGCCAAGTTCGTGGCCCCACGCGAGATTACCGTGGACGGTAAGAAAATCAGCGCCGAGAAGATCATCATAGCGACGGGGTCGAAGCCGGGGCGGCCCGACATACCCGGCGCTGCGCTCGCCATCACCAGCGATGAGTTAATCCACCTGAAGGAGCAACCGGCGAGACTGGTCGTGGTCGGAGGTGGCTTCATTGGCCTGGAGTTTGGCTTTGCTCTCGCGCGAGCCGACTCGAAGGTGACCCTTCTCCAATCGGGCCCTCAAATCGGCCCGGCTCTCGACGATGCAATCCGCGATCTGCTGCTCAAAATCGCGCGGGAGGCGGAAATCGATATTCTCACCGGCGTGGAGGTCCGGAGCATCTCGAAAGACAAGACGGTCGAGGCTCAGGTAGTGGGCAAGACGCAGAGCTTCCCCGCGGATCAAGTCCTTCTCGCCACTGGAAGGCCTTCCAATGTGAGCCCACTACAGCCCCAGGCTGCCGGTGTGGACGTGGAACGCAAGGCCGTCAAGGTGAACGAATACCTGCAGTCAGTCAGCGCGCCCCACATCTACGCCGTCGGCGACGCCGCCGGCAAACACCAGCATACACCCGTCGCCTGGTACGAGGGACCCCTTGCCGCCCACAATGCGCTCAAGGGCAACGAGCGCAAGGTTGATTTCAGCATCTTTCCCAGCGCCATTTTCACCATTCCCGCGATCGGTCAGGTTGGCCTCACGCAAAAGGAAGCCCTCAGCCGCGGGCTCAAGATAAAAGTCAGTAAGCTCTCCTATGACTATAATCCTGCGGCCGGGGTTCGAAACGAGACCGAAGGTCTGGTAAAAGTGATAACTGAGGAAGAGACGGATCGCATCTTGGGCCTCCACGTCATCGGCGCGCACGCGGAAGACATCGTCCAGCTCGGCGCGGTGGCGATGAGAGGAGGGCTCAAGAAGTCGGAAATGGGCTCGATGCATTACGTCTTTCCCACTCTGGGCGGGGCGATCTTCGACGCCATGGCGGCGGGGTAATTCAGAGAGAGCATCCACGCGAATGGATAGTCCGAAAGGGCCGGGCCCCATCCTCATAGCTGAGGACGACCACAAGACAGCCTCCCTGGTGGCCCTTTACCTGGAGAAGGAGGGGTTCAAGACGATCCCCGCCTATGACGGCCAGCAGGCATTGAGCCTGGCACGGCAGCACAATCCGGCCTTCGTAATCCTCGATCTGATGCTCCCAAATTTGGACGGGTGGGAAGTCTGTCGCGAGCTGAGGCGCTCCTCCGACGTACCCATCCTGATCCTCACCGCCAGGGAGGAGGAAATGGATCGCGTTCTGGGGTTATCCCTGGGGGCTGACGATTACGTGGTGAAGCCTTTCAGTCCTCGAGAGCTGGTCGCGAGGGTGAAGGCGATCTTACGCCGAGCGAGGCCGGATGTCCCCAAGGAAAAAGATCGACTGTCGTGCGGAGATCTCGTCCTGGATCTCGATAAGCGTAGGGTAACTCTGAGCGGGCGCCCGGTTTCGTTGACCCTCTCCGAGTATAAAATCCTCCAAGCCCTCATGGCCGCCCCCGGGCGCATCTTCTCCCGCGAGGAACTCCTGGACTGCCTTTACCCGAGCGGTGAGGCGGTGATCGACCGCGTCATCGACGTTCACGTCGGAAAGCTCAGGCAAAAGATTGAAGACGACGCCTCGAGGCCGAAATATATCCTGACGGTGAGAGGTCTGGGGTACCGGCTCGCCGAAGGCGATGGCTAGGAGGGCCAGGCCGGGGTCATGAAAAGCCGCCTGTTATGGAAGCTTTTGGGAATCAATGTCCTGGTCATCGGGGTTGTCATACTCATCGTCTGGTTCGCCATCGACTACCTCGCCTCGAACTACTTCATGGCCTTGATGAAGGATTACAACATCTCGCCCACGGACGTCCATCAGATGTTTCTCGACGCGACCCACCGCTCCCTCATCTGGGCGACGCTGGCTACCCTTGCCCTGGCCGTCATCCTTAGCTTCCTACTGACGAAAAAAGTCTTGGCCCCACTGTCCCAGATGACGGCCATCACCCGGAAGATCGCCACGGGCGATTACACGGCGCAGGTCCGGATCTCCGCCGCAGACGAGGTCGGCCAGCTGGCGGCGGCATTCAATCAAATGGCCGATAGCCTCCGTAGGGTCGAGCAGCTGCGAAAAACTATGGTGATCGACGTCGCCCATGAGCTTCGGACCCCTCTGACGAACATGCGAGGCTATATCGAGGCCTTTAGCGACGGCGTCATGGCTCCTTCAAAAGAGGCCCTGGAGTCGTTGTATGAGGAGACACTCCGTCTGGCCAAGCTGGTGGAGGACCTGCTGCAGCTCGCGCGCGCCGACGCCTCCAGGGGGACCATCCGCCGGCAGCGGATCAATCTCCAGGAACTGGTGTCACAGGTGCTGGAACTCTTCCAACCTAAATTCGCTGAGAAAGAGATCGTAGTGGAGGTGGATCTCTCCCGTGCCGGGGACCGGCTCATGGCCGATCCGGAGAAACTGTCGCAGGTCGTCAGCAATCTCCTTCAAAACGCCTGCCAGTATACTCCGCGCGGCGGGCATGTCAGAGTCTTTGCCGAGCGCCCGCCTGGAAAGATAAAGGTGTCTTTTGCCAACACCGGGGACGGCATCGCAGACGAGGATCTTCCCTTCATCTTCGAGCGCTTCTACAGAGGGGAAAAATCCCGCTCGAGGGAGCACGGAGGAGCGGGTATCGGCTTAGCCATCGTCAAGGAGCTGATCGAGGCTCATCGGGGAGAGGTCGGGGCAAACAACACCGCGACGGAGACGCATGTATGGTTTACCCTGCCCGCTTGAACTATTTCCGCTTTCCTCTTTACCAAATCTTTATAATTTCTTTATCGGATCTTTACATCACTGCATTAACCTTCCGGCGGGGTCACAATTTCATGAAGGAGGGTTGAACTATGAAAAACCAATGGTCGTTTCTAGCAGGCCTGATTCTTCTCGCCGGATTTACGACCTCCGCCTTCTCTCAGGAGGGACAGAAAGGGAAGATGGAAGGGATGATGGAAGAGGAAAAGATGAAGGAGGCGGAGAAAGGAATGATGCAAGACAAAAAGGGGATGATGAAGAAAAAGGCGGAGATGAAAAAGGAGATGATGAAGGAGCATGAGGGAATGATGGAAAAAAAGGAAGACATGATGAAAAAAGAGAAAGGCATGACGGAATAGCTTCGACCCGTCCAGCAGGCAAGGAACTTTTTCCTTACGAGGCAGTTATAACCAACGTGTATAAGGCTGCATCCTTTTCTAGTTGGGAAGCGTCTAATGAATCTAGGAAAAAAAGGAGGTAAAAAATGACTTGGATCAAGACTTTCGAAGAAGATGAAGCCCGAGGGCTCCTGCGCTGGGTCTACCGGGCATTGCGCTGGTCCCGGGGAAGGGTCCCGAACATCGTCAAGGTATCCAGTCTCCACCCGGGCCTCCTTGTAGCGCTGGGACCGCTTTTCCGCACTTTGATGGAGGGGCCTTCGCCGCTCACGCGGGCGCAGCGAAAGATGGTGGCCATCGTGGCCTCCAAAGTGAATAACTGCTTCTATTGAACTGAATCAAACGGAGAGTTTCTCCGTGAAGAGATGAGCGACGGGAAATTGGCCGACGCGCTGATGGAGGATTACCGCACCGCTCCGGTCCAATCGGAGATGAAACAGCTCTTGGCCTTTGCCGAGAAAATGGCCTTGGACGCAAGCCGCGTTACCCGCGAGGATATCGAGCGGTTGCGAAACGCGGGTTTTTCAGATCGGGCGATCTTGGACGCCGCGCACGTCACCGGCTTCTTTAGCTATATGAACCGCGTGGTCCAGGCTCTCGGGGTCGACACTAAAATGGCTCTGGAGAGTGGAAATAATCGATAAAAAATTTGGATTTGATTTTACAGACACGGCAGGTCACGTGCGGCTTCGGCCTTCACCGCGCTTTCTTGTCATCCTGAGCGACAGCGAAGGATCTCGGACAGCCTTAGAGATTCTTCGCCAACGGCTCAGAATGACACAGGGGATGTGCTTCGCTGTGAATCCGAGTCGGCCTGACATGTCAGACAGAGAAAATCTTGCGTTTTACAAATAATCGTTAAGCCATGTTAATAAAGAAACCCAGCGACATCAAAAGCAGCGAGATCACCGGCAAAGAGACCTATTGGAACCGCCGGAAGTTTCTCATACAGGCGTCTGCCGCGTTAGCCACGATGGCTGCCGGGTTTTCCATCCCCGGCCTTCTAGAGCCTTCCCGCGCGCACGGCGGGACAAGGCTTGTCGGCGTGCGAAAAAGCCTTCTCAGCGCCGATGAGCCGGCCAACTCTTTCAAGGATATCACCACCTACAACAACTTCTATGAGTTCGGCACGGACAAGTATGCTCCGGCGCGGAACGCAAAAGACTTCATCACTCGCCCGTGGACGGTGGCGGTCGAAGGCGAAATCAGGCGTCCCAAAGTTTACGACATCGACGAGCTCAAGAAACTCAGCCCGCTGGAAGAGCGCACCTACCGTCTGCGCTGCGTGGAAGGATGGTCCATGGTCATTCCCTGGGTGGGTTTTCCTCTAAACGCCCTGATCCGGCAGGTCGAGCCCACCTCCAGAGCCAAATATGTGGAATTTATCAGTCTCCTCGACCCCAAACAGATGCCCGGGCAACGGAGAGGCGTGCTGGACTGGCCCTATAATGAAGGGCTTCGCCTCGGTGAGGCCACGTACCCGCTGACCATCCTCGCCGTCGGCTTGTATGGCGAAATCTTACCGAACCAGAACGGCGCGCCGATTCGCCTGGTGGTGCCGTGGAAATATGGCTTTAAGAGCATCAAGTCCATCGTCCGCATTCGCTTTGTTGAGAAGCAGCCTCTGACGAGCTGGATGAAGGCGGCGCCCCACGAGTATGGATTTTATTCCAACGTGAACCCCGAGGTTCATCATCCGCGCTGGAGTCAGGCGCGGGAGCGGCGCATCGGGGAATTCGGCAAGCGCAAGACGTTGTTGTTCAACGGATACGCGGATCAGGTGGCGCACCTGTATCAGGGCATGGACTTAAAAAGCTACTTTTAGTACACGCAAGACCCCCTCTCCTTTGTCCTCTCCCCCTTCTAAGGGGGAGAGGGTCGGGTGAGGGGGAAAGCTGACCATGAAATTTTTACTCTGGATTAAAGCAACCGCTTTTCTTGCCTGCCTTATCCCGCTCGCTCTTTTGGGATTCGACGCCTATACGGATAATTTGGGCGCCAATCCAATCGAAGTCGTTACCCGCTCCAGCGGCACGTGGACTCTGGTATTTCTTCTGATTACCTTGGGTGTCACGCCCCTGAGGAAAATTTTTGGCTGGCAGTCGCTGATCAAGTTCCGCCGCATGCTCGGTCTCTACGCCTTTTTCTACGCCTTCTTGCACTTTACCACCTACATCTGGCTGGATCAGTTCTTCGACTTTGCGGAGATTATCAAAGATGTGGCGAAGCGTCCTTTCATCACGGCGGGCTTTTTAAGCTTCGTACTGCTCATGCCGCTCGCCCTCACCTCGACCAGCGGCATGATCCGACGCCTGGGCAGGCGCTGGCAGCAGTTGCACCGACTTACTTATGTCATCGCCATTGGTGGCGTGGTCCATTTTTTGTGGTTGGTTAAGGCTGACATCAGGCGGCCGCTGATTTATGGGTCGATCTTAACGCTTCTCCTCGCCTGCCGGCTGGCTATGAGATGCCGCCTCGCACTGCCCGCAAGACTTAGCCGGGCCCACAAGGAGGTACCCATTGAGCCTTTCATCGGTGATCCCGCGACCCCTGGTAGGGAATAGTTAAAGCTCCGGTCCACGCGGGATTCTATGTTTTCTGGATAGATTCTATGGTAGGTCTTTGGGCCATGAAAAAAGAGGAAAACCATTACCTCGAGACCCTGCTGCCCGCCATCAGTGTAGGGCTGTTGACGCTCGCGTTTACTGTAGCCAAGACCGGTCGTGACGCGCTGTTTTTCCAAGGCCGCGGCCTATTCCAACTTCCTTTCGCCTATATCGTCATCGGCACCGCCTCCGTGCCCGCCGCCTTTCTCTATGTCAGGGCCATGAAGGCCTGGGGGGCGCGATCCGCCAGATTGGCGATCCTGATCTTTGCCGCTGCTGTGATAGCTATCCATACCCCGCTTCTCGAGCCGGGGAATTATCCCGTTTTGCTCTCTCTCTTCGCGTTCATACCGAGCATCTTCGGAATTCTCTTCGCCAACCTTTGGCTACTCGCCTCGGATATCTTTGAAAAGGCGCCGAAGCAGGTCGCGGCGCGCGCCTTTAGCCGCATCGGCGCAAGCTCCCTCGCCGGCGGGATGGCCGGCGGATTGCTCTCCAAAGGGCTGGCGCCTTACCTGGAGCCGAAATGGCTAGTATTGCTCGGTGCGGCGGGGATCTTAATCGTCGCGGGCGCCGTGGCGAAGATGCATCGGCTTTTCCCTACCAACATCGCGACCAAGAAGGACCAAGGCAGGACTGAAAACACGGGCATTGCCACTGCCTTCTCTAAAAAGTACGCGCGCACGCTCCTGCTCATTTCGATGACCGGTGCGCTGGCCGGGCTGTTGATCGATTTCCAGTTTTATGCAGCGGCGAGCAGCGCTGGGATGGACTCCAAAGGGAACAGCAACTTTTTCGCCAATTTCTACATCATGTTGAACCTGGGATCGCTTGTCCTCCAGCTCTTTCTCGCCCCGAAGATACAGGACTGGATCGGGCTAAGAGGCGGCCTGTTGATCCTCCCCTTTGCCCTTTTGGGCGGAGCTTCCTTTGTCACTACCGTGGCCACTGCGCTCAGCCGCTCCGTGCTCAAGGTCACCGAAGGCGGGCTCAAGGCTTCGATCCACCGCTCCGTCTGGGAACAGGCCTTTATTCCCGTGGAACCGGACGAGCGCTCTCTGGTCAAAGTGTTTGTCGACGGGATCGGGGCCCGCGTAGCCGAAGGTATCGGTGCGACTGTCCTGTTCCTCTGGCTCATGGGCGTCGGGATGGCCGATCCGGCCGCCCTGAACACGAGCTGGATCGGCTGGACCCTGCTCTTTACCGCAGCGGTATGGCTTTGGCTGACGCAAAATCTCCGCGTAAGGGTTGCCCGGGAAGCAGGCATGCCGGAGCCCGGCGCCAAGCAAGCCGCAGAGCAGCAGATCGATTGCGTACGTTTCCCAGACCAGTGCCCCTGCACCACCGAATGGGGCAAAGGAGTCAAGTAGGGGACTGGCTCGCTTGCGTGCCTGTCCCCCTAGTTTCACAAAGGAATCAAATAAGGGGATGGACTCCCTCACCTATCGCCATAATCGCATCACCCGTGTAACCCATTGGGTCAATGCCCTAGCGCTTCTGATCCTCTTCATGAGCGGGCTGCAGATCTTTAACGCCTATCCCAACCTCCATTGGGGCAGCAAGGCCGAACCTGAGGAGGCATTCTTTTCCATCTACGCCAGAAGCGAGGACGGGGAGATTCGAGGGTACACCCAACTCTACGGCTGGCGCCTGGAGACGACCGGATTCCTAGGCCTCCAAAATACCGAGATGGGCCCTTTTCCGCGCGCCTTTCCAAGCTGGCTTACGATACCGGGCTACTTCTGGCTCGCCGGAGGAAGAAGATGGCATTTCTTCTTTGCCTGGGTCTTTGTGCTCAACGGCCTCCTGTACTTTCTCTATAACTCGGCAACCGGACACATGCGCAAGTTCTTTTTTACACCCAAGGATACAAGGAAGATTTTTCCTATGGTACTCTACTATCTCCGCCTGCGCCAAGAATCGCCGCAGGAAGGAGAGTACAATCCTCTACAGAAGATGGCCTATACCGGAGCTTTCTTTATTCTCACGCCTCTCATCCTCCTCTCCGGGATGGCGATGTCGCCTCAACTCAATGTCGCTTTCAACTGGCTGCCGGCGCTGTTTGGCGGCAGGCAATCGGCCCGCAGCGTGCATTTCATCCTCACCTTCCTTTTCGCCCTTTTCACCTTCGGCCATGTGTTCATGGTCCTGACCACGGGCGTCCTGAACAACATGCGCTCGATAGTCACCGGGTGGTATAGGGAGGAAATTCCCGCCAGTGCCGAGGTAGCAACGGAGCCTGCCACGCCGCCACCTTCCGGCCCCGGAACCCTCTCCCTTCAGGGAGAGGGCAAGGGTGAGGGAGAAACGGGAAATGAGGAGGATCGTCAAACGTCAGAAACCGCGTTCAAAGCCGATTCTCAAGCGAGCGGGAAAGATGAGGGAGGTGGCAATGAAAAAAAGGAGTCTTGATCTTTCGCGCAGAAAAATCCTCCTCGCCGCGCTTCAGGGCACCGGTATTCTCTTCCTATCCGGGTGTGAAAATATCTTTGACCGACTCCATCAAAACAAGAGGGTCCTTGGTATCCTGGAATCTGTCGAGGGAGCAAACCAGCGGCTATTGCGTCTCGTCACCAGGAAAAACAAGCTGGCACAGGAATTCAGCGAAAAGGATATCTCCCGCTACTTTAAGCCCAACGGGAATCCCCCTCCGCTCATTATGGAATACATCATCGACGCCATGAGCGGCTGGCCTGTTTGGAAACTTGAGGTTGGGGGGTTAGTGAAACAGCCGGCCAATTTTTCCTTGGATGACCTTAAGGCGATGCGGCCGAGGACCCAAATTACGCGTCACGACTGCGTGGAAGGCTGGAGCGCGATCGCGAAGTGGAAAGGCGTGCCGTTGACTGAGATCACGGAACGGGTCGCTCCTGAAGCTCAGGCAAGATATGTGGTCTTTTACTGCATGGACATGGACAGCGAGGGGAACCACTTCTACGAGAGTATCGATCTCTACGACGCCAACCACCCCCAGACTATCCTCGCCTATGAGATGAACGGCCGGCCCCTCCCCGTCGAGCACGGCGCCCCGCTCCGCCTGCGCGTGGAGACCCAGCTCGGATACAAGATGGCCAAGTATATCCAACGCGTGGAATTTGTCGCGTCCTATAAAGAGATCGGCCAAGGCAGGGGCGGCTACTGGGAAGACCGCGGCTACGAGTGGTACGCGGGAATCTAGCGTCCTGTTTCAGAAATTCGTTGCTTGATTCTGATGTCATTCCAGCCGAGCGGGCAGCAGCACGCGAGAGCCGGAATCGAGGAAAATCAAACAGTTCTGGATGCCCGCTTCAGCCCGAGGCTGATCCGTCCGAAGCCCTGTGGCGGATTTGCGGGCATGACGCTAGGGAGGCTACCGACTTCGTCTGCGAACTTCTGAGACACCGCACTAGCGCTGCTTGATTTGCAGCCTATTGGCCTTCCTCTAGTGGGCTACTTCAGGTGCTTGGCGAAGAAGTCGGTGGTTCTCTGCCAGGCCAGTTTTGCGGCCTCGGCGTTGTAATGAGGTCCCTTCTCGTTGCCGAAGGCGTGATTGGCCTTGTACCAGTAAGTCTCGTGACTGACCTTGCCTTCCCTCAGCCTAGCCTCCAAAGCCCGGGCTTGATCGGGCGCGAAGAACTGGTCCTGGTCGGCGAAGTGCAGCTGGATCGGGATCGAAATAGTCTTCACATCGGCTGCTCCCTCCGGAGGGAAACCGTACCACGAGGACGCGGCGTTCGCCTCTTTTACGAAAACTGCGGATAACACTGTCAGCGCCCCGCCCATACAGAAGCCGACCACGCCCACCTTTGGGCTGGTCTTTTTTAATTGCTGCAC
>Ga0209399_10001501_pt1 | contig 12131 bp, 7 predicted proteins | sample OV2TP3_FD_184130 | JGI IMG/M metagenome (GOLD analysis project Ga0209399, IMG submission 184130) | Hot spring microbial communities from Beatty, Nevada to study Microbial Dark Matter (Phase II) - OV2 TP3 (SPAdes) (version 3) | ecosystem: Environmental > Aquatic > Thermal springs > Hot (42-90C) ... | reverse complement strand
TCAAGTTGGCTGTTGAGCTCGGCCAGGCGGCGGGCAACCTCCTCGGCGGCTTCACCTCCGGCGCGTTCGGCGCTCTCGGCGCCGGCCAGGCGGGCGCGGGCGGCGTCGAGCTCCCGCTGCAGGCGGGCCAGTTCGTCGCGCCATTGCTCGGTCTCTTTGCGCGCCGCGGCCGCGTCTTCCCCCGCGGCGGCGGCTTTTTTTTTCTGTCCCTCCAGCTCCGCCAGCAGGCGCTTCGCCTCCTCCGCGTCCGCCTGCGGCCGCCCGGCGTGCTCGCGCCGGGCCAACTCCTTGCGCAGGGCTTCGACTTCCGCGTTGCGCTCCTCGAGCGTGCGCTTGAGCGCGTCTACTTCCTGGCGCAGCACCAGGATGGCGTAGCTCAACGCCTGCTCGGTCTGCGAATGCGGTACGGCCAGCTCCGCGGGTACGGCGGCAGGTGCGGCCGGCTCGACCACCGCCGGCGGCAGCTCCTCCCGGCCCCGGATCATCTCGGGATGCGGCAAGAACGGCCGGAGGGTTTCCAGCAGCATGGGGATGTCGAGCGGCTTGCCCACATAGGGACGGCCCTCCCGGTTCAGGAAGGCCATGGTCTCCGGGTTGCCGACATCGGCGGTGATGAAGATCACCCGCTCCTTGGCGTCGGGCATGTGCTCGTCGAGGAAGGCCAGCAGCTGCTTGCCGTCGAACTCAGGCATGCGGATGTCGGAGAGCACGACGTCGAAGTCGTGCCGTGCCAGCAGCGTGAGGGCGGAGCGGGCGGAGTAGGCCGTGAAGACGTCGAACTTCATCCTCCCCAGCGCCTTGCTGAGCACGGCCAGCAGGCTTTCGTCGTCGTCGATGATGAGGACGCGCCCGGGAGATTCGGTGACGGCGGCCACGACGCCGTGGCCAGCTTCGATGCTTTCGTGCAGCTCCCAGTGGCTCACGCCCGCGCACTCGCGGCAGGCGCGGTTGACGTAGCCTTCCCGGCGCAGCGCTTCCGCTTCCGACTCCGTCAACTCCACGTCGGCGCGCGCGCCGCAGTTGTGACAGCGAAGAACTGTCCGGGGCACCGGCTTACCCAATGCTCATTGGTTCGTTCTCAGCCCACAGGGAGCAACCCGCCGGCGAAGGCCCTCCCCTCCGCCCGGGTGAGAGGCCCAACCATCGACCCCCCGCCCGCGATTATAACAACCGAACGCAACCCCCGAAAGCCTTTCGCGCCAACGGTGGAGAGAGGACGCCTGCGGAACTATCCCTAGTCCGGCACGTAAGCCGAGGGCTGGCGGACAACGTACACCCCGCGCGGGGCTTCCTTCTTCTCGCTGGTCTCCTTGTAAAACAGGTGCCACCACTTGCAGGCCTGCCAGATGGCCTCAGGACAACTGGCTTGGGAGGAGATCCCTGGAGTCAAATCAATCCCGACGATCCCCATCACGGTTTCCGCGAAGACCGCGCTGGGAATCCCCTTCTCCTGCAGGAGCGGGTTGGGGGAACTGCCGGCGCCCCAAACGAAGGCCAGCCACGGGATCACCAGCGCGCTCAAGTCAATCGTGCCTCGGCTCATCCGAACCTGCTCGATGGCGTCGAGAACCTGAGTGCCGCCGACCGGGAAGCGGACCACAGCCAGGTTGGGCCAGAGCTGGGGATTGTCATAGGCCGCGACCCGACTCTTCTGGCAGGCGTTTTGTCCCGCAACGTCCTGGAACCCGCCGGGCGGACTCAAGGAAACCTCCTTGAGCTCCCAGGAGTCGCGTTTCCCGCCGCCGACGAGGGCTACGTGGGACCACAGACTGGGCAGCAGGTCACGCCGCAGATGCGACTGGGCCACGCGCAGGCGAAAGTCGGTCACCGAGGAACCGCCAGCGAAGACCAGGCTGCCGGTCTGCATGTACGAGTGGGCGTGTTTCCTGACCCACTGCGTGTTCGTTAGCCGGGCTTCGCTCGCCGGTTGCAGCTTCAGTTCTCGCTTGAACTTCGGCGTCTCCTTCAGGCCCGGATTTTCCCTGGCGACGCGCGCCATTCGATGCGGGATCATTAAGACCTCCTCTCAGCAAATCTGACGTCCGTCCCGCGGGGTCCTCCCGGTCAGGGCGGCGTCAGGTCGAACAAGATGCGGTGAATCGGAGTTGGCCGCTGGCCGTTGGTGCGCACGGGCCAGTACTTGAGTTGGAGTCGCACCGAACTCCCTCTTCTCCACAGATTGATAGTGAGAAAGTGGTCGAGCGCGGTGAGAGCCGGCGCTCCCGCGACTGTGCGCTGTGTCTCCACAGGTACCCTCGCCACCGCTCCGGCCTCGGGGGGGAAGTCTGACGACGGCGCCTGCGGGACCCGGGGATGAATGCGCTCGCGAGGATCGGGCACCACCGAGCTGGGCGAAGAAATGATTTCGACCAAGTCCGCGCCCGTGGGCAGGCGGCAGCGCGCCACCCGGCCGTAGTGCACGTCGCCGGTGAGGACCACCAACGGGCGGCGGCATTGCGCCAGGACTCTCACCAGGTCGTCGTACTGCTTGTAGTCCGGCAGGTTCTTGTCGGCGAAAGTGCGCGAGAACCAGCTTCCCGGCTTCTCGAAGATGGGCTGCCCGAGGCAGAGCAGCCCGAAGCGGCGACTCGCATTCAATCCCTCGACCCACTGCTTCAGCTCGTTCAGTCGATCGGGGTGAGCGAACCTTTCTTCGCCGGGCTCGCGGGCGAACCGGCAGTCGAGGAGGAAGAAAGAAACCGGATCGACGTCGAAGGTTTTGGGCCGGTCGGGCGTGCTGTCCTGGAACGTCTGATAGAGGTATCGCGCCGGCCTCTCCCAGCGTCCCCGGCCGTCTTCTCTCCAGGTGTTTTGCACGATGGTGGCGCGGTTGGGGAAATTGTTCCAGAACTCGTGGTCGTCGGAAGCGAAGTAGTTGGCGCCCTCCTGCAGGATGAGGCCGAAGCCGCGCTGCTCGGCGGGGTCGGTCTGGCTCCAGGTTTCAACGTATTTCCGCAGGAAGGTGCCGCCCAGCCACGCTTCGTCGTCGGGGAAATTCTGCAAGACCCAGGTACCGATGTCGAGGTAGACCTGGTCGCCGCACAGAATCTTCACCGTGGGCCGGTCGTCCTCGGGCAGCCAGAAGAAAGAGTAGCCGACGTCGCCTTGCTGGTCGCTCTCCAGGCAAAAACAGGAGCCCAGCAGCACGGTGAAGGGCCTGTCCGGCCAGTCGGGAAGCTCGTCCGGCAGCGTGCGGAAGGTGGCCGTGGCCACTGTTCCGGAAGCGGCCTGCATGCGCGCCGTGTAGCTGCGGCCGGGGTCGAGCGGCGGGCAGGAGACTCTCTGGAAGTAGTGGACTCGATCGCCCGGCGGAAGCCCTCCCGTCGGCTCGATGCGCGTCCAGTTACCGGTGGGCACCGGAAGCCCGGCGGGAGAAAGTTGAACTTGAACGGGCACAGGCGGTGAGGTGTCGCTATAGAAGGCGCCGAGCCAGAGGTCCGCCGTGATCCGGCCTACCTGGTGAGGAACAATGACGTATCTCACTGGAGTTGGCGCTTGGCCCGCTCTCGGACTGAATCCGGGTTCGCTGGCCCGGGATGCTACCAGAGGACAGGCGGGGTTGCAATGGTCAAGCAGGCATTCCGCCAGCGCGCCGCAGGAGATTAGGGGGCGCGCTTGAGCACCACGCTGGCGCGCTCGTCGGCGGCGATGCGCCGATAGAACTCTTTCAGCTCGCTGAGCCGCTCCGTCGGGACGCGCACGTCTTTGACCACGTACACGCGCTCGTAGCGCAGCCGGTTGCCTTCCAACTCCACCTTGCTCTTGTAGGCGGCGAAGTCGTACTCGACCTCGACCGGGGTCGGCAGCTCGTCCACCTGGTAGCCGCTCGGCAGCTCGATCTCATACAGGTCGCTGTGCAGCTCGGGGCTGCCCAGCTCCACCGGGTGCTGGCGGGTTTGCCCGCGCTTGTCCTTGCGCTCCAGGATATCGCTCCCCTTCCCGCCCAGCACGCGCGGGCGGACCAGCAGGAGATTCCCGGCCTGCTTGGCGTAGTTGGGCGCCCGGAAGCTGTAACGGATGACGAGGTTATCGTCCAGCTTCTCCAGGTTCTCCACCGCGGCGCTCTGGAGAGTGAACCCGCTGGCCAGGAAGACCCCCAGGAATTGCTCCAGCACCTTCTTGCGCTCCGCTTCGGGCTGGCCGAGCCAGTCGGCGCGACGCTCAACTGCCGGCTCGCCCCAGCGCACTTCCTGAACTTCCCCGCTCAAGCTCCCCGTCTCCGCCAGCTTCAGCTTGGCGGTGCGCAGCAACCGGCTGGTCGAAGGAGGCAGCAACGGCAGTTGAACAAACTCCCCACCCCCCTCTTCGAAGGCCAGGAGGCCGAAGTTCGCTTGCAAGCCATCGGGCAACTGGCCCAGCGGGACGTACCGATGGGTCGGGTCGAAGAAGAGCAGGCGCCCCAACCGCTGATGGGGAAGAACGGCGAACAGCTCCGAAGAGTCGACGTCATCGGGAACCTGGATGGTGAGGATGGCATGGTTGAAATAGATGGCAGGCGGATGCTCCGGCCAGATTCTTCCCCGGTCGATGTTGATGAACACATAGTACGATTCGATGCCGATCTCTTTCAGCATTGTGCTGAGCAAGGTAGCCTTGTCCTTGCAGTCCCCGTAGCGGTTCGAGAAGACATCACCCGCGTAGTGCGGCTGAAACCCTCCGATGCCGATGGCAATGGAAACGTAACGGATGTCGCTCTGGGCAAAGCGAGCCAGGGCCTGAATCTTCTCCAATGTCGAAGAGACCCCCGAGGTCAACTCGACAACCTTCTGACGAATCTCCGGAGTCGGCTGCCGCCGCCCGGAAGCCATGGTGCTATACCATGTAGCCAACTCGGACCAGGAGCGGTGCGCCTTGTCGCGCAGCTTCTGGCCCGGAGGATACAGGTTGACGATCAAGCGCCCCGCCACGGATTCCCAGGCCGGCATCTGCGGCTCCGACTCCACCCGGGGGACATCCTTCACCTCCCAGACCCACTGGTTATTCCCTGCGGCCTGAGGATCGAAACTCGGGTAATTGACGAGGGTGCTATCAAGCTCCCACCCGCTGGGCAGTTGAAGAACGAATCGGCCGCGGCGCAGCGGGTGGATGTCCTGGAACCCCCACATAACCTGCAACATGTACGGGCGACGGCGCTGCTCGTATTCGTAGCCGATGACGTTGCCGGGGTCGGCGGCGGGGATCTGCAGTACCTTGTAGCGCGTATCTTCATAGAGGGAAACGGAAGAGAATGGGCTGGTCTCGACGGCGTCCTTCTCCTTGACTTCGTACTCCTTGCCGTCGCGCGGCAGCGACCACGCTTTCAGGAAGGTGAGCTTGGTTTCGTTGGTGAAGTAGACGGCCACGGTGCCGTGCTCGCGCCCGCTGGGGCGAAGGATCTTGAAGGCGCGGCGGTAGCGGGTGGTGATGTCACCGTTGTCGCGGACGGTGGTGACCTGCTCATCGAGCAGGATCACCATGTCGACGTCCTCGTCGTAGGCGGGAACCGGCTCGCGCGCCAGCGCCTTCAGCCAGTCGGGCGCCCCCGCCGCCGCCGGTGACACTCCCGCCAGGAGGCCGAGCAGCAGCGCCGCGGCGCTACCGCTGGCCCACTTCCACCACTTCAAGAACCGCTTGTTGTTCATCTCCAGCCTTCACCTCCGAGTAGAAACTGCGCAACTCCAAATACTGGTTGACGGGAAAGTAGTACCCATTGAGGCGGATGCGTCTCCGGATGCGCAGGCGCCCGCCGTCGTTCTCGCTTACCAACTCGAATTCGCCGAAGCGCGGATTGCTGCGGCTGGGCGCCGGCAGAGTCTCCACCCGGTGCCCGTCGGGCAACTGGATGGTCACCTCGTCCTCCTGCTGGAAGGGGTAGTCGTAGTAGACCGCGTGCCGCCGCGTCTGGAGCTCGAAGGGATTGCCCCGGGTAGTGTGAAAGATGCCGAGCGGCACCAGCAGGCGGCGTCCGGTGGGCAGGACCAGGCCGGGGATGGTGATCCGGAAGCGAGCCACCAACGGCTCCTCGGTTCCCTCCCAGCCGCTGGCGCTCTCCAACGCGACTTCCGCGCCCGTGGGCAGCGCGCCGCGCACTTCGTCCTCCAGCTCCTTGCGCCGTCCCGCCTCGTCCTCGTCCATGTTCCCCAGCCGGCGGTCCAGCGCCTCCTGCCCTCGAAAAGCCATCTCGACCGTGCCCTCCAGCGTCCCGTCCTCGCTCAGAGTCAACTCGGCCCGGCGGGAGACGACCGCCTGGTCGGGCGTGGGCTCGGGCGTCTTGATGAACACTCCCCCCTGGGCATCGAGGCGAATTCCCTGCACTCCGGTGCGCCAGGCGCGCAGCATGCCGAAGGGACAGAACGGCGTGGCCGGGTCGAAGAACCGCTCCTGGTTGCCCACCCGCACGATGGCGACCTCGTTGTTAAGCTGCCGCCAGTCGAGCAGGTCCTTCATGAAAAAGTACTCGTCGCGCTGGGAGATGCGGGCGGAGGCGGCCTCCAGCCCGGCGGCGCGCGCCAGGGCGACGAACAAGCGCGTAATCTCGGCGCGCCAGCCGTAGCCCCGCTTCCACACGTCTTCCACGTTCTTGTTGTCCTTCAGCTTCTCGCGCTTTTCCTCTTTCTCGGTCTTCTCCTCTTCGTAGCTCAGGTTGCGGATTTGCTGGACGCGGGCGTAGATTTTGCGCAGCTTGGTTTCCGGCGGGTCGGCGGGGTCGACAATCTGGGCCACCGCCTGCTCGATCCCCTTGCGCTTGCCAATGAACTCCTCCACAGCCTCGTGCCACTCCTTCCCCTCGCGCTTCCAGAAGGCGTCGGGGGTCTCGTCCCAGTCGCGGGTGTAGTAGAAGGCCACGCGCTCCTGCAGCATTTTTTCGGGCGGCATGAACTCTTCCTTGATGAAAGCGGGAATATTCTGCAGCTCGAGTTGGATAGCGTTGTCCTTCCCGCTCACCGGGGGCGTGCGCCCGCGCGCCAGGTAGCTCACCCACTGGATGTTGTAGGAGCCCTCCAGGTAAGGCCGCAGGAAGAAGCGGGCGCGGCGGGTGAAGAGCTCGTGCTGGATGGTCCAGTGGGTGTTGAAGACCGAGGGTTTCAGCGTGTACTGGTATTCGATGATGCTCCCCACGTCCACTTCCGGCAACGTGAAGGTCTTGGCCTGGATCTTCAGGCTCTTGTGCTTCACCAGCACCTTCTCGAAAACCTTGCCGCTGAAGTTCACCACCGTTCCGTCGGGCCGGATGGTGCGCGCCTTGATGTCGTCCACCTTGAACAGAGCCTTCCAGAACGGAACCTCGACGTCGCCATACTTGCGGCCCTCTTCGGTGAGAATCTTGATGCGGTAGTAGTAGTGCTCGTAATTGTCCACGTCGTCGGTGTAGGTTTCGCGGTAGAGCAGGACGGCCGGCGCGCCCGGGTCGCCGGGAACTTCCTTGAACTGCCGCTCCTCGTCGGTAATCGGCAGCCAGTCGTCCTTCTTGGCGGCGTCCGCGGTCAGGCTGGCCACCGCCAGAATCAACAGCAGCAGGCCAACTCCCCTAGCGTCTCGCATTCGTTTCCTCCACGCGCAGAACCACCTGATCGGAATCGCCGGCCCGGACGTCGTCGTAGAAGCGGCGCAGGCCGGAGTATTCCCCGGGGCTGAAAAGGAATTTGGTCCGGGCCAGGCGCCGCCGGATGCGCAAGGTGGCGCCGTCGCGCTCGCTGGCCAGCAGGTACTCGCCGGCCGTGGAGCTGGTCACGCGGGGCTCAGGCAGTCCTTCGATGGCAAACCCCTCCGGAAGCTGGATGGTGAGCTCGTCCAACTCTTCGATGGGGTACTGGAAATCAATCGGGTGGACGCGGGTGGCGTGCTGAAACGGATGCTTGCGGGTGCTGTCAAACACCGCCACGGGCAGGAGCAGGCGCTGGCCGGTGGCGGCGGCCCACTCGTCGATCTTTACGCTGAAGCTGGCGGATAGCGGCTCCTCGCTGGAGTCCCACCCTCCAACGTCCTCCAGCGTGACTTCGGCGTTGGCCGGCAACCAGGATTGCATCAGGTCCGTCAACGCCTTCTTGCGGCCGGCTTCATCCTGGCGGAGCGCGGCCCGGCGCCGGGACATAGCCGAGCGCCCGTGGAAGGCCACGCGCGCCGTTCCAGCCAGCGTCCCTTCCGCCTCCAGGTGCAGGTCGGCGCGGACCTCGATGCGCGCCTCCTCACTGAGAGGCCGGGGGGTGGTCACAAATCTCCAGCGGTTGTCCTCCACGCGCAGGCCCACGGTACTGGTTTTTTCCCAGGCCAGCATGCCAAAGGGACAGAAGGCCGTCCCCGGGTCCAAATAGAAGGTCTTGCCGTCCAACTCCACCACCACAGCCTCGCCGCCGAACTGCGTGGGGTCAAGGACGTTCCGCTGGAAGATGACGTCGTCGCGCTCGGCCACGCGCACAACGGCGGCGGAGAACCCGGCGGCCCGCGCCAGGGCCACAAAGGTGCGGTTGATCTCGGTGCGGTTGCCGTAGCCGTTCTTCAACACGTCCTCGGCGCTGTCGTTCTCCTTCAGCTTCTCTCGCTTTTCCTCCGCTTCCGTCTTCTGCGGCTCAAAACTGCGGTTGCGGATTTCCTGGGCACGCGCGTAGAGCTTGCGGAGCTTGCTGTCCGGCGGGTCGGCGGGCCCGACGACTTCGGCCACCACGCGCTCGACTCCTTTGCGTGTCTTGACGAACTTTTCGATCCGCTCGTTCCAGTCGCCGGCCACGCGGGCCCAGAAAGAGTCCGGGGTGGTGATGTCGCGGGGGGCGTAGAAGAAATAGACGCGCAGCTTGAGCTCATCGGCGGGCGGCATGAGCTCTTCCTCGGGGAAGGCCGGGATGTTTTCCACCTCCAGGTTGATGAAGCCTTCGGCGTTCATCTGCGGCTGCAGGTTCCGGCCCAGGAAGGTGGTCCACATGATGCGCGGGTTGCCCATGTAGACGCGGTAGTCGGAGGTCGCGGCCTTCTGCTGGATGCGCTCGGAATCAAAGGGCCGGAAGGTAAAGCGGGCGCGGCGGGTGAACAGGTCGTGCTGGACGATCCAGATGGGCGGGAAGAACCAGATTTCCGCGCTGCCGACGAGGCGCCACTTCCACTCGAACTTGTACTCGATAATGCTGCCGGGGTTGACGTCCGGCAGCGTGAAGGACTTGATCATCCATCCCTGCCCGCGCCGGCGCGCGCCGGGCTTGTCGAACACCTGGCCCTCGAACGGCCGGACCGTCCCGTCGGGGCCCACGGTGCGGGCCTTGACGCCGTGGATCTCCACGAAGGTGGGATAGGGGATCTGCACGTCGGCATACTTGCGCCCTTCTTCGGTGAGCACCTTGATGCGGACGTACTCGCTGGAGTTGCGGAGGATGTCGTCGTGAAAGGCTTCGCGGTACAGGACGACGGCCGGCGCCCCCGGGTTGCCGGGGACTTCGTTGAACTGCTGGTCGGCCTCAGTAACCGGGAGCCAGTCATCTTTAGCGAGGGCCGGCGGGCTGGCAATCAACACGCTCGCCAGTAGCACAAGAATGCATCGGTGGGAGTTCGGAAAGGTCATGGTCAGCACCCTCTCCTCAGTTTCGAGGGGACGGCACGGCCACGTACAACAAGAAAACGGCCACCTGCGCCCTGCGGGAAACGGAACCCGTGCCTGTCTCCCGTCGCTTTGAAGGGAATCTACCCGCGCGGCGCGGGCATTGTCAACGAGGAAATGCAGGCCGAATGGAGCGGGAGCTGATAGACGAACCGGCCCTTCGCTCACTCACCCGCCGCGGCGGGTTCGTTCGCTCAGGGTGATTTTTCCTCCGGAAAAATCATGGAGCGAGCGATGGGATTCGTGAATGCGAAGCATTCACTCTGAGCGAGACCTCGCGCCACCGGGGTCAAGTCGAAGAGAACCCAAAGCCAACTGCTGTTTCTTTTCTCGCGTCCAACCCTTTAGGTAAGCTTCCATCGCCCGCGCCTGTCCGTACGATGTGCAGCGGTGGGACCAAACAAGCCGAACGGGCCGACGGCCACGGGTGTACTTGGCGCCGCGGCCCGAGTTGTGTTTCCTCAGCCGCTCCTCGAGGTCAGGTGCCACGCCCGTGTAGTAACTGTCGTCCGAGCATTCGAGGAGGTAGACAAACCAACCCTTCGACTCACTCGCTGGCGCTCGTTCGCTCAGGGTGATTTTTCCTCCGGAAAAATCATGGAGCGAGCGATGGGATTCGAACCCACGACACCTGCCTTGGCAAGGCAGTGCTCTACCAGACTGAGCTACGCTCGCTCCGAAGGCCCGCCGGGAGGCGAGCCAACTCAATTCTACGCGGAGGGCCCAGAGGCGTCAACGCCCGCCCGCGGGCGCGGAGAAGCTTTTGACTTGGCCGCAGTTCCTGCCTACACTCTTGACCACAGTGGGGGCCATGAGCAATAGCCGATGAGCGACCACGACTGCCGAGCGGGCGGGTGCGCCAACGCCGTGCCGGCGCACCTCAAAGACACCGGGATGTGCCTGGACCACTTCCTGGCCGACGTGGAGGTGCGCAGCACGGGCTTCAGCCGGATGCTGGACGACCAGCCCGGGGACCCATCGCTGCGGGCGACGGCGCTGCAGTTCATCCTGCTATCGGCGGCGCGCATCGCCACCATCGGCGTGCAGTCGCCCCCGGACGACCAGATGGTGCGCGGGCGCATGCTGCACGTCATGCTCATGCTGGCCGACCTGCGCGAGCGCCTCGACGCCACCGCTGGAAAAAAGTGAAGCCTCAAGGCAATTCCTGTAATACTATTCGGCAATTCCCGAGTGGAGGTGCGCCATGAAAAACCCTGGCCCTTTCCCGCAGGTCTCTTCGCTCCTGCTGCCGGCTGTGCTGCTCCTCGTGAGCACCGCCCGACCGGCTCAGACTCAAGACGAGCTGCTCGTCGCCAAGGACACCCTCAAGGTTGAGGTGCGGATTAGCAGTTGCAAGTATGGGGACTCGAAATGCGTCGCGGGCGATTACTACTTTCGGCCCACCATCGGGTTCCAGGTTATCGGCACGCCTCCCAGCGGCAGCCAGTTCTGGGTGCACTTCTCCCCGACGGGAAAGAAACCTCTGAAGTATGACTGCCAGGCGGAAGACGTCTGGGGGAAAGAGAATCGCAAGAAGATATTCTGCAACGTCGGCACCGGGTCGAACCCGGATCACGGCGTGCTGTACAAGGGAGTCGTCCCAGCGGGCGTGATTCCCTTCACCCTCGGCGTGCGCAATGAGTTGATGGAAACCAACACCACCGTCTACACCGGCAAGTTCAAGCTGGGGATCGACAAGCGGCGAAACCCCAAAGACCCCGACGTCTGGGACCACTACGTGGACGAGGACTGGAGGCTCCCCATCGGCTACCTCTACTTCGATGGCGACAGGGGCCTCCACATCGTCACCTGGTTCCGCGGCAGCCCGGGGGGTATCCGGGCCTTTCTGTTCCACCAGGGAAAAGAAATCGCCAAGAACGAAGGTTGCGGCGTGGGCGATGAGCGCGACTTCGACCCCAACCAGGATAAGTGGTGGGAGATCAATTGCGAGATTGTAGGCGTGTACTGGAACACGGAGGGCAACTACGACCCGCACTTCGTCGTGGCCCAGAACCCCGGCGAGTACGAAATCAAGATGCTGGTGGGCGGCAAGCTGGGCCGCGCCGTGACGTTCACCGTCGCCGACGGGGCCATTGACAACAGCCTCGTCGAAACCAACAAAGTCGGCACCGACCGCTATCTCCTCCCGGTCCGCATCATCGGCGACCAGGGCAAGTGGAACAAGCTGGCGTGGAAGACGGAAGCCTTCTACGGCAACCCCCTCGCTGGCTTCACCCCGCCGCAGTAGGCGGCCAATGGCTGGGGCAAAGCCTCAAGCCGAGCGCGAGATTCTCAAGGCCGCCAAGAAGGGAGACTTGGCGGCCCTTCGCCGGCTCTTGAAGGGCGAGCCTTCCCTCGTTCATGCCCGCGACAAGGACGGCTCGACCCCGCTGCACTGGGCGGCCTGGCGCGGCCAGGTAGAAGCGACCCGGCTGCTCCTGAAAGCCGGCGCCGAGGTGAACGCGTGGAACCAGAACACGCACTGGGGAACCACGCCGCTCCACGCCGCCGCTCACGGGAATCAAGCAGCCGTGGTTCAACTTCTTCTCGCCCAGGGCGCGGACCTCCG
>Ga0209399_10001499_pt1 | contig 12138 bp, 10 predicted proteins | sample OV2TP3_FD_184130 | JGI IMG/M metagenome (GOLD analysis project Ga0209399, IMG submission 184130) | Hot spring microbial communities from Beatty, Nevada to study Microbial Dark Matter (Phase II) - OV2 TP3 (SPAdes) (version 3) | ecosystem: Environmental > Aquatic > Thermal springs > Hot (42-90C) ... | reverse complement strand
GGCTGACCGCAGCCGGGTGGCTGAAGTGAGCGACAAGCCCAAGATCGACCGCGTGACCCCGGCGGCCGCCATCGCCGGCGGCGAAGTCACTCTCCAGGGCCGCGGTTTCGCCGACCACGGCCAGCGCCCTCCCGTCGTCAAGTTCGGCGAGCGCGAGGCGGCGGTGGTGGTGGCGGCGGACGACTTTGTGGTGGCGCAGGTGCCCGAAGGCGCCGACGGCGGCTCGGTGCACCTGGCCACGCGCGCCGGAGAAACCTCGCCGGTTCCCATCGAAATCGGCGTGCCGCTCGCCGACAACCTCCACCCCGTGGCCAATCCCGCGGTGGACGCGCACGGCAATGTCTACGTCACCTTCAGCGGCCGCCGCGGCCAGAAAGTCCCCATCTCGCTCTACAAGATCGACCCGCAGGGAGTCATCAAGCCGTTTCTCTCCGACCTGATGAACCCCACCGGGCTGGCCTTCGACTCGAACGGCGACCTGCATGTCTCCAGCCGCTCCGAAGGCGTGGTCTATCGGGTGACGCCCGACTCCCGCAAGACGCGCTTCGCCGAAGGCATGGGCATCGCCACCGGCATCGCCTTCGACGCCGACGAGAACCTCTACGTCGGCGACCGCACCGGAACCCTCTTCAAAGTGGGCCGCGACCGCCAGATTTTCGTTTTCGCCACGCTCGAGCCCAGCGTGGCCGCCTACCACCTGGCCTTCGGGCCCGACCGCCAGCTCTACGTCACCGGGCCCACCACCTCGAGCTACGACTCCGTCTATCGCGTCAACGACAGCGGGCAAGTGGCGGTCTTCTACCGCGGGCTCGGCCGCCCGCAGGGGCTGGCGTTCGACGTCGAGGGCAATCTCTACGTGGCGGCTTCGCTGCAGGGCCGGCGCGGCATCGTGCGCATCGCCCCGGACGGCCAGGCGGAGCTGGTTGTCTCGGGACCGAACCTGGTGGGGCTGGCCTTCGTTGCGGGCGGCCTCGTGCTGGCCACCACCAACGCCGTCTTCCACCTCGGCTGGCCCGTGGCCGGCCTGCCGCTCTTGCCTGGAGCGCGATGAAGGCGGAAATCATCGCCGTCGGCTCCGAGCTTCTCACTCCCTTCCGGCAGGACACCAACTCGCTCTACCTCACCGACCAGCTCGAGCGGCTGGGCATCGCGGTCGTGCAGAAGACCGTCGTCGGGGACGACCGCGAGCGGTTGAAGGCCGCCTTCGGCGACGCTCTCAAGCGGGCCGAGCTGGTGATTGGCATCGGAGGCCTCGGCCCCACCGAGGACGACCGCACCCGCGAAGCGGTGGCGGAACTGCTCAAGCGCCCGCTGCGGCGCGAGAACGAAGTGGTGGCGCGGATGGAGGAGCGCTTCCACGCCCGCGGGCGGAAGATGGCCGAGGTGAACCTCCGCCAGGCGATGGTGCCCGAGGGCGCCGACTGGCTGCCGAACGACAACGGCACCGCCCCCGGCCTCTGGCTGGAAACCGAGGACGAGCGCCTCGTGCTGCTGCTGCCGGGCCCGCCGGCCGAGCTGAAGCCGATGTTCGAAGAGCACTGCCTGGCGCGCCTGCGGGCGCGGGCGCCGAAAGCGGCCCTGGCCGCGAAGGTCGTGAAGACGGTGGGGCTGGCGGAGTCGGAAGTCGAAGAGCGCATTGCGCCCATCTATCGCGAGTACACGAACCCCGAGACCACCATCCTGGCCGCCCCCGGCCAGGTGGAAATCCACCTGCGGGGCACCGGGGCCGACACCGCGGAAGCCTTGCGCCGCGTGGAAGAGCTGGCGGAGCGGATCGAGCAGGCGCTCGGCGACGCGGTTTTCGCCCGCGGCCCGGAGAGCCTCGAGCAGGTCGTCGGGCTCTACCTGATGATGCGCGGGGCGACCCTGGCGGTCGCGGAAAGCTGCACCGGCGGCCTGGTCGCCGAGCGGCTGACGAACGTGCCCGGCAGCTCGCACTATTTCCTCGGCGGCGTGGTCTGCTACTCGGCGAAAATGAAAGTGAAAGTGCTGGGCGTCTCCGAGGCGCTCCTGCGGCGCAAAGGCGAGGTCTCCCCCGAGGTCGCCGAAGCCCTGGCCAAAGGGGTGCGGCGCCGCGCCGGCTCGGTGCTGGGCTTGAGCGTGACCGGCATCGCCGGCCCCAGCGGCGGCGCGCCCGACAAGCCCGTCGGCACCGTTCACATCGCTCTGGCCGACGCCCACCGCGTAAAAAAAGAAAAACACCGCTTCCTGGGCGACCGGGAGCGCATCCGCTGGCAGGCCGCGCAGGCGGCGCTCGACCTGGTGCGCCGCCGGCTGCTCAAGTAGCCGATGCGCCTCTTCGTGGCGCTGGAGCTAAGCAAAGAGGTTCACGACAACCTGCGCGCGCTCGTCAGCCGCCTGCAACGGGCCAACGCCGACGTCCGCTGGGTGCGCCCCGACGGGATGCACCTGACCCTGAAATTCATCGGTGAAGTCCCGCCCGAGGAACGCGCGCCCATCGAAGAGGCGCTCGCCGGCGTGCGCAGCCCGGCGCCGGTGCGGATGGACTTCCGCGGCCTGGGCTGGTTCCCCAACGAGCGCCGGCCGCGGGTGCTCTGGGTCGGGGTCGAGGCGAGCGAGAACCTGGCCGGAGTGGCCGCGCAGGTGGAATCACTTCTCGAGCCGCTCGGCATCCCACGCGAAAAGCGAGACTACGTCCCGCACCTCACTCTGGGCCGCTTCAAGAGCGCCGCGCGGCTGGAACGGCTCCAGCAGGAGATCGCCCAACTGCCGGCCGCCGAGTTCGGCACGGTGGAGTCGAACGAGCTCGTCCTCTTTCAGAGCCGCCTGTCGCCCGCGGGGGCCGACTACACGCCCCTGGGGAAATTTTCATTCTTCCACCCGTGAGCGGATTCCCCGCAGCACCCCCGGAAGTTGCCAGTTTCGCGGGTTTCCGGTAAAATGCGGCAGCTTCAGGGTAGCTCGACAATCGATGACACGGCTGTCGGATAGCGCAAGCTCCTGGCTGGGGCGGCTTCTCCCCCGGCGCATCCCGCTCCTCTACCTGATCCTGGCCGTGCTGCTGGCCTTGAGCGTGGTTCCCATCATGGTCTACGGCTTCAAGGTCACCTCCCGCAACCGCGACGCCCTGCAGACCAACGAGCAGATCCTGCAGCTCACCGTCACCCGCGGCATCGCCCGCGAAATCCGGCTTTACCTCAACAGCATGAACATCCAGATGGAAAACCTGGTGCGGTGGCTGGAGTCCACCGGGGCCATCACCAACGTCGCCGAGGCGAAGCACGCCGAGTCGCTGCGCCGCGCGACGGAAGGCTTCATCCAGGCCGCCTCCGACAGCGTGCTCTTCCTCACCGTCGTGAACGCCGAGCAGCGCGGCATCGCCGGCGGCGACCCGGAGGTGGGGCGCGACGCTTTCGTCATTCAGCAGCTCGGCAACGGCTTCCAGACCGCCCAGTTGGGCAACGCCTTTGCCAGCGGAGCTTTTCTGGTCACGCACAGCGGGCGCCAGGAGCCGGTGATGGTGCTGGCCCGTCCGCTGGCCGTGGGCAACAACTTCCACGGGATGGTGGCCACGGTGGTGAGCCTGGAGTTCCTCCGCCAGCGCCTGCGCGACGCCAGCGAAGGCGGCCTGGTGACCTACGTGGTGAACGCCGAAGGCCGCCTTATTATTCACCAGGACGAGAGACGGTTTACCGTCGGGCAGGACATGAACAGCGTCCCCATCGTGCAGATGTTCCTGACCGGCACCGAGCAGGCCAGCCTGACCACGCCCTTCGACCTGCTGGAGAACGGCAAGAAAGTGCCGATGCTCGGCACGCAGGTGGCGGTGCCGGAAGTGGGCTGGGCGGTGATCGCCCAGAAGCCGGTGGAGAAAGCCTACGCGGCTGCCAACGAGATGCGGAACTACGCCATCGGGCTGCTGGTCATCGCCATCACCTTGAGTGTGGTAATCGGCTACATCTCGGCGCGGCGCTTGAGCACGCCGCTCCAGGTGCTCACCGCAACCACCCGCGCCATCGCCAAAGGCGACTTCTCCCGGCGGGTCAACCTCCCCAGCCGCACCGAGATCGGCGAGCTGGCCTCCACCTTCAACCTGATGGCCGACGACCTCGAGAAGTTCGTCGAGCAGCTCAAGCAGGCGGCGCAGGAAAACCACGAGCTTTTCCTCGGCTCCATCCGCACCCTGGCCGCCGCCATCGATGAAAAAGACCCCTACACCCGCGGCCACTCGGGGCGCGTGGCCAAGTACTCGGTCATCCTGGCCGAGACCGTGGGACTGCCGGAAGACGACGTCTACAAGATCCGCATCTCGGCGCTGCTGCACGACGTCGGCAAGATCGGCATCGACGACCGCATCCTCAAGAAGCCCGCCGGGCTTACCACGGAAGAGTTCGAGATCATGAAGCAGCACCCGGTCAAGGGCGCCACCATCATCCGCCCCGTCGGCAAGCTGCGCGAGATGATCCCCGGCATCGAGCTCCACCACGAGAGCCTCGACGGCCGCGGCTACCCCTACGGGCTGAAGGCCGACGAGATCCCCATGATGGCCCGCGTGATCATGGTCGCCGACACCCTCGACGCCATGACCACCAACCGCCCTTACCAGGTGGCCATGGAGCTGGAAGTGGCGATGGACAAGATCCGCGCCATCGCCGGCAAGAAGTTCGACCCCGTGGTGGTGGACGCCCTCTTCAAGGCGGTCGAAGAAGGCAACCTCAAGCTCACCCCGCAGATGGTCGAAGTGTAGTTCTCTTCTCCTCTGCTTCCTATGCTTCCTGTGCCTCTCTGCTAGAATAACGAGCGAGGAACCTTTGGCTTCCACCGAGCAGGAAGAGAAAAGCACCCTCTGGGGGCGGCTGCAGCAAGCCGTCAGCCGCACGCGCGCGCAACTGGGCGAGCGGCTCGACGACGCCCTGCGCGGGCGGAAGGAAATCGCCCCGGAGCTGTTTGCGCAGCTTGAAGCCGTTCTGCTCGGCGCCGACCTGGGCGTGGAAACCACCGCCGAGCTCCTGAACCGCCTGCGGGAGCGCACCGAGCGCAAAGACCTCGCCGACCCGGTCGCTCTGCGCGCGGCGCTGCGCGAGGAGCTGACTTCCCTGCTCCGCTTGCAGAACCACCGCCCGGCGCCCGCCGCGGAGAAGCCTCACGTCATTTTCCTGGTCGGCGTCAATGGCACCGGCAAGACGACGACGATCGCCAAGCTCGCCCACCGCTGGCAGGCGGAAGGCCGGCGCGTGCTGCTTTGCGCCGCCGACACTTTCCGCGCCGCTGCCGGCGAGCAACTGGAAATCTGGGCGGAGCGTTTGCAGGCCGAGCTGCTGCGGCAGAAGCCCGGCGCCGACCCGGCCGCCGTCGTCTTCGACGCCCTGACGGCCGCCAAGGCGCGCCAGGCCGATGCCGTGCTGGTCGACACCGCCGGGCGGCTGCACACCAAGTCGAACCTGATGGCCGAGCTCGAGAAGATGAAGCGCACCGCCGGCAAAATCGTCCCCGGCGCGCCCCACGAAATCCTGCTGGTGCTCGACGCCACCACGGGGCAGAACGGCCTGGCGCAGGCGCGCCAGTTCACCGGCGCGGTGGGGGTCACCGGCATCGTGCTCACCAAACTCGACGGCACCGCCAAGGGCGGCATCGCCGTGGCCATCACGCGGGCGCTCGGGATCCCCATCCGCTACCTCGGCGTGGGCGAGCAGGCCGACGACCTGCTCGACTTCGAGCCGCAGGCCTACGTCGCCTCGTTGTTCGAGGCATCTCCGCGATGAGCGTCCAAACCGCCACCCGCACCGACCGCGACTGGATGGACGCAGCCCTGGAGTTGGCCGCGCAGGGTGAAGCCCTCGCCAGCCCCAACCCGATGGTGGGCGCCATCGTCGTCCGCGACGGCGAAGAAGTGGCGCGCGCTTTCCACACCTACGACGGCGTCGAGCACGCCGAAGTGCTGGCGCTCGAAGCCGCGGGCACAGCCGCCCGCGGCGCTACGCTCTACACCAACCTCGAGCCTTGCTCCCACCAGGGCCGCACCCCGCCCTGCGCGGACGCCATCATCGCCGCCGGGATCGCCCGCGTGGTGGCGGCGATGCCGGACCCGAACCCGCAGGTCAACGGCCGGGGCTTCGTGCGCCTGCGTGCCGCCGGCATCGAAGTTGTCACCGGCCAACGCGAAGACGAGGCGCGGCAACTGAACGAAGCCTTCGCCGCCTGGGCGCGTACCGGCCGGCCGTTCGTCACCCTGAAGGCCGGCCTGACGCTCGACGCCAAGATCGCCTCGAGCGAGGAAGGCCATCGCTGGATTACTTCAGACGAGTCCCGCGCTCACGTGCAGTACCTGCGGCACGGGGCCGATGCGGTCCTGACCGGCATCGGTACGGTGCTGGCCGACAACCCGCTCTTGACCGACCGCACCGGGCGGGCGCGCCGCCGGCCGCTCCTGCGCGTCGTGCTCGACGCGGGGCTGCGCCTGCCGCTCGACTCCGAGCTCGTCCGCACCGCGCAGAAGGACGTTCTGGTTTTCTGCGGCGAAGACGTCTGGGTGGGCAAGCGCCAGCGCCTCGAAGAGCGCGGCGTGGAAGTGCAGGAGCTCAAAGAATCAGGTGGGCGGCTCAGCCTGGTGCCGGTGCTCAAGAAGCTCACCGAGCAGCAGATCACCAGCGTGCTCCTCGAAGCTGGCTCCCGCCTGAACGCTTCCGCCCTCGAAACCAGCCTGGTGGACAAAGTCTGGCTCTTCTACGCTCCCAAGCTCCTCGGCGAGGCTGCCGTTCCTTTTGTCGCCGACACGGGGCGCGGGGCACGGAGCGCGGAGCACGGTCTTTCTCTTCTTCATTACCGTCTGCACCGCTTTGGCCCTGACTTCGCCGTCGAAGGCTACCTCCGCGATGTTTACGGGAATCATTGAGGAAGTCGGCACGGTGGCCGAGCTGACCACCCCGCAGAGCGGGGCAGGCCGACTCCGCATCCAGTGCAGCCGGATTCTGCCGAAACTCGACGTCAGCGCGAGCGTCTGCGTGAGCGGCTGCTGCCTGACGGTGGTGCGGCGCGACGACGAAGGTTTCTGGTGCGACCTGGCGCCGGAGACGCTCGCCCGCACCGGCTTTCGCCGCCTGCAGGTCGGCGCGCAGGTCAACCTGGAAGGGCCGCTGACGCTGGGGACGCCGCTCGGCGGGCACATCGTGCAGGGGCACGTGGACGGCACCGGCGCGTTTGTCGGGCTACCGTCCGCAGGGGATGAAAACTACTGGCTGGACGTGGACGTGCCGCCGGAGCTGGCGCGCTACCTGGTCGAGAAAGGCTCGGTGGCGGTGGAAGGCATCAGCCTGACGGTGGCGGCCATTGAGAACCAGCGGCTGCGCATCGCCATCATCCCCTTCACCTACGAGAACACCAACCTGCGCAGCTTGCAGCCGGGCGACCCGGTGAACCTCGAATGCGACGTGCTGGCCAAGTACGTCGAGAAGCTGCTCGCCGAGCGGCCCGGCACAGCGCGCCCGCGCGCCGAAGCCCGCTTGAGCCTCGACCGCCTGCGGGAAGAAGGGTTTTAGCCACGATGGCTCGCATTCCGCTCTTCGACATCGTGTTGTGGGTTGTGGTGGTAGTGGCACTGATCTGGGGGTATCGCTACGTCATCCTCTACGGGCGCCGGCAGCAGGCTGCCACGTCGCTGCTGGTGGTGGCGGGCCTGGATGCGCTCTGCGGACTCGCAAACGGCCTCTTACTTGGCGCCCATCTGATGGCGGTGCTGGGCCGGGCGATACAGGGCCGAGGTTTCTTCGGCGCCTCCGCCTTCTCCTATGACTTCACCTTCAAGTCTCTCGTTCTTGTAGGCGTGGCCGGCGCCCTGCCCGGGCTTCTCTGCGTGGCGCAGGCGCGGGGGCTGACTCGCGGCTCGCGTGCAGCTTGGTCGAAGGCCTTCTGGTGGAGCCTGTGGCTGCTCGGTATCAATGTGTTCTTCTGGCGGGCCTTCGCGCCCCTGCTTGCGTTTCTCGCCTTACTCAACCTCATCGGGCTTGTTGCCACGCGCCGTCGCTTCCCAGCACCAGGCTAGCCAGCTTACGCTCGAATCGTCTCCAGGCCGTGGGCGCGCGGGCCGGTTTCGGCGCGCCAGAGCAGAAAGGCAAACCCCAGCGCCACCGCGCCGAGCACGGTGAAGATCCACATCATCGGCAGGTAGCCGGCCGGGTGGGCGGCGCTGGCCCCGGCGTAGTCGTTCGTCCGGCCGATCCCCCAGTCCACAAAAAGAATGCTCAACTGCTGGAGCAGGAACATCAGCGCGTAGGCGCTGCCCAGGCGTTTCTGCTCGACGATGTAGGCCACCGAGGGCCACATGATGGCGGGGATGAGCGAAAAGGCAATCCCCAGCATGGCCACCGGGGCGTAGAGAGTGATGTCGGTGTAGGCCAGCAGCGGGAAGACCGGCACGAGTATCAGCGTGCCGACGGCCATCAACGTGGCGCGCCGGCCGACGCGGTCGACCAGCAGCCCGAACAAGGGCGTCGCGATCATGGCGGCGAAGGGCAGGACGCTGTTCAACTGCCCGGCAAAGTCGCGCTCCGCCCCGTGGGCCTCGATGAAGAACTTGATGGCAAAGCTGCGGAAAGGAAAGATCAGCGAGTAGAACGCCACGCAGAGCGCGGTGATGAACCAGAAGGAGCGGTTGAACTTGAAGAGGTCGGCGAGCACCAGTTTGCCGGCGGCGCCGGCCTCGCCCAGCGCGTAGCGGCTCTCGGCGCGCACTTCCAGCACCCAGTAAATGACCGCGCCCACCACGCAGGTCAGGCCCAGGAAGGCGCCGATGACCAGCGGGTCGCGCCAGTTCGAGTAGGCCCCGCGCGCCCAGGTGGGCGACCAGTCGGCCGCAATCTGCCCGAAGCGCGCGATGAGCAGGTTGATGCCCATCGCAAAGGCGAGCTCCTTGCCGCGAAACCATTTGGCGATGGCGGCGGTGATGGCGACGATGAGCGGCTCGGCGCTCAAGCCCAGCAGGAAGCGGCCGGTCAGCATCACCCAGATGTCGCTCGAGGCCATGGTGACGAAGCCGGAGATGGCGCAGATGACGCCGAAGAGCATCGTGCCCTTGCGGGTCCCGAAGCGGTCGATGATGACGCCGCCGGCGAGAAGGAAAAGAATCGCGCCCAGGGAATAGCTCGAGTAGAGCAGGCCGATCTGCTCGTCGGTGAACTGGAGCTGCGCCTTGAGCAGGTCGGCGATGGGGGCGATGGTGTCGTAGAGGTAGTAGTTGCCGAACATCGCCAGGCTGATGAAGCCCAGCACCGTCCAGCGGTACCAGCGGGGCGGCTCCGGACGTTGCACGGCAGGCGTCATCGGAAGCGGGAGTCTACCACAGCGACCATTTGGGACGCCCCTTGCTTGTCATTCCGAGCCCTTGCATGCCCTGGCGGCGAGGAATCTGCAATTCAAATGCAGATCCCTCGCTTCGCTCGGGATGACAAACTTGTGCCTAAACTCGTTTAACGATGAGAACCGCGTTAAGGCCGCCGAAGGCGAAGGAGCTCGAAAGCGCGGTCCGCACCGGCGTCTGCCGGGCCTGGTTGGGAACGTAGTCGAGGTCGCACTCCGGATCGGGCGTCGAGTAGTTTGCTGTGGGCGGGACGATGCCCTGGCGGATGGCTTCGACCGCGGCCACCAGCTCGATCGCCCCCGAAGCCCCCATCACGTGCCCGTGCATGGATTTGGTCGAGCTGACGGGAATCTTCTTGGCGCGCTCGCCGAAGACTTCTTTGAGGGCGCGGGTCTCAATGGCGTCGTTCACTTTGGTGGCCGTGCCATGAGCGTTGACGTAGTCGATGGCATCAGGGCTCATCCCGGCGTCTTCGAGCGCCAGGCGCATGGCGCGCGCCGGGCCGGCGACGCTCGGCTGGGTGATGTGGCTGGCGTCGGAGTTGGCGCCGTAGCCCGCGACTTCGGCCAGAATCGGCGCGCCGCGGCGCTGCGCTGTCTCGTAATCTTCCAGCACAAGGACTGCCGAACCTTCCCCGATGACGATGCCCTGCCGGTCGCCGCTGAAGGGCCGGCAAGCGCGGGCAGCCTGGCCGTTTTCGGGCGCGAGCACCCGCATCGCCTCCCAACAGCGGATGACGCCGTAGGTGATGGGCGCATCGGAGCCGCCGGCCAGCATCCAGTCGGCCTGCCCCTGCTGAATCATCCGGTAGGCCTCGCCGAGGGCGTGGGTAGCGGAGGAGCAGGCTGTGGTCGGCGTCAGGCAAGGCCCGCGCGCCAGGAAGCGCATTGAGACCTGGCAGGTGGCGGCGTTGTACATCACGCGCGGGATGACGAGCGGCGGCAGCCGCGTGGCGTTCTTGGCATAGAGGGCAAAGTAATGGGTGTCGAGCGACTCCATGCCGCCGTAGGCGGTGCCGATGCAGACGCCGGTGCGGAGCTGCTGCGCTTCGCTCAAGGCTTCCAAGCCGGCTTGGGTCAGGGCCTGGCGGGCGGCGACCAGCGCAAACTGGCTGAAGCGGTCGAGCTGGTCGAGCTCTTTCTCGGTGAAGTGCTTCAAAGGGTCGTAGTCGGCGACCTCGGCGGCGATGCGGCAGTTGAGCCGGCCGACAACTTCCGGCGGCAGGTTGCGGATGGGCCGGCTGCCGGAGCGGCCCGCGACGAGCGCGCGGAAAAAGTCGGCGACGCCGTTCCCGGGGGCGGCGATGACCCCCATTCCGGTGATGACGACCCGTCGCATGCGCGGAGAGAAGCGAACCTAGGAATTGGCCCCGCCCGGGGCGGCGGCCAGGCGCGGCCCGAGGCGATTGATGATGTCCTGCACGGTCTCGATGCCCTGGGCGTCGGCCTCGGGGATGCTGATGTCGAAGGCCTGCTCGAGCTCGAAGAGCAGGCAGACGCGGTCGAGCGAATCCATCCCCAGCTCGTCGAAACTCGACGTGGGCCGGATTTCGCCGACCTGGCGCTTGGCCACCTTGGCGACCGCCGCGATGACTTTCTGCTCGAGCGACATCTACGCGCTGTCTTCCCTAGGGCGCCAGCAGCACCGGGGCCACCCGGCCCGGCGCGAAGCAGTCCGGCGGCAGGTAGCCCGCCTTGACAGCATACTCCAGCACGCGGCGAAGGAAAGTGGGATTGATGACGGGCAGAGTGAGCAGCCGCTCGGCGTTGCGGGTCTCGAGGCGCAGGTCGTTCAAGTAGGGCAGAAGATAGGCTTCCAGCGCCCGGTGAATGACCTGCTCTTTCTGGCTCAAGAGCGACAGGCTCCACTGCGCCATCGGCACCAGCTTGGGAATGCGCAGGTGCGGGAAGGCTTTCACCAGGTCGAACAAATCCTTGAGCAGGCAGCCGTTGCGGCTGACCAGGTGGAAGGTGCGGCCGAGCGCCCAGGCCACCTGCAAGCCGCGGCGGATGGCGCGGGCCACGTAATCCACCGGGACGATGTTCACCTTGCGCCCGCGCAGGTCGGGCCAGTGAGAGAGCATGCCGCTGCCCAGGATGCGCGCCACCTGGTAGAACAGGTTGAAGCTCGAGATGCGGCCGGTCTTGGAGTCGCCCACGGTGACGCTGGGGCGGAAGATGACGATGGGCAGGCCGCGGGCCAGCTCGGCGCGCACGCGGGCTTCGGCCTGGTATTTGGTGCGCTCGTACTCGTTGGCGAAGAAGGGCTCGGCCGGGAGCGTGTCTTCGGCGAAAAAGCCGGAGCGGGCGGTGCCGCTGGCGGCGTAGCTGGAAAGATAGGCGAAGCGGCGCAGGCGTCCTTCGCGCTGGAAGAGGCGCGCCAGCTCCAGGGCGTGCTCGGTGCCGAGCACGTTGGCGCGGTGGCAGTCGGCGGCGCTGGCCCCCAGGTGCGTGACCGCGGCCGAGTGGATGAAAAGATCGGCAGCGCGGGCGACGCGCTCGCGGTCCGCTCGCGACAGCCCGCAATGCGGCTCTTCGATGGAGCCTTCGATGACGTGGGCGCGGCGGCGGAGCTCGGCGGGGAGCCGGGCGGCGTCGAGCAGGGCGGCGATGCGCTCGGCCGAGGACTGCCGCTCGCGCGGGCGCACCAGGACAAGGACGTCCGAGCCGCGGCGCAGGTAGTCCTCCAGCACCCGGCTGCCGATGGCGCCGGTGGCGCCGGTCAGAAACACCGTGGGCGGAGTGCGCTTTGCCAAGCCGTTAGCCCGCTTGAAGACGCAAACCGCAATTGTAGGGGCACAGCGCCGGAGTGTCAACCAAGAGCGG
>Ga0209399_10001497_pt1 | contig 12140 bp, 11 predicted proteins | sample OV2TP3_FD_184130 | JGI IMG/M metagenome (GOLD analysis project Ga0209399, IMG submission 184130) | Hot spring microbial communities from Beatty, Nevada to study Microbial Dark Matter (Phase II) - OV2 TP3 (SPAdes) (version 3) | ecosystem: Environmental > Aquatic > Thermal springs > Hot (42-90C) ... | reverse complement strand
GCGATCACATCATGCCGTTTGTTGGCGATCGTCAGGGGCACACGAACCTCTTCACAAAAGAAGTCGGACACCAGAAACACAACCGCCTTGCGGTGCATCACCCGCGCGAGATAGTCCAACGCGACGCGGACATCCGTGCCGCGCCCTTTGGGTTCGAAGGAGAGCACCTCGCGGATGACCCGCAGGACGTGCGTCGAGCCTTTGTTGGGCGGGACAAAGAGCTCGATCCGGTCAGTGAACAGCAGCAGCCCCACCCGATCCTGATTCTTGATCGCGGAGAAAGCCAGCACCGCGCACAGCTCGGTCGCCACGCGGTTCTTGAGTTTCGCGCCGGAGCCGAACGCCATGGAGCGGCTCAGATCCACGACGAAGAGCACGGTCAGCTCGCGCTCCTCCACGAAGCGTTTGATGTGCGGCCGGCCGGTCCTCGCGGTCACGTTCCAATCGATCGAGCGCACCTCATCGCCAGGGACGTATTCCCGCACCTCCTCAAACTCGATCCCTTGGCCCTTGAAGGCGCTCTCGTAGCGGCCCGCCATCGTCTCGTTGACGATGCGGTTGGTGGTGATCTCGATGCGGCGGACCTGCTGGAGGATTTCAGGCGGGATCATGCTTGGCGACCTGCCCGGATGCGCGCGGCCGTCGTCCCGCCTACGGGACCGGGACCTGCTCGAAGATCCGCTTGAGCAGCGCCTCGGAGGTGAGTCCTTCGGCCTCCGCCTCATAGGTGGGAATGAGGCGGTGCCGCAGCACGTCGAGGCCGATCGTCTTGACATCCTGCGGCACGACATAGCCGCGGCCCTGCATGAAGGCGTAGGCCTTGGCGGCCAGCGCCAGGTACATCGTCGCCCGGGGCGAGGCGCCGTACTGGATCATCTGCGACAGCTCGACGTGGTGCGCCTTCGGGTCGCGCGTCGCACGCACCAGATTCAGGATGTACTCCTCGATCTTCTCATCGAGATAGACCTCGTCGACCACCGCTCTGACCGCGAGCAGCTCCTGCGGAGTGATGACCCGCTCGACGGCGACGTCGGGATGGGACACCGCCATGCGCTTCATGATCTGCCGCTCTTCGTCCTTGGAGGGATAGCCGATGACGACCTTGAGCATGAAGCGGTCCACCTGGGCCTCGGGCAGCTCGTAGGTGCCATGCTGCTCGATGGGATTCTGGGTCGCCAGGACGAGGAAGGGCTCCTCCAGCGGGAACGTCTCCTCGCCGATCGTCACCTGGTGCTCCTGCATCGCCTCCAGCAGGGCGCTCTGCACCTTGGCCGGGGCCCGGTTGATCTCATCCGCGAGGATGATGTTGGCAAAGATCGGGCCTTTCTTGACGCTGAACGATCCGCTCTGCGGATTGTAGACCAGGGTGCCGAGCAGATCAGCCGGCAACAGATCCGGCGTAAACTGGATGCGCTGAAACTTGGCCGCGACGGTCCTCGCCACCGTCTTCACCGAGAGCGTCTTCGCCAGTCCCGGCACCCCTTCCAGCAGCACATGGCCGTTCGTCAGCAGCCCGACCAGGAGCCGCTCGATGAGGTGGCGCTGGCCCACCACGGCCTTGTTCACCTCCTGCATGATGCGCTGGACAAACGCGTTGGACTCCTTCACCCGCTCGTTCAGCGCGGTAATGCCCGTTTGCGCCATCAGTCACCGTCCAGAGATGTCATGGCTTTGTCTCATCTGCGTCCTCCGGCTCCGTTGGACTCGCACCATCCGGTTTCTCAGCGGGTCCGCTATTTGCTGCTGGCGTCTCTTGCAGCGCCGGCGCAGGCCGCTCCAGCCGCTCCACACGCTCAAACACAGCCTGAAACGTCGGGCGATCTACGATAAACGGAATCGCCTTCTTCCGGTTGATGCACACGATCTCATTCGTTTCGGCGGTCACCGGCGCCTCGCACGCAATCGTCAGGCTCTCCGACCCGCCGGACAAGGTGAGCTGGTAGGGAGTGTTGAGCTCCATCTTAGCCCGGTCAGGCAGCTCCTGCGTTTTGGACACTCGGAAGGTCTTCAGCGCTTGCAGATACTCATCCAAACCGGCCCAGCGGTCCTTCTGAATGGCGGCCGTCGCCTCTTTCCCTGGCACAGTCACCGTGAGCGTGTCGTGCTTGGCTGCCCCCACGTTCAATGGATCCTCTCCGATAAAGCGACTGCCAGCCACCTTGATCCGATCCAGGGTATAGCCCGACACCGCATACACATCAGGGGCCCCCTCGACCCGAAGATAGCGGTCTGTTGAGGCCTCTGCAGTGGGCGCCCCCACCGTCAACAGCACAGGAGTGCCTTCGTTTTTGACGAACCGAAGCTGCCAGGCCGGCTCCGCAAATCCGTATGCTGTGCCGGCAGGATCCACCACGCGCTGGGCCCTGAGGCTCACCAGCTCCTGGAGATAGGTCTGCCCCTTAGCCGTATCGCGCTCAAACGGCAGCTGGCCTCCAAGCTCTTGCCAGTCAGCGCCCTTCTCCTTCACCTCAACCCGCGCAATCGCCTCTGGGGAGAATGCGAGAAAGCGCAGATCCGCCCACACGTCCGCCGCGGGTTTGGTCGTGTCGCCCACCTGCCCATAGATTCCCATCTCCGACAGGAGGTCGGACTGGGTGAGGAAGACCGTCGAGGAGTTCGCCTGGCGGATGAAGAGCTGCTGCCAGCCGGCCTGCGCCGCGCCAAGCAACAGATGGAGAACAGGCCGCGCCTCCTGGAACACCGTCACATGGAGCGCCTGCTCATCGGTGATGCCGTAGTCGCTCAACACCGCATCGGCCTCGCTTCGCACCTCTCCCTTGAGGGCCGACAGGCTGCCGAGGAATCGCTCCACTTTCTCGGCATCCGCCTTCGCATTCCAGAGGGAGGGGATGCGCCATGCGCCGTTCGCGCGCTGCAATTCCACACGGTCTTGCTCTCCGGCGCCCTTGCCGAGCACCAGCCGGGTGACGGTTTCCGGCGAGAAGGCGATCTCCAGGGACTGGACTTCTTCTTCGTACACCTCCGGCCTGGGGGCCAGGCGCTTGACCACGACGGCCAGGAGGAGCACCCCCAGCACGCCCAACAAGATGACGATCTGCTTCCTGTTCATGAGCTTATGCGCTCGCTTGAACCAACTGCAGGTATTGGTGTTTGGTCCGCCGGCGCAGCAACAGGCGCGCCCAGCCAGCCCCGGCGATCGCCAGCGGCATGAGGAAGGAGACGAAGAACCGCCACCAAGCCTTCGCGCCCGCGGCAATAGGCCCGATTGTGCGGTCGACCGGCTGCTTGGCGCGAATCTGAATGAGGTCTTCGCCGAGACTCAGCGTATCCACCGCGTTCAGCAGGAAGTGCAAATGGCCGCCGGTCTCGATGAGCCGCTCCTGAAACGGCGTGACGGCGCCGATGACCAGCAGCTTGCCCGCAGCAGCGGTGACAGGCTTGCTTTGCCCCTGCGCATCGGGAAACTCGCCCTCCACCAGCACCGCGAGCGGAAATGGCCCGCGCGGATCCCCGCGGCCCGGACGCGAAGTCGGGCTGATCGTGTCCATCCTCGAGGAGGGGATCAGCCACGAGTCTTCGCTGGAGCGCATCAGCACATGGGCGCTCAGGTGGTGCCGCTCAAGCGCCCGCTGATCAACCGTCAGCGCCGAGCCCCATAGGTACAGCATCGGCGAGAGCCGCGACGTGATCGACAGCTCCTGGTTCATACTCTCCGGGTTCACGCGGATGTGAATCGGCAGCTTCAGCGGCAGGTTAACCGCAAACGGCCCCAGGCGCATGCCGCCTCCGACGCTGATCGCGTCCTGGCTGGCATCGAGCAGAATCCGCTCATCCAGGCTGAGGCCCCAGGCCCCAAGCAGCGTGTTCACATTGGGGGATTGCGGCCGTGGAACCACCGTCATCTCCCCGAACCGCGAGGTCGTGTAGTCGAACTGGTAGTGCTGCGCCGCCAGCAGGACCGAGCCGCCGTTCGCCAGAAACCGGCTGATCGCTCGTTGCTGGGCTTCCGTCAGCGCCCGCGGCTCGAGCAGCACCACGGTGTCCGCATCGGCGGGAATCGGCTCCTCATCCGTCAGGTTCGCGCGGGTGACGCGATAGCCCTCGGATTCCAGCAGAGGCGGAATCAGCCGGTACGGATCGTCGACGTGGCGCTCGGGAACCGCCTGCCCAAGCTGCTCCAGCAGCGCCTGCAGCTCCGGTTCGACGGGCTTCTCCTCAAACGGCGCGACGAGGGCCACGCGCGGCGTTTTCGCGAGCGTCATGCGGTAGATCGTGGACAACAGCAGGTACTCCAATTCGCTCAGATTCGCGGGGATGATCCTCGGGAGGATCTCCTCCGGCTTCTCTTTGTAGGCGATGGCCATCGCCGAGTAGACCAGCCGCAGCCCCAGCTCATCCGCCTCGATGGACTGGACCTGAAACGGCTGAACGCCTTTGCGCTGCAAGCTGGCCTCGAGCGACTCCTCGCCATCCCCTGCAGCGTCTTGCGCGACGTTGGCCGCCTCCATATGGAACACCTTGTAGCGGAGCTTCCCCCCGGAGGCGAGGCGGAACTCATCCAGCTTATCGAGCACGTCGCGCTCCAGCGTCTTGAAGCCGGTGGGCATCTTGTCCGCGGGAGAGACGTAGTACTTCACGGTCACGGGCGCCTTCAGGTTGCCCAGGATCTTCTTGGACACCGGGGAGACGGTGTAGACGCTGCCGTCCGTCAGGTCGAACCGGCCGAGCGGCAGGTCGCTGATGAGCCAATTCCCCACCAGAAAGATCGCCGCGGCGACCGCCGAGGCGGTCGCGAAAATCCGCCGCTGCCGCGGCCGCATCCGCCCCTCGATCCAAAAGCCGTTGAGGATCAGGACCAGCAACGTGCCAGACGCGAAGTAGAGCGCATCGCGCACGTCGATGACGCCCTTCTGAAAGCTCGCGAAGTGCCGGCTCACCCCCACGTGGTTCATCAGGAGCCCGCCAAGGCCCGGGAGCCATCCGTCGATCGTGGAAGCGATGAACTCCGTGCCGAGCAGGAAGAGCGCGAAACAGCTCAGCATCGCCACAATGAACGCGATGATCTGATCGCGGCACAGCCCCGAGACGAACAGGCCGACCGCGAGGAAGAACGCCCCAAGGCACGCGGCGCCCACATACCCGCCGATGATCGGGCCGGCATCGGGCCGGCCGACCGCCAGCAGCATCACGGGAATCGTCATCGTCGCGGCCAGGCCGGCCAGATAGAAGAGGAGGCTGGCGGCGAATTTGCCGAGGACCAGCTCGTGGGGCCGCATCGGAAACGTCAGCAGCAGCTCGTAGGTCCCGCCCTGCTTCTCCTCCGCCCACAAACGCATGGTCACCGCCGGCAGGAAGACGCACGCGATGATCGGGAGGAACTGGAACAAGACGCGCATGTCGGCGCGCGAGACCAGGAAGAACTGGGACATGAAGAGAAACCCGAGCAGCGCCACGAAGACGAAGAGGAAGATGTAGGCGATGGGCGAATTGAAGTAGGACGCCAGCTCTTTGCGGATGATCGTGAGCGTCGGGCGCAGCCGCGTCATCGGGACGCCCCCTGTTCGGGAGTTCGGAGCAGCGCCAGGAAGGCCTCTTCCAGACTCGCTCCGTCCTCGGAAAACTGCGCGAGGCGCCACCGGCGCTCCTTGACCAGCTCATCCACCATTCGCATCAGCGGCGGGCCGACGGGCGCGCGCAGCAGAAATTGATGCACCCCGGATCCCAGGAGGCCGTCGTAGCGGATCTCCTCGCAGACGCCGAGCGCCCGCAGGGCTTCCTCGACGGTTTTCGGATCCGCCTCGACCGCCAGGCGCATCCGCTGCACCTTCAGGGCCCGCCTGGCGATCTCCTCCTTCGTGCCGCTGGCCACGATGCGCGCGTCGTTGATGATGACGATCCGGTCAGCCAGGGCCTCGACTTCTTGTAGGATGTGGGTGGAGAAGATGATGGTTTTCTTTTCGGCGAGGCTTCTCACCAGCGTTCGGATTTCAAGGATCTGCAGCGGATCCAAGCCGGAAGTCGGCTCATCCAGGATGAGCACATCGGGGTCGTGAATGAGCGCCTGGGCCAATCCCACGCGCTGCCGGTAGCCCTTGGACAGCTCCGCCAGCGTGTGCTTCCAGACCGGCCGCAAGCCGCAGGCGCGCTTGACCCAGTCCAGCCGCTCGCTCAGCGCCCGCGCCGAGAGGCCGCGCGCCCGGCCGATAAACGCCAGATACTCCTCGACCGTCATGACGAAATAGAGCGGCGCGGTCTCCGGCAGGTAGCCGATGCGCTTGCGGACTTCGATGGGCTGGCGAATGATGTCGTGGCCGGCGACCGTCGCCGTCCCGGCGGTCGGATAGAGGTAGGTGGTGACGACGCGCATGAGCGTCGTCTTGCCCGCGCCATTGGGTCCCAACAGGCCGAGGATCTCGCCCTGGCGCACCGTGAACGAGACGCCATCCAGCGCCGTCGTGGCACCGTAGCGCATCGTGAGATTCTGAACAGCAATCACCGAACCGTTGTTCATCTAATCAGACCGCCTCAAATATAAAAAGTTACCTCGTGCCAAATCATGATGTCAAGTTTCCCCGCGGGAACCAGACTAGCCAGGCTGAGCTCGGCGGACATCTGTCTTTGTCCCGACGTCGGCGCCGCACTGGGCGCAGGTATAGCCGTAGAGGTCGCCGCTAGGAAGGGTGAGGAGGAGCTTCTCCCTCGTCGGCATAGAGTGCCGGCAAGAGGGGCAATACAAGTGGGTTGCGGTCAACTGCTCGAACTGAGCCGGTTGGCCGTCGGGCTCTTCGCTCGCTACCTGCTCGGCGTCAGCGACGCCGGCTCGCCGCAGGGCTTCCTGCCGGCAAGCCTCCGAGCAGATCGGCGCATACGAATGGCGCTCAAACGGATTGAGGCTCCGTTGGCAAATGGGGCAGCGGATCATGCCGAATCTCGCACATTATTTGGAAAGTTTATCACACATCAAACGCGTTGTGGAGGGGGTGGCGAGTGGCGGTTTCGTACGACCAGCTTGGCGACTGGCGCTTTGCTCAGACGCAGCCCGCGCCACGCCTCCTCCGTGATCCGAAACGTCTCCAGTAAATGCTTCGCCAGCGGATTGGGCCATTTGCGATGGCGGCTGACCAGATAGATATTTTCAAACAGATCGGGGAGCGCTCGGCGCTTGAGCGGAATCAGGGCGTTCGCCGGCGCGCTGGTGGCGATGGCGTAGGCGCTCAGCGCAGCGATGCCGACCCCCGCAATCGCCAGGCGCCTGGCAACCTCCGCGTCTTGGACTTCAACGAGAATCCGAGGGCTGATGCGGTGGGCGGCGAAGAAATCATGGACGACCTGGTAGACTGGGCTTGGCGGCGCGGGCAGGATGAAGGGCGCTCCGTCCAAATCCTGGGGCGGTTTGGGGTAGCGGCGGGCGATCTGCGGCGCCGCGGCGAAGACCACTGGGACGGTGGCAACAGCGCGATTGGTCAACTCTCCGGCTTCCGCGCTGGGGATCGAAACATTGGTCAATAACACATCCAGCCGTTGTTGCCGCAGCTCGCCGATCAAGAACTCCAGCGGCCCCTCGTGAAGCGTCACATGAGCCGTAGGGTCATGCGCCAGCACTGCGCTGACTAGCGCTTCAGTGAACCCTTTGGGGGTTTCATTCAGAACGCCGACCTTGATCGACCGAGGGCCAGCGCTCGCCTGCGGATTGCGCAAGGTTTCCTGCAGCTCCTGCCCCAGCTCGAAGATGCTCTCCGCATAGTCCAGCACGATCCGCCCCTCATCGGTCAGATAGAGCCGTTGCTTGCGGCGCTCGAACAGCTTCTTCCCCAGGAACGCTTCAAATTGCTTCAGCTGGGCGCTGAGCGTCGGCTGAGCCAACCGCAGCTTCTCGCAGGCCTTGGAGATCGCGCCTTCCTTGGCGATCACGAAGAAATAATAGAGGTGGTGGTAGTTCAGAGGGATCATTTGCTTGGTAAATGATCTTAATTGAGATTATCTATTTTACAAGTAGGCGCTGTCAAGTTACTGTTTCGATACGGGGGGGAGAAATGGCGCGTAAGGAGGTGGGCGAATGGGCAAAAAGATGCTGAGGTCATGGAAATTCTGGAAGCGCGGGAAGGCGGAAGCAAACGGGTGCGCAAGCCGTGGATCGACGGAGAGCAAAGCCAGCCCCGCGCCTGGCGGCTCCGCGTGCTGCCAGCAGAGCAGCCAGGAATCAACAACCAAGCGATCCGGCGCGGCCTCGCCTGCGTAACCGGCGCCAACTGCGAAGCGACCCACACGGATGGCCTCAGGTGGTCCGTGCGCGAGCGCGGGAGTGGGAGGTGAAACGGAATGGTCGGACATCAAGCGGAAGCGAAGCGGTCCCCGCGGCGGTTCCCGGGGCTCAGAGCGAGGTGGCGGGAGTGCCTGGGAAAAGTCGGGATGGGTCGCCATCTTGCGACGGTCCGCGAGCGGATCCGCAATGGAGCGATGAAATTGCAGGCTATGCCTCATCTGTGGTCGATGAGGAAAAACGGATCGAGGAGGAACAACCCATGAATCTACCTGTGGTCATCAGAAAGCGTGAGGCATGGGATCCCTTTCGGGATCTATGGGGCCTTCAGCGAGAGATGAATCGAGTGTTCTCGGACTTCAGCCGCGGCGGCTTGTTCCCGAGCTGGGATGACGGCCGGACGTCCGGCATCCCCCTGGAGATGCATGAGACGGACGAGGATATCGTCGTGCGGGCCGATCTGCCGGGGTTGGAGGCCAAGGACATCGACGTCTCCGTCATGGGCACGGAGCTGGCGATCAAGGCCGAGCGGCGGCAGGAGCGCGAGATGAAGAGCGAAGAGGCCTACTGCCGGGAGCTGGCCTATGGCGCGTTCGAGCGGCGGATCGACCTGCCACAGGAGGTCAAAGCGGATGGCATCACGGCAAACTACAAGAACGGCGTCCTGGAGCTGCGGTTGCCGAAGCAGGAGGGGGCCAAGCGCAAGCTCATCAAGGTGGACGTGAGGTAACCTCGCAGGTTGGAGCCGGCGGCTGGCCGTTTCAGCCGCCGGCTGGCGCATGAACGGCCTCCCGCGTTGGAGGCGCATCAAGCAAGGAGGGGCGAGCATCGATGACGTTGAAACCGCTGGGCGATCGTCTTGTGGTCAGGGCGCTGGAGCCGGAAGAAACAACCAAGAGCGGGCTCGTCCTGCCGGATACGGCGAAGGAAAAGCCGCAGGAAGGCAAGGTCCTCGCGGTCGGGACGGGCCGCGTGCTCGAGGACGGGTCGGTGAAAGCGCTTGAAGTGAAGAAGGGAGAGCGGATTCTCTACGGGAAGTACGCCGGCAGCGAGGTGTCGCTTGAGGGAGAGGACTTCCTGATTCTTCGCGAAGAGGACGTGCTTGCGGTGATGGAAAGCTAACCAACAAAGGAGGGGCAGCGCCAGATGGCCAAGCAATTGCTGTTTAACGACGAAGCGCGGCGCCTGATGTACTGGGGCGTCAAGCAGCTGGCCGACGCGGTCAAGGTGACGCTCGGCCCGCGCGGTCGCAACGTGGTGTTGGAGAAGAAGTGGGGGTCGCCCACCATCACCAAGGACGGCGTGACCGTAGCGAAGGAGGTCGAGCTGCAAAATCCCTGGTCGAACCTCGGAGCGCAGATGGTGAAGGAGGTAGCCGAGAAGACGTCGGACAACGCGGGCGATGGGACAACGACCGCCACGGTACTGGCCGAAGCCATCTACCGAGAAGGTCTGAAGAACGTGACGGCTGGCGCCAATCCGATGGCGCTTAAGCGCGGGATCGACAAGGCGGTCGAGGAAGTCACCGAGCAGCTCAAGAAGCTCTCCAAGCAGGTCAAGGACAAAAAGGAGATCGCGCAGGTCGCCACCATCTCCGCGAACTATGACTCCACGGTCGGCGAGCTGATCGCCGACGCCATGGAGAAGGTCGGGAAGGACGGCGTGATCACGGTGGAAGAGGCCAAGTCCATGCAGACCACCCTCGACCTCGTCGAGGGGATGCAGTTCGACCAGGGCTACCTCTCCCCCTACTTCGTGACCGATCAGGAGCGCATGGAAGCGGTGCTCGATGAGCCGTATCTCCTCATCCACGAGAAGAAGATCTCGGCGATGAAGGACCTGCTGCCGCTGCTGGAGAAAATCGCCAAAGCCGGCAAACCGTTCGTGCTCATCGCTGAAGATGTGGAAGGCGAAGCGTTGGCGACGCTCGTGGTGAACAAGCTCCGCGGCACGCTGCAGGCTTGCGCGGTGAAAGCCCCGGGCTACGGCGACCGCCGCAAGGCCATGCTGGAGGATATCGCCATTTTGACCGGCGGCCGGGCGATCACGGAGGATCTCGGCATCAAGCTGGAGAACCTGCAATTGGAGGATCTCGGCCGCGCCAAGCGGGTGAAGATCGATAAGGAAAACACCACCATCATCGAAGGAGCCGGCAAAACTTCAGCCATCAATGGGCGCATCGCGCAGATCAAAAAGCAGATCGAAGAGACCGACTCGGACTACGACAAGGAAAAGCTCCAAGAACGGCTGGCCAAGCTCTCCGGCGGCGTGGCGCAGATCAATGTGGGGGCAGCCACCGAAACAGAGATGAAAGAGAAGAAAGCCCGCGTGGAAGATGCGCTCCATGCCACGCGCGCGGCCCGCGAAGAGGGGATCGTGCCTGGCGGCGGCGTGGCGCTCATCCGCTGCCTGTCCGCGCTGGAGAAGTTGAAGCTCACCGATGATGAGCAGATCGGCGCGGACATCATCCGCCGCGCGCTTGAGGAGCCGGCCCGTATGATCGCCCAGAACGCCGGCCACGAGGGGTCGGTCGTGGTGCAGCGCATCAAAGAGGAGAAGACCAACGTGGGCTTCGACGCGCAGGCGCTGGAGTACACCGATTTAGTCGCGGCTGGCATCATCGACCCGACCAAGGTGGTCCGGACCGCGCTCCAAAATGCCGCCAGCATCAGCGGGCTCTTGATCACGACCGAGGCGGCGATCACCGAGAAGCCCAAGGAAGAGGAAGCCAAGACGCCCGCCGGAGCGCATGCCGGAGGCGGCGGCTACGGCGGCGAGGATTTCGAATAACCGCAACCGTTTTCGGAAGGAGGCCAATGCATGCCAACAGCGACAGAAACCCAGCGCCGCGTCAACCTGCGGCCGCTCGGCGATCGGGTCATCGCGGAGCGGATCGGCTCGGTGGAGAAAAGCCGAGGCGGGCTCTACCTGCCGGACACGGCGCAAGAAAAACCCCAAGAAGGCAAGGTTCTCGCGGTGGGATCGGGACGGACTCTTGAGAACGGCAAGGTCCTGCCGCCCTCGGTCAAGGCGGGCGACCGCATCATCTTCGGCAAGTACTCGGGATCGGAGATTAAGATGGACGAGAAGGAGTACGTCTTCCTCCGGGAAGACGACATCATGGCCATCGTGACGTGATCCATCGCCTGCCATTGCGGGTGTGAGCTGCGAGGAGGAGGCTGATGTTCTGAGGAAGGTAGGCGATGGAAACGCGCGAAGCGTCAGGAAGACTGGCGATGCCGATCGATTCGCTGGAACAGGTTGGCATCCGCAGAGGACATGAAGGGATGCCTCTGATGACCGCGCTGGGGCTCATCGGAGGAGACGTCTTAACGTATCTGGACGACCATGGGGTCGCGCAGCTGGACGAGTTGAGCCAGCGCATCGATTGGCCGCGCTGGATGACCCTGATGGGGCGTAGGGGATCTCGTGCGCCAGGGCCTAGTGCGGGCCATGCGGCAGACAGATGGCGTGGCTATTGAGGCTCGGCCAGAACGCGATAACCAGCGCGATGCGCGTGAGGCGGTTCGAAATCGTATGCGCTCGAAAGGGAATGAGAATGTGGTCGGATTACTCGTCGATGATGGCGGCATGGGCCGTGTACCACTCGATCCTCAACCGGGAACGTGACGAACAGGCTCGCGCCTATGAGGCCGCAGCCGCAACGTCATCGCCGGAATTGGTGGAGCATTCGTCATCGCCGAAACAGCGTGGTGGCTGGCGAGGCGAGAATGGATTCGGCAGCGACGGAACCGGGCAGACTCTGCGCGCACGGCATCGATGGGATGTGTCGGGCGTGCGAGTTGAACGGCGCATGGCAACGAAGCGGTCCACAGGTGTGCGGGCTGCCGGGGTAGCCGGCTGAAACTGAGGAGAGCGGATTGCGGCACGACGCGTGAAGGCGGCCCCAGCTGCCATG
>Ga0209399_10001493_pt1 | contig 12156 bp, 8 predicted proteins | sample OV2TP3_FD_184130 | JGI IMG/M metagenome (GOLD analysis project Ga0209399, IMG submission 184130) | Hot spring microbial communities from Beatty, Nevada to study Microbial Dark Matter (Phase II) - OV2 TP3 (SPAdes) (version 3) | ecosystem: Environmental > Aquatic > Thermal springs > Hot (42-90C) ... | reverse complement strand
CAGGTCTGATATACATCGGGATCGGTCGGCCTGAATGTCGCAACGGAGAAGCGGTGTCTCGGCCCATTCCCATTGCACAGCCGTCGCTCACAGGCGATGAAGCTGAAGCAGTGGCAGAAGTCATCCGCTCAGGCTGGATCGCCCAGGGGCCACAGGTGGCGGCGTTTGAGCAGGAGTTCGCCGCATGCGTCGGGGCCCCGTACGCGTGCGCCGTCTCATCGGGCACAGCGGCGTTACATGTAGCGCTTGTAGCCCTGGGTGTCCAACCAGGAGACGAGGTCATCACCGTCAGCCATTCCTTCATTGCGACGGCGAACAGCATTCGCTACTGTGGGGCAACACCCGTCTTTGTGGACATCGAACCCACCACGTTCAATATGGATCCATCCCTTCTCGAGCGCGCCATCACCCCGCGCACGCGGGCGATCCTGTGCGTGCATCAGATGGGGATGCCGTGTGATCTGCGCACCATCTTAGATGTCGCCTGTCGCCATCGGCTGCGAGTCATTGAGGATGCCGCGTGTGCGCTGGGGAGCGAGATCATGTGGGAGGGTCAGTGGGAACGCCTAGGCAAACCGCATGCGGATATCACCTGTTTTTCATTTCACCCCAGGAAAGTCATCACCACGGGTGAGGGCGGGATGCTCACGACGGCGCAGCGTACCTGGGATCAACGGTTCCGCATGCTGCGACATCAGGGGTTGACCGCCGATGATGCGTATGGTCTCATCGGCTTCAACTACCGTATGACGGATATCCACGCCGCCATCGGCCGCGAGCAATTGAAGCGCCTCACAGGAATGATGACCAGGCGACGCGCACTGGCTGAACGGTATCGAACAAGACTCGCTGACATCTCTGGCCTCGGGCTACCGGCAGAGCCCTCGTGGGCTCGAAGCAATTGGCAGAGCTATTGTGTGCGACTCCCCGAGCGTTGCGACCAACAGCAAGTGATGCAAGCCCTCAGGCAGCGCGGCGTGGCTACGCGACGTGGCATCATGTGCATCCACCGTGAAGCCGCGTATGCGGATGCGATGCAGCGGCGGTCGTTACCCATCTCCGAAACGGCCCAGGATCAGTGTCTGATACTTCCTCTGTACGATCACATGACGCACGACGAGCAAGACCACGTCATCGCTGCTCTGCGCACCGCCTGTCAGGAGGTCTTCCACATCGCATGAGCCAGACGACGCTCCACATCCTGGATCGCGCAGCAGGACAGGAGTCCTCGGCCACCGCACGTCCCCTCCTGACTATTGTGACGCCGGCGTATAACGAAGCCAGGAATTTACCTGTACTGCACGGACGTTTGCAGCGGATCTTGACCCAGTTAGCGGTAGACGTGGAGTGGGTGGTGGTGGATGATCACTCCGCGGATGAGACACCGGCAGTGTTAGCTGGCATGGTCGAGCAGGATCGCCGAGTGCGCGGGATCCGCCTTGCACGCAATAGCGGTTCGCATACGGCCATTACGTGCGGCCTCCATCACGCGCGAGGTGATTGCGCCATCGTCTTGGCGGCAGACTTGCAGGATCCTCCTGAGGAAATTCCGCGTCTCTTCACCGAGTGGCAGCGCGGGGCGCAGGTGGTGTGGGCCACGCGGGCCCGTCGAGCAGGGGAGCGCCCCCTGCAGCTGGGCTTCGCGAAGTTATATTACGCCTTGATGCGGAGGACCGATGCATTAAAGGACCTGCCGGCGACCGGCGCCGACTTCTTTCTGTTGGATCGTCGGGTGATTGATGCTTTCCACCAGTTCAAGGAAACCCATGTGAGCCTGTTCGCCTTGCTCACCTGGCTGGGATTTCGCCAGACGACGATCGCCTATGATAAACAACCACGACTCCATGGACGTTCCGGCTGGACGTTGAAGAAGAAGCTCAAACTCGTGGTGGATTCAATCACCGCATTTACCTACTTCCCTATTCGTCTCATGTCCTATGCAGGGCTCGTGATTGCGTGTGGCGGCTTTGGCTACGCGACGTTTGTCATCATCAATGCGCTACGGGGGCAGCCGCCGCAGGGCTGGACCTCCTTGATGGTCGTCGTCGTGATCGTGGGTGGCATCCAGATGATCATGCTGGGAGTGCTGGGCGAATATCTCTGGCGGACACTGGATGAGTCCCGCGGCCGTCCGCAGTATCTCATCGAGTCGGCAGTCGAGCCACCAGCAACGCAGCCGCCGATAACCGGTGGGCAGGGTGTATGAACGCCTTCTGTGAGAACCTGCTGGAGAATCCGCGGCTCTTTCGTCTCTCGCAGGCAGTGGTGGCTCCAGGGGCGGAGCGGGGGATCCAACGGGTGATGGCTGAGTTACTACGACAGTTGCCGCCCGCGCGATTACTCCTGGATGTGGGGTGTGGTCCCACCTCTCGCCTCTGGCGGGTCGGCCTGCACCCCATGGGCGTTGATTGTTCCCTCGCGTATCTGCGCAAATATACGGCGAGAGGCAGCCCAGCCATTGCGGCATCGGCTATTGACCTCCCCTTTGCCTCCCAGCAATTCGATGCGGTGTGGAGTATTGGGTTGTTGCATCATCTCTCAGATAGTGCTGCCCACCGCGCCGTTCAGGAGATGGTACGCGTGTGCCGTCGTGGAGGACATGTGGTCATCTTGGATGGCGTGCTGCCGCAGTCTCCCTGGTACCGCCCCGTGGCGTACGGAGTACGTCGGTTCGACCGAGGGCGGTTTATGCGCCGAGAACACGATCTCACAGCGCTGCTTCCTTCCGACGTCACATTCCAGACCCTGCGGGTCACCTATAGCCTCAATGGCCTGGAGTTGGTGGCCTGTTGGTCGCAGGTGACGACAGCATGCGCGTCCTCTTTGTAATCCCGCATCATCGCGAAGGCGCAAGCAGTCGGTATCGTGTGCTGCAGTATGTGCCACACCTAGAGGCCCAGGGCATTCGCTGCACGGTCAGCCCATTTCTGTCATCGGAGTTCCATCGGATCGCCTATCAACAGGGAGGTTGGGGGAACAAGATCGGCCAGTTTCTGCTCAGCAGTTGCCGACGGCTCCGCGACGTGATGCGGAGTGGAAGTTACGATGTCGTCTTTATCCACCTCGAGGCGTTTCCCCTTGGGCCGCCGGTCATCGAATGGTTCTTCTCCCTGCGTGGTGTCCCCATCGTCTTTGATCTGGATGATGCGCTGTTCTTACCGCGGGATGGGACGGTGTATCCGATGCTCAAATGGTTGCGCATGCCGCAAAAAATTCCTGCGATCCTCCGCTGGAGTCGTTGTGTCATCACGACGAACGACCACTTGCGAACCTACGCCCAGCAGTTCAATGCCCACGTCTCTGTGATCCCTACCTGCGTGGATATCCGGCAGTTCACAGTACCGATGCACCGACCGCAGCGCGCGCGTCCTCTCCTGGGGTGGGTCGGCAGCCACAGTACGGCTCCGTATCTTGAACTCGTGAAGCCGGTATTAGCTCGGCTAGCCGAACGGTACGCCTTTACCTTCAGAATCGTTGGTTCCTTGCGACCCTTTCGAGTGCCGGGGGTAGAGGTGATTCAAGTGCCGTGGAGCTTAGCGAACGAGGTGACGTCCTTCCAGGAGCTGGACGTGGGCGTCTATCCATTGCCCACAGCACCGTGGGTACTGGGGAAAGCGGGTTTCAAGGCCATCCAATATATGGCGGTAGGCGTGCCGTGCGTGGCGTCTGATGTGGGGCGGAACCGCGAAATCATTCAGGATGGCGTTAACGGATTGCTGGCGAGCTCCCAGGAGGAATGGTATGCCAAGCTGGCCCAGCTGTTAACTGATCCGCTGCTATGTCAGCGGATCAGTTTGGCTGGCCGCAAAACGGTGGAGGAGCGGTTCGCGAACCACCTCTATGTGTCTTCCTATGTCGAGATCTTGCATGGCGCGGCTCGTTCACGGGCTAGACGAGCGACAGTTTCAGCTGGGGGACCGCAGCCCCCGCTGGCCCGTCAGCATTCACCACGTGAGGTGCGTCCCGTATGACATGGCTGCGTTACGTGGCTACCCCATGACGCCGTCTCCGATATCTGTGTGGTGGAAACTGCCGTTGGTCGTGGTGATCGGTGGCTGGATCCTGTGGTGGTTAGCCGGACGTACGACCTCCGATCGGCGAGTCGGCCGCGCGATCCTCGTATCCTATCTGGTGCGTGTGCTGATGGCGGTCACCTTGTACGCCATTTCCTATTGGCACTGGCCGATCCTCTCCTCCCTGCACTTTCACGACGGCTTTTGGGCCTTTGGGCCGGATGCGTGGGACTATCATCACTTTGCTCCGCGAATTCTGCACGCGTGGGAGGTGGGTGAACCAGTACCACATCCGGGGATGCGCATCGAATATTACCTCGTCGTGGCTGCCGTGTACAAACTGTGTGGGTACCATCCACTGTATCCGATCCTCCTCAACTGCGGGGCGGCATCCCTGAGCGGACTGCTCGCGTACCTGATTGCCAGGCGTCTCTTTGACCAGCGAGCAGCACTCCTGAGCGCCATCCTCGTGCTCTTCTGGCCATCCTCCATCCTCTGGTCCACACAGCTGTTAAAAGATGCCCTCTGCTGGCTGCTGGCTTTTGTCATCCTCGCTCTACTGCTGGAAGCCGTCACGATGTGTAAAGAGGAGACCCGCGTTAAGGCGGTGCGCTGGGGACTCTTGTGCACTGCCATCGCGAGTACGGTCATGGCACTCACACTCTTACGGTACTATCTGGGCTTAATCTTTGCAGCGACGGCAGTCGTGACCTGTGGCGTGGCCGCAAGCTGGGCCATGGTCCGGCAGCAGATCCGACGGGCTGTTTTGTACGCCTGGCTCTCATTGGTCGTCCTGATCTCGGCACTGACGATGCAAACGACCGCGCTCTTTGGGCTCACGATCACACCAACGCTGCCTGAGGAACAAGCGGAGGCCATGTCCGGAGCTGTTCTTCCCATGACCCCCGCGCCTGTCCTGCAGGAATACGCTGCAGTGCGCGATTCCCCGAGGAGTCAGTCGCAGTCTTCCTCAATACTTTCCCAGCGGGCCCACCAGTTGTCCCTCCTTGATGATCGCATACTCTTCCTTGCCAGGGGCGGCGGCATGCCGGTACTGCACTCCCTCCGCAATGGATTTCTCAGCAGCGGTGGTCGCACACTGATGGATACGAAGGTCAAAGTGTCAACTCCTCCCCAGCTATTGGCCTACTTACCGAAGGCAATAGCGATTGGATTCCTGGCCCCCTTTCCCTGGCAATGGTTTGATACCGCAGGGAGTACTGGTTTCATGCGAGTGTTTGCAGGCGTTGAAATGTTCTTGGTGTATGGATTGCTTCCTGGCATGCTGGTGGGTCTGTGGCGGTTGATCAAACGACGTACTGTTGAGTCCCTCATGGTGCCTGTTTTCATTCTATGCACAGCCATCCCGATGGCACTCGTGGTGGCCAACATGGGAATACTCTTTCGCCTGCGCCTACACTTCTTGTTGCCGTTGTTGCTTGTGGCCTCAGGTGGGCTCCCTCTTGGTATTGTACAGCGCTGGACGGGTCGCATGGGTGCATTGACATGGCTCTCCGGCGCGTCCAAAGGACAAGCCGAGCATGCTGAGTAGACGAGATATCATCTGTTTTTCCTCGATTGATTGGGATTTCATCTGGCAGGGGCATCAGGAGATTATGCAGCGCCTCGCCCGTGCCGGCAATCGCGTGCTCTTCATCGAGAACACCGGCGTCCGGACACCCAATGTCCACGATCTACCGCGGCTGCGTCAGCGTTGGCGGAATTGGCGTCGCGGCATTCGTGGTATCCGGAAAATCGAGGAAGGCCTTTACGTCTATGCGCCGCTCATCCTGCCGTTTCCGTATGCCCGTTGGGCCGTGCAGATCAATCAACGATTGGTGAGTGTGGTCTTACGCCCCTGGATGCACATCATGAGTTTTCAGCAGCCGATCGCCTGGGTCTTTCTCCCGACGCCGCTCACGCTGCGACTCCTGCGGAGCATCGAACCGGCGCTGACGGTGTATCACTGCACCGACCATTTCGCGACGAGCTCAGCGGCTGCACACAAGGTGTTGCAGGCGGAGCGACAGATCGCGGAGCCGGCTGAACTGGTCTTCGTTACCTCAGCAGGACTGCGGGAGCATTGTGCCCAATGGAGTTCGCGCATCTACGAAATATCCGGAGGGGTCAATCTCGAATTATTCGACGCTGTGCGGCAACAGCCCACATCGCCGCAGGACCTCGAAGCCGTGCAGCGGCCGCGTGTAGGGTACGTTGGTGGAATCCACCAATGGCTTGATCAGGCGCTCTTGCGTGTGGTGGCACAGCAGTATCCCCACTACTCATTCGTGCTGGTGGGGCCGGTGCAGACAGATATCTCGCAGTTGGCCACGCTGGCCAACGTCCATTTCTTAGGACCGAAGTCGCGGGAGGAGATTCCACGCTACATCCACGGGTTTGATGTGTGCGTGATTCCGTACCGGCTGACCGACTACACGCGGCACGTACGTCCCACAAAGCTGAACGAATATTTTGCGCTCAGCAAACCGGTTGTTTCGACGGCACTGCCAGAGATCCAAGCCTTGACGAGCCGAACGCAGGGCGGGCTCCTCGTGGCCCGCGAGCCCGCAGAATTTGCACAGCATCTCCAGTCCCTCCTCAATCATGGCACGCGAGATGGATGGCATCATCTGCGCGCGATTGCTGCAGAAAACGACTGGTCACGGCACGTGGAACGCATGAGCCAGTTGGTTGAAGAGGCGCTGGCCCGACGATGGCTTGAACGGGAAGTGCGTTGGGCCGATCGCCTGCGCCGATTTTCGCGCGTGGGCCTGCGGCGACTTGGGAGACTCGCCTGGGCTGCGCTCATCGCCTACGGGCTGATGTTTCACACACCCCTGCTCTGGTGGATGGCTGCGCCACTCACATCGGCTCAGGCGCCTGCCGCCGCCGATGCCATCGTGGTCTTTGCCGGTGGCGTCGGGGAGTCAGGGACAGCGGGACAAGGCTATGAAGAGCGTGTCTTGCAGGCGGTCTCCTTGTATCAGCAAGGCTATGCCTCCCACCTCGTGTTTTCCTCAGGCTATCGCTACGCCATTCAGGAAGCGGAGATCATGAAGGCGCTGGCTGTCTCGCTTGGTATTCCCCAGGAAGCTGTCACGTTAGAGCAGTTAGCGAGGAATACATACGACAACGTGCACTATTGCGCCGCGTTGTTGCGTCAAGCCGGCCAGAAATCTGCCTTGGTGGTCAGCAGTCCCTACCACATGCGACGCGTGGCATTGGTGTGGCGGAAAGGGGCATCGGATCTCGCCGTACGGTTGACGCCGGTGCCAAATAGCCGCTTCTTTGGGAATCAAGGGAAGGTCTTGCTGAGGCACTGGCAAGCGATCCTGCATGAATATCTGGGGATTGTGTATTACTGGTGGAAAGGGTGGATCTAGGCGCGCATGTGTGGCATCTGCGGCGTCGTCAGTTGGCGTGGGAAGCCGGTTGAGGAGGCGGTGTTGCGCGCGATGGTGGGACGGCTGCGCCATCGTGGACCTGACGCGCAGGGCATCGCCCGACCGGAATCGTGGGCGGGATTGGGACATACGCGACTGAAAGTGATTGACCTCTCCGAGGCCGCGAGTCAACCCATGGCCAGTGAGGATCGAAAAGTCTGGCTCGTCTACAATGGCGAGATTTATAATTTCCAGTCTCTGCGCACTGCACTGGCACAGCACGGCCACCGTTTCCGCAGCCAATCCGACACCGAAGTGATCCTGCGGGCCTACGAACAATGGGGCGACGCGTGCGTGGAGCGTCTCGACGGGATGTTTGCGTTCGCCATCTATGACGGCCGTCGGCAGCGGCTGCTCCTGGCGCGGGACCGCACAGGCAAAAAACCGCTCTTCTACTATGCCGATGACGAACGCTTCGTCTTTGCCTCCGAGATGAAAGCCCTCTTGGTCCATCCGGCGGTTCCCTGTGAGTTCCACACGCGGATCTTACCCCTCTATCTCGTCTATGGCTATGTCCCGCCGCCGGAAACATTCTACAAGCACATCAACAGTGTACCTCCAGCGACGCAGTTGGTCGTAGACTTCCCCAACAGGACGATGCGTCAGCAGACCTACTGGAAACTCTCGCTGCCGACGATGACGCCGCGCATCTCGCGAGCGGAAGCGGTGCAGGGTGTTCGGGAGCGACTGACGGAGGCGGTGCGCAAGCGACTGGTGGCTGATGTGCCCCTCGGGGCCTTCTTGAGCGGCGGCATTGATTCCAGTATCGTCGTGGGCCTCATGAGCCAGCTCCTTGACCAACCCGTCCACACCTTCAGCATCGGTTTTCAAGGTGATGCGCGGTACGATGAGACCTCGTATGCGCAGATTGTGGCTCGTCGCTTCCAGACAAAGCATACCGCGTTTGTCGTCAAACCGGAGGCCTTCAAACTGCTTGAGCAGCTCGTCTATCACCACGATCAGCCGTTTGGAGATGCCTCAGCGATTCCCACGTTTCTCCTGGCGGCCCTGACGAAACAGCATGTCACCGTGGCCCTCAATGGCGATGGCGGCGATGAATGCTTTGCCGGCTATCGGCGGTTTCAGGCCGCTGAACTGTCGAGGAACATCCCGGCGTGGATCACTCGGAGCCTTGGCAGTTGCTTGCATCATCTCCCCACACCCCTGAAGCGAATTCACTGGGTCGGGTGGGCACGGCGCTTTTGCGAAGCGGCCACGCGGCCGTGGGAGGAACGATTGGTGCGATGGGTCTCCTACTTCCAGGAGCCCCAGGCGCTGCTGCGTCCAGAAGTGCGCAACGAGGCGCACGAAGCGCTGTGGCTGGCACCAGTGCGGCGGTGGCTGGCCGAAGTCCGCGACACCTCGCCGCTCTCCCAGGCGCTCTACTTTAATTTCCACGAATATCTACCGAATGATCTCCACGTCAAGATGGATCGCTGTAGCATGGCACATGGGCTCGAGACCCGTTCACCATTTTTGGATACCGCTGTGATTGAGTATGCCTTCCAGTTGCCCGATCACTTGAAGCTCCACGGGCCGCGGACGAAGGTCATCCTCAAAGAGGCTTTTACCGATGTGTTACCCCCAACGATCCGGCGCCGCAGCAAATGGGGGTTTGGCGTTCCGTTAGATACGTGGTTTCGCGCAGACCTCAAGGACGCTGTGGGTGATCTGGTGTTGGCCCCTACTGCGCACGTACGCACCTATCTGGAGCCGGACGTGATTCAACGCTATTGGGATATGCATCTCCGAGGAGAACGCAATGTCGGCCTGCAGCTCTGGAATCTCCTCACGCTGGAAGTGTGGCTACGGCTCATGGCGCGCCACATGTGGCGCGACCCCGCGTCTCTACCCATGATGGCGGATGTCTCGACGACTTGACAGAGCGATGGACACCCCCGTGAAGATTCTGCGGATCATTACGCGCCTCAACATTGGGGGACCAGCGCAGCAGGCCGTGCTGCTCACTGATCACGTCAACCCCACGCGGTTTCAGTCGGTGTTGGTGAGCGGGCGGCCCACACCGACCGAAGGCGATTTGGGGCACCTGGCTCGCGCGCGAGGTATTCGCTGGATCGTCGTGCCGGCCCTGCGCCGTGCCATTCATCCCTGGTACGATCTCATCGCGTTCCTCACGCTGCTCCGTGTGATGTGGCGGGAACAGCCCACCATCATCCATACGCATATGGCCAAAGCAGGGACGTTAGGACGGTTGGCGGGCATCTGTTATCGGCTCACGCATCCTCACCGGCGGCTCCTCGTCATTCACACCTTTCACGGCCACATCTTTCACAGTTATTTTGGTCAGTGGGCCAGCCGGGTTTTCATGGCGATTGAACGATGGCTGGCGCGGCGAACCGATTGTCTGATCGCTGTCAGCGATGCGATTAAAACTGAACTCCTCCACTACAGGATTGGCCGTGCCGAGCAGATCCGCGTCATGCCTGTGGGACTCGCGTTGGATGCCTTCCTTGCCGTAGATCCACCCAGCAGCAACGGGTCGCCTTGTTGCATTGGGATCGTCGGACGACTCGTCCCTGTCAAGAATCATCAGTTGTTCCTCGAGGCGGTGAGTCGGCTGCGGACATTAGCACTGCCAGCATCGTGGCGCTGCGTGATCATCGGTGATGGGGAGTTGCGACAGTCTCTTGAGCGAGAAGTGGACCGCAGGGGCCTGCGAGACCTGGTGGCCTTTCAGGGGTGGTGCTTGGATGTGCCAGCCATGTATCGGGCGATCACGTGTGTATGCTTGACATCGCTGAACGAAGGGACGCCCTTAAGTCTGATTGAGGCGATGGCGGCTGCCCGACCCGTGGTGGCGACCGATGTCGGCGGGGTGCGCGATCTCTTAGGCGAACCATGGCCTGAGCAACCCCAGCCACGATTTCAGCAACGGGAACGGGGCTTGCTGGTACGTTCAGGCGATGCCGAGGGGCTTGCGGAGGCATTGGCGTGGCTCGCCCACCGGCCTGACCTGCAACGCCAGTTGGGGGAGGCAGGGCGCCAGTTTATCCGCAGGCACTTTACCGCTGGACGCCTGGTACGGGACATCGAGACGCTGTACGAGACACTCTGTGCGTGTTCCACGACCACCTACCATGCCGCGGCAAATCTTGATATAATAGAGCGAGCTAGAGCACCAGAGGAACACCCAACGTGCAGACCTTAATTACTGGGGGAGCTGGGTTTATCGGATCACACCTGGCGGAGCGCTTGCTGCGTGACGGCCACGAGGTGACGATCCTGGACAACCTCTCCACCGGTCGGTATGAAAATGTGGCCCACTTGGACGGCCACCCGCAATTCCATGTGGTGATCGGGACGATCCTCAACGAACGGCTGGTGGATAAGCTCGTCGAGCGGTGCGATGTAGTCTTCCACTTGGCCGCGGCGGTGGGCGTGGAGCTCATCATCAAGCGTCCCCTCGAATCCCTGATGACGAACATTCGCGGGAGTGAGATTGTCTTAGAGATGGCCTACCGCTACCGGAAAAAAGTCCTGGTGGCCTCCACATCGGAGATCTATGGGAAGAACATCGGTGGCCCGCTGCACGAGGAGACCGATCGGGTGTTGGGCTCGCCGTTGAAGACCCGCTGGAGCTATTCCACCTCGAAGGCGGTGGACGAAATTTTAGCCTACGTGTACTGGAAAGAAAAAGGCGTGCCAACCATCATCGCGCGTCTCTTCAATACCGTGGGCCCGCGGCAGACCGGGGCGTATGGGATGGTCATTCCGCGCTTCGTCGAGCAGGCGCTGACAGGCGAGCCGCTGCTCGTCCATGGAACGGGCAAACAGACCCGCTGCTTTCTCCATGTCCACGATGCGGTGGATGCCTTTGCCAAACTCATCGAACACCCGCAAGCCGTGGGTGAGGTCTTCAACGTGGGTAGCCAAGAAGAAATTACCATCGAGGAGTTGGCGCGTCGGGTCATTGCGCTCACGAAGAGCACCTCCGCCATCGCGTATGTGCCGTACGAGGAAGCGTATGAGGAAGGTTTTGAGGACATGCTGCGTCGGGTGCCAGACATCCAGAAGTTAACCGCCCTCATTGGCTTTCATCCCACGAAAGATCTCAGTGCGATTTTACAGGACGTCATTACGGCGATGCGTCGAGAGGCTGCCCATGTCATTCCTCGCTGAGTGGCCGTTTGGCCTCCGGGCGCTCCTCGTGGTGCTGGTGAGTAGTGGGGTGACGGCGCTGGTCACACCCCTGGTGCGGCAGTTCGCTGTGCGTCGAGGCCTGGTGGCGCGTCCGATCGAGGATCGGTGGAAGCGTCGCGTCGTCGGCAAATTGGGCGGGATCGCCATCTATGCTGGGCTCCTCAGCGGGAGCGTGCTGGGCGCGTTTGGTTCCCATGCGTTACTGCCCTTCCTCCTGGGGACGTCCCTCTTGTTCCTGACAGGTCTCGTGGATGACGTACGACAGATTAGACCGTCAACGAAACTAATTGCCCAAACCGTCACGACGTGTCTGTTATTCCTCCTGGGTCTGCGCATGGAACTGCTGCCACAGCTGTGGCTCGCGATTCCGCTCGCCCTCTTCTGGATGCTCCTGATCACGAATGCCGTCAATTTACTCGACAACATGGACGGCGCTGCTGCAGGGGTGGTGGCGATTGCGTCCTTGTTTCTGGCACTCCATGGCTATCTGCGAGGGGATCAGGCCACCGCCTTGCTGGCCGCTGCCATCGGCGGGGCCG
>Ga0209399_10001491_pt1 | contig 12164 bp, 10 predicted proteins | sample OV2TP3_FD_184130 | JGI IMG/M metagenome (GOLD analysis project Ga0209399, IMG submission 184130) | Hot spring microbial communities from Beatty, Nevada to study Microbial Dark Matter (Phase II) - OV2 TP3 (SPAdes) (version 3) | ecosystem: Environmental > Aquatic > Thermal springs > Hot (42-90C) ... | reverse complement strand
ATCGCTCCCGTCACCTGTTCCGGCTGCGCGCCGCCCAGGATCGTCACATTCATCGGCTGGATGCCCGCGATGGCTTCCACATTCTTCCCATGCTGCTCATACGCGCTCAGTTCCGTCCATGCCAAAACGGTGCGACCCTGCGTGCCTTCGTAAATCGTCACGAGGCGTTCCGGCTCGAAATACGGCAACGGCCGGAAGAGAACCGTGTCCACCACGCTGAAAATGGCCGTGCTCGCCCCGATTCCCAATGCCAGGGTGAGAATTGCTACGGTGGCAAATCCCGGCGCCCGCCGCAGTCCGCGTACGGCGTAGAGCACGTCTTGCCGCAGAGTATCCAGCATGGAGGCCCTCCTGAATCTGCGTGTGTCCGGCTCGATCCGCTTTGGTGGACGCGGCTGCGTGAGCGCCGTGCGCACCTGCCGCCAATACCACGCCCGCGCGCCGCGCAGTCCCGCGGGTTGCTGAACGCGCGCGGCGAACTCTTCGTCGAGGTCGCCGAGCATGTATTCGTAGTTGGCGCGCGGCAGCAGCCGCCCCAGCAGCCACTTGGCCACGCGCGGCGGCTTTACACGCCGCGGCCGATCCTGTGCATCCGCGCTCATAGCTTCTCCAGCACGCGTTCGAGGCCCGCCACCATCCCCTTATAGGTGCGATACGACGTCGCCAGCGCTTCCGCGCCCGCCGCCTCCAGCTTGAAATAACGCTTGCTGCGCCCGCCGCGCTGCGCCGTGGGCTCTCCGGTCCACGAGCTCACCAGGCCTTTTTTCTCGAGCCGGTCGAGCGTGGTGTAAACGGCGGCAATCGACACTTCGCGGCCCGTGCGCTGCTCGATTTCGCCGCGGATGGTCACGCCGTAGGCGTTCTCGCGCAGGCGCACCAGCGCCAGCAACACCAGTTGCTCAAAATCGCCGAGATTGTTTTGCGGGTTGTTTGCGCGCTTCATATGCTCCACAACGTATAGGATATTGGACGCCCGCGTCAAGCTTTGGTTAGGTAGGACAGGCACTCCTGTTCACCTGAGTCAGCCGAAGGCGGATGAAGGGCCTGTCCGGCTAAGGTGGGAGTTCGCTCAGCCGATGCGCCGGATGCGGAGGATCTTCACGGGCGGTGTGAGTCGCTGCGCGCTGGCGGGCGCGCGCTGGATGCGGCGCACCAGCTCCATGCCGCGAGTGACGCGGCCAAACGCGGCGAAGCCCTGACCATCGGCGTTGCGCTTGCCGCCGAAGTCGAGCTCGGGCCGATCGCCGATGCAAATGAAGAAGTCGGCTTGCGCGGTGTCCGGCGCGTCGCGCGCCATGGAGATGGCGCCGTCGGTGTGGCGCAGGCCGGTCTTGGTGGTGCGTTCGAGCGCGATGGCAGGGAACAGCTCCTTGCGCTCCGGATTCGGGCCGGCCTGGATTACTTCGATCTTCACTTTGTTGTTCGGCTGATTGTCCGGGTCGAGTTTCACCGTGCGATGGAAGACGCCGCCGGCGTAGTAGCTCGCGTCGACATAGCGCAGGAAATTCGCGACGGTCGCTGGCGCGCGCGCTGCGTCCAGCTCGACTTCGATCTCGCCGAGCTCTGTTTCGATCACTACGCGCACCAGCTTTGGCTCCTGCGGCACCGCCAGTGCGAGCGCTCCAGCCATCAGCAATACGCACACCACGATTCGCATCGCTCCCATCCACTACACCTCCACTGGGGTGAGCGCCCACGCGACCACCTCTAACCGCCGCGCAAAATGCTGCAGCGGCGGACGCGCCGGCAGCGTGAATCCGCTGGCCAGTGCCATCGTGTTCGCACTGATTTCCGCCTCGGCCGGCTGCAGCGGCCACGGCGCGTGGTGAACGTCGCCGCGATAGACACGCCCGCGCGGGTCGGCAGCATAGAGACAGTAGCGCTCCGTTAGGAAATATTCGAGCGTGCCCGGCTGCGACGGCTGCACCGGCCCCGCAGGCAGATAACGCGCGCGGAACTCTGCGGCTGCCGCGCCGCGATGCGTGCGCCGGCTTTCGTACTCAACATAGGTGGATGCCGCGCAGCGCATCTCCGCGCGAAAGTAGGGCAGGTGATACCAGCGCCGCGCCACGGCCACCGCCACCGGGTTGTGCGCGTCCAGACTGAAGAACCACACGCCCTGCTTGCCACAGGCCTTCACGTACGTGCGCACATTCAACTCGGGAAACGCGGAGAACCATGGCAGAGTTGGTGTGCCGCGCGGCCGCACGCCGCTCATGCGGAAGGGAACCACGCCGAGCCACGCGGTGGCGTCAAACGTGTCGATCTCGAGTCCCGCGGGGATGTGCGAGCGCAACGCGTCGGCCGCCACCGGCCAGTGCGCAAACAGCAGGTCGTGCCACTTCATCGCCACGGCCCACGGACTGGCCGGCAACGGCCACGGCCGGTGCGCTGCGTCGGCGAGGATCTGGCTCGGCGGCATCGCTTTACGTTGTACCGCGGGCAGGGGCTGGGTTCTGCGGCGGTGGCGACCTGCGAAATGATTGACCCGAAGCGCTTCCCCGTCAACCCCAGCTTGCAGAATCCTTTTGCTGTTTACCTGAATCGAACTGGAGGGTATCGAGAAAGGAAAGGAGCAACGATAGACTCATGTCTCTCACACTGAAGGGGAAGAACGCATTGGTGACGGGAAGCTCGCGCGGCATCGGCCGCGCCATTGCAGAGCGGCTGGCGGCAGACGGCGCGGCCGTCGCGCTCAACTACACGCGCAACGGAAAGTCCGCGCAGGAGGCCGTGAAGGCCATCACCGCCAAAGGCGGCAAAGCCGTCGCGATCCAGGCCGACGTGGCCCGGCCCGGCGAAGTGAAGCGCCTCTTCGACGAAGCGGAAAAAGCCACCGGCCCGCTCGACATCATCGTGGCTAACGCGGCCGTCTTCACCGTCAAGCCGCTGGCGGAAAGCGCCGAGGAAGAGTACGACCGCATCTTCAACACCAACGCCAAGGGCGTCTTCTTCACGTTGCAGCAGGCGGCGCGCCGCGTGCGCGACGGCGGCCGCATCATCGTGGTCTCCAGCGGCGGCACCCGGATGCACCTCGCCAACCTGTCGCTCTACCTCGGCAGCAAGGGCGCCATCGAGCAGTTTGCTCGTTCGCTCTCGCGCGAGCTCGGCCCGCGCAACATCACCGTCAACATCCTCTCGCCGGGATTCACGGACACCGACATGCTCGACGACGCCGGCGCGCGTGCCCACGGCGCCACGCTTTCCCCCTTCAACCGCGTCGGCACACCGCATGAAGTCGCTGAAGTCGCCGCTTTTCTCGGCGCCGACGCCGCGCGCTGGGTGACCGGGCAGAACGTGCACGCCAACGGCGGCGTGGTCTAGTGACACAGGCTATCCAGCCTGTGCCTGTTCTACCGCGAAAACAAAAACGGCGCAGCCGCGAAGCTGCACCGTTTGCTTCTCCTGCTTGTCCGATTCCGCTATGGCCGGTAGGGATCGAAGTCCGGCTCCTCAGGTGGTGGCGGCGCAGGTGTGTACCCCGGGCCCATCCGCCGCTTCATGCGCTCGCCTTCTTCGATCTTTCTCTTCATCATGCCTTCGCGCTGGTTGCGCAGTGACTCGAGCTTCTTCCACTGGTCCACCGTAAGCACCTTGCGGATGGAGAGCATCATCATCACGTTGGCTTTTTCGAGCGCCGTGCGCGCCGCCAGCACCTTGTCGATCTGCGGGCCGATCTGCGCTTCGTTGACGGTGTCGGCTTCCATCAGCGGCTGCAGACGCGTCTCTTCCCGCTCGACGTTGGCTTTCAGGTCAATCAGCTTCAGCCGGTGATCGTAGAATGTGTCCTCGATCTGTTTGACCTGCTGCTGGCTCAAGCCAATCTCCTGCACGATGTCTGAGTTCTTCCACCACGCGCCCAGGTCCGGACGCATCTCCGCCATCACTCCTGGCCCGGGGCCGCGCCGCATCTTTGCCTGTAGCGCACCGGGCGCGGGTGACTGCATTCCAAACCCGCCGCCGGGCGGCGGGCCCTGCTCCGGTGTGGCGGCGGGCGCCGGTGTCTGCGCACCGGCCACACCGGCAGCCAGCAGCAGCGCGACTGCGATTCTCATTGCAACTTTCATTTGTGTCCTCCTTGGAATCTCATTCCCTCGTGCCCCGATGCGTGCGCATCAAGGCCGTGACTGATTTGCTTCCGCAGCGCGGTGCAGCTCCTGCGTCACCAGCAGCGCCGGCTCAAACGCGCGCGGCACCGGCCGGCGCACCGAAGCCTGAATCTCCAGCATCAACTCGTCATCCGGATCGGTTTTAGCGGCTGTTTCCGACCCTCCATTGGCGTTCGCCGTAAGCAGACCCGGCTCGATCGAAACTTGTCCCAGCAGCACGGCGGCCAGCACCAGCGTGGCCAGCGCGCTGGCCCAGGCGGTCAGATGAGACCGCTGCGGCCGCGCGCTCAACCCCTCGAGAATCGCCGCCCGCTGCGTGTACCAGAAGCCGGCGGGCTTCTCTGCCGCTGCACGCGCCGACTGATGCATCCGTCCCAGCGTGCTGCTCATGCGGCTGAGCTCGGCGCGGCAGGCCGCGCATTCCGCTGCGTGCATTGCTGCCGCTTCGCTTGGTGCGCCCAGCAGCGCTTCCGCAAACTGTTCGTCACTGAGATGTTCTGCCTTCATGACCGCTTTCCTTTCTCCTTGCTCTCCGTGCCTCTTTGGCCCATCTTCTTTCTTACGGCGCCGACGGCGCGAAACAGGTGCGCCTTCACGGTGCCGACTTCGAGGTCCGTGGCGTCGGCAATCTCTTCCAGCGTCATCTCCTCCGCAAAGCGCAGCAGGAAGATGGTGCGTTGCTGCGGCGCGAGCGCGTCGGCTGCGTCCCAGACGGCATTCAGTTCCTGCCGTGCCGCTAGCGCCCGCTCCGGACTCGCATCCGGATGCGCCACGTTCAGCATCGCCAGCGCGTCTCCGTCGTTGTTGCGTCCGGCGCTGCCCATCACGCGCGACCAGAACGCGCGCCGCCGGTTGCGCCCGTGGTCCATCGCCAGATTGACGGCAATGCGCACCAGCCAGGTCCCGACGCTCGCTTCGCCGCGGAACGTGGCTCGCTTCTGGTAAGCGCGCAGGAAGCACTCCTGCGTGAGCGTGTCGGCCGCGTCCGCGTCGCGCACCAGCCCCATCAGCACGCGGAAGATGCGCTGCTGATGCTCGCGCACAAGCTGCTCAAACTCTTCCGCGCGGATGCCGGCGCCAGCCCGCGGCTCGACGGCGGCCCCTTGGCGGCGCGTGGCTCCTTCTCGCGTCGGGAGCACTCCTAGCATCGGCTGGGTCAGCGTTCGCTCCACGGTCATTCGCGGCTCACTCTAATAGACGGGCTCCCGCTCCGCCGGGTTTACATTCGCACCGCGCAAGAGAACGTGCAACAATATCTCGCCCGCAGCCGGGCCCGGCTGCGTCGGGTCCCCCTTGGTGACGTTGACACAATTCGGATTGTCGCTGGCCGCGCAGGACCAGCCCGGCCGCACGCTTCTGCGCCGCCTGTTCGACCCAGCGCTCGACCCTTTCACCGGCATCTACCAGCTCAACGCCTTCGACTTGGCGATGATGATCCCGTATTTTCTGGTGCTGATTGTGCTCGCCGCATACGGCATGCATCGCTACCAGCTCGTCTACTACTACCTGAAATATCGCCACAACGCGCCCAAGCAGCCGCCCGCGCCGCCGGCGTGGCCGAAGGTCACGGTGCAGCTTCCGATTTACAACGAGCGCTACGTGATCGAGCGGCTCGTCGATTCCGTCGCGCAGTTCGACTACCCACGCGAGTGCCTTGAAGTACAGGTGCTCGACGACTCCACCGACGAGACGCGCGACGTGGCCCGCGGCGTGGTCGAGCGCTATCAGGCCCTCGGCTTTCCCGTCACATACCATCACCGCGACAACCGCCACGGCTACAAGGCCGGCGCGCTTGATGCCGGCATGCAGTCGGCCAGCGGCGAGTTCATCGCTATCTTTGATGCCGACTTCCAGCCGCCGTCCGATTTCTTGAAGCGCGTGGTGGCCTACTTCTCCGACCCACAAATCGGCATGGTGCAAACCCGCTGGACCTATATCAACCGCGAATACTCCGCGCTCACCGAGGTCGAAGGCATCCTGCTCGACGGCCACTTCATCATCGAGCACGGCGGGCGCTCGCGCCGCGGCACCTTCTTCAACTTCAACGGCACCGCCGGCATGTGGCGGCGCCGCGCCATCGAAGACGCGGGCGGCTGGGAGCACGACACGCTCACCGAAGATACCGACCTCTCCTACCGCGCGCAGATGAAGGGCTGGCGCTTCCTCTACGTGCCGGAGATCGAGTGCCCCTCCGAGCTGCCGGTGGAGATGAACGCCTTCAAAGCGCAGCAGGCGCGCTGGGCCAAAGGTCTCATCCAGGTGGCGAAAAAAATCCTGCCGCGGCTGTTGCGCTCCAATCAGCCGTTCCACATTAAGGCGGAAGCCGTCTTCCACCTCACCGCCAACATCAGTTACCCGCTGATGATCCTGCTTTCCACGCTGCTGCTGCCGGCGATGATCGTGCGCTTCTATCAGGGCTGGTTCCAGATGCTGGTGATCGACCTGCCGCTGTTCCTGGCGTCCACGTTTTCGATTTCAACGTTTTATCTCACGGCGCAGCGCGAGCTCTATCCGCGCACCTGGCCGCGCACGTTTCTCTACCTGCCGTTTGTGATGGCCTGCGGCATCGGCCTCGCCGTGCGCAACTCCGTGGCGGTGATGGAGGCGCTCTTCGGCAAGCAGTCTGAGTTTGTGCGCACGCCGAAGTACGCGGTAGGACAGGCTTTCAGCCTGTCCCGTGTGGCACAGGCTTCCAGCCTGTGCACCCCTTCCTCCGTTGCCACGATCGCGCCGGTAGCAGAACCTGCGCGACTTGTCACTGCTGCCGCCGCAGCGGGTGCTGCCCCAGTAGGACAGGCTCTCAGCCTGTCCACTTATTCATCCGTTGCCGAGATTTCACCGGTAGCAGAACCCGCCCAATTCGCTGAAGTGGGTGAATCTCTGGGACAGGCTTCCAGCCTGTCCGCCCCTTCTGCAGTTGCAGGGATTCCTCCGGTAGCCGAGGCGGCCTCAGTCGCGTCGGGTGCCCCACCGTTGCGTTCTTCGCAAGGGTGGGATGGTTCGGCCATCGGCTCTGATGGCCTCGCCAATGGTTCTGCGCCTGTCGGTGGCAATGGTTCTACTGCCGACGCAAGCTGGCTCACCAAAGCCTACCGGCGCAGTGCCGGCTGGACGCCGTACGTCGAAATCCTCCTCGGACTCTACTTCGCCGTCACCGTCGTCTACGCCGTGCAGAACGAAAACTACGCCACCGTGCCCTTCCTGCTGCTCTTCGTCGGCGGCTACCTCTACACCGGCCTCATGTCGCTGGGGCAACACTACATCGAGAGACTTAGATTTGGGCTACGCGCTCCAGTGGAAGCAAGACCTTCGGCGACGGGTGCGCCTTCCTTCTGAACGCCGCAGTTTACCCCGAGCGTTCTTTGCGAGGGGCTTCGGCCTGCGCGCTCCCGTCGCTTGCCCTGAGGCAACCGTAGGCGGCCGAAGGGAAGCCCGCCCCTCCGCCACTGGCGCACCATCGTTCTAGGTTGGACTCTACCCCAAAGCTTTTTGTCTGGGTGCGCCACTCTCGAAGCACGCCCTCCCTTCGAGCACTCTGAGCGAAGCGAGGATCACCTGCTTTCTTCTTACCGCAGAGGTCAAGGTATGCCCTTTTGTGATGAGTAGTCGTCCCTGAATTGCGTTTTCTTTCTTGACTAGTGATAACTGAAGGTGTAATAAGCGGCCTGGAATGCCACCGTCCAGCCAGAATCAAAGTCCTACAATTATGCAGACTGCTCTCAGCAAACCCGAGAAGGTGGTTTTGGAGAAACGCTCCGGCCCAGAGGTCTTCGTTGCTCTAGTTGGCGCGATTGGCACGGAAATGGAACGCGTCTCAGCCATAATATGTCAGGCGTTGGGAGAGGTCAGTTACACTTGCCAAGTGGTTCGCCTTAGTGAGCTCCTTCACGAGATTCCAGTGCCGCCATTTACGGAACTACGGTGCGGACCGGGTGTTCCCGAAGACGATCGCTACAAAGATCACATGAATGCGGGGAATGAGCTGCGGCAGCGGATGGACAGGGGTGACGCACTTGCATTGCTCGCAATCGGAGCTATTAGAGAAGAGCGTGAAAGCGTTATGGGAGACGCAAATCAACCCATTCCAAGGCGTGCCTACGTGCTGCGGTCCTTAAAAGATCCGCGTGAAGTCGAAACACTCCGAAAGATATATGGACCCTCGTTCTTTCTTGTCGGCGCTTATTCTGCGCGTGAAACACGAATCAACGAGCTAGCTCGTAGGATATCAGCGTCACGAAATCTCACCCAAAGCAGCGATTCACTTGCGCAAGCGGAGGAGCTCAATCGAATAGATGAGCGTGAAGCAGAGGAGAAGGAGTTTGGTCAAAACGTTCGTGACACTTTCCCGATGGCGGATGTGTTCGTCGATGCCAGCGATTTCGAAGGCGTACGATCCGAAATAGATCGCTGGGTCGAGATTGTGTTTGGGTATCCATTCCATACACCAACTAAAGCTGAGTATGCGATGTTCCACGCTCAGGCTGCTGCCGTACGTTCGGCCTCATTGTCAAGGCAAGTCGGTGCCGTGATTTGTACCCCAGATGGAGACATAATCGCGGTAGGAACAAACGAAGTCCCAAAGCCAGGGGGTGGTCTCTATTGGTGTGATGACGACCCAAATCGACGGGATTTCATCATCGGGAGAGACACCAGCGATGAGATGAAGGCGATCACGCTCAAGGAAGTACTCGAACGATTAAGTACTGCGAAATGGTTCGTACAAGAAAAGACACAGAAGGGGGTTGACGAACTGGCCCGGGAGGCGGTTGACGGGATAGAGTCAGGTGGAAGGAAGGTTCCTGGCGTGCTCAAAGGGACCCGTCTTCTAAACTTGATAGAGTTTGTACGAGCTGAGCATGGAGAGGCTGCTGCAATCATGGATGCTGCGCGCCGCGGCGTCTCAGTTAAAGGATGCGATCTTTATTGCACGACATTTCCCTGCCATGATTGCGCTAAGCACATAGTTGCTTCTGGGATTCGGTGCGTGTATTATGTTCAGCCCTACGCAAAAAGCCTTGCTCGGGAGTTACAAATGGATTCGATCTCGGTCGACTCCCCTCGAGAGACAGAAGGTCAGGTCAATTTCCACCCATTCGTGGGAATCGCACCGCGACGCTACCTTCCTTGTTTTTCAACCGACCTTTTTGGGCGAGTTGACAGAAAGCAGAGCGATGGGAAGGTCATCCAATGGAAGAAGAGCGAGGGGAAGTTCAGGTTTGAGCAACCGGCTCTAGCATACTTGATTAGGGAGCAAGAAGAATTTGAACGCTTTGAACGTGAGAGAGGGGAGAAGGGCCTAGGTTCTTAGGCCTTGGCAACTCAAATCTTGGGGAGGACAAGATGCCGAAGCTTGGTTGGTTGGAAAGACAGTCAGAAAAAGTCGCACAGGATGTTAGCAATTGGCCTGAATGGATGAAGAAGGTTGCAGGTTTTGAGGGTTCAACGACACGCGTCTCCAACAATGGAACACATAGTTGTGGTTCAGAGGTATCACCAACTGAAACAGCGAAGGGGTCTTCTCAGGAATAATTAGCCTATTTTGGCTAGATCTGTTCAGCGAAAACCTCCAGTAAGTCTTGTGTCTCCACATGCAGTGTATACAGCGAAGCGCATTTTCTCCCTTTGTCACGTTGTCTCAGCGGCTCGACAATAGTAGATTCTTACCCCACAAGTCGCGCAATTTCACTGGAGGTGTTGCTATGAACGGCCGCCATCTAGCCTGGTGTGCATGCCTGATTCTCTCTTTCGCCTCCGCGCCGCTGGCGGCGCAGGAGAAGCCCGCCGAAGCGAAGGCCGAGGCGAAAGCGCCGGATCGCTGGACGGTGGACGGAATGATGAAGGTGAAGTCTGTCGGCAGCACGCAGCTTTCGCCCGACGGCAAGCGCGTGGCCTACACCGTCACCGCCGCGGTGATGGACGGCGACAAGAGCGAAATGCTCACGCACGTCTGGCTCGCCAACGCCGACGGCAGCGACAACTTCCAGCTCACGCAGGGCGAAAAGTCGTGCTCGAACCCGCAGTGGTCGCCCGACGGCCGCTGGCTCGCCTTCACCTCGTCGCGTTCCGGCAAAGGCAACCTGTGGCTCATCCGCACCAGCGGCGGCGAGGCTGAGCAGCTCACCGACGTGAAGTCGTCCGTCTCTGGCTTCGCGTGGTCGCCCGACGGCAAGTCCATCGCGTTCACTTCGCCCGACGCCCCCAGCGAGCAGGAGGAAAAAGACAAGAAACAGAAAAACGACGCGCGCGTGGTGGGCGAAGACTTCAAGCGCGCGCACGTCTGGCTGATCTCCATTGCGAAAGACGACAAGGGCAAGCGCGAAGCGCGCCAGCTCACCAACGGCGATTTCCACGTCACCGACATTGACTGGTCACCCGACGGCAAGACCATCGCCTTCGAGCACGTGTTTTCGCCCATCGTTGACCACTGGCCCACGGCGGACATCTCCGCGGTGGACGTTGCCAGCGGCACCATCACCGCGCTCGCCGCCACGAAAGCGGCGGAGAACACGCCGACGTACTCGCCTGACGGCAAGTGGATCGCCTTCACCGCTACCGAAGTCCCGCCGACGTGGGGCGGCTCTGACGTGGCGCACGTTGTTGCGGCCAGCGGCGGCGCGCCCAAGCGCCTCGCGGCCACGCCTGACCAGCAGGCCGGGCTGATTGGCTGGTCCGCTGACGGCAAGGCCGTGTACGTCAACGAGACGAAGGGCACCGTGGGACGCATCTACGCCGTGCCGGTGGACGGCGGCGCGCCGCGCGAAGTGAATACCGGCGATGGCGTGTTTGGCGCGGTCAATCTCAGCAAGTCGCGCACCGCGGTGGCGTTTGTGTGGCATTCGTCGGAGCGCGCGTCGGAAGCGCACGTCTCCCCGCTCGACCGCTGGCAGCCGGTGCAGGTCAGTCGCGCCAACGCCGACCTGCCCAAGCATCCGCTGGGCCGCACCGAAGTGGTGCGCTGGAAGTCGAAAGACGGCCTTGAGATCGAAGGCCTGCTCACCTACCCGGTGAACTATGAAAAAGGGAAGCGCTATCCGTTTCTGCTGATTATTCACGGCGGCCCCGCGGGCGTGTACACGCAGAGCTACATCGGCAACCGCGGCCCGTATCCGCTTTCCGTTTATGCCGCGGAGGGCTTCGCCTCGCTGCGCGCCAACCCGCGCGGCTCGTCGGGCTACGGTCACAGATTCCGCCACGCGAATTACAAGGACTGGGGCGGCCTCGACTACCAGGACCTGATGACCGGCGTCGACCACATCATCCAAATGGGCGTGGCCGACCCGGACCGCATGGGCGTGATGGGCTGGAGTTACGGCGGCTTCATGACGTCGTGGGTCATCACGCAGACCAAGCGCTTCAAGGCCGCGTCGATCGGCGCGCCCGTCACCAACTTGATGAGCTTCACCGGCACCACCGACATCCCCAGCTTCGTGCCCGACTACTTCGGCGCCGAATACTGGGACAACCTCGACGCCTATAGACAACACTCCGCCATGTTCAATGTGAAAAACGCCTCCACGCCCGCCATCATCCAGCATGGCGAGGCCGACGCGCGCGTGCACTTCGCGCAGGGCATGGAGCTCTACAACGCGCTCAAGCGCCAGGGCGTGGAGGTCAAGATGATCGCCTACCCGCGCCAGCCGCACGGCTTGCAGGAGCCGCGGCTGGTGCTCGACTCCGCGCGGCGCAACGTCGAGTGGTTCAAGAAACACCTGCTGGGCTCGATGCGCGCCGCGCAAGGGGAAGGCCAGTAACCCTAGCCAAGTTGCAATTCGAGCGGGAGCGCGCAGTTCATCACCGAAGCGCCGCCGTCCGCGTAAATGGTCTGGCCGGTGATCCACGCCGCCTCTTCGGAGCAAAGCAGCGCCACTGCGTTGCCAATGTCGGCGGGAGTGCCGAGGCGGCCCATGGGCGTCCATCCCGCTTCGTTCCACTTGCGAATCGATTCGTACACGGCTTGGGGAAGCGTGTTGAGCACGCTGTCGTCCACCCAGCCCGGGCTGACCGCATTGACGGTGATTCGCCGCCGCGCCAGCGTGACGGCGAAGTAGCGCACCA
>Ga0209399_10001486_pt1 | contig 12176 bp, 13 predicted proteins | sample OV2TP3_FD_184130 | JGI IMG/M metagenome (GOLD analysis project Ga0209399, IMG submission 184130) | Hot spring microbial communities from Beatty, Nevada to study Microbial Dark Matter (Phase II) - OV2 TP3 (SPAdes) (version 3) | ecosystem: Environmental > Aquatic > Thermal springs > Hot (42-90C) ... | reverse complement strand
CATTCACACCCACGAGGGATTGGAAGAGACGCTTTCACGATTCGATCAGGTGATTGGATTTGAGCATCTCAAACTGATTCACCTGAACGACTCGAAATCGGGATTCAACACCCACGTGGACCGCCACTGGCACATCGGGGAAGGCGAAATCGGTCTTGAGGCGATGCGTCGGATCGTGAATCATCCAAAGCTCCGGAATTGCCCGTTCATTCTCGAGACCCCGAAAATGGACGAGGAGGAAGATCGGAAGAACATGGCCACGGCTCGTTCACTCGTTGACGGCACGCGGGACGCCCAGTGATTCACGTGTTACGGCAGCCTGCGACGGCCCAGCAGGTCAAGGAGATGCTGGGGACCCTAGAGACCTACATCAAGGTCGCGGTGGATATCCGGCGAGAGGTCGTCGCTGGAGGTGGTGAACTCCACGCCGACTGCGAAGCCGCCCTGCTGGAGGATGGCAGCCAGCAAATCGATCTCTGGGGCGCCGATTGGTATCCCGCAACGCGGTCGGTTGGCTTCGTCTCCTTCATCAACATTCGGCCACGACAATCCAATCGTTCAATGGAGATCCAAGATCCTGCGATCCGCAAACGCGTGGAGACGATTGTACGACGCTTCCTCGACGTCGGATGATCCCCCACCTGTCTATCCTGGCGACGGAGTCGCCTGGATCAACGCGCTGGGTGCAGAGGACATGCTGATACCCAAGACGAGCTCTACGAGGGGTTGGCCTATCGGCCAAAGACAGGTGGGGGGATGAAGACGCTGGCTGAACGCGAGGCACGCTATCAACATGAGGCCCCCGCTGCCCAACTGGGTCACTTGGCCTCCAATCTGAGTCGGATTGCGTGGCTCTCGGACCGCCCCCAGGAACAGCAGACCCTCCTCCAGGTGTTGAGGGAAAGCGAGTATTTCGCGGAGTGGACCGCTGCACACTGGTCGTTCGAGGTTCAGGAGATGCTGCTTCAAGTCCAAGTGCGCCTTGCCATGTGGCGGCGCGTCTGGCCTCGACTGGGAAGCCAGCGCGAGTTTTGCCAAGCCGTCGCCCGCGAAGCCCAGCAGTGGTCAAAACGACTCCTGAGAAATTTCGCCACATAAATTTCGCTTCGCGAAATTTATTAGCCGGACGATGCCGCACAGGAGGGGGCAGCCCAGCCAGGGAGCCACGGGCTTGCCCGTGGGGGAATGGCCGGAGGTCTTTCGAACGAAGTGCGTATCCCTCAATAAAAGACCACGCCCTTGGGCGTGGTATTGTATATGAAAAAACTCGCCTCTCAGACGATCCAGCCACCAGCGTCACCTCCCACGCAGCCCGGAAGTCCAGCGCAAGAGACAGACGAAGACCAGGTCCTCAACCTCAGCCTGCGGCCCAAACGCTTCGAGGAGTTCGTGGGCCAGCGGGCCGTGGTGGAGAACCTGCGCCTGGCCATCCAGGCCACCAAGCGGCGGGGAGAACCGCTGGAGCATCTCCTCTTGGCCGGTCCTCCGGGCCTTGGCAAGACGAGCATCGCGCACATCGTCGCCCATGAGATGGGCTCGAAGATCACCGCGACGAGCGGCCCGGCGATCGAACGAGCTGGGGACCTGATCGGGATTTTAACCAACCTGGGACGCGGCGACATCCTCTTCATCGATGAGATCCACCGGCTCTCGAAGATCGTCGAGGAGTTCCTCTACCCGGCGATGGAGAGCTTCGAGATCGATTTCGTCGTGGACAAAGGCCCCTACGCAAAGACGATCAAGTTTCGCCTGAAGCGCTTCACGCTCATCGGCGCAACGACCCGCGCAGGCCTGCTCTCGAATCCGCTCCGCAGCCGGTTCGGCATGGTGTTTCATCTTGAGTTCTATCAGCCCAAGGAGCTTGAGGAAGTTGTCCGCCGCTCCGCGAAGATCCTGGGGATCGAGGTCGACGGCAGCGCCTGTTCGGAGATCGCCACGCGCTCCCGAGGCACCCCCCGCGTGGCCAATCGCCTGCTTCGTCGGGTTCGGGATTACGCCCAGGTCAAGGGTCGTGTGCCGATCACGAAAGAGGTGGCCGAGACTGCACTGGCTGCCCACGGGATCGACGGGTTTGGCCTGGATCCGATTGACCGCAAGGTGCTGAGGACGATCATGGAGTTCTACGGGGGCGGCCCGGTCGGGATCGAGGCCCTTGCAGCCGCCCTCAACGAAGAACGGGACACCATCGTGGACATCGTGGAGCCATTCCTGTTATCGGCCGGACTGTTGAAACGCACCGCCCGGGGTCGCAAGGCGACTCGACTGGCCTACCAGCACATGAGTAGCCTCAAGGCTGAGCCCCTTGAGCTGTTTGCGTAATTGCGATTTTGCGGTGACAAGAGGCGTTTTGAAATAAACTTTGGCATGGGACCTGAGCTTCAAGGGCTGGCGCGTGCGCTGATCTTTTTTGGCGTGATCCTGGCAGGGTGTGGGGTCGTACTGCTTCTGGCTCCAAAGATTCCCTGGATTGGGCGGCTGCCTGGGGATATCCTCATTGCACGCCCCCACTTCACCTTTTATTTCCCGCTTACCAGTTGCCTGGTGGCGAGCCTGCTTCTGAGCCTGGCATTGTGGCTGTTCAGCCGACTCCGGTGATCCGTCCAGCAGATCTCCTGCATCGTCTTACTGTCCTGATCATTGTGCTTTCATGCCGGAGTCCTGTTGCCTTCGCTGAAATCAACGCAGCCGATCCGGAGTGGATTCGGGTGGCCATTGCGCAAGATCAGTCTGAGGTGGACCTGGCCATCCACGGGCGTTACCGCATCATGGCGCTCCAGACATCCGAGCCGCTCGGGGAGGGCTCGCGTCTTCCTCGAGCGGCTGTCCGCGCCCGCCCAGAAGGTATCGTCGTGGGTGAGCAACTGTTTCCCCTGTTTGGCGTCCGCATTGAACCGGCTCGCGATGCCGCGATCAAGTTGAACGGCCAGCGCGTACGCGGGACGGTCGAGATCCTCAGACAACAGGACCTCTCCCTTCTCGTCATTAACCATGTCGGCTTGGAGGATTACCTCCGCGGCGTGTTGAGCAAAGAGGCCCCGCACGACTGGCCCATCGAGGCGCTGCGTGCGCTGGCGATTGCGGCGCGCACCTACGCGCTGTTCCAGCGGCTCTCCAAAGCCTCGGTCGACTACGATGTGAGCGGCGACGTGCTCTCCCAACTGTACGGCGGCAAAACCGCTGAGCGGACTCGGACCAACCGGGCCGTCAAGGACACGCAAGGCCTCATCCTGCTCTACCACGATCAAGTGTTCCCGACGTTCTACCACTCGACGTGCGGGGGCCTGACCGAGCACGCCTCGGTCATGGGCCCGTTCGACCTCGAACCGCTCAACGGCAGCATCCCCTGTTCATTCTGTGTGGGGTCGCCATTCTACCGATGGCAGCGACGCCTGACCAAGGCGGATGTGGCCTGGGCCGTCACGCAACAGGGGCGCGGCTCAATCTGGCCTGTCGAGGATCTTGAGGTGATCGAGCGCACACAGACAGGACGGGTCGCGAAGGTACGCATCCGTGGCGCATCCCGCACGCTCATCCTGACAGGCTACGAGTTCCGGCAGCTCTTCGGCTTTGAGCGGATTCGCTCAACCGCGTTTGCGATCATCCCAGATGGGGAAGCCTTCATCCTCCAGGGGCATGGGTGGGGTCATGGGGTAGGGCTGTGCCAATGGGGCGCTGCGGAATTGGCCCAGCGCGGGCTTTCGGCCAGAGAGATCCTGGCCTTCTACTATCCTGGGGCCGGACTGGCTCGTCTGGGTGAGATCCCGCTCCAACCAATCCCAGTGAAAGACGTGGAACCATAATGCCGCAACAACCCGTTGCCCCAAGCCCGCTGGCCATGCTGTTTCCGTTTCTCATCATGTTCCTCATTTTCTATGTGTTGGTCTTTCAACCCCAAACCAAAGCCCGAAAAGCCCACCAGCAGATGCTTAAAGCACTCAAGAAATACGATGAGGTGGTGACCACTGGGGGGATCTTCGGCACCGTCGTGAACGTCAAGCCGGACACCGTGACGCTGCGTGTCAACGAGAATGTTCGCATCGAAGTCGAAAAAGCCGCCATTACTCGCCTTGTGAAATCGCGGGCCGCTGAACCGGAATCGCCCCCGACGGAAAAGAAAGCCTGATGCCATCCAGTTTCAAGTGGCGCGTTCCGCTCGTCGTGGCCGTCGTGGCCCTCGCGGCGTGGTTTGCGTTTCCTCTCTCCAAACGGATTAACCTGGGGCTTGACCTTCAAGGTGGGATGCACCTGGTGCTTCGCGTCGACACCACCAAGGTGCCAGCCGAAGCAAGGCAACGCGACGTGGCTGGTGTCGCGCTTGAGGTCATCCGCAACCGGATCGATCAGTTCGGGGTGCGGGAGCCGCTCATTCAGCGCCAGGGGCTTGACCACATCCTCGTGCAGCTTCCGGGAATCACGGACCGGGAGCGGGCCCTCAAGCTGATCGGCCAGACTGCCCTGTTGGAGTTCAAGCTTGTCTCAGAAAACCAGCGGCTGCTCGAGCGAGCCCTGAAAGGCGAGGTGCTGCCGGGCGTTGAGTTGCTTGAGGATCTCGATGGAAGCCCCTTGCTCCTTGAGCAGGAAGGCTCGCTCACCGGCGCGATCCTGACAGACGCCTGGGTCGAGCCCGGGGAACTGGGACTGCCTGAGGTGAGCTTCCGCCTGAACCGGGAAGGAGCGCGGGCCTTTGCGCGCTTAACCGGCGCGAACATCAACCGCAGGCTGGCCATCGTGCTGGATGGGAAGGTCCAGTCGGCCCCGGTGATCCAAAGCCGGATCTCGGATGCCGGGCGCATCACCGGTCGATTTACCAGTGAAGAGGCCCATGACCTGGCGATCGTGCTTCGGGCAGGTGCGTTACCCGCCCCCATCGTGATCGAGGAGGAACGCACCGTCGGACCAACCTTGGGCAAGGACTCGATCCGGGCGGGTCTGACCGCGACGGCGTTTGGCGGGATCCTCGTGGTCGCGTTCATGGTGGGCTACTACTGGCTGGCAGGCTTGGTGGCGGTGATCGCGCTGGCGCTCAACCTCTTGATGATCTTGGGAGCGCTCGGCTATCTCCGGGCCACCTTGACGCTTCCCGGGATTGCAGGGATGATCCTCACCCTCGGGATGGCGGTCGATGCCAACGTCCTGATCTACGAGCGCATTCGAGAGGAGCTCAAGGCGGGAAGGCCCCTTCGTCTGGCGCTCGATGCGGGATACCAGAAGGCTTTCTCAGCGATCTTCGACTCGAACGTCACGACGATCATCGCCGCGGTCTTCCTGTACTGGTTTGGGACCGGCCCCATCCGGGGCTTTGCGACCACGCTCACCGCAGGGATCATGGCCAGCCTGTTCACGGCCATCTTCATCACGCGCCTCATGTTCGAGGCGATGCTGGCCTCAGGATGGCTGAAACGGTTGCCCATGGCTCAGCTGATCCGGCAGACCCAGGTCGATTTCATCGGGAAGCGCCGCATCTGCTACGTGTTGTCGGCCGTCTTCATCATCGCCGGCGCGGTGGCCTTTCTCCAGCGCGGCCACAACCGCTACGGCATTGATTTTACCGGAGGGCTGCTCCAGGAGTACCGGTTCAACACACTCCTCACGGCCGATCAGCTGCGTGCAACACTGACCAAAGTGGGATTGGGCGACGCGGTCATTCAAGAGTTTGGCGCGCCAACCGAATGGCTCATCCGTACGCCGGACGACACCGAGGCGGAGATCGAGCAGACGATGTCCAGGACCCGCGAGGCGCTCGTTGCGGATTTCGGCGAGACCGCCGCGCCCCAGCTCACCCGCCTGGAACGGGTGGGTCCGACGGTCGGCCAGATCCTGCGCCGCAAGGCGTGGCTGGCCATCGTCTGGTCCATGGTGGGCATCCTGCTCTATGTGGCGTTACGCTTTCGCCATTTCGATTTCGGGCTGGCCGGGATCATCGCTCTCATCCACGATGTGGTGGTCGCCACAGGGCTGTTGTGTTTGACCAACCGGCCCATCGACCTCATCGTGGTGGCGGCCCTGTTGACCATCGCCGGGTTTTCGATCAACGACACGATCGTCATCTACGACCGGGTGCGGGAGAACCTCAAGGCTACCCGCAAGGCCGACCTCCCGCAGATCATCAACCTTAGCGTCAACCAGACCCTTGGCCGAACGATCCTGACGAGCCTCACGGTCATCTTTGAAGTGCTGGCCCTGTACGTTTTTGGTGGGGAGGTCTTGCACGATTTCGCCTTCTGCCTGCTGGTGGGATTTCTCTCAGGTGTCTACTCGACGGTGTACATTGCCTCGGCGTTCGTCGTCACTTGGCGGCGGCTCTTTAAGCCGACCTAAGATGCGTTTCGCGAACGTTGCCTGGGACGTCCTGCCTTCCGACCCTGAGCGGGCCGCGATGCTGGCCAAGGCCTGCGGGGTTGATCCCCTCATTGGGCAGCTCCTGCTCAACCGCGGTGTCAGCCACCCCACCGAGGCCCGACACTTTCTGGCTCCAGACTTCCAGGCGCTTGACGATCCCCTGAAGCTCCCTGAAATGGCGAAGGCCGTCGCGAGAATCCGCAAAGCCATCAAGACCACGCAGCCAATCTTGGTGTTCGGGGATGCGGATGTCGACGGGGTCACGGCCTCGGCCCTGGTCTACGAGTTGCTCACCACCCTTGCCCGCCCCGGCAAGAGTGAAAGGCGGGCCGGGGGAGCAAAAGTCATTGTGCGCCTGTCTAACCGCCTTGAAGATGGCTACGGGTTTCCGAGAGCGCTGATCAGGCCGCTCATCCGCCTCGGAATCAGGCTCCTGATTTTGGTTGATTGCGGGACCAACCAGCCTGAGGAAATTGAGGCGCTCGCTCGTCACGGCATCGAGACGATCGTCTTGGACCACCATGTGCCGACGCCCCAGGCCGCCAGGCCGTTTGCCTTGGTCAATCCTGCTCAAGGGTCCGGAGCAGGGCATGAGCTCTGCAGTGTGGGGCTGGCGCTCAAACTGGCCCAGGCCATGTGCCCTGATGACGAAGCGGGCGTCATGCGCTACCTCGACCTTACTGTGCTTGGGACGCTCGCTGACCATGCGCCGCTCATTGGAGACAATCGGATTCTGGTGGCTAGCGGTCTTGCGCGCATCCTCCAGACGCCACGGCCAGGTCTGAAGCAGCTGTGTGAGGCGGTTGCCATGACGAAGCCGACGCCTCAGCAGATCCTCCAGCGTCTCGTACCGCGTCTCAATGCTGCAGGCAGACTGGGCAATCCGAGGCCCGTGTGGAGGCTGCTCGTTGAGCCATCAGCGCAGATCGCCGATCGGCTGGTTGACGTCCTTGGAGAAGCGCATGCCAAAACCAAAGCGCTCCATCGACGGATCCAAGCCGAGGCCCACGAACAGGTGAACCGGATTCACTTCAAAGATCAGTATGTGGTGGTCGTCGGACAGCGCGGCTGGCATCCTGGTCTGATGGGACCCTTGGCCTCGCAGCTGCTGGAGCGCTACGCCCGTCCAGCCATTGCGATCGCCTGGGACGAGCGCATCGGGGTCGGCTCAGGGCGCTCGACGTCGGTGTTTAATCTCTTTGAGGCTCTGCGAGCCTGCGAGGGAGTCCTGCTGCGCTACGGCGGGCATCCCCAGGCGTGCGGACTCACGCTGAAGCTTGCCAATCTTGAGACGTTCCGGGAGCAGATCAACCGCCATGCCCACGCTGCACTGGGCCGCCACCGCCTGGTGCCGCGACTGACGATCGACCTGGAGCTCACGCTCCGCGAGGTGACGACGAGTTTTGTGTCCGCGCTCGAACACTTCAAGCCATTTGGGCCAGGCAACCCTCGGCCTCTGATCCTCCTGCGCAGGCTGGCTCTCGAACGGAACCCGGCAGGGGCAACGTGGGTGACGGACGGAAGGACAACCCGACTCAGGACACGAGGCGGGCTGGCAGGGCTGCTCTCAGCCGAACGCTACGACGTGGTGACGAGTCCTGCCTTGGTGGAAGGGCGAGTGGTGCTGTCGATCTGCGATGCGCGTATCAGTTCTGCTGCGCAGAACTTATGATCTGGTGAGCTCACCTGATAAGAAGTTTTGCGGAGCAAAACTTCTACGCTTTTGTGACGCGCCCGCTTTTCAGGCACTCCGTGCACACGCGAAGGCGCGTCACGGTGCCGTTCACGAGGATCCTGACGCGTTGGAGATTCGGCAGGAACCGTCGCTTGTTCACCCGGGTGGTCCGGCGGCCGACCCCGCCCTTCTTCTTCGCCAGACCGCGTTGTGAATACGTCCGCCCGGCGACCGGGCCTTTTCCGCACACAGCACAGACATTGGCCATAAATTTTCCTTCGGAAAATTTATTAATGGGATATCGCCTCTTTGAGGAACTCCTCGCGGGGCAATGTCTACGTGCTTCCCTTTCTCCCATTATACTCAGATAATAAATTTTGCGTAGCAAAATTCATGCGCCAAGTCCCGCTCAGTGAGCTTGCAGTCCAATATGTCAAGGGCGTCGGGCCTGCACGGGCCGCGCAGCTTGCGCACCTGGGGATTCAGACGGTTGAGGATCTGGTGTTCTCGGTGCCGCGGCGCTACGAGGATCGGAGTCGCCTGTTGCCGATCCGCCAGCTTGCGCTTGGTCAACTTGCGACGGTCCGGGGTCGTGTGCTGGCCAAAGGCCTCCGTCGGGCTCGGGGCGGTCAGGCCATTGTTGAAGCCGCTCTGGGCGATGCCACGGGCGTGATCTTTTGTCGCTGGTTTAACCAACCGTACCTGGCCAAGTGGCTTCGGGTCGGCGAGGAGCTCATTGTGTATGGACGGGTCGAGCCAGACCTGCCTGGATCGCGCCGGCAGGCAGGAAGCCATCTCCAGCTCATCCATCCTGAGATTGAGCGCGTGGATGGGGATGCGGACGAAGCCAGCCTTCACATGGGTCGCATCGTCCCGGTCTATTCGCTCACCGGCGGCTTAAACCAGCGCTGGTTTCGCCGCATTGTCCGGCATGCCCTCAGCCGCCACGCGGCCCTGATCAGGGAGACGCTCCCATCCTCCATCCGGGACCGCCACCACCTCCAGCCGCTTGCCTGGGCGCTTGAGCAGATTCATTTTCCGGAAAGCTGGGACGCGCTTGAGCACGCGCGTCGACGGCTGGCGTTCGAGGAGCTGTTCGTCATGCACGTGGCGCTTGCGCGGCGTCGTGCACGGCTCACCTCCCGTGAAAAGCCCCGACAGTACATCCGCGAGGGGCCGCTCATCACCGCGTTCCTCGATCGGCTTGCCTTTTCATTGACGGCCAGCCAACGCCAGGTCCTCGATGAACTGGTGGCCGACCTGTGCAAGCCCACGCCGATGCTTCGGTTGCTGCAGGGGGACGTGGGCTGCGGCAAAACCGTGGTGGCGGCCTCGCTCATGGCGGTGGTCATCCAGAGCGGCTATCAGGTGGCCTTGATGGCTCCGACAGAGCTGTTGGCTGAGCAGCATCATCGCGTCTTCCGCGGTTATCTCGAACCCCTCGGCGTGAGGGTCGGCCTGGTCTCCCAAGGAGTGAGCGTGCAGGAGCGAAAGCGGCTGATCCGGGAGCTCGCCGACGACTCCATCAAGATCGTCGTCGGGACCCACGCGCTGATCGAGCCTGCGGTGTCCTTCGCCAATCTGGCGTTGGTCGTGATCGATGAACAGCATAAGTTCGGCGTGGTCCAGCGCAATGCCCTGGCCCGCAAGGCGCAACTGCCGGACGTGCTGGTGATGACGGCCACTCCGATCCCCCGGACATTGGCCCTGTCGATCTACGGGGATCTGGCGTGTTCCACGATCACAGAGCTTCCGCCTGGGCGCGTTCCGGTGCGCACGCTCATCCTGCCGGAGTCGCAGCGGCCTGACGCGTATCGCCTCATCCGCGAAGAGCTCCGCCAGGGCCGTCAGGGCTATGTCGTCTATCCGCTGGTGGAGGCGAAAGACGACCGCGAGGTCAAGGCCGCAACCCAGATGGCCGAATACCTGAAGACCCGGATCTTCCCGAAATCTGCTGTTGAGCTGCTCCACGGCCAGATGCGGCCGAAAGAGAAAGAGACCATCATGCAGGCCTTTGCAGAGGGACGCATTCAGCTCCTCGTCTCGACGGTCATTGTCGAGGTCGGCCTGGATGTCCCCAATGCGACGGTCATGCTCATCGAGCATCCAGAACACTTCGGCTTGGCGCAGCTGCATCAAATGAGAGGGCGCATTGGGCGGGGAGCCCAGCCAGCCACCTGCCTCGTGATCGGGGATGCCGCTGATGAGGCGGCCCAGCAGCGGCTCTCGGCTTTCGCAGGGACGACGGACGGATTTCGCCTGGCGGAGTCCGATCTTGAGTTGCGCGGTCCAGGGGAGCTGTTGGGCAGGCGCCAATCAGGTCTGCTTCGGTTTCGGATCGCCAATCTCATCAGAGATCGTGAGCTGCTCGAAGCGGCCCGGAAGGAAGCGTTTGAGCTTGTTGGGAAAGACCCCCAGATGGCCAGCCCAGAACTCACCGCGCTCAAGCAGCGCCTAAGGATTTCGTCAAGTCGGTCAAGCCCATCGGTCGGTCTATTCCGTCGGAACAGTTGACGAGTGGACGGATAGACGGAAAAGACGGCATTGACGGACAGACGATGGCACGGATTGTTTCAGGCGTGCTCAAGGGGATGGTCTTGGCGGTTCCGCGCCACATCAGAGCCACCGAGGAGAAGGTCCGCCAAGCCCTGTTCAATATCCTGGGATCCTCTGTGGTGGGCGCGCGGGTGATCGATGGGTTTGCCGGAAGCGGGGCGTTGGGGCTTGAAGCCCTCTCGCGGGCAGCGCAGCTGGTGGTCTTCCTGGAATCCAATCCGACCTGCGTGCGGGCGATCCAGCACACCCTCGCCCGGATCACCCCGGGAACCATTCCGGGACGCGGGGAGGTCTGTCGCGGTGACGCGCTCCGCAGCCTTCGGGCCCTTGCGGATCAAGGCGAACGGTTCGATCTCATCCTGCTCGATCCCCCCTATCAGGGGAACTGGGGGAAAAAGACCTTGAACACCGTCGCTGAGTGTGGTATGCTGACCCCTCATGGCGTGGTCTGCCTGGAGCACGCTCGTCAAAGCGAGCTTCCTTCGGCAGTCGGGCAGCTAGCAGTGAGGACACAGCACCGGTATGGGGACACGGTGCTCTCTTTTTATCGGCGTCTCACATGAAGAAAAACCGAGCCGTGTACCCGGGGACCTTTGACCCGGTGACGTACGGCCACATCGACCTCATCAAGCGGGCCCTGAAGATCTTCGATGAGGTGATTGTCGCGGTGGCCCACAATCCGGAAAAACGTCCGCTGTTTCGGGTTGAGGAGCGGGTCGCCCTGCTCAAGCAGGCAACCCGGGGCTTGCGGGGCATCGTGATTGACGACTTCGGCTCCCTCGTGGTGGATTACTGTCGGCGCAAACAGGCGAGGGTGGTCATCCGGGGCCTGCGGATGGTGTCCGATTTTGAGTACGAATTCCAGATGGCCTTGACCAATCGGAAGCTCTCGGACGAGGTGGAGACGATCTTCCTGATGCCCAAGGACTCTTACGCCTATGTCTCCGCGAGGCTCATCAAGGAGGCGGCCGCCCTGGGGGCGAACCTCTCCGCGTTCGTGCCGCGTTTTGTGGAAACCGCGCTCAAACAGAAATTTCGCGATGCCGGGAAATGACGCCAGCGAAATTTCTTAAATGGTGAGCCCTTTACCATCTGAGAAATTTTGCGAAGCAAAATTTCTGATGAAAATCCATGTGAATCGGATCCCGGTTGAGGGACTGCACGAGGAGGCGATGTACGATCCCAGGACGCTGGACATAGACCGGTTCGATGTCCACCTCGAGAACCCCATCACCGTCTCCTCGTTCATCACGAAGGTCGAGCGGGAGCTCGTGGTCGACGTCGAGATCTCCTGTCAGATCAGGCTGGTCTGTGCCCGGTGCCTGGGCTCCTTCGAATCGTCCCTCCACACCTCTGCGACGCTCAATTACCAGGTCATGCCGACCGATACCGTCGACATCACCGACGACATTCGGCAGGAAATCATCCTGGCCTACCCGATGATCCCAGTCTGCCAGCAAGGGTGCAAGGGGCTCTGCTCCGTGTGCGGGCAGAACCTCAACCAAGAAATTTTGCCGCACAAGTGCTCTGGCAAAATTTCTGATTGAGTCTCGTTCACCGGATGATAAATTTTGCGGAGCAAAATTTATAATGGCCCTTCCGAAAC
>Ga0209399_10001481_pt1 | contig 12199 bp, 14 predicted proteins | sample OV2TP3_FD_184130 | JGI IMG/M metagenome (GOLD analysis project Ga0209399, IMG submission 184130) | Hot spring microbial communities from Beatty, Nevada to study Microbial Dark Matter (Phase II) - OV2 TP3 (SPAdes) (version 3) | ecosystem: Environmental > Aquatic > Thermal springs > Hot (42-90C) ... | reverse complement strand
GGAAAAAGCCACTTCCGCGATTTTGCGCCTGCACCTATCTCAATCGGCAGCTTGACAAGCTTGGCCGGGATAAAGCTGCCGTCCGCCACCACAAACATCCGCTCTTTTGCACCAGAAAGGTCAAGGCCAAGCTCCGCTGCGACGCTTATTTTAAAGATGCTGTAAAAGGCGCCGGAGTCCAAATAGGCCTCACTCTGGAAAGATCGTCGACGCCAGAACAGAACCACAGGGATGATCGGCAACCAGCGCCTGTAGAGCAGCTTGTAGCGCAGGACTACAGAATGCATTCAAGTTCTTCTCTCCGTGGGATCGGAGCAATCAGAGGAATATCCTTAGGATAGCGCTCGCGAGCTAACGCAGTGAGCTTTCTGAGCTCCGCCTCATGCCCGACTCCGATCAAACGACCACCTGCAATCACAACCCATTTTCCCCCGTGAGCCTTAACCAGCTTTTGCAAGTGCCTGGTGAAGCAGGCATCATTTGGCTCGTGGTAATATCTCATTTGAGGGTCTCCTTGATGATCAACAGTATACTTTACATCTTCGGGCTCTTAAACCTTTTCGATGAGAGCGACACGATGTTTTACGTCATTCGAGACGGTGTAGGCGTGAACCAGGACAACGGTGTCGATGAGTCGCGGTTCACCGCTCATAGAGCTCTTCGCGTTTCTTGTAAAGTAACCTGCCAACCTTAGGGGCTTTACGAAGGATCTCGATATGTCGCCGGGCAATCTCTTCGTCTCGCGCTCGATCCAGAGGCTTGATCTCAACGAGCGCCTGACAATCGTCCGGTAAATCCGGCTTCTCTTCAAGCAAAATTGTGTTTCCCTTTACGATTCCCTTATAGATTTTCATTTCTACACTCCTTCCAGCTATAAAGCCGTTGACCAAAGTTGCTGGATCATTTTCTGTTAATAACTTTCCTCGCAAATTCCAATACGGTCCGCAGAGCCTCCTCAGGTTTATCGCTCAAATTGCTCTCGACAATGTTTTTCTCACTTCTGTTGTGAAAATGTCTGGGATAGGTTCTAAGTTTCCTAGCCTCTCTGTCAGGGAGATTGTTATGTCGGTAGATTGTCCTATCAACGTCTCTTCTTTCCCAGTGATAGGCATAGATCCCCTTTTTCTTCGCTGAAAGCCAGATATCGATAAAGCTCCGATCCTTCAGGAAAAGCCGCAACTTGCCTTCAATAACCGTCGTGCCATCTACAACATCGGCAAAATCGCTTGCAGCAAGCCGAGCAAGCCGGGAATAGACCCGGTCACGGTCAATCATTCCTTTACGGCCTTCCTCAGCAGCTTTGCGATTTTTTTCTTCTCCAGTTCTAAGTACTCAAGCTTGGTTAGGTCATCGAGACACTCCGATTCGGCGACCTTTCCGGTCTCAAGTTTTTGCCATAGCTCATCAAAAGAGCTCACCCCATACCGACCTGCCACTTTTTTGATTTGAATGGAGAGGTTCCTCAATTCCATCTCTAAAAATTGCTTAACCCCTTCTTCCACGAGTTGCTTCCTGGGAATCTTCAACTCTTTCTCAACCATTTGCACCAAGCTGGACATTTTAACCTCCTGTCAAATTTCTTCTTAAAAGAATTATTGCCCAAGACAATGAACTCTACAACCCACCTATACCCTCTCCGGCTCTGCCTTCACGCCAAAAATCCCCCCGGGCCTAAACAGCAGGAAGATAATCAGTACAGCAAAGGCGACGGTATCCTTCCATCCAGCTTGAATCTTCCAGATCCCCAGCTTCTCCCGCTCGATTTTTGCAGCTATCATACGCGGTTAGAGCCGATTCCGGCAAGCGCTTTCTCTATCTGCTTACGATGCGCAAGAGCAGAGGCTCGAAGACCGACTCAGGCCTTATCTCGCCCTCCGGCTCACAACCTTTCTACGCCCTGCTATCTTTGTGACTGTATTCGGCATCAATCTGTTGCGAGAGGGCCTCAAAGATATTTGGACCCTGGCATAAAAATGTAAGCACCACCCACGTGTTAAAATCGTGGAGGGAAAACTGTTCGGGACCCTGTGACAAGAACGACTCAGGGGCTGAGATAAGCTGAAGTAACGTAATGGTTCTGTCGGTGGAAGGACGCAAAACCTCACAACCGTCAGCATTGTTACGTCTAAAGGCATCGAGACGTGGCTAACCACAGACTTGACCCGACGCACGGGTCAGCCTAAACATTAGGGGCGCTTTCGCTCGAAAGGAGACGTCACATGAAAACTTCCTTCGTTGCCTTAGTGTTTGGAGTTGTTCTTGCCACGTTGTCCTCCCTGGCTTTTGCCCAGCGAGCAGTGATTCTTGTTCGCCACGCTGAAAGGCTGGACAAGTCGGAAGATACGCCGTTGTCGAAAGCCGGAGAGGCGCGTGCGCAGCTGTTGGCTAGGCTGCTGAAAGATGCAGGTATCACTGCGATCTACACGAGCCAATTCCAGCGGACGATTAAGACGGCGGAACCGCTTGCTAGTGCTCTAAAAATAAAGTCTATCGGCATTCCTGCCGCCGATCGCGAAGGACTCTTGAAGCGCCTTCGAGCCGATAATCGCGATGACGTCGTCTTGATTGTCGGACACGACAGCTCGCTACCAGCAATTCTTAAATTGTTTGGTCATCCTAAGGACATTAAAATTGCCCCGAACGAATATGACAATCTGTTCGTGTTGGTGCCGAAAGACACTGGCCCGCCTACGGTGCTGCGCTTACGGTACTAGGTTCTCATGAGACGAATCTTCGACAGACCGTTGAAAAAGGCCCATCTGCCATCAGCCGGCCTGGAAGTCTCTCTCAGGTCCGATGCGATACGCCTGTGCTACGCTCGACGGAGATACGCTTGATGCTCCTCGCTCGACGCATCGGCCCTTCGAGATACCCCCAGGCCGGCGGTTATGCCCACAGCTTACCGCAGGTAAGCGGTTACAATAGCCGCGCCCGGCCGCGCGTGATTTATCACGCTCCGAGCGGACTCGCTCCAACGTACTCCTTAATGTACGCCTCCGCTCAGCCTGTCCTGAGCGAGCCGAAGGATCGGTTTCTCGCGCGCCTCGCATCTGGGACCTTTTTGACCAGCCTGGAAACAGGGTTTTTCAACATCCTGTTCGATTTTGAACCCGGGAAATACGTGATTACAGATGAATCGAGTCTCTTTGATTTCACTGGTTTGGATGAGATGGCGCAAGAAACCTCTTGGGCGAAAATTCCCTCCCCCTCTCACCGTCGGGGTCAAGGATCAAGCTGGCGGCCAACGCGCCCACAGCAGAGCTGGTCGTAACTCCGTGCCCGCCCAGGCCAGCGACCCAAAAAAAACCTCTTACCTTGGGGTCCCACCCGATCACAAAGCGACCATCGGGCGATAAGGTTCTAAGCCCCGCCATGCTGGTCCTAATAGCCACGTCAGCCATCTTTGGCAGATGGTCCCTGATCTTCTCAGCCAAGAGCTCAGCGACCGAGTCGTCGGTGGGAGGGATGCCGGGGGCCATCTCCTCCTGATCGCATGCGCACAGAAGCAGCCCTCCGGCCTCGGGGCGAAAATAGAGGTCGTGGCTCACATCCCAAACAAACGGCCATCTCCGATCGACCCAGGAAAGCGGAGCAGTGAAAAAAAGGTGGCGCCGGCAGGGACGGAGCGGAACCTCCGCAGCGCCGGCCATCTTGCCAATCGTACTGGCCCACGCGCCAGCAGCATTGATGACTGCATCAGTTCTGATAACCTCATCGGTGATCTGAGCCCCGGTCACGCGGCCATCGCTAACCTCGATTGCCCGCACAGAGCCACCATAGCGGATCTTTGCACCGAAAGAGGTTGCTGCCCTGAGAAAGCCGGAGAGCAGAGCGTGCACATCCACTACCCCATCTCCGGGAGACCAAACGGCGCCATCAAAATCCGTATCCCCAAGCGCGGCAACGTGTTCTTTTGCCTTCCGCGAAGACCAACACTCAACCTCTATGCCCATTTGCCTGGCCCTCTCCGCATCCCGGCTCAGTCTCCCCCACCCCTCCCTGCTTCCCAACAGCAGAGAGCCGTTTTTCTGAAAACTTACGGGTAATGGCCACTCTGAAGGAAGGTTGCTAAGAAACGCCGCGCCCTCCCTGGCCAAAGCCATGACTGAGGGCTCAGGCACAACCTGACGGACCATAGAGGCGTTGCGCCCCGAGGAATGGACCCCGGCCATGCCCTCCTGCTCCAGGATAATGATCTCCCTGACGCCGCGGCGGGCCAGGTGATAGGCGGTGGCGGCTCCGGCAAAGCCAGCCCCGATGATCACATACCGACTCGCAATCATAGCAGAGTCTCTTTATGGCACAGGGAAGATCCGCTTGCCTGTCTCTTCCTCTTCTAAAATGATCGCTTTGGTCGGGCAGACCTTGGCAGCCAGGACGATCTTCTCGTCGCTGTCCCCTTTGGGGTCGACTACCACCGAGATGAACTTCTCATCCAGCTTAAAAACCTTTGCCGTTGCCTGGACGCACTTGCCGTACCCCTCGCATTTCGCTCTATCCACAGTAACCTTCATGATCTTCCCCCTTCCATCGTGTCCATCCCTTTTTTAACCCATTCTCGATTTTTCGGCCAGCCCTACGATGGACCCTCACCTTCCATCCTCTCCCTGTAAGGGAGAGGAAACAACAGGGAGAAGCCACCAACTCTGAACCCTTCGCTAAAAAACCCCTCTCCCTCAGGGAGAGGGCAAGGGTGAGGGTTGAGATGCCTGTTTTTAATTCCGCTCCTATTCTATAATGTTTGAAGGATGAAAGTCGCTCTTGTCGGCTTCGCAGGGTCAGGAAAAACCACTGTTTTTAACGCCCTCACCGGCCTTAGCATCCACACCGGACCCCATGGAGAAGAACGCAGCCCTCACCTTGGAGTCATCAAGGTTCCCGATAGGAGAGTAGAAACGCTGGGCGCAATGCTGAAGGTAAAAAAAATCACCCATGTAGAGATTACCTTCATGGACTTCCCTCCCGGCAAAGAGAAACAGGCCCTGAGCCTTGACAGGGTCAATCAGATGAAAGAGGCCGATGCCCTGGCTCAGGTAGTCGGTTGTTTTGCCAGCCCTCTGTCGCAGATTCCTTCCACCCCTCTAAGGGAGATACGTGACTTTCAAGCGGAGCTAAACCTTACGGATCTGGCCGTCATAGAGAGTCGTCTGGGCCGATTGAAAAAGGAAAAGGGTCACGAGCGTGAGAAAGAGCTGCTGGAGCGATGCCAGGGCTTTATAGAACAGGAAAATCCGCTGCGCCTCCTCTCTCTGAGCGAGGAAGAGAGAAAGGCGCTTTCTGGTTTTGGCTTTCTCAGTCAAAAGCCGCTTTTGATCCTGCTTAACCTGGGAGAGGACGACATCGGGAAGCCTCTACCCGAAGAGATCACAGATTACCTGACAAAGGAGCGGCTTGAAGTCGTCCCCCTATACGGTAAGGTGGAAATGGAGGTGGCTCAACTGGACGAAGCGGTACGTTTGGAGTTTCTAAAAGAATTGGGCATCACAGAATCTACCCGAGATCGCTTTGTCCGTTCCTGCTACACCCTGCTAGAATTGGTGAGCTTTCTGACCCACAACGAGCAGGAGGTCCGGGCCTGGAGCATTGGGAAGGGCACCTCGGCCCTTAAAGCGGCGGGAAAGGTCCATAGCGACATGGAGCGGGGTTTTATCCGCGCAGAGGTCGTCCACTACAATGACTTTGTCAAGTACGGAAGTGAGGCTAAGTGCAGAGAGGCGGGAAAACTCAGACTGGAAGGAAAAGACTACATCGTCCAGGATGGTGATATCATCCGCTTTCGGTTCCACGTTTAACGACCTGGGATTTTAGATCAATCCAAAATCGGCAATCCAAAATCTAAAATCGAAAGGCCTTGCAGGCCGCCGCTCATCACGCTATAGTGAGTCCCCGATGAGAGTCCACCGCTACACCCAATGGGATGGCACACAGCAGGTCCTCCTTCCGACTTCCGAGGATCTCCTTAGACATTTCTCAGACAACCTCTTAGAAGAAGATGGGGTGCACAAGGCCCTCAGAGACTTGATGCGACGAGGCCTCGTCTCGGAAGACGGTCTTCGTTCGGTCAAGGGGATGAGAGAGATCTTAAGAGACGCGGAACAGAAGAGGAAAGATATCCTTGAAAAATATTCCCCCGATTCATTCAAACTCTCTCCCGAAGAGGCCAAGGCCCTTAGCGAGAAGCTCAGCGGTCTGGCAGAAAAGCTCGAGGCCTATCACGAGAAGATGCGCAATTTCATGGAGCGTCTCTCTGGTCGCTACGCCAACGCCATGGACGAGATGGCCCGCAGGATGCAGCAGGCCCACCAGCGTTATCAGGAACTGAGAGATCGACTTAAAAACCAGATATCCGGGCGCCGCATGCAGCGCCCACAGGAGCTTACCGGCCAGGGATATCAGGGGCTCATGGAGATGCTGGATCGGATGAACCGTCTCCTGGAGGACGAGAACTTCTTAAAGAACTTGCCCAACATGTTGGACACCGCGGTCGAGGATCTGGACAACCTTTTGGATAATCTGGACTCCCTGACTCAGGAGCAGCTCGAGCAGTTGAGCGAGGCCTTGAGTCAGATGGAGCGGTTGGAAGAACTCCTTAATCAATATCCCTTTCACGGCTCCCAGCGGATGGGCATGGGTGAGGCCGGTCAGATCCTGTCTCAAATGAGGCGTCTGGAACAGTTTCTCCGCTGGGGACAGAGAGGGATGGGAGATCTCTCTGAGCTCGATTTGGAGGAGCTGCGCGATCTGCTGGGGGAGGAAGCCTACAGACACTTGAGCTACCTTGGCCGGATCGAACGGACGCTGGAGGAAGAAGGCTATCTCGTCCGGACCGGATACGGCCTTAAGCTCACCCCGAAGGGGATGAGAAAGATCGGCGATAAGGCCCTGAGAGAGATCTTTCAGATGCTTAACCGAGGCCGGTGGGGCGAGCACACAACCTCCCTCAGGGGAGTTCAGGGGGACAGGCTGGAGGAAACCAAGAAGTACGAATACGGAGACCCGCTCAACGTGAAGATCAGCGAGACCCTGATGAATGCCTTGCAAAGGGGGAACCGCGGAGTGCCGGTGAGGATCGGACCCAAGGACTTCTCGGTTCACCGCCAGGAATTCTCTACGGATAGCGAGACAGTTCTTTGCATCGATGTCAGCTACTCCATGCTCATGAACGATGCTCTGCACGCAGGCAAGAAAGTGGCCTTGGCTCTGCATCGGCTGATAGAGACCAAGTACCCCCAAGATGTCCTGCATTTGGTCGCCTTCCGCTCGAATGCCAAGACCATCCGCGCCGAAGACCTCCCCTCCATTGTAGCCATCACCTACTTCATGGAGCACGGAACGGATATCAAAGAGGCGCTGAGGTTTTCCCGGCAGCTATTAAATTCCCAGAGAGCCGCCAATAGGCAGATCATTCTCATCACCGACGGCGAGCCAACTGCAGTGACTTTGGATCGCGGCGGCCGGCTGCACAGCGGGTGGGGCTCGGCGCTGCTCCACGAGCGGATTGTCCAGGAGACCCTCAAAGAGGTGAAGCGCTGCACTCAGAGCGGGATCAAGATCAACACGTTCATGCTCGGGACGGATTTTTATCGGCGGGGTTTTATCGACCAGCTATCCCGAATCAATACCGGCCGGGTATTCTACACCTCGCCGGATCAGATCGGGAACTACATCGTCGTCGACTACATCGCGAACAAGCGCAAGCGCATCAGCAGCGCCTAGCCTCCTCCCGCATCCCCACCCCATTTTTGATTTTAGACTTCGTCGTGAGCTCAGTCGAACGATTGCCGATTTTGGACTGAATCTTTCCAATCTAAAATCGAAAATCCAAAATCTAAAATTCCTTGGTCCCTTGAACCCTTAATCCTTTTCAGTGATGAGCGCCAGCACACCGGTATAGGCAAGAAGATGATTTCTCCCTCCCAAGGGACCCAGCTCAAAATTGCCGAAAAAGCCAATTAATGGGAAGTCTCCAAGGGCCTGACGGATATATGCGGTATCAATGCCCGGAATTCCGTACAGTGAAGTCCCGCGCGCGCAGCAGTTGAAGTAAAGCCCAAACTGCGGGATCCTCCCATTCAGTTTCCCTAACTGTCTTTCAAGCATCTGATTGAGATCTTCCCGCGCCCGTTGGGCGTCACGGAGGGTGAAAACCATTCGCTCTCCTTCGAACACCTCCTCGCCGACCGCAAGAATCCCCTTCTGCGGATCAAGCCCCACGATGTTCCGGACCAGGTATTCGCCTGGACCCACATTGTTTTGACTCGGATCCGCTGGAAGGCCTACAAAAACATAGGACAAGGCGCGGCGCAGGTCGTCGAGAAGCGGACCCTTGATGACTTTCGCGAACACCTCAAAGGCCGGGTGGTTGTTAAGCTCCAATATGAGATTTCCATGCGCCTTGGTAATCACCATCGGCTCCGTGACTGGCTGGCATCCCTGGGTAATCCCAATTGAGCTTTCGAGAGGGCCGGACAGCAAAAGACCAGATAGGGCATTGGTTGTCAGCTTCTCGCCGCAGAGCTGGTAGGTCTTTCCCTGAGTCCCGCTCTCCGAGGACCCGGCCCCCACGACGGGAAGAAATCCGATCTGTTCCTCAATCCCTTCAAAGAGGCGCCTCGGCTGACCATTGTAGGCATCCGGCAAAAGCATCAGAAGGGACGGCCGCCCTACCTCACTTACGTTTCGAACGACCTCGGCTCCTACCTCGCGGTCCCGATCCCGCAAAGGATAAAAGAGAAAGGGACTGGCCTGGATATAGTCCAAAGACAGAACCAGGACAGCCAAGCCTGGACTCCCCTCGATCTCTCCCTCACCGGTCAGGATGCCGACCCCGCTAGAGCCCACGATCCGGTCCGTCCCCGTGAGGTCGCGCAACCCCGCTATGAGTCTCTGGTAGCCGGGAAGATGATCGACGGTAAAAAAAACCAGGACAAGATCGGCCTGGCCGATCCCCGCGCGGGTCATGGCCCGAGTGGCCGCCTCCTGGACGGCCCGCTCGGTGGAAGGGTTAGATGACTGACCGACCCCAGCCTGGAGCATAACGGAACTCTAGTAGAAAACCCGTTCGGGGGTCAAGCTTAACGCAGAAACCGAGGGGAGCGCGAATGAGGCCGTGGACACAGGAGTAGTCAGGTTCAGCGCAGGCCCGCACCGTAGAAGTAAGCACCCTAGGGTGGTCGGGGCGGTGGCCCTCAGGGCACTGGCCCATTGGCCGCGGCCGAAGGCGCGCTTCCCGAGGGGACAAGCGTGAGGGAGTTCCACGCCGTTGCTGTCTTCTCTTAGAATCTGCTATAAACCTTGGCCATGAAAGTAGTTCAGATCCCCCTACTGCGAGACAACTACGGCTATTTGATTGTCTGCGAAGAGACCAACGAAGCGGCGATCATCGATCCTTCGGAGGCTGAGCCGGTTTTGCGCAAGACAAAGGAGGAAGATGTCAAGCTCACAGCTATCCTCAACACCCACCATCACCGGGACCATACCGGCGGGAATCCGGGGCTTCTACAGCACATGGCCCTTGAAGTTTACGGCCACAGAAACGACGAAGGGCGCATCCCGGGCTTAGGCCATCCCCTCGATGACGGCGATGAGGTCGTGATAGGCAAGCTTAGAGGCAAGGTTCTCTTCATCCCAGGACACACAAAAGGTCACATCGCCTATCTGTTTGAGAACAAACTCTTTTGCGGGGACACGCTTTTCGTGGCCGGATGCGGCCGGCTATTCGAGGGCAGCGCGGAACAGATGCATAGCTCTCTTAAAAGGCTCAAGGAGCTTCCCGGCGGTACCCTGGTCTACTGCGGGCACGAGTACACGGAGAAGAACCTCCAATTCGCTCTGACTGTGGAACCTAACAACGGAAAGCTGGCCGAGAAATTGCGGAGGGCGCGCTCCTTGAGGGAGAAAGGGATTTCAACTGTCCCCTCAACGATGGCAGAGGAACGAGAGACCAACCCGTTTCTTCGTTGGGACAGTCAGGAAATCCAAGCGAATCTAAAAAGGCGGTTCCCGGAGATTCTTTTAAAGCCCGTTTCCGTGTTCGGCAAGGTGCGGGAGCTGAAGGACAGTTTCTAGCCTTTCCTTAATAACCCCCTTGATCGATGGGAGGGGCTATGGTAAGCGGACTCGGAAAGAAGAGTCCCGGGCCGAAGAGAAAGGTGTTGCGACTTCTGAGACACCACACTAGAAAGGGGAGCCGCAAATGAATCTCAAGGAAAGGACCTATTTGTGGTACGTCGTCCCCCTGCGTCTTTGGATCGGCTATTACCTACTCCAGCAGGGTATCAGAAAATACCAGCGCGGTTTCCCGAACACCGACTGGATCACACGACAGATAGGCGAACTGGACAAGGTAGAGATATACGCCTGGTACAAATCATTTCTGGTGAATGTTGTTGTTCCTAACCGGGAACTCTTCGGATATCTGGTCATGTCGGGGGAGATTCTGGTCGGGCTCTGCCTCGTGCTCGGGCTGCTGACTCGCTTCAGCTCCATTGTAGGGCTTTTCATGCTGGCCAACTATTATTTAGGACCCGGCATGGCGAGGGCCGCGACGACCCCGTCTTCCCTGGCGCAGCAACAGACCTTCATCATATCGCTGTTGGTCCTCGCGCTCAGCAACCCGGGCAGGACCCTGGGGTTGGACGGCTTCTTATTTAAACGAAGGTGAAGAGCGGGAGCATGAGCTTAGCTGGTTGGGCTACAGAAGAGGGAACTGCGCATTACCTGAACCGCTTCGGCACTATTCCGAAGGATCACTTTCGACAGCAGCAGGGGGTTTGGCTCTCTTCGATTGGCATCGGAACCTATCTGGGCGATCACGACGCGGCTGCAGATAGCCTCTATCAGAAGGCCGTGGTCCGGGCTGTGGAGCTGGGTTGCAACGTCATTGACAGCGCCATTAACTACCGCTTTCAGAGAAGCGAGCGCTCCATCGGCGCCGCCCTGAAGGAGCTGACCTCCAGGGGCATAGGACGGACCGAGATTGTCTTGGCCACAAAGGGTGGCTTTATTCCTTTTGATGGCTCTCCACCCAGGGATATCCGCAGCTATTTTACCCAAGCCTTTGTTGAGCCGGGAATTGCTGATTTCAGGGATGTGGTCGCAGGCTGCCATTGCATGACCCCGAGCTATCTCCTGAATCAGCTCGACTCTAGCCTCAAGAACTTGGATGTCGAATGTATCGACATCTACTACGTCCACAACCCTGAGACCCAGCTCGCGGAACTCTCCCGGGCCGAGTTTCACAACCGCCTGCTCAAAGCCTTCGAGGCCTTAGAGGGCGCGGTCTACGCAGGAAAGATTCGGATGTATGGAACTGCGACCTGGAACGGCTACCGCAATGATCCCAATGCCAAGGACTATCTGTCTCTCGCCGAGGTGGTCGCGATGGCGCGGAAGGCGGGCGGTGAAAACCACCACTTCAAGGTAATCCAAGTGCCATTGAATCTGGCCATGCCCGAGGCCCTGACAAAAAGAAACCAGGAGGTCGATGGCGAGAGGGTATCAACTTTGGAGGCGGCGCGCAGGCTCGGCATCAGCGTGATGTGCAGCGCTTCTATGCTTCAAGGCCAACTCTCCTCCAATCTTCCGCCCATTGTCACCGAAGTTTTTAGCGGCTTAGAGACGGACGCTCAACGCTCCATTCAGTTTGTCCGTTCCACCCCAGGAGTCACCGTAGCCTTGGTAGGCATGAAGCAGAACCGCCATGTGGAGGAGAACCTCAAAGTAGCTCAGGTTTCGCCGCTCCCATGGGAGCAATACGCCAAGATATTTAAGGGCTTCTGAGGCGAACGTTTGCCTTTCACCGCAACAGGGAGGTTTAGTCCCCTGGCCTATCGAGGCCAGGGCCCTCTGAGGACAGCCGCTTCAATTTTGGACGCAAAAGCGGTATAAGACAACCTGTGAAGATTCCTTGTGCCATATATCGGGGTGGAACGAGCAAGCCTGTCTTCTTTTTAGAGAAGGATCTGCCCCAAGACCCAACAAAGAGGGACCAAATCATTCTTGCCGCCTTCGGCAGCCCGGATCTGCGTCAGATCGATGGGCTTGGCGGGGCGGACCCCTTGACCAGCAAAGTCGCCTATATCGGGCCCCCAACCATTCCCAATGCCGACATCGACTATACCTTCGGTTATGTGGGAATAGTCGCGCCGGTGATCGACTATACCGGAAACTGTGGCAACACCTCAGCCGCTGTCGGCCC
>Ga0209399_10001480_pt1 | contig 12200 bp, 9 predicted proteins | sample OV2TP3_FD_184130 | JGI IMG/M metagenome (GOLD analysis project Ga0209399, IMG submission 184130) | Hot spring microbial communities from Beatty, Nevada to study Microbial Dark Matter (Phase II) - OV2 TP3 (SPAdes) (version 3) | ecosystem: Environmental > Aquatic > Thermal springs > Hot (42-90C) ... | reverse complement strand
AGGTAACGTAACATGAGCCGCATCGCCTGGACGATCCACGACGCCGACGGCGGCGAGGTGCCGGTCACAGTTGCGTACGAGTACTGCTCCGGCCGACCGCCGTCGCGCTGCTCGGACCCGGACGATCCGCGCTACGCCGATCCCGGCAGCCCGGAAAGGGTCCTGGTCCTGCGCGTGCTCGACGGCGCGGGCAAGGACCAGGGCCAAGCCGTCGCGCGCGCGCTTGAGGAGGACGAGAGCTTCCTGGAGGCCGTGCGCGAGCACGAGGCGGATTGGGCCGAGGCCGCGCGCGAGGAGGCCGAGGAGGCGAGGGCCGAAGAGCGCAGGGAACGGAACGCGAAGAGGCGAGGACGCTGATGTGGCTGATCCCCGAATCCTGTCGCTCTTTTCCGCGCGGTCCACATATTGATCTTCGTAGCCCATCCAGAAGGGAAGTTGAAATGAGCCGCCTGATCGTTCCCGGTGGCTACAACGATCCCGATGCTCGCGGAAATACCGATAAGAGGTACCGTCGTCCGACGAAGCGATGCGCGACGCAGCCATGCGACGAGGTGCCGGGCACGTTGTGGAGCCCATATTGGTGTTTCAGGCACAACGTCGAGCGGATTGACCGCATCAGCGATACCTTGGAAGCCATCGTGTCCAGAGATAAAGCGGATCGAGAGCGAGAACCCGATGTTCGCCAAGGTCGCGATTGAGGAGCATGGGACGCCGTGAATAGCATCTGATCCGGCCAGCCGCGAGGCCCGAAGGACCGCCCTCGAAAGAGCTGTAAGACGCGACCGGCGGCGGTGCGGTCCATCGCCGGGGCCGGGCTCGAACTGGGGAGGAAGCCATGATTCGGATTTTCTCGGGCACTTGGCCTGATCCCGTTAGGAGAGATGGCATATGAAGACGACCTTCAACTACGTCGATATCGACGCGGACAAGGCGACCGAAATGCTCAAGACGCAAGCCCACAACCGGCACGTCAGCGCGCACACGGTGGAACGCTACGCCGCCGACATGCGCGCCGGGCGCTGGCGCGATACCGGCGATACCGTCAAGATCGACTTGCGCGGTCGCCTCGTGGACGGTCAGCATCGGCTTCGCGCGGTCGTCGCGGCCGGCGTTACCGTCCGCTTGGCGGTCCTGCACGGCGTCGACCCGCGCGCGATGCTCGCCGTGGACGTGGGTAAGAGACGCAGCTACGGCGACATTCTCGCTCTTCGTGGGATCGCCCACGCCACCGTGGTTGCCGGGATCGTCCGTTGGGTCTGGCTCTACCTCTCCGGCATGGTCGGCATGAACATGACGGTGAGCCACGGTGAGGCCGATGCCGTGCTGCACAAGTTCCCCGACATACTTACGGCCGCCAAGACCGCCCGCTCTCTGCGAGGAGATGTCGCGTCGCTCTTGCCTCCCTCCGTCGTCGGTTTCCTGCTCTGGGCCTACGGTCGCGCTCACGACGAAGCCGGCACCGCGGCCGTCACCGACCTCATCCGTGCCACGAATCTGGTTGAGACCGATCCCTTGAGGCTCTTGCGGTCGAGGCTGGAAAACGACCTCCTCGCGCAACGCAAGACGCCGATCCTGACGAAGCTGGCGCTGACTGTCAAGGCGATCAACCTGCGGCTCGCCGGCGCAACGGCGAAGTGCCTCAAGTGGAGTCGGTTCGGAGACCACCGTGAGGATTTTCCGACCATCGACGGGCTCAACGAAACCTGGAACTCCTGGCGTAACCGGCTGCCGAACCGGAAGGAAGACGAAACGGTTTGACTTCCACTGGCGGATCGGGAGAATCGGCGTAACCAACGCGGTCGGCCGGGCGGCCAGGACAGCAAGTAGCGGTGAACCCGCGCAGGGACCAGAAGCCCGGAGCCTTCGGAGTCCAAAAGACGGGCCCGCCGGGGAGCCCTGATCCCCGGCAACTTTCCGTTGACTCCCGGCGACGAATCGCTATAATCAGGGGTGAAGTCTCGATGATCCTCATACCGATCATGGATGATCCAAAATCCGAACCCGGAGTCGTTCGGCCCGACCTCTCCCATATCGCCGAACCGCTCCGAGGTCTCGCCGTCCCGATCTCCTCGCTCAACCCGGATCCGGAGAAGCCAGGAATGAAACTCGTGTCTTGCTCAGATTGTGGACAGACACGATTCGTGAGAAAAGATAGCTCTCCGAAAACGTGTAAAAGATGCGCATCTTCTCGTGGCGGAAAGGGGCCGAAACCGAACCGTCGAACGGGATCGTTCCAGGAGTGCGCTTTCTGCGGGAAGTCATACTGGAAATACAAGTGCGAACCGGAAAGGAAATTCTGCTCTCACGAGTGTTCGAATCGGGCAAAAACGAAATACCCGAAGAGCGAACGGACGTGCCCGACGTGCGGGAAACGATTCCTTGCTGGCGAGAAACCGTTCAGCAACTTTGCGGGTCGGTACTGTTCGATTCCTTGCCGGAATCTCGGCTATGTGGGGAAGTATGGGAACAGGCCCGCTTATGGTCTTCATGGATATCGCTCGGGATGGAGGTCGATCCGCAATCGTCACATCAAGAAGGACAACGATTTCTGCACACTCTGCGGCATCCGCTACCAGCACAGGCTGTCGGTCCATCACATCGAGCCGTATCGCGTCTCCAAGAACAACTCCTGCGAAAACCTCGTGACTGTCTGCTCAAAATGCCATCCGAAGCTTGAGAAGTTGAGCGTCATCATCGCAGATCTCCCCGAATCCAAACGACGCGCAACTTCTCTTATGGTCGCATCCGCGCTCGAAGACCTCTGGCACTTGTACCAAGGAAGACACCTGCTTTCCGAGAAATGCTCGTGATTGTCGCGCGGATGGGGCTGTCGGATCTCCACGAAGATCCGAACAACGCCCGCCTCCACGACTGCCGGAACCTCGATGCGATCGCCAACAGCCTGAAAAAGTTCGGGCAGGTCGAGCCGATAGTAGTGCAGAAGTCCTCGAAGAAGGTCATCGCGGGGAACGCCCGCCTTAGGGTCCTCCGCGAAGCCGGCGCGACCGAGGTCGATGTCGTCGAGGTCGATCTGGACGATGTCGACGCGGCGGCTCTCTCGCTTGCGCTGAATCGCACCGCCGAGCTCGGGTCCTGGAACGACGACGCCCTCGGCAGGACGCTCGCCTCGCTTAAGACCGAGGGCTGGTCGACGGATGGGATCGGATGGACCGAGGAAGAGGTCCGCGCTTTGTCGCCTTTCGGAGTCGATGCGGATCGGACCGGGTCGTTGCCGGTCGGAGTCCAAGAGCTGCCGAACGAGCTTCCGTGCGAATGGCGCTGCCCGAAATGCGGATACGAATGGTCGGGGAAGACGGCATGAGCGCGGATCAAGCGGCGCCGGCGGAGCGGAGATCGCCCTACTCGATCCCGCCCGTGGCGGAGATCCTCGCGTCGCCCCGGAACGGGCTCGTCGCGGTCTCGACGTTCAGCGGGTGCGGGGGCTCGTGCCTCGGGCTGCGGTGGGCGGGGTGGCGCGTCGCCTGGGCCAATGAGTTCCTGCCGAACGCGGCCGCGAGCTACCGGGCGAACTTCCCGGACACGCCGCTGGACGGGCGCGACATCAGGTCCGTGTCGGCGAACGACATCCTTGCGGCGACGGGGATCGGGGAAGGCGGGATCGACCTCCTCGAGGGGTCGCCACCCTGCTCCGATTTCTCAATGGCGGGGAGGAGGGAGAAGGGCTGGGGCAAGGAGAGGGCGCACGGGGACGGTTCGTTCGGCAGGTCGGACGACCTCTTCATGGAGTGGCTCCGGCTGGCCGACGAGCTCCGCCCCCGGGCGCTGTGGGCCGAGAACGTGGTCGGGCTTACCAGGGGCGTCGCGCGCGGGCTCTTCAACGACGTGATGCGCAGGGTCCGGTCGCTCGGCTACAGGGCGAAGGCGGCGATCCTCGACGCGTCCCGGTTCGGCGTCCCGCAGGAGCGGCGGCGCGTGTTCGTCGTCGGCGTCAGGGAGGACCTGGGGGCGGACCCGGCGTTCCCCGACCCGTGCCCGTGGCGCTACTCGGTGAGGGACGCCTTGCCGTGGATCGGGCGGGCCGAGATCTTCGCTAGGGGGGACGACTCGTTCCGGGGCGGCATGCGGACGTTGGACGGATGCGCGCCGACGGTGTGCGCGTCGTCGCCCGACGGCATGGAGCTCCGCGCCGTCCTGGACGACGGATACGGGCCCGCCGTCGACATCACGAACCGGCCGTGTCCGACGGTCAGGGCGTCACGCTCGTCCATGCTCAAGGTCGAGCCGGAGGCCGCGCTGCGCGGGCGGATCGCGAACGAGTGGGGCGGGCTGCGTCCGGGGGAGACGCATCCGGAGATCTATACGCTCCGGAAGGCGGACCCGGATGCCCCGTCGCCGACGATCGCGGCGTCGTGGGGGACGAGCGGGAGCATGGCCCAGACGGTCCATCCGTTCGAGCGCAGGCGCTTCTCGATCGCGGAGCTGAGGCGGATCTGCGGGTTCCCCGACGACTTCGCCCTCGCCGGGAGCTTCGCCCAGCAGTGGGCGAGGCTCGGAAACAGCGTCGCGCCCCCGGTGGCGCGCGCGCTCGGGGCGCGCCTGGCCGGGATCCTGCTCTCGGCGAGGAGGGACGGGGAACCAGGGGGGCCGTGATGGACACCGTCGACGCCGCGACCAGGTCGAGGATCATGCGCTCGATCCGGTCGTCCGGGACGGGGCCGGAGAGGAGGATCGGGGCGGCCTTGAAGGCGCTCGGGATCCCGGCCGATCGGAACGTCCGGAGCCTCCCGGGATCCCCGGACTTCGCGCTCCGGCTCCACCGCGTGGCGGTCTTCGTCCACGGATGCTTCTGGCACGGCTGCCCCAGGCACTACAGGGCTCCGAGGTCGAACGCCGGATTCTGGCGGAAGAAGGTCGCCTGCAATAGGTCTAGGGACGGACGCTCGGCTCGGAGGCTGCGCGCGCTCGGATGGTCCGTCGTCACGGCTTGGGAGCATGACGACCCCGGATCCGTGGCGGCGAGGATCGCGAGGGCGATGGAACGCCGCCCTTGACTTCTCCCGTCCCGAAGGCATAGAACGAAATCGTGGCCGACGCGCTCCGTATCGGGCCGTCGGCTTTTTTCGTCCCCGAAACCGGAACGTTCGGAACCTGGATCATGGAACCGACCGAGATGCGCCGGGTCGATCCGCCGATCGTCTCCTCGCTCTCGCCCGAGCACGTCGAGCTCGCCCGCGTCCACGCCCTCAAAGGCCCGACCGAGGCGGCCCGCACGCTCGGCGCCGTCCTCGGCGCGAAGCGGACCACGCTCTACCGCTGGACGACACCCGGCGACCCTCTCTACTGGCCGGAGTACCACGAAGAGTACCAGCGCCAGATCAGGCTCGAAGCGCAGGACGTCCTCGCCGCGATCGAGCGCGACGGCGAGAACGTCGTCGGCATCAACCGCGCGCTGGCGCAGACGGTCGTGGACGACATCAAGTCCGGGGCGATCAAGGACGCGCCGGCCAAGGACCGGGCCGCGATCGGGAAGTCGGTCGCCCAGGGGATGCGCGAGGGCTACAGGCTCCTCGGAGCTCCGCTCGGGATCGAAATCGACAGGCCGCAAACAATCGTCAACGTGAACGCATCGGCATCCGCCTCCGCGCTATCCTCCGCCTCCGCGTCGATCGCCGTCCCGTTCGCGCAGTCGATGGACGACTTCCTCGCGCGCGACATGGGCATCGACGCGCGCGAGGTCTATCCCCGCGTCCTCTGGCTCCTGCGCCAGATCGACCGCGACCAAGTCAGGCTCGTGCTCCTCAAGGCGGGGAAGGGATCGGGCAAGGGGTTCGTCGTCCACCTCACGCTCGCGCGCCAGGCGGAGAAGACGCTCGCTCTCGCGAATCCGTCGCTCGACCTCGGCCTGGCCTCGGGCGAGAAGCTCGGGATCGCCAACCTCTCCGGCTCCGGAGAGCAGCAGGCGCAGCTCGCCATCTTCCACGGGCTCAAGCGCGACCTGGAGCGCGCGCCGTGGTTCCGCCAGCACGCCCCGGTCGACGCCGCCAAGGCGATCATCGAACTGCCGAAAGACCTGGTTTGCGTCTCGGGAAACTCGTCGTCGAAGGAGTTCGAGGGCGTGTGCTTGGTGGCCGCCGGCGCCGACGAGGTCCCGAGGATGGAGACGATGGACGCGTCGGGCGGGCAAGAGCACGCGCACGTCAAGGCTTTGGTCGAGCCCGTGTTGGCCACGTTCATCTCGCGCGTGCCCCGATTCTACAAGATGCTCCTCGCCGGCTGGCCCGAGCACGCGGCGGACTGGCTCACGAAGGAATGCAAGCGCCGGATCGAGGTCGAGGGCGCGGCCGAGGACCTGACGACGGCATTCCTGGCGTCTCCGCTCACGCGCGGGAACGAGGATCAGGAACAGGCGCGAAGGAAGATGCTCTCCGAGCCCCCGTTCTGCGACTACCCGACGCGCGTCGTCTTGACCACTGCGGGCACGCTCGTCGTCGAGTGCCCGACGTGGCAGATGAAGCCCGACGCCGACCTCGACGCGCTCCGAGGCGAGGCCCGGCTCAACCCGACGCAGTTCGCCAGGATGTTCGGCGCGCACCCGCAGCGGGCGTCGTCCTCGCCGTTCGTCGCCGACGTGGACGCGATCAGGCGCGGAGCCGATCCGACGATGCGACACCCGTTCGACGACGACGCGCTCCACGCCGCGATGGCGCGGGGATGGACGGACGCCGAGGAACCCGGGATGGTCGACGCGGTCGTCGCCTGCATGCTGGACGGCTTCGTATGCGGCGACTGCCTCGGGACCGGGAAGAAGAAGATCGGGGAAACGGAAAAGGACTGCCCGACGTGCGCCGGCCAGAAGGTCGGCAAGCCGAGGGGGAGCGGGGCCCATCTCTACTACGGCCGCATCGACCTCGGGATCTCGCGCGACGCCTGCGGGATCGCCGTCGCGCATCGCGAAGAGGGCAGGATCGCGTTCGACCTGCTTCTGGAACTGCGCCCTCAAGCCCAGGCCAAGATCTCGATGCGCTTCGTGCGCGCGGTCTTCAAGGCGCTGGCCGCGCGCGGCTTCGACTTCGACCTCGTCGAATTCGACGCGTTCGAGGGGCAGGCCAACATGGAGCTCTTCGCGTCGGCCGGATTCCGATGCGAGATCAAGAGCGTGGATCGCAGGCGCGGGCCGTACGAGACGTGGAAGCGGTGGCACTTGGACGGCAACCTGCGCTTCTACGCCTACGAGCCGTACTTCGCCTGCTGCGCCGATTTGGTGGACTTGGGAAGGAAGATCGACCACGTGTCCGGCGGTTGCTTCGCGGCCGACACGAGGATTCCGTTGCTCGACGGAACGTTCCCGACGATCGCCGAGCTGGATGGCAAGGAAGTCTGGGTATATTCGTGCGCTCCCGATGGGCGCGTCGTGCCCGGCAAGGCGCGGGGGAGAAAGACGTTCGAGACCGCGGAACTTCTCGATGTCGTCCTCGATAGCGGCGCGATCGTTCGATGCACGCCGGACCATCGGTTCATGACGCTCCATGGCCAATATGTGGAAGCTCGATCGTTGCGTCCAGGAATCGATCGGCTAATGCCATTCAGGAGATCGTGGCCAGTGAATGGCGGTTACGAAGAATGCGAAATCGGTCAAGAAACGGATCCGGACGCGACGACTCCGAACGGTGCGGCCAGGATCTTGAAATGCGGACGGAACGTCGTCATGCGCGTCATGAAGGAGTTCGGTTTCCCGGATTGGGCTTCCGTGGTTGCCAAAGCGAACGGCGGCGGCAATCACAAGGTGCGCGCGCTAATCCCAGTTCACCTCGATGCTCCCGCATGCGTTTACGATCTTGAGGTCGACGAGTGGTGCAATTTCGGATTGTGCGCCGGCGTGTTCGTCCACAACTCGAAGGACGTGACGGACGCGGCGGCCGGCCTGGTCAGCACGATCGTCTTCAAGGAATTCGGAGCCGAGGAAGACAGGTGACGGGATGGATCGGAAAGAATCGGACGGTCCGAAAAGGAATTCCCGACGGAGGCGACGCGAGGAAGACGGAGACGCCCGTCTCCTTGACACGGGACGGCACGAATCGGTAGGGTAGTCGGCAAGGCGTCGAGGCCGCGCCTGCTCGCTCTCCTCCTCCTCTGGCAAGTTCGAGCCGAAGAGGCGCGAAGGTCGCGGCAGCTAGATAAGGGAAAAAGCGACGACACCCAGGCCTCAATTTTCCAGGAGGCTCCCTGACCTGGCGCGAATGGTCGTCCGCCTACGGCAAGACGCTCTGGTCCCGCGTCAAGTACGCGGCCGCCGTGTTCAAGGCCGCGGTCGCTCCGGGCTGGGTCCTCGCCGACGAGGCGCAGTACGAGTCGTACGGGGGCCGCGCCGGGGGCGTCCAGGAGATCCCCGCGAGCTCCAAGCAGCTCTCGGAACTGTACGAGCGCGAAGTCTGGAGCTACGTCGTCACCCGGCGCAAGGCGGAGGTCGTCGCGGACATCCCTTGGGTCCTCAAGCGCGAAGCGAAAGGCGCGAAGGACGAGATCGTCGCCGACCATCCGGCGCGGGACTTCCTCTGGAAACCCGGGCCGAACCGGACGTACCAGGAGCTGGTCTTCGCCACGGTCGCCCACCTGGAGCTCTCGGGACGCGCGTTCTGGGAGATGGCTCCCGGCGGCGAAGGCGGCGCGCCCTCCCAGGCCGTCCCGCTCCTCCCCCACCTGGTGAAGCCGAAGGTCAAGCCGCGGGAGGGCGTCGTCGGATACACGTATCGCCCGAACCGCGAGCCGGTCGAATACGACGCCGACGAGGTCGTCTGGTTCCGCGAGTTTTCCGCGACCGAGGAGTACGGGAGCGTGTCTCCGGCCCGGGCCGCGTGGATGTCGGCGGTCGTCGACCAGGACGCGCGCCAGTGGAACGCGACGTTCTTCCGCAGGTCGGCCACGCCCGAGACCATGCTGACGGCCGAGCAGAGGATGAGTCGCGACGAGATGGCGCGGATCGAGCAGGACTTCGAGAACCGAAACAAAGGCGTCGGGAAGGGGCGCGGGACGTACTTCCTGCCGTTCGGCGTCACGCTTCACCGCGCCGGGCTGACGCAGCGGGAAATGGACTTCAGGAACTTGCGGCTGTCCACGATGCAGGAGATCCTCGCCGCCTCGGGCGTGCCTCCGGTGCTGGTCGGCCTGGAGACGGAGAACTACGCGACCGCGCGGATCCAGCTCTCGATCTTCATGCGCCGCATCTGCATTCCGCTCCTGAATCGCGTGTTCGCCAAGATCGAGCACGAAGTCCTGCCGCGGTTCCCCGACTCGGAGGGGCTGTACCTCGCGGTGGACGAGACCGAGATCCGGATCCCGGACGAGCAGGACGACGTGCACGCCAAAACGATCGCCTCGTTTCAGGCCGGGATCATCACGAGGACGGAAGCCAGGGCGAAGCTCGGCTACGAGATCGACGTTCCGGGCGACGAGCGCGACCCGGAGGCGGACCGGCTTCCCGGAGACGAAGAGAGGGAAGAAGAGGAAACTGCCGAAGCAAGGTCCGCGCTTGGAGAGGACGGCGAGGAGGAACCGCTCGCGAAAGGCGCAGTTCCCCCGGAACAGGCCATGAAGTCGGCGGCGAAAGGGATCGAGCTTGCGAAGGGTCATGGAGGCAGGGGAGCGACCGCGAATTCTTTGGCCCGAGCGCAGGCGATGGCCGCCGGGATGCCGCACGGTCCGCGCGACCTGCGCCGGCTGGCGAACTGGCACGAGCGCCACGCCGAGGATCGGGAGGTGGCGAAGGACGGCAACGGGCATGGGACCTGGGGAGACGAAGAGAACCCGTCCGCCGACTGGATCGCGTTCCTCCTGCGAGGGGGCGAGGAAGGCCGGAATTGGGCCCAGGACGCGATCGGAGGAGCCGGCACGAGGGCGGCGTCGTCCCCGGTCGAGAAATCGCGTCTGAGTCGATTCTAGGCGGCCGGACAAGGAGGAATCGGATGGGCAAGAAGGCTGCGAAGGTCGGCAACGGCAGGAAAGCCGCTCCGAGACCGGGTCGACGGCATGCATCGAGGAAAACGCTAGGGATGGTATCCGTCGATCCTCCGAGCCGCTACCGCTTGTGGCTGTAAACGGGGCGAAATGGGAGGCGCGACGAGGATTCCCGGGACCAGACGACGTAGCGGGGCTTGGATGTCGAAGCGATCTACTCTCACCCCGCACCGGTACTCCAAAGCGATCCGCTCGGAGGAGCGCAAGCTCGCCGCCGAGATGGCGAGGCTGTTCAAGGTCCACCTCGACGCGCAGCGCCGCGGGGCGGAGGCGTACGCCCGGACTTGGCTGCGTCGAGTCGGGGGGGCGAAAGAGACCGCGACGGAAAAGGCGGTCGCGGCGACCGATCTCCAGGCCGGTCTCGGGGGCGCGGCCGGGACGGACATGGGCGGCGCGACGACCGCCGTCGCCAAGGCCGAGGAGCCGAGCCTCAAGGCGATCAAGAAGGCGATCGAGCGCGCGCTCTCCAAGGACATCCTCGCCTCGATGCGGAAGGGCATCAACGTCGGCGCGAAGCCGGTCGCCGCGGCGTTCGGGATCGGGTTCAAGGAGTCCGACCCGAAGGTGGTCGAGTTCCTCGCGGACCATCGCACGCGGCTCGAAGACGTGATGGACGATTACTCGGCCGAGGTCACGAAGAAGGCGATCTCGGAGGCGTACGAGGAAGGGCTCGGCGAGCAGGGGATCGTCAAGGCGATCCGAGACGCGGCGGGATGGAGCGAGGCGCGAGCGCAGCGCGTGGGGCGCACCGAATCGCACGTCGCCACGCAATTCGGAGCGCAAGAAGCGGCGGAGCAGGCCGGGGTCGAGACGAAGACGTGGATTACGTCGGGCGACGACCGCGTGCGCGAAAGCCATCGGGAAGCGAACGGTCAGAAGCGGGACATCGACGAGCCGTTCGACGTGGGCGACGCCGAGCTCATGTACCCGGGCGACCCGGAAGGTGGGGCGGACGAACCGGGCGAAGTAATTTCCTGTCGGTGCGTTACCGGATTCGGCTTCAAGAAATCGCTCTCCTCCGCCAGCGCCTCGCTCACCAAGTCCCTCTCTCCGTCGGGCGACGCCGGGGCGGTCGAGTTGGTCAAGGGCGGGATCGCGGCGCTGCCGGATCGGATCGTGATCGATGCTCCGGACGACGCGAGCCCGATCAAAGCCGTGAGCGGCGAGGGCTCGGAGGCGACGTACGATGCCGATACGGCCACGCTCCGGATCGGGCCGACGGCGAAGGCGGAGGACGTGGCGGACGCGATCGTCGAGCACTTGGCCGCCGGATTGCTGACGGACGAAGAGGCCGACGAGCTTGAGGACGAGCTCGACGATGCCGGTTTCCCGACAGAGGCGGAACCGGGACGCGCGAGCGCGGCGAAGCGGGTGGCCGACCTCGCGCTCGGGCGCAGCCTGTCGAAAGGCATGGGCGAGGACCAATCGATCCGTTTCGCCCTGATCGTCCAGCAGTACGGGACGTGGCCGGCGGAATTGGGGGCGATCCGGAAGGCGTTCGATCCGTCGCAGCAGCGGGACGAGGCGGGGCGGTGGATCTCGACCGGCGCGGGCATCGCGGTTGCGACCCGGCACGCCTTCTTCCGGGAGTACTCGCGGAGGCTCGCCGCCGAGAAGAAGAAGCGGGAGGGGATCGGAGCGGCGCTGAAGCGCCTTTTCTCGAGAAGCGCGGAATCCGAGCGGAAGATGAGCGACAGGCTCTGGAAGGAGGCCGAGGAGGCGACGATGAAGATGCACGATTTCGCCTCGCGGCTCGCCGGGGCGCTCGGCGCGTCGGCGGAGAAGCTCGCGAAGGTCCAGGGCGAGCAGCGCGCGAAGCTGGCGGGTCGGATCGCGGAGCAGACGGAGATCGTCGAGGCCAGGGTCGCGGACCTCCTGAAGATCGACGTCGTGCGGTCCGACGAAGGCCTCCGCGGCGAGATCGAGGACTGGCTCGAAGAGGTGAAGGCCCTCGGTGAGATGGCGCGGGAGGCGAGGAAGGAGCGCGGCAAGTGAGGCCGGAGATCGGATGCCCGCGCTGCGGCGCGCCGATGCGCTACGTCGCGAGCTTCGCCGAACGCGACGCGGCGTCGGGCAAGACCTGCGCGCGCTCGGTCTGGATCTGCGAGTGCGACGAGGCGGAGTTGCGCGGTCTGGCTCGGGAACGCGCGGAACGGCGAAGGGCGGAGCGCGCCCCGCTGGCACTTCGGGACTGGCTCGTCGAGGAGCTCGGATTCCGTTGGTGTGCG
>Ga0209399_10001475_pt1 | contig 12226 bp, 14 predicted proteins | sample OV2TP3_FD_184130 | JGI IMG/M metagenome (GOLD analysis project Ga0209399, IMG submission 184130) | Hot spring microbial communities from Beatty, Nevada to study Microbial Dark Matter (Phase II) - OV2 TP3 (SPAdes) (version 3) | ecosystem: Environmental > Aquatic > Thermal springs > Hot (42-90C) ... | reverse complement strand
GAGGAAGGTTAACACCAGAAAAGTGGAGGCGTCCCTGCCGGTGCCAGGCTTGGCGGGTCTCGGTGACGCAAACGAACGCCGCTCGGTTTCTTGAAGGGAATGTGGATTGAAAATCCGGAGCCAGCCCACATAGTCCCCCCGCTGTTTTGCTTCACAAAACAAGCCGCGGGGGCTCTCGCATTTGGAACGCCTCCCAATCTCCTTATGAAATCGTCGCGGCGCTTGACCGAAAGGCGTCTTTGCAGTATATTTATCTGCAATTGAAGTATAATTTACTTCTAAGGAGGCGGCGGTGATCGAGCGGCTGTTCGGTTCCAAACTTCGCGCAAGACTGCTGGGGTGGCTGATGACCCATCCACAGGAGCGGTATTTTGTTCGGCAGCTCACCGCGATCCTCCATGAGGACTCGACGAACGTCAGCCGGGAGCTGGCCCGGCTCGCCAGCATGGGGCTGCTCACCTGCCGGCAAGAGGGACGGCAGAAGTACTATCAGGCGAACCGGCGATGTTCCGTCTTCGAGGAGATGCGGGGTCTGGCGGTCAAGACCATCGGCCTGGGCGACGTGTTGCGGGCCGCCCTGGAGCCAATCGCAGGCCGGATTCGCGTCGCGTTCCTGTTCGGTTCATTCGCAAAGCGCCAGGACACGGCAGACAGCGACGTTGATCTCCTGGCGGTCGGCGAGGTCGGCTCCGCCGAGATGGCGAAGGCGTTGCGCCCGGCCCGGGCGAAGCTGAGCCGCGAGATCAACGTGACGGTCTATCCCCCGCGCGAGTTCAGCGCCAAGGCCAAAGCGGGCCACCACTTCATCACGCAGGTGCTCAAAGGCGACAGGATTTACCTGGTTGGCAGCGACGATGCCCTTAAAAGACTTGCTGGCTGAGGGGCGCCTCCGGTCGCACAAGACGTCCATCCAGGAGGTGGCGGATCTCCTGCGGGTGGTGGACCGCGACCTGGCGGACGCGGGGATCCTGCGGCTCTCAGCCGACCGCCGCTTCGCCACGGCCTACAACGCCGCGCTGCAGTTGGCCACCATTGCGCTTCATGCCACCGGGTATCGCTGCGCTGGCGCGGCACACCACTGGGCGACCTTCCATGTGCTGTCGGAAATCATGGGTACGCAGGCCCAGGCGCGCGCCGACTATCTCGAAAGCTGCCGCACCAAGCGGAACATGACCGATTACGACCGCGCCGGGGCAATCTCCAACCAGGAGGTTGATGAAATCCTGGCGGAGGCGCGGGCGTTCCGAAACGATCTGCTGAGGTGGCTTACAAGACATCACCCGGTGCTGCTTTCCAAGGAAAACAGGTAAGGGAAAACCGGAGGCAGCCCAAATAGTCCCCCCGCTGTTTTGCTGCGCAAAACAAGCCACGGGGGCAAGTGCCCGATTGAGCACTTCACCCGCCCGCTGATCACGTAGCAGAACTTCTCCACGTCCGGCTTGGCCGGCGACAGCGTCGTCTTGCCGCCGGGCGCCAGCGTCAGCAAACAGGGAAAGAGTTTCGACCGGGAAAAGTGGAGGCGTCCCTGCCGGTGCCAGGCTTGGCGGGTCTCGGTGACGCAAACGAACGCCGCTCGGTTTCTTGAAGGGAGTGCGTGATGGCTGAGCAGAAGCGGCTCTGGGAGAGAGGTTGGACGTTCGGAGCGACCAGACCTTGAAACGGAAACTCGCCGCATGATCGAGCTGGGGCGACGACCCCCAACCTCAGCTCGTCATTGGCCAAGGTCTTCAATCCGACAAGAGAGCCAGGAGGTCTGTGGTGGAATAGACCCGCACCGCGTGCTGCCGTGCGAGGGCGGCATCGTTGGACCAAAGGGAAAGATTCAGGTGGAGAGCCAACGCGAGGTAGGGGGCGTCCTCAGGATGCGGGGCGAGTTGCTGAGCGCGTGCCAGGTGGCGCTGATACGCTGAGGCCGCCAGGAAACGTACCTTGGCGGTCAGTTGACCAAGCAGCCATCGAACCTCGACAGCAGGCAGGCTCCCAAGCCGCCGGCGCAGCCGTGGAGCGGTTAACACGCGCTCCGTTTCCTGGAGGCTGTATTCGGGAGCCCACAGGATGAGCCGCTCATCCAAGATCAGCTCTCGGGTCGTCGCCGAACGCAGGAATCCCGCGACGAGGATGTTCGCATCCAGGACGAGCTCCATTAGCCGGTGCGTCGGTGCTTCTGCCAAACACGCCGCTTGATGTTCCGTCCGAGGGCCACCGCGTCGCCTTCCGTGAGGGTGCTTTTGGAGACGAGCTGCTGCATCTGCACCAGCACCCGCGTCTTTTCTGCAATGGCCTGGCGGGCAACCTCCGACCAGTTGATCTCGGGGAAGCATTTCATCTTGGCCTTGAGGTCATCAGGGATCGCGAGCGTCAGGCTGGACATCAGTCACCTCCTCTTGAGTGTTGTCGATGTGTCTTACGTATATAAACGTATCACACATTATATACAGAGTCAAGAGGCCGGTGAGGTAGGCTGTCCAGCGCCACTCACCCTCGTTCAGACAAAAGTTCAGGAAAGCGATCGGGGGCCCACCATGGCGGGGCGGAGCAGGTTGTTCGGGGAACCCTAAAATGAGTGGGAGCTCTTCGGGTTTGGCGATTCCCGCTGGAGCAGCAAGCTGCTGAGCAACAACGGCGCCCCGAAATCCGAGTTAAGGCTATCGAGAGCGCACCGCCTAAGGGCCGCTTCCAAAAGATGATTGCCCGTGTCGGAGAATCGCCGCCTCAATACGCCAACCCAGAGGAGGGCGTCAGCTCAAGGACGAGGGCGCGGGTAGCGAGCTGACCTCACGAGCTGGGGGAGTCGAGGAGGAACTCAAGCGGCACCACCACCGTCTGGCTGGACTCCGGTAACGACGGGGGGAACGGGGGGAACGGGGCGGCGCTCGTCACAATCCGCAGGGCGATCTCCCGCAACCGCTCAGACGCCACCGAACGCTCCGGGACGATGCCCGCCCCGCCCACCGCGCCGCTCGATCCCAGCATAAAGGTGACGTACACCAATCCTTGAACAGACTCCCCCGCCAGCCAGGTCCCTCGGTTTGCGGTCCGCTGGATCTGCTCGCGAATCGCGCTGAAGTAGCTCAGCAGCACCGGATCCCCGCGCGAGGCTTCCACCACGTTCGTGAGGTCGACCACGGCGCCCCCTCGAAGCCCGATCGGGAGGGGCGTCTCCTCCGAGGTCAGCGACGGCCTCTCGGGCACGCGGATCTGCCCCGCCCCCATCAGCTCCCGACGAGCGCCAGGGGCGGTCGCTTCCCGCGTGGCCCGGGCCAACTGCTCCTGAAGCTGCTCCAACTGCTGCCGGAGCGCCTCCTGCTCGTAGATCACTTCAAAGGGGGTCTGGGGGGCGGAAGGGGACCGTGCCTTCCACACCAGCAGCGGCCTGGCCAAGAGCGTCAGGTGCAGCCCCAATGAGACCGCGAAGGACCACAGGAACACGCGATCGCTCATCCCACAACCTGTTGTTGCTGGGTCTGCCTTCGGCAGACCCGGTGCCATGTTCTCAACGTGCTTGTCCGCATCGTCATGGCACACCAGCCTCCGGCTGGTGCGACAGATTGTGGGATCATCCCGCCGAACGCCAGCCCTGCTCGCCGATCAACGGCACAAAGACGCAACTGGCCACCTCTCTGCGGTGAACGGCCTCAGGACGTCTCTCGACCTCGATCAGCATCTGGGCATTCGGTGGGCCGACCGGCAGCACCATCCGGCCGCCCGTCCCCACCTGCGCCAGCAACGAGCGTGGAATCTCCGGCGCGGCGGCGCTGACGAGCACGGCGTCGAAGGGGGCGCGCTCCGGCCAGCCGAGCGATCCATCCCCGCTCGTCAGCGTGATGTTCGAGTAGCCGAGGGACAGCAGCCGCGTCTTCGCCGGCAGCAGCAGCTCCGGCAGCCGCTCGACGGAGTAGACCTCAAGCCCCAGCTCCGCGAGAATCGCCGTCTGGTAGCCGGAGCCCGTCCCGATCTCCAGGATGCGCTCGTGCCCCTGGAGCCGGAGGCAGTGCGTCATCAAGGCGACGATGTAGGGCTGGCTGATCGTCTGGTCGACCCCGATCGGCAGGGGATGATCGGTGTAGGCCTCCCGCGCCAGCTCCGGAGGGACGAAGAGATGTCGGGGGACGGTGCGGAAGGCGGCGAGGAGACGCCCCTCGGTCAGCCCGCGCGCTTTGAGCTGGTCTTCCACCATCCGCTCCCGGAGCTCGTCGAAGGTCATGATCAGCAAACCAGGTCAAAGGTGAAAGGTCAAAGGAGAGCGTGTTCCCTCCTCTTTTACCCTTAACCCTTCACCTTTCACCTCTATGACCCGCGCACCACGTACCGGAGGATCACGCGGAGAAACCGGAGGGCGTCTCGCACCGGCCGGATGTGGCTCTTGTGGTTCTGATAGATGCTGCGGATCGGCACCGAGACGATCTTCCAACGGCGCGCAGCCGCCGCCAGCAGGAGCTCCGTCTCCAGCTCAAAGCGCGTCGTCCGAAGCGGGATGCTCTCCAGGACCTCTCTTCGGATGAACCGGAACCCGCACTGCGAATCCGGGATCCGCTGGCGCGCGAGCGCGGAGACCACGGTGGACATGACGAGATTCGTCCATCGCCTGGCGGGCGGCATCGACAGCCCGTCGGCCATCCGGTTGCCAAGGACGATCCCCGCGTGCTGAAGCTCCCCGGCATGAACGAGCTTCGGGATCTCCCTGGGATCATGCTGCCCGTCGCCGTCCATCGTGATGATCCCGTCGTAGCTGGAGCGGAGCGCGTAGTCAAACCCGGTTCGCAGCGCGCGTCCCTTCCCTTGATTGCGGAGGTGGCTGATGACGAGCGCCCCCTGCTGGGACGCGAGCGACGCCGTCAGATCGCGCGAGCCGTCATCCACCACCACCACCGCGAATGACTGGCGCCTGACCTGGCGCACCAGCTCCTCAATCGTCTCGGCGGATTGAAAGGTCGGAATCACCACGCAGTATCGATTCGCCATCACACGTAGACCAGGTAAAAGGTTAAAGGTAAAAGGTTAAAGGTGATAGGGGCGATCTCCCTTTTACCTTTCACCTTTCACCTTTAATGGTGACACGGCCATCACGGGTTGAAACATCAGCCACTGATCCGGGAACTGCTTCAGGTATCGCTCAAGGACGACGGCATACGCGCGGGTCATCGCCTGAACCGAGCCATCGTGGATCGTCTGAGCCGCGGGCCACAGCGGCGGCTCCATGCGCAGCCGAAACCTCCAGGGTCCTTCGCGAATGAGGAACGTCGGCACAATGGGGGCCTGACTCCGCAGGCTCAGCACCGCCGGTCCGCGCGGGAGCGTCACCTGGGCCCCACAGAGCGACAGGCCCACCCCATTGTGACCGAACTCCCGATCCCCGAGGATGCCGAGCAGGTGTCCCTCCCGAAGACGCTGCAGACTCCACCGGGCCGCATGCCGGCCGAGCGGGATGACCTCGACCCCGCACCGCCGACGCTGCGCATTGAAGAGGCGATCCAGGCGCGGATCGCGATGGGGGAGCGCCACCACCGTGACAGGAAATCCCATCCGGCTGAGCACGATCGCTCCCAACTCCCAATTGCCGATATGCGCGGCCAGGAGGATGAGCCCACGGCCCCCCCGGCTGAGCGCCCTGAGCTCATCCGCGCCCTCGACCTGCACCGCAGGGGACGGGACGCGGTGGATCGTCAAAAACTCCACCAGGTACCGGCCGAAATTTCGGAAGACCTCGCGGACGAGGGCGGCATCCGCTCGCACGGGCGCGCCGTGGATCGCCGAGAGGTTGGCTTGGACGGCCGCCCGGACCTCGGGGGCGCATCGCCACTGCGCATCCGCCAGCCGCTCGGCGCACGCAAAGGCGAGCCGCGGCCCCAGGCAGAGGCTCAGCCACTGCGCCAGTCGGCAGCGGACGTAGGACGCGCCCATCTATATGAAACCACCTCTGCACGTGAACATTATTTATTAGAAATGTTGCGCAGCAACATTTCTGTGGGTGTCGGCAAGCGCAAAAAGCAGCGTGGCGATATCCCGCCCGGCCTCGGGGTGCGCCAACTCCGCATGGCGGCGCCGCATCGCCTCGAGCTGGCCGGGATTCTCCAGCAGATCACGAACCGTCTGGCGAACCGTCTCCACACCCGCCTGCACCGCGGCGCCTTGGGACAACAAGAACCGCACGTTGTACGCCTCCTGCCCTGGGATCGGATCCACAATCACGAGCGGGACGTGCTTCACGAGCGCCTCCGACGTCGTCAGTCCGCCCGGTTTGCTGATGAGCAGCGTGGCGACGTCCATGAGCCTGGGCACCTCCTCGGTGTAGCCCAGGGCCAGCACCCGGTGGCGAAACCGCTGGGCCCGCAGCCAGCTCAGCAGCGGACGGTTGGTCCCGCTGACGATGACCATCTGGCACGCCAACGGGAGCGTCTCCAGGTTCAGCACGATCTCCCGCAACTGCCCAAAACCGCCGCTGCCCCCCATGATGAGCACGATCGGCTGCCGGAGGTCGAGGCCGAACCGGCGCGCCGTCGCCTCCCGATCGCTCGTCGCCAGAAACCGGAGATCGATGGGAATCCCCAGCACCTGCACGCGCGAGGCCTCGACCCCCCGCGTGATGAACCGCTGTTTGACTTGCTCCGACGGCACGATGTAGACATCGACCGACTCGTGGAACCAGTAGAGGTGCGGGGCGTAGTCGGTCAGCACGCCCACGAGGGGGATGGACAGGCCGCGCTGCTGCTTGAAATCGGCCACCATCCCGCAGGGATACGCCTGGGTGCAGGCAATCGCGTCAGGGCGCGTGGTGTCGAGGAGGTGCTGGAGCTTGGTCGCCTGGTAGCGATGCAGCAGCGAGCGGAGGCGCTGGACGCGCCGGTGGATGACGGGATTGTCGTAGAGGTACTCCCACACGTCGGGCTGGTGGCGGACGAGGGACAGGTAGGAGCGGGAGATCGCCCACTGGACGAAGCGGCTCGTGTAGTGGAAGGCGTCCACGTCGACGACGGCGGCGCTCGGATCCAGATGTTGAATCGTCTGCTCGATCGCGGAGCTGGCCCGATGATGGCCGGAGCTGGCGTTGATGTGGAGCAGGAGAAAGCGCCGCCTGCGCATAGGGAGGAGGCTCAACGTGGGGTCAGTCGGCCATCTGGAGGACCCTCGCGATGCGCTGGACGGCTTCCCGCAGCCTGGGCTCAGGCTCGACAAGGGCGAAGCGGACGAATCCTTCCCCGTACTCCCCGAACCCGCTGCCCGGCGCCACCACGACCCCCGCTTCCTGGACGAGCAACGTGGCAAATTCGAGCGAGGTCAGCGCGCTGAGCTTAAGCGGGAGCTTCGCCCAGACATAAAAGGTGGCGCGCGGCATGGGCAGCTCCCACCCGATCCGCGTCAGTCCCTGCACGAAGGTGTTCCGCCGTTTCTGGTAGGTCAGCATTGCTTGATGGACGGAGTCCTGCGGCCCCGTCAGCGCCTTGATGGCCGCCCATTGGACCGCCCGGAAGATCCCAAAGTCGATGTAGCTCTTGGTTTTCGCCAGCGATGCCAGGACGTCGCGATTCCCGACGGCGAAGCCGAGCCGGAGGCCCGGCAGGCTGTACGACTTCGACAGCGTATGGAACTCCACCGCGACCTCTGCGGCCCCCGGCACCTCGAGGAGGCTCGGGGCCCGCAGGCCATCGAAGGTGAAGTCGGAGTAGGCGAAATCGTGCACCAGCATGATCCGATGGGCCCTCGCCCACGCCACCGCCTCCTTGAAGAACTTCAGATCCGCCACCGCGGTGGTGGGGTTGTGGGGATAGCTGAGGAAGAGCATCTTGGACTGCCGCAGCACGCTGCGGGGCACCGCGCGCAGATCCGGCAGGTAGTGCGAGTCCGCGTGGATGGGCAGGTTGTAGAGGATGCCGCCCGCCATGACCACCCCGTTGAAATGCACCGGATAGGTCGGGTTCGGCACCAGCGCGATATCGTCGTGGTTGAGGAACGCGAGGGACAAATGCGAGATCCCTTCCTTGGAGCCGATGAGCGGGAGCACCTCGTGCAGGGGATCGAGCGTCACGCGGAATTTCCGGTGATACCACTGCGCGATCGCTTCGTTGAGCTTCCGCTCGACGTCCCCCCCCTTGCGGGAGTAGCGGTGGTTCTCCGGCCTCCGGACCTGCCGCGCCAATTCGTCCACGACGTGCGGCGGGGGCGGCAGGTCCGGGTTGCCCATCCCGAGATCAATGACGTCGATGCCGCGGGCCGTGGCCTGCGCCTTGAGCTCATCCAGGATCGTGAACAGGTACAGCGGAAGCCGCTTGAGACGATTCGCCTCATGGAAGAAGCGCCGGCTGTTGCGCCGCCGCTCTTGCCGGCTGCGCTCGCGCAGTTGCCGCTGGATGCGCAGAATGGGGGAGGTGGTCTTCAGGAGCCGTCGCGGACGTCCCATCACACCCCACCCCCCCCGCGCAACGGCCCGAGCCAGCCCAGCGCCTCGGAGGCATGGTAGGAGCTGCGGACAAACGGGCCGGCTGTGACCCACGCGAAGCCGGTGTCGTAGGCCAACTGCGCATACCGCGCGAAGCGCGCCGGGCTGATATACTCCATCACGGGCAGATGGTCAGGATCAGGGCGAAGGTACTGCCCGATCGTCAGGTGGCTCACCCCGACGTCACGCAGCTCCCGGAAGGTCTGGCGCAATTCCTCGACGGTCTCCCCTAACCCGACCATGAGGCTGCTCTTCATGAGGCTGCCCGCTCCACAGGACGCGGCGAACGCCAGCACACCCAGTGAGCGACGGTAGTCGGCCTGCGGCCTGAGCAGGGGCGAGAGCCGCTCCACCGTTTCGACGTTATGGGCGAACACCTCAGGGCGCCCTTTCCCCAAGAGACAGCTCAGCAGCTCGCGCCGCCCGTGGAAATCCGGCACGAGCGCCTCCACCGTCACCTCAGGATTCTCGCCGCGCACCGCCCGGATGACCTCCACGAAGTGCCGCGCCCCCTCATCCTGGAGGTCATCCCGCGCCACGGAGGTGATGACGACGTGCCGCAGGCCCAGCCGCTGGACCGCGCGCGCCACGCGCTGCGGTTCGTCGGCGGCAACCGGCTGAGGCCGGCCGTGGGCCACGGCGCAGAACCGGCAGCTCCGTGTGCATCGGTCGCCCAAGATCATGAAGGTCAGCTGACGCTGGCCGTAGCACTCTCGGAGATTCGGGCAGAGCGCGCTCTCGCAGACGGTCGCCAGCCCAAGCTCGCCCACGAGGGCGCGCACCTCGCGGGCGGTCCCATCAGGCGTCAACGACCGTCTCAGCCAACTTGGATAGTACTGCATCACTCAACCCTTCAGCCGCTCGATGATCGCCTCCGCCATCTCGCGAGTCCCGATGGCGATCGGATCATGGCGGTCGGCCTTGAGGTCATACGTGACGTCCTTCCCTTCCCGCAGGATCGCCTCCACCGCCGCGCCCAATCGCTCCGCCGCCTCCCGCTCCCCCAGGTGATCCAGCATCATGACCCCGGAGAGAATCATAGCGGTCGGGTTGACTTTATTCAACCCCTGGTACTTGGGCGCGCTCCCGTGCACCGCCTCAAACACCGCGATCCCCTCGCCGAGGTTGGCCCCAGGCGCCACCCCCAGGCCGCCGACGAGGCCGGCGCAGAGGTCCGACAGGATGTCCCCGTAGAGGTTCGGCAGCAACAACACGTCGAACTCCTGGGGCCTGAGGACGAGCTGCATGCAGGTGGCATCCACAAGGCGGTCCTCAAACGCCACCCGCCCGTCGTAGGTGCCCGCCACCTGCCGCGCGGACTCCCGAAAGAGCCCGTCCGTGCACTTCATGATGTTCGCCTTGTGCACCGCCGTCACCTTCTTGCGGCCGTGCGACAGCGCATACTCAAAGGCGAACGTCGCAATCCGGCGCGAGGCGGAGGCAGAAATCGGCTTGATGCTCAGCGCGGCATCCGACTGGATCGGCTGCCCGGTCGCCTCGCGAAGCTGCGCGATGAGCTGCCTGGTCTTTGGCTCCTGCGCGGCGAACTCAATGCCGGCGTAGAGGTCCTCGGTGTTCTCCCGCACCACGATGAGGTCGACATCCTGAAAGGGGCTGTGGACGCCCGCGTAAGTCCGGCAGGGCCGCACGCAGGCAAACAGGTCGAGCTGCTTGCGCAGCGCGACATTCACCGAACGGAACCCGGTGCCGATGGGCGTGGTGACGGGCCCCTTGAGGGCGATGCGGGTCTCGCGGATGGACTGAAGGGTCTCCTCGGGCAGGGGCGTCTTGAAGGCCTGGATCGCGGCGGCTCCGGCCATGCGCTCATCCCACCGAAACCGCACCCCGGTCGCCTCAAGACACCGGCGGGCGGCCCAGGCGACCTCAGGCCCGATGCCATCCCCTGGGATGAAGGTCACGTCATACGCCATCACTTGTGGAATGCGGATTGCGGAATGCGGATTGCGGAATGAAACACACTCATCACTGGTCACTGTTGTTGGAGCCAACGCTCAAGACGCGCAAGCCCTTCGTCAATCGTGTCGAGTGACGTCGCAAAGCTGAATCGCACGTGGTCCTTCGAACCGAACCCTTCGCCCGGCACGACCGCGACCTGCGCCTCCTCGAGCCACTGGGCGGCAAGCGTGGACGCCGAGGTCGCAAGCCGGCTGACATTGCACCAGGCGTAGAACGCCCCGTCGGGCCTTGTGACCCGCAGGGCCGGCAGACGGTTGAGGCCCTCCACCAGGCGATCGCGCCGCTGTTGGAACGCCTCGCGCATCCGCGCGACGGGCTGCTGGTTGCCGGTGAGGGCCGCCAACGCCGCGTGCTGGCTGATGGAGGTGGAGTTCGACGTCGAATGGCTCTGGAGCGTGATCATGGCGTCGATCCACGGCTGGGGACCAACCGCATAGCCGATGCGCCAGCCCGTCATGCTGTAGCTCTTCGAGACGCCCCCGACGATGACCGCTTGCCCGCTCAGCTTGGGCGCCACTTCGACGATGGAGACGTGCGCCGCCGGGGGATAGACCAACTGGTCATAGATCTCATCGCTCACCACGATGAGCCCCCGTTCCTGCGCCAGGCGGGCGAGCGCCTCCAGGCGGGCGTGATCGATCACCGCGCCGGTGGGATTGCTCGGGCTGTTGACGATGATCGCCTTCGTGGCCCGCGTCAGCGCTCGGCGCACCGCCTCAGGATCCGGGAGAAATCGGTCCTCTTCACGCGCCTCCACGATCACCGGTTTCGCGCCCGCGAGCTGCACGAGCGCCGGGAAGCTCACCCAGTACGGGCTCACGAGGATCACCTCGTCGCCCGGATTGCACAACGCCTGGAACACGTGAAAGAGCGCGTGCTTCGCCCCGCAGGTCACGAGGCTCTGAGAGGGCGCATACGCCGCGCGGCGCCGCCGATTCACCGCCTCCACGATCGCCGCCCGAAGCTCCGGCAGGCCCGCCACCGGCGTGTAGGTCGTGCGATTGGCGTGGATGGCCTGGATGCCGGCGGCTTTGATGTGGTCCGGCGTGGGAAAGTCCGGTTCGCCGGCGGTGAAGTCCAGCACCGTGTGGCCGGCGCCGGCGAGGGCCTTCGCCTTCGCGGCAAGGGCGAGCGTCGCAGAGGGCTCGATGTGCTGCAGTCGGGCGGCGAGCCCTCCAGGCGCTCGGGACATTCCGGGACGGGTGGCTATTTCTTCCGGCGCCACAGGGCGCGCAACCCCTCGAACAAGCTTTTGGGTCTGTGGGATGGCGGGGTCTCCTCGGCCTCTGTCGGTGAGGGAGCCGGTCTCTTCTTGGGAGCCTGAGCGGGCCGCGGGCCCGCCCCTGCCGCCGGCTGCAGCGCAGGCAGGCGGCTGAAGGCGAGCAGCGCCTGCATCGCCCCATCCCCTCGACGGAAGGCCAGGCGCACCACCCGCGTATACCCACCGGAGACGTCTCCAAAGCGGGGGGCGATCTCGGCGAAGAGGCGCTTGACCAGCGTCCGATCCTGGAGGATGCGAAACGCCAGGCGGCGGGCATGGACGCTGCCCTCCTTGCCCAGCGTCACGAGCCGGTCGGCGAGCCGCTGCGTCTCCTTGGCGCGGGCATGGGTCGTCTGGATGCGCTCATGACGCACGAGCGCCTTGACCAGGCTGTTGAGCAGGGCCTGCCGGCCGTCGCTGGGGCGGGAGAGCCGCTGATTCCGCTTGGCGTGGCGCATCTATATAAAACCACCATTGCACGTTAACATAGACGAGGTGGTGTTCTATAGTAAGAGACCAGCACGCTTGAACGCCTCATCGACGGAGAACGTGGT
>Ga0209399_10001473_pt1 | contig 12238 bp, 11 predicted proteins | sample OV2TP3_FD_184130 | JGI IMG/M metagenome (GOLD analysis project Ga0209399, IMG submission 184130) | Hot spring microbial communities from Beatty, Nevada to study Microbial Dark Matter (Phase II) - OV2 TP3 (SPAdes) (version 3) | ecosystem: Environmental > Aquatic > Thermal springs > Hot (42-90C) ... | reverse complement strand
CCAGTTCTTGTCATCCCTGGCGCGGGCAGCGGCGAGATGCGCGATCGCCTCGTTGACGTTGCCGACGGCAAGATTGGCCTTGCCGCGCTCGACGATGAACGGCAGCGCGTCGGCGAACTTCGCCGCCGACTTGTCGAGCACCTCGACGGCGGTGTCGGCGTGACCGGAATAGCGCAGGTTGCGCGCCAATCCCAGGGTGGCGTCGATATCGTCCGGCCGGCGGTCGACGAGATTGCGGTAATGATTGGCGGCGGCCGCGTAGTCGCCTTCGGATTCCGCGGTCGCCGCCACCTGTTGCAGGGATTCGCGGATCGCCTGGGAACTGGGATCGGCGGTCGACGCGCATCCGGAAAGCAGGACGGCGACGACGCAAAGCCTGGAAATTTTTGCGATGGCGGTGGTCAAGAGCAAGTCACCTCCCGCCGACGGGCCGGGCCGTTCGCCCGGCGGCCGTGGCGTTGCCCATTGGCCGACTAAGGAATCACGTGGCCGGCAAGATTTCTAGTGGAAAAGCGCCCGATTCACAAGGACGTAGCCTTCACCGTGGCGTGGCGCGCGTATCAGACTACGGACTTTCGTCCAGGCGGGGGAAAAGCGGTGCCTGCGGCGCATTCAAAAAACCGGCGATGGCAATTGGTCGGGTACAAATAATAACCGACGATTGATCAATAATCGTAACCTCCGATTGAGGAAAATACGATTGGTTGCCGACTATATTTATACGGGTTTTACGCAATTGTATTCGGATAATCGCTCGGATTTAATCGGATATTAGTTGGGGGGCAATCTCAACCGCAGCCGGCGGGCGGCGTCGCCGGGAGGCGGGTTTGCGGCCCCTTTAATTGTGGCTCGCGCCAATCGACGGACAGCATTGGCAGCCAGGTCCATACGAGGGCGTCGGTCGCTCGGTGTCGTTAGACGCAGGGGGCTGTCGACCGGATGCATCGAACAGGCGACTCGATGGATCAATATTACCAACGTCCGAAGACACACCCAATCACCGGCCGCGAGAGCGCAACATGGCGCCAGCTTACGGCCCGTTTCGCCGCGGACCAAAGCGGAGTCATTGTCGTCATGTTCGCCCTGATGCTGCCGATCCTGATCGGCTTCATTGGCCTCGGGGTTGAGGTCGGCTTTTGGTACAAGGAACGGCGCGACATGCAGGCCGCCGCGGACGCCGCTGCCCTCGCCGGCGCCTACGAACTGGCCGAGGACCGGGCATCAAACATTGGCACGGTGGCGCAAAGGGAAGCCGAGAACAACGGATGGTCCAGCGGCAGCGGCACCATCACCACTCGCAGTTTCCCGTTCAACGGCACCTTTCCGGCGTCGCCGAGCGCCTACTCGGCCGACGCCGAAACCGTTCAGGTGGCGCTGACCCGGCAGGTGAGTCTGATGTTCGCCGGATACTTCCTGGGTTCAGGGGCGGCAATCACCGTCAACACCAAGGCCGTCGGCAAGTCGATCGCCGGCGCGTCGACAGCCTGCGTGCTGGCGCTCGGGTCCGGCAACCCGAGTGGCGCCTTGACTGTGTCCGGTGCATCCAACTCGGTGGTGATGAACGGCTGTACCATGGCCACCAACTCAACGAATGCCAACGCCGTGAAGAATCTGACGGGTGTCATGTCCGCCGATTGCGTGTACAGCGCCGGCGGCATCCAGGGTACACCGACGACGACCGCCTGCGCCTCGCCAGGGAAAGAGAATCAGCCGGCGGTCACCGACCCCTATGCTGCGGTCACCGAACCCACCGTCTCAAACTGCGGTTCGAACAGCTATTCCCTTACCGGCGCCGGCAATTCGGACACTATCAGCGCCGGTACCTATTGCAGCATCTCGGTCAACGCTAACCTTGGCACGTTGACGCTCAACGCCGGAACCTACTTCATTGATCGTGGCGATTTCACCGTCACCAGCAACAATTCCACCGTAAATGGCACCGGCGGTGTAACCATCGTCTTCGGTGACAGCAGCGGCAGCGGCAACTGCGGCCGGCTCAACATCGCGGGCGGGGGCACCGTCAACATCACGGCGCCGACGTCGGGCACCTTGGCCGGGATCGCCTTCTACCGCGGTCCAAGTTGCGTCGCGGGATCGGGCATGAGCCTCACCGGCAGCTCGGGCAGCACGATCATCGGCGCGCTCTATGCGCCGACGTCGAGCTTGTCGATGTCGGGCGGCACGTCGGTCAGCGGCTCATGCCTGCAACTTATCGCCGATACCATATCGTTCACCGGCACCGGTACTATCGGCAGCGACTGTGATGGCACAGGGGTCAAGGAGATTCTGGCTGGCGGGAAGGCGGTCCTTGTCGAGTAATTGAAAATGGGCGCAATGGCGTTACCGGCTATGGCAAGATCGTTCCATAATCGAAGCAGCGCAGCGGGCGGGCGGGCCGGGCGTGCGTTTGCCAAGATAATGAGTGGTTGGCCAATGGCGCGCTGCAAAGTGGGAGCCGCCGCGGTCGAGTTCGCGCTGATCGTTCCCGTGGTTCTGGCGGCGCTGACCGGCATCGTCAATTACGGACTCGCCATGTACAACAAGATGGAGCTGGTCAGCGCCGCGCGCGCCGGCGCCCAGCAAGCGATCATCGATCGCACCGACACGACGGCGATCAAGAACGCGGTCGTAAATTCGACCAACGTCGGCGTCACCACCGCCGATGTCACGACGACGGAATCATATCTGTGCGCCGACGGCACCGTAGTCACTCTTTCCACCGACACCTGCGTCAACAACGATCCGAAGCAGTTTTTCATGACCGTCACGGTAAATCAGAGTTTTACCTTGTTGTTGCTGGGCACGACCGTCGGTCTGTCGGGCTCCGTCAAGGTTCGTACCCAGTGAATGCGAATTCGGCATGGAGGCGATTCTGAAAATGCGCAGCCGCTGGCGGTTGTTTCTGGCGTGCTGCCGTGGCGCGACGGCGGTCGAGTTCGCCATCGTGGCGCCGGTGTTCCTGGCCATGATGGTGGGCGTCTTCGAACTCAGCCGGGCGATGTGGATCAAGGCTTCCATGCAGTTCGCGGTCGAGGAAGCCGCCCGCTACGCCGTGGTCAATACCAGCTCCTCGGCCGCGACGCTCCAAACCTACGCGGAAAGCAAGTTGAGCGACGTCGGTGTCGGTACCACCGGCATGACCTTTACGATTACCGCCGACGGCAGCGTCGCCGACATCCAGGTGAGCTATAACTTTGAGACTATGACGTCGTTGCTGCCTTTCCCGTCCCTGACCCTGTCCGCCAAGGCCCGGATTCCATTGAATTAATGGCCGGATTGCCGGCTCTCGGCGCGGGCGTGTGATTTCGATCACTGACGCTTAAATAGATTTGCCCCATATGTTATTCTACCCGAGTTGCGGGGGGTAGCCGCCGACACCTCTTTGCCCAAAAGAGTGTTGTCTTGTCCGTTGGAGCCGTGGGCGATGCGCCGGGCTGATTCGATCCGCCCGGCGGGTCCGCGGCCGGCTCGCCTCCGCGATACGGCAACGTGTGCGAAAGGGACGCGGCATGCGAAAGGATCGCATGGGCGTGCCAGGCCGATGATTGGATTGCTCGAATTGCATCAACACACCATCCCGTTGGCCGCCATCGGGCGATCGTCTACGAGCGGCTTCCGCCGGCTTAGCCCGCTCGGCCGGCTGCTCCGCTGCCGCAAGGGAGCGACCGCCCTCGAACTGGCATTCGTGCTGCCGGTATTCATGTATCTGCTGACCGGCATCGTCGAAATGGCGATGCTGTTCTACACCACCACCGTGGTCGACGGCGCCGTAACCGACTCGGCGCGCAAGATCCGCACCGGCCAGGCGCAGCTTTCCGGCAATACCCTCAGCACCTTCCAGACCCAGCTTTGCAGCTCGCTCGGCAGCGTCTACGACTGCAACTCGATGACGTTCAACGTGCAAACGTTTAGCTCGTTCGCCACGGTGTCGATGCCTACCGTCAAGCTCGACGCGGATGGCAACCTGGTCGACGAGGACGGCAACCCGATCGTGCTGCCGTTCAACGCTGGGGGCTCAGGGGAGATCACCGTCGTCCGCGTCATCTTCAGCTGGTCGTTCTTCACCCCGCTGATCGGCAACCTGATGTCCGGTTCCACCAGCACCACCACCAAGCTGTTTTCGTCGACGGCGGTGTTCCGCAACGAGCCCTACGAATGACCCGGGGGCTTCGAGTCTGGCGGCGATTCGTCGGCAACGTGTGCGGCGTCGTCGCCCTCGAGTTCGCGCTGATCCTGCCAGTGATGGTGGTGATGCTGACCGGCCTGATCGAGCTTTCGTACCTGATGATGGCGGAACGCCGGGTCAGCGGCGCGGCGCACTCGACGGCGGACCTGATCGCTCAGGAAACCGACGTCAACAGTGCCGGCCTCACCGACATCTTTTCGGCGGCGGCATTGATCATGGCTCCGTTCGATACCGCCAGCCTAAAGATCGGCGTCTCCAGCGTCCGCTTCGACGATACCACCGGCGATCCCTCGCAGGATTGGAGTGGCGCCTACAACGCCGGCACGGTGTCGAACCCGACGACGCTGGCGACCGGCATGGGCGAAGCGGGCTCCAGCGTAATCATCGTCACTGCGAGTTACACCTATTCGCCTATATTTAGCGCGGTGTTGAGCGGGCCATTCACGCTGAGCGAAACCGCCATCACGCGACCACGCTATCTCCCCTACGTCGGCTTTTACTGAGATCGGCGGCGTGCGCGGCGGCGAACGAAGGAGCAGACCACCATGCGAGGCATCGACGACAACTTCAAATACCGCAATCCCCGGGGCCGGGCCGAAGGTTTCAGCCGGCTGGCGCGCCGCCTTGCCGCCGCCCGGCGCGGCTCGCTGGCGATCTCCTTCGGGCTGTCGTTCATTCCGCTGGTCATCGCCGTCGGCGTCGGCATCGACCTCGGGCGCGCCTACATCGTCAAGGAGAAACTGCTGCATACCACCGACGCGGCCGGACTTGCGGTCGGCGCGGCGTTCGATTCCGGCCAGGACCTGTCGGTCATTCTCAGCAACTATTTCACCGCCAACTTCCCGTCCGGCGGATTGGGCACCGTCACTTCGTCCGGCTACACCTACGCCGAGCCGGTGATCACCGTAACCGCGACGGCGACCGTCGAGACAACCTTCATGCAGATCGCCGGCATCAGCAGCATCACCGTGAACGCCTCCAGCCAGATCACCCGCCAGGAGAACAGCATCGAGGTGGTGATGGTGCTCGACAACTCCGGCTCAATGTCCGGCACCAAGATCACCTCGCTGAAGTCGGCCGCCCAGAGCCTGGTCGACATCCTGTTCGGCAACGAGACGTCGCCGACAAACCTGAAGATCGGCCTGGTGCCGTTCTCCAACAACGTCAACATCGGCACGACCAATACCGCCTACGTCAGCAACGCCACCAATCCCAACCCGCCCACCAACTGGGGGACCACCAGCTGGGGCGGTTGCATTTTGGAGAACGTGACCAGCGACAACGATACCAAGGACGACTTCACGGGAACCTGGGAGGTGATGTATTGGGAGGACGATTCGAACAACAACTGGATCAGCTCCGGCGGCACCGTCCAGATCAACAGCTCGCGGAGCCCGAACCTCTATTGCCCGTCGGCGGCGATCACACCCCTGACCAACAACAAGACGACGTTGACGACGGCGATCAGCAACATGGTCGCCAACGGCGGCACCCACATCAATCTGGGGGCCATCTGGGGCTGGCGGGTAATCTCGCCGAGCGAGCCGTTCACCCAGGGCGCCGCCTACGGCACCGCCAACAACACCAAAGCCGTCATCATCCTTACCGACGGCGAAAACACCGCCTACAGCTTCGTCTACGACGCCTACAAATACCCGTCCGACAACGTCCTGGGCACCACCTCGGCGTCGGGCGTGGCGGCGGCCCTCAACACCAGGCTGAGCACCATCTGCACCAACATGAAGGCGGCCGGCATCATCGTCTACACCATCATGTTCGACCTTAGCGACGCGACGGTCGAGGCCCTATTCCAGGCTTGCGCTACCGATACAAGCAAGTATTACAATTCGCCGACGACTGCCGAGCTTGATCGGGCCTTCCGCGCCATCGCCGCGGAGCTCAAGAAGCTGCGCATCACCGGGTAGAATCGGGAAGCGCGGGGTTCGGCCGCAAGGACAAGGATCCCATGGCGAGCAATCTCGACCACCTGGAAAGCCTGGCCCGCCTCGCCAAGGAGGCGTCGACCGGGGGCCGCCAGGAGCTGTTGCGGGAGGTCACCGATCTGTTCATGGAATCGCCGGAAAGCCTGAGCGAAACCGAAATGGCGTATTTCGGCGACATCATGGGCAAGCTGGTGTTCGAGCTCGAGATGAAGGTCCGTCAGCACCTGGCGGAAACGATGTCGAGCGTCGGCGCCGCCCCGCACGACCTGGTCAAGAGGCTCGCCAACGATGCCATCGAGGTGGCGCGGCCGGTGCTGATGAAGAGCGGCATCCTCAAGGACGGCGATCTGCTGGAAATCGTCAAGAGTTGCAGCCAGGAGCACCTGCTGGCGGTTTCCAAGCGCGCCACGGTGAGCGAAAAGGTCGCCGACGCGCTGGTCGAGAAGGGCGACGACGAAGTCCTCGGCTCGCTCGCCGGCAATGCCGGTGCCGCCATCTCGCGCGGCGCCATGGAAAAGATGGTGGCGCGCAGCGAAGGCAACGAAGCGATTCAGGCGCCGCTGGTCAAGCGCGTGGACCTGCCGCCGGACCTGGTGCAGAGGATGTTCGTGTTCGTCTCCGACGCGTTGCGCGAGCACATCCTCGCCGCCGGCGCCGGCATCGATAAGAGTCAGGTCGACGCGCTGATGGCGGAAACCAAATCGTGGCTGGGTTCCGATGCGCTCCCCGGCGAGAAGACGCCGGCCGAGAAATTCATCCTGCGCAAAGAGCAGTTGAATCAGCTGAACACGGAGATGCTGATGAAGCTGATGCGCGAGGGCAAGATCGCCGAGTTCGTGGCCGGGCTCTCCAGGCTCGCCAAGATCGATCCCGCCACCGCACGCCAGACCGTATTCGATCCGTCTGGCCAGAGGCTGGCGGTGGTGTGCAAGGCGCTGGCGATCGACAACGACACCTTCGCCGAGCTGGTCGATCTGACCAACATCAAGGGCGTCCGTTCGCAGGAGGACAAGATCGCGCTGGTCGGCGTCTACGGCCGGATCGCCCCGGAGGCGGCGCAACGGGCGATGCGGTTCCTGCGCACCCGCCAGGTGCTGAAGAAATCGCCGGGCAAGGAAAAAACCTGGGGGCCGTGACGGCCGCGCCGGCCCCGCCGCCGGCGTTACTGGTTTTCCACCAGCTTGAAGAATTCGGTCATTTTGTTCTTGACCTTGTCGATCTTGACCACGAACTCGAGGCCCAGATGACCGCCGCGCACCCACATCACCTTGCAGCGGCGGATGTCGTTGAGCTTGTTGATCTTCAGATCGACGAAGGTGCCGATGGCCAGCTCGGTGCCGACGCGCACCTTGGCGCCGAGCTCCGAGATGTCGAAGATGGAGCAGTCCAAGGCCTGGTTGTCGCCGGTATAGACGACGCCGCCGAACAACGTCCTGCGGCGTCCGCTTTTCCTCTGATTGCTGGCCTCCGCCATGGCGCCGTCCCAAAGTTCGGGGCCGTCGGGCCGTGCCGCCGGCACCCCCTGTTGTCGTATCGCCGGGCGAACCTAGCGCCCAGCGCCGCGGTCTTCAAACGCTATCGGATTATAGCGCAATTCGCCGGCCGGCTGGCGAACCGCCATGTCGTCCCCCGGGGCGGCCCCGAATGCCGCCCCTGGTGCCGCCCGGAGGCCCCGTCCCTGGCTGGTCGAGTCGGTGATAAGTTGTTTTATTTCAACGCGTTTCGATTTACAGTATGGGCGTTATCGATTCGCCCGTGGGATCGGCTTCGGGCGGCGACGGCGACGAATCCGTGTGCCGGCTGATAAGGGCTTGAAAACGACGGCGGGGAGGGTGCGCGACGTCCGTCGGCGTTCTGGATTCGGGTGGTGGTTGCCGCCCGACAAGCGCCGCCGGTGAACGGTCGCCGCGACGGCCGGCCGCCGGCGACGGCGGGCGAACGGGGGTAGTGGTCTGAATGCGCGTACTGATTGTCGGAATCATCGTTCTGGCGCTGGCCGTGGCTGGCGTCAGCACCTATCTGATCAAGTCCTTCAGCGGCGAGGAAAAGGTGGCCGAGCTGAAGAAGGAGGCGCAGAAGCCGAAGTTGCGGGTGCTGATCGCCACCAAACGAATGAAGCCGGGCGACATCCTCAAGGCCGACGCCGTGACATGGCAGATATGGGCGGAGGAGTCGGTAAACGCGCAATTCATCTCCGTCAACAAGGAAGAGGACGAGGCGAAAAAGGTGCAGGATCTGGCCGGCCAGACGGTCCGCGCGACGATCTACATCGGCGAGCCGATCCTCGCTTCCAAGCTGTTCAAGCGCGACAAGAGCGGGTTGCTGTCCGGGGTGCTGGAGAGCGGCATGCGCGCGGTGTCGTTTTCGGTGTCGCCGGAAACGGCGAGCGCCGGCTTCATCCTGCCGGGCGACCGGGTCGACGTTCTGCTCACCCATACCAAGGCCCAGGAGGCTCTGCAGAAGAAGGCGAAGCCGGGCGGGCCGGACCCGAACGCGCCGCTGCTGGTGCTGCAGCAGACTACCGAAACCATTCTCAGGGGCGTTCGCGTGATCGCCGTCAATCAGGCGCCCAATCCGCCGCCGGACAACGCCGTCGCGGTGATCGCCCAAACCATCACCCTCGAACTGACGCCGAAGCAATCGGAACTCCTGATCACCGCCCGCGCCATGGGCCGGCTGTCGCTGGTGTTGCGTAGCCTTCAGGAGGGCGAAGACGACACCAAGCGCCGCGCCTTCACCACCGACGTCGAGGTCAGCCCGTTCCTCAGCAACATCACCGAAATCCTCGCCGAGGAGGATTCGCGGCGCGACCGTGAATCGAAGGGAAAGGGCGATGCCGCCGGCAAGACCGCAGCTCCAAAGAAACCGAAGGAAGCGGTCAAGATATTCCGGGGAGGAAAGGGCGGGCTCTCGGAAGTCACCTCCCAATGACACGTCGACCGAGATATCTGGTTGCCGCCGCCTGCTGTTTTGCGGCGGCGTTGTCGTGGACGGTCGCTTCGGCGCAGGAAGTGCCGCAGCGCCGCGCTCCCGCGGCGCCGGCCCCCGCCGCCGCCAAGCCTTCGCCGTCGGCGAAGCCGACCGCCGAGATCGTCAAGCCGTTGTTGATCGAGCTGTCGTTGAACAAGGCCACGGCGGTCACACTGCCGAGGCCGGTCGGTAAGATCGTCGTCGGCAACGAGGCGGTTGCCGACGTCCACTTCGACCCGTCGCAGCCGTCGAAGGTCTACGTACTGTCGAAGGCGATCGGCTCGACCAACGTCTTTTTCATCGACCGCAACGGCAACACCATCGAGCAGGCGGAGGTGCGCGTGCTGTTCGACCACGACGGCATCAGTGCGGCGCTGAAGCGCCTGATGCCGGACGAATACATCAACGTCTCGGTGTTCCGCGACTCCGTGTTCCTGACCGGCAAGGTGCATTCGTCGAGCGCCGCCAGGAACGCCGTCAACATCGCCCGCCGCTTCGTCGCCACCGATGCCAACGTCACCAACATGCTGACGGTGATCGGCGGGCAGCAGGTGATCATCCAGGTGCGGGTCGCCGAAATGGACCGCGACGTGCGCAAGTCGCTCGCCGCCGCCGGCACGTTCAGCAAGGAAAACATCTTTGGCGCCAGCACGCGGTCGCTGCAGTTCACGACCCTGACGCAGGTTCTCAGCCCCACTGCCTTCGCCACTGGCACACTGTCCACTGGCACCGGCATCTTCGGCAGCCCGACGTTCCAGGCGCTGGAGCGCCAGAACCTGACCAAGACGCTGGCCGAGCCGACGCTGACGGCGATCTCCGGCGAAACCGCATCGTTCCTGTCGGGCGGCGAGTTCCCGTTCCCTTCCGGCCTCGACGACAACGGCAACCCGATCTTCGAATTCCGTAACTTCGGTATCGGTTTAAACTTCACCCCGACGGTCGTCGACGAAGGCCGAATCAGCTTGCAGATCTCGATGGAGATCAGCGCTATCGACAATACCCTGTCACTGACTATCAGCAACACCACCGTTCCCGGCCTGTCGGTGAAGCGCACGGAAACCACCGTCGACCTGCCGAGCGGCGGCACGCTTATGATCTCGGGGCTGCTCCGCGACAGCCTCTCCGATTCCATCCTCGGCTTCCCGTACCTCAAGGACGTGCCGATCCTGGGCGCGCTGTTCCGCTCGACCCAGTTCCAGCGCCAGGAAACCGAGCTCGTCGTCATCGTCACCGCCTACATCGCCAAACCCTCCGAAAAAGTGATCTCGCTGCCGACCGACGGCTTCGAGCCCGCGAGCGACATCGACATCTACCTGCTGGGCCGGTTGCATCGCCACTATGGCAAGGGCGACCGGCCACTGTGGACCGACCCGCTGAAGGGTCCCTTCGGATACATCATGAAATGATCGAGTGAGTTGCCATGGTCGAAACATTGTCCCGTCCCCGTAAATCCTGGATGCAGTGGCTGGCGCCGGCCGCCGCGTTGATGGTGCTGGCGGCCTGCGAGGCGCCGAAGCATTCGGCCGACTACCGCGACCAAGCCAAGTTCGCCGTCGCCAAGGAAACGGTATCGTTGACGTTCGCCGTGCCGGCGGCCGGCGCCGAGCTCGCCGGCATCGAGGCGACCCAATTCGAGCGCTTCGTCCGCCGTTACCACGAGCAAGGCCACGGCCCGATGACGGTGCACGCCGGCGCCGCCGCCGCGGCCTTGGCGCGCGAGCTGTTGCTGAGGGAGGGCGTGCGGGGACGCGAAATCATGATCGCCCCCGATGCCCCCGGCGCCGACGCGGTGCGGCTGACCTACACCGCGAGCAAGGCCATAGTGCCGGATTGCGTGGAGTGGTCGTCGAACGCCACCTTCAACTGGTCGAATCGCGTGCACAGCAATTTCGGCTGCGCCACCCGGCGCAACGTAACGCTCACCGTGCGCGACCCAGGCGATCTGGAGAAGGCCAGGGACATGACCGGCTTCGATGGCAACCGTGGCGTCGGCGTCATCACCAACTACCGCAAGGCGCCGGAGACGGCTGGCACGAAAAAGGAATCGGCCAAGGGGCTGACCGGTAAATAAACGGGCGATCGCTTCGCGCGCGGCGATGGACGACCTCCCGGGGGATCAAACGGCAACTATCTGAATTCGTGCGGGGACCAGCGTGATCTTAAGATTTCCCATCGCAGCCTTTGTGCTGAATCAGGACTCGAAGGTGGCCATCGAGTCGCTGAAGCAGGACCGTCTGTTCTTTCGCTGCACGTTCGACATTCACGACGGCGGCATCGAGGCGGCGGCGACCTATTTCGCCGAACAGCGGACGCCGACGCTGCTGATCGTCGAGACCGACGCTCAGCAGGACAGATTGTTCGAGCAGCTTGAGGCGCTGGCCAACGTCTGCGACCCCGACGTAAAGCTGGTCGTGGCCGGCACGGTGAACGATATCGTGATGTTCCGCACCCTGATGCGCGCCGGCGTCAGCGACTACCTGATCTCGCCGCTGACCGCCGACCAGCTGAGGGAGTCGGTGTCCAAGATGTTCGAGGGCGGCGGCGGCGCCAGGCTCGGCCGGGTGATCGCGTTCGTCGGAACGGCCGGCGGCGCCGGCTCGAGCGTCGTCGCCCACAACGTCGCCCACGAGCTGAGCGTCCAGTACGACGAGCAGGTGATCCTGGTCGATCTCGACATCGCCTATGGCACCGGGGCGCTGGATTACAACATGCAGCCGCGCCAGACCATCGTCGACGCGTTGACGCAGGCGGGACGGCTGGACGCCGGGCTGCTCGGCCAGTACCTGATGGAATTCGGCGAAACCAAGCTATCGATCCTGGCGTCGCCGGCGTCGCTCGGCACCGGCCTGCAGATCACGCCGGAGGCGCTCGACGCGGTGATCACCGTGCTGAAGCCGATGGCCGATTTCATCGTCCTCGACCTGCCGCACACCTGGGATCCGTGGGTTCACGACGTGTTGGCCGCCGCCGACGACGTTGCGCTGATCTGCCGTCCCGACTTGACGAATCTGCGGGACGCCAAAAATATGATAGAGTACCTCGGCCCGAAACGCGGCAACGACGCGCCGACCCGCCTGATCCTAAACCAGACGGGAGCGGCGAAACGGACGGAATTGTCGGCCGGCGACTTCAAGGACCA
>Ga0209399_10001465_pt1 | contig 12295 bp, 16 predicted proteins | sample OV2TP3_FD_184130 | JGI IMG/M metagenome (GOLD analysis project Ga0209399, IMG submission 184130) | Hot spring microbial communities from Beatty, Nevada to study Microbial Dark Matter (Phase II) - OV2 TP3 (SPAdes) (version 3) | ecosystem: Environmental > Aquatic > Thermal springs > Hot (42-90C) ... | reverse complement strand
TAAATCAGAAGTATGTAGCAGTTTATGAATCTATGCCGAAAAGTTCCGTAACATTAATATTCAAAATAGGAGAAATTTATGAGGATGAAATTTTAAATTTATGGGAAAAATTTGGAAATCGATCCGGCATCACTAAAGATTATTTTCTTGGTTACTATCATGGAAAAAATAGAGGAGTAGCAATTCAAATAAAAGATTTCTTCACTCTTAAAAATCCAGTAACTTTAAAAGATATAAGGAAAAATTATTCTAAGTTTATCCCACCTCAAAATTTTTACCAACTTTCAGAAGAGAAATATCCTTTGTTGTATAAAAAACTAAAGAAAGAGATTTTAAGAAACAAATTTTAAGATATGAGGAATCACAAGTATCTACTTATCAAAAACCCAATAATCATGCCTAGAAGAACTCCGAATTCTCTTCCTATATTAAAATTTGGAGCGTAAACATATCCTAATAGAATGCAAACTATTATTATTAGGAATCTAGGTTGAAGTAATATACCAATTTGAGCTTTTCTATTGGTTTCCATTTTCCTTTCTCCTATCGAGTAATCCTTTTAGATTATACCCGAAAATTAAAGCCAAGATCACTATTACAAGGAATATCAAATTTCCTACTGTCGCTCCTTTATTAATTATAATGATTATGAGTACAACAATAAGAATTATTAAAACTAGTCGTATGATATTCATGATGGCTTTATCTTTTTCTAGGAAATCAAGCAATTTTTGCATAACAATTCTCAACTCCTAAGTGCTAGTTATACTGCAAGATTATAAAGTTTTGCCCCAAAACCATTTCTAGTATATTTTTCGTAAAGCCCCCCGATTCCTTAAAACTAGTATAATAAAAAAGTTTGTATAAAATACCGATTTTATGCGAAGATAACAAAGATAAATTTTCGGCTTGGGACAAACCAAAGTCGGCGGTAAAAAACTTCTCGCCTAACCCATTTTTTGCGAAGTTTTTGGCCAATAAAACTTATGTTGAGCATAGCGAACCGCAAAAAATTTGTTATACTGAACAAAAAAATGGGGATTGCAATTAATCAATCATCTCAAGAACTAATTTTCTTACAACATTAGGGTCTGCTTTCCCTCTTGTGTTCTGCATTACTTTACCAATAATATGATTCAATGCCTTATTCTCCCCATTTTTATAATCCTCAACAGCCTGCGGGTTTTCCTCAATCGCCTCTTTGCAGTATTTTTCTAATTCAGAAATATCCGAAACTGCTTCCAAGCCTTCTTTTTTAACATATTCTTTAACATCAAATGGCTTTTCAATTAATTTTTCAAGAATTTTTGCCGCAACATTGTCAGTTATTTTTTTGCTTTCAATCAATTTTAGCAAATCAATCACATGCATTTCATCTATCTCAGCTTCATGCAGTTCTTTTTTGTTATAGTTTAAGACTCTTACAAGCCCTCTCCTTAGCCATTTTGCTGCCAAAATAGGCTCAATTTCTTCTGCAACTTTTTCAAAAAGCTCTGCCAATTCTTTTTCAGCAGCAAGAATTTCTGCATCTTCTTTTTTTATTTTATGCTTTTCAACAAATTTCTTGACTTTGTCTTGAGCTAATTCAGGCATTTCTTTTTTGATTTCATTAATCCATTTATCAGTTATTTCAGTTACAGCTAAATCTGTATCAATTATATACCCATAATCCTCTTCTGTTTCCTTTTTTCTTAAAGAAAATGTGATGCCCTTTTCAGAATCCCAAGCTCTAGTTTCTGAGTGAATTTTTCTCCCACGCCTTATTTCTTCTTTTTGGCGCTTTACTTCATATGCCAAAGCCCTTTCTATTTCCTTAAATCCTGTTATATTTTTTATCTCAACCCTCGTATAATCGCTTTCATTTATTGAAATATTCGCATCAGCCTTTATTATTCCCCCATTTATATCAAAAATTTCCAAGTAGTTAAGGACTGCAATTAATTGTTTCATGAAGTCTCTTGCATCTTCAGGGCTTTCCAGGCCAGGCTCTGTTACAATTTCTGCAAGAGGGTTTCCGCTCCTGTTGTAGTCAACCAAAACATAAGCAGACTCTTTCATGCCTGCAGGATGAACCAAAGATGCAGGATCTTCTTCCATATGCACTCTTGCAATCCCAGTCTCTTTTCCATCTCTTAGCTTTAATGCCCCGTTTTTCCCAAGCGGGATTTCGTATTGCGAGATTTGGTAGTTCTTAGCCATGTCAGGGTAAAAATAAGATTTTCTTGAGAAAATCAACTCTGGCGATATTTTACAGTTTAAAGCAAGGCATAACTTTAATGCAAATTCAACAGCTTTTTTGTTTAAGATGGGCTTTGAGCCTGGATGTCCAAGGCATGTAGGGCAGCATCTGGAGTTTGGTAAATCTTCCTCATTTTCTTTCGGTTTTGTGGGGCAAGCACAAAATAATTTTGTTTTGGTATTTAGCCCTATGTGCACCTCAAGCCCTATGACGATGTCTCTGGTGAATTTTTGCATTTTTTAATTTACTTTAGCATATAAAATAAAGCATCTATAAACTTTCCATCTTTCATATGCTCTTTTAAGACCTCTTTTCCCAAAAAAAATCCCCAATTGAAATAAGTTTGTCGAATCTTTCTTTTATTCTAATTCATCTGCAAATTTCTTACCTTCATAGTACTGCTTTGTGGTTATTCCTACTTCAATGCCTTTACGCTTTGCGGATTCTTGTAAGTCGTATATGCTTTTGTGCAATATTTCTGATGCTTTCCCCATAGATATTCTTCCTTGCGAGCACAGTTTTAATAAATACTCTTCTGCGCCACTATACAAAAATTGTTTTATTGCGGCAGTTTTACTTGTATGCTCGTCTTTGCTTCTAAGTTCGGCTATTTTTAGTATATCCTCCTCTATCCTTAATGGCTGTACTTGCGTCATTTTATTCACCTATGTCCATTTTAACTGAATTGTATAAGTCATTTCTAATATAAGGCCTTAATTTTTCTAAAAAATCGTAAGCTTTTTCTTTGCCTAATTCTCTATTTTTTGCCAGTATATATATCAAATGCGCTGATGATAAACTACTAATCTTTTCCTTTCTTAAGTATGATGTGAACTTTAAATCGTCAGTTACGATTATTATATTTCTTTTATGGGATTGGAATACCGATATCTCACCTATACCAAATATTTGTTTGGGTTTTTTGCTTTTTTCGTAATATCCTTTCTTTATTATTTTTATTTTTCCATCTTGTACTAAATTTTCTATTTTATCTGCGTCTAGATAAAGCCCTTTCTTACCCTCTGTAACTGTCTCTTGGTAGACCTCTTCTGTAATCACAATGCTAAATTTATCAGCAATTATATCTAAAAAATCTATTTTTGAAATTTTAATCAAGGCATCGCTGTCAAATAATAGATTATACATTTTTATACATAAGTATAGGATTATTTAAATATTTTTCTATTAAGCCTATTGACAAGATACACAACGATTGGTTGTTCTTAAATATTCTTTCCCTCAAACACTCTCCCCAGCTGCAGTAACTTTCCTTCCTGCAAATGATCTCCGATTAACAGCATTCCAACAGGCAGATTCTTTTCATAGCCAACAGGAACATTTAAATGCGGCAATCCGCAGACATTCGGGCCTACAAGCATTACATCCATCAGGTAATTCTGCATAGGAGTTAACTTCTCAATTTCAGAAAACTTTGGCGGCAATATTGGAACTGTGGGGCTTACTAAAGCATCAAACTTCTTGAAGGCTTTTTTATATTCCTGTATCATTAAAGTCCTTACTTTCATTGCTTTTATGTAGTAAGCATCTCTATGCCCCGACATTCTCGCAAAAGTTCCCAAAATGATTCTTCTTTTTGCCTCGTCACCAAGATTATTGCCCCTTACTTTTGTAAAATACTCGTTAAAGCTGCATTCAAGTTTCTCTGTTGCTCCATAACGCATTCCGCAATACTTTGCAAGATTTGTGCTTGCCTCAGAAGCGCCTATCATATAATAAGATGCAATCCCATATTTTATAGGCAGCTCCAAAGAAATTTCTTCAGCTTCTGCGCCTTCTTCTTCAAGCTCCCCTATCCCATTATAAACATTTTTTTCTACTTCCCTTTGAACACCATTTCCAAAAGCCTCTTTTATAACACCAACCCTCATGCCTTTAATTGATTTTTTTAGGTAACTTTGGTAATTTTCATTCTCAACATTTAATGAAGTGCTGTCTTCTTTATCATATCCAGAAATTACACTCATTAATAATGCAGTATCCTCAATTGTCCTGCCCAGAGTCCCAATTTTGTCAAGCGAATTGCCAAAATCAATCAAGCCATATCTTGAGACTCTTCCATAAGTCGGGCACAGCCCAAAAACATCACAAAATGAGGCAGGCTCTGCAATGCTGCCTCCAGTGCTTTCTCCTAAGGCAATATGCGGAAAATCCGCTTTTTTTGTAATTCCTGCTGCCCCCCCTGATGAGCCGCCGCAGCTTCTTTCCTTATCAATGGGGTTTTTAGGTATTTTGAAGCCTATGCCAACATTAACAGAGAAACTTCCAAAGCCAAATTCATCTTGAGAAGTTTTGCCGATTATTACGCCTCCTTCTTCTTTTATTCTTTGAATAACAAAAGCATCAAATAAAGGCTTGTAGCCTTGTAAAATTTTAGAGCCTGCAGAGCTTTCAATACCTTTAACGCAAATTGAATCTTTAACAGAGATCGCAACTCCAAGAAGTTTTTTATTTTTTATTCTCTTATCCTTATTTTTTAATTGTTTTTTAATTTCATTTGCCTGCTCTAAAGCCAAATCTTCTGAGATTACATTAAAATAATTATGATCTTTATTGATTTCCTTGCATTCTTCAATAACCTTTTCTGTATGCTCAATTATGTCAATTCCCTGATTTTTGATTTTGCTGATAAATTCTTTTATGCGCATTTTACACTGCCCTAGGGCCTTTAAAATACCCATCCTTCTTATGCTCTGTTAAAGACAATGCATCATCTTGGGAAAGGCATTCCATTTCTTTGTCTTCCCGCATTGCATTTTTTAATTCAACTGGCTGGAAGCTTGGCTTTACATTGTCTGTATTAACTTCTTTCAATTGCGAAAAGAATTCTAAAGCCTCCTTTAGTTGTGGCATAAATTTCTTGATTTCTTCTTCGCTTAGCTTTAGCCGCGCAATTTCCGCAACATGCTCTAAAAGTTTTCTGTCTACTTGCATAGAATAAGGCTTTTTTGAATGTTTATATATATTTTGATGTTACTGCCTAACCATTTCCCCTCTCCTTATCTTGGAAACCAATCTTTCAAGAGTGTCAATCTTTCTCATTAAGTCGAGCTTTTCCCTGTCCATTTCAATAATCTGCCTGGCGAATTTTGTCAGTTCAAAGTCTTCTTTTTTTATATTTTTGCTTATGTCAATAAATTTATTGATTTCTGCGGCTGTCGCATTTAATCTGGATACAATTTCCGCCACTTTTTTCCTCAATTCGGTGTAATCCTCAGCATCTTTCCTTAAAGCTGCCGTGTTTATCTCCAAGCCTTTCTGCAATTCTTCCTCAAATTTCTCTAAGATTTTCCTCTGCAGCTGCGCTTTTAACAGCTTGAACTCGTAAATCTCTTTTCCAAAATCCTCTTTTAAATTTTTTATTATGAAAAGATTTTCCTTAAAGTTTCTTAAGAATTCCTGTTGAGCAGCTTTTGTTTCGCTTAATTCATTTCTTAACGACTCAATCTCCGTCTTCAGATCAGAAATGATTTTGCTGTTTTCTTCAATGTTTTTGTTTATTATGCCTATCTCCTCTTTTGCTTTCATTAGGTCTTTTAGCTTTTGGAGCATTTTAAACTCAGATAGAGATATTAAGCAAGTATAAATAATTAACTAAAATAAAAAACCATAATAAAAAACTATATAAATTAAGGGATGCGGGGAAAAGATATGTATGATGCCATAACCGTAGGCAGCGCCACTTTGGATGTCTTTGCAAGAACAAAGTTTTCCGAGCTGATAAAAATAATAGATCCAAAAAGCGAGACTGATTTACTTGCTTTTCCGGTTGGCTCAAAGATACTGATAGAAGAAATTGAATTCACAACAGGAGGCGGAGGCACAAATACTGCAGCTGCCTTGTCAAGGCTTGGGCATAGAGTAGCCTTTCTTGGAAAGCTTGGCAGCGGAACAAACTCAGATTTTATTCATAAATCTCTTATAAAGGAAAAGATAGACCTGCTTTGCGCACATGGCAGCGGGAATGCAGGCTATTCCATCATTTTGGATAATTTGAAGCATGATAGGACTATACTCACTTACAAGGGAATTAATGACGAATTAAGAAAGAAAGATGTGCCATTCAAGAGATTAAAGACAAAGTGGTTTTATTTCAGCGCAATGATGAATGAGTCATTTCATACCCTTGAGAGATTGGCAGAATTTGCACAGCAGCGCAGCATAAAGACAGCTTTTAATCCAAGCATGTACCTTGCTGAAAAGGGAAGCCATCATTTAAAGCATATTCTAAGCAGCACAGAATTATTGATCCTAAATAAAGAGGAAGCATGTTTGCTTGTTGGTAAAAATTCAATTGAGGAGATCCTATTTAAGCTCAAAAATTTAGGCCCAAAGATAGCTGTAATAACTGATGGCAAGAAAGAATTATACGCAATAAATGGAAAATACATTTACAAGGCAAAGCCCCCTTATGTAAAGATTGTTGACACAACTGGCGCAGGGGACGCTTTTGCTGCCTCTTTCCTCAGCGGCATTTTAAGAAGAAATGATGTGGAGTTTGCAATAAAATTAGGAATCACAAATGCAATTTCTGTGATAACTCATTATGGAGCGAAGAATATTTTATTGACGTATAAGGAAGCGATGAGAGAGATGAAGAAGGTAAAGATTAAGATATATAAGAAGAGAATTTTTAATCCAAACTAACCATCACATCACTGCCCTCAACCTTAACCTGGTAAGTCTGTATTTTCGCAGTCGGAACAACTGGCGAAACTCCAGTCTTTACATTGAATCTCCATCCATGCCATGGGCATGTTACAACATCTCCCTCAAGAAAGCCCTCTCCTAAAGGGCCGCCTCTGTGGGGGCATGTGTTAGTTACAGCAAAGAATTCCCCATCTACATTAAATAATGCAATTTCCGCGCCATTAACACTAACTGTTTTATTTTCCCCCGGCTTTAGCTCATTAGCGCTTGCAACTTTGACAAAATTTGGCATTTTCTAGTATCACTCCGTAATGTATTTTATAAAGCTATATAAATTATTTGGTTCAATTAAACTTAAGCCTTCTTTCTTTTCAGCACACCATTTTCATAAATTGGCACTACCTTCAGGGTTTCTATGAAGCTGTCAAAAACCTTTATAAACATCACATAAAACTTAATTGATATGCTAAATAAAAATGAATTCGGCAAATTAAGAGAGGAAATGCATAAATCGGACATCAAAAGAGAAAAAATGATCCAGGCATCAAGGGAAATCATAACGCTTTCAAAACAGATAATATATTCTGCGCAGAGGAATGATTTGAAAGAATCTGCTTCTGCAGTTAAAAAGATTAAAGAGAAAGTCAAAAAACTAAGGAAGACAAGCATAACAACTGATACAAGTATAAATTCCGTTGCCTTTCAGGAATATGTCGAGGCAATCGCCTTCTATGAATTTGTTAAAAACAATAGAATACCAACAAAATCAAGCCTTGATGTCAGCGCTGAAGACTATTTAGCAGGGCTTTGCGACTTGACAGGGGAGCTTGTAAGAAAAGCCGTTTATGATGTGATACACAAAAAATTTGATGAGGCTGAGAGAATAAAAGAGCTGGTTCATGATATTTATGGCGAATTCCTAAAACTAAATTTGAGAAATGGCGAATTAAGAAAAAAGTCAGATGCTATAAAATGGAACTTAAAGAAATTAGAGGAAGTTATGTATGATATTTCTATGAAAAAAAACTGAAAACATCTCCAATAAATTTAAATAACTTCTTTAAATTCGGCACTTCTTATGAAACGAACCCATACTTGCGGCGAATTAAATGACAAAGACACTAACAAGAAAGTGACTTTGGCAGGATGGTGCTCTGCAAGAAGAGACCATGGCGGAGTGATATTTATAGACTTGAGGGATAGGTATGGAATTACGCAAATAGTTTTTGACCCGAGCAATGACATTCCAAGCCATAAGGCTGCGGAAACTTTGAGAAGGGAGGATGTGCTGATAGTTGAAGGCGCTGTCAGGAAAAGGCCTAATGGAATGGAAAATGAAAAAATGAGCACAGGCAAAATTGAAGTTATTGTAAAAAAGGTCATAAGCTTAAACAAGGCAAATACGCCTCCTTTAGAGATTGAGGATAGAATTTCTGCTTCAGAAGACATGCGATTAAAATATAGATATCTTGATTTAAGAAGGCCAAAGATGCAGAATCAGCTTATATTCAGGCATAATGTGTCTATTGCAATAAGGGAATACTTAAACGCTCAAGATTTTGTTGAGATAGAAACTCCAATGCTTATAAAAAGCACTCCGGAAGGGGCAAGGGACTATCTTGTGCCCAGCAGGATTCATCCTGGGAAATTCTACTCATTGCCGCAGTCTCCTCAAATATACAAGCAGATGCTCATGATAGCAGGCTATGACCGCTATTACCAGTTTGCAAGATGCTTAAGGGACGAGGACCTGAGGACAGACAGGCAGCCAGAGCACACGCAGCTTGATTTGGAAATGTCTTTCGCTGATGTAGAAGACATATTGAGTCTTGCAGAGGGCCTTATTAAGAATGTTTTTAGGAAAGCGCTCAATAGGGACATTAAAACTCCATTCAAAAGATTTACATATGATGAGGCAATGGAAAAATACTGCACTGACAAGCCCGATATAAGGTTTGGAATTGAATGCTGCACTGTTACAGATATAGTAAAAGAATCAGGGTTTAATGTATTCCTGGAAGTTATAAAGAAAGGCGGAATTGTAAAGGCGTTGAACGCGGAAGAGTGTGGAAAAAAACTAAGCAGGACACAGATAGATGAGCTTATTGAATTTGCAAAGCAGAATGGCGCGCAGGGATTGGCTTGGATGAAAGTTGCAAAGAACGCTCTTGAAAGCAATATCGCAAAATTTTTCCACATAGATGCGCAAAAAAAGCTTATTCAAAAGACAAAAGCAAAACAAGGAGATTTGCTGCTGTTTGCCGCTGACAAAGAAAAGACTGCAAATGATGTCCTGTCAAAGATTAGGATAAGGCTTGCGAATTTGCTTGAATTGGCTAAAGAGGACTTCGGATTTTGTTTTGTAACCGACTTTCCAATGTTTGAGTGGAATGATGACGAGCAAAAATGGGACTTCTGCCACAATCCTTTTACCATGCCAAAGGAAAAGGATTTAAAGCATCTCGAGAATAATCCTGAAAAAGTTTTCTCCTACCAATATGATTTTGTTATGAATGGAATTGAGCTTTTCTCAGGCTCTGTCCGAAATACAATTCCAGAATTGCAGGAAAAAACATTTAGAGTTACAGGAATGTCCCAAGAGCAGATAAAAGATCAGTTTGGGTTTTTGCTTGAAGCGTATAAGTACGGTGCTCCAAGCCATGCCGGATTTGGACTGGGATTTGACAGGCTTGTTGCATTAATGCAGGGAATACATGACATAAGAGAAGTAATCGCATTCCCAAAAAATAAAGCGGCGCAATCATTAATGGACGATGCTCCAAGCGATGTAAGCGAAAAGCAGCTGCAGGAGCTGCATATCAAGCTTGATTTTGTTAAAGATACAAGAAATGTTATATTTGATAAAATAAGAGATGCTCTTAACAAGGAAAAGATAGAGTACGAAGTGCTTGAGCATAAGGCAGTTTTTACAAGCAAAGAGGCTGCTGAAGTAAGAGGCACAGAGCTAAAGCAAGGAACAAAGGCATTGATTTGCAAGACAGAAGAAGGGCTCATACAGGCAGTTGTAAGCGGAGCAAAAGAGCTTGACATCGAAAAGCTTCAGAGGCTGACTCTATTCAAAAAAATTGAGCTGGCTGATGCAAAAGAGGTAAGAAGAGTAACAGGATGCAATATTGGCTCTGTGCCTCCATTCGGTAATTTGTTTAATTTAAAAGTTTATTTTGATAAATCTGTTGTTGAGAATGAGCTTGTTGCATTTAATGCAGGAACACATACAAAAAGTATTAAGATAAAGGCAAAGGATTTGGTAAGGGTTGTTGCTCCTGTGGTGGGGGAGTTCTCCAAGTGAAAAAGTAAAATCATAAAAATCAACCTAAAATCTCTTTATGGAGAATTTTTTTTGTTTCTAATTTTGTTATGAGATTATCCATCTTTATCAGCTCGCTTACCCACTGGTTTTTTGTATTCAATTTAAACAATTTCGCATTTCCTATTTTTCGTGTAAGCACTACTATTTCTCTCTTAGTTAATGATTTCCATATTTCAGAAAAGGCTGTCCAGCCCACTCCTGAATTTTTGGCTATTTCTGTCATGCTGTAATCCATGTCTCTTCCATCTATTAAAAAATCCAATACCCTTATTAGTGGGTAATTTCCAAAATACTCCATAAATACGCTTTTTTCTTCCATGATGATCAATTAATTAGTTAATCAAATAAATAACCATATAAATATATAAACCTTTCTGTTTTAATAGTGATCGTTCACAAAAAGAAAACTATTAATATGAGTACTCCGTTTTAGAAATTGTTATGGAAGAAAAGCTAATTATAAAAAAATTTATTATCAGAAAATTGTACAGAAAAAGAATGTGGCTGCATAAGCATACGAACATACATAATCTTCCAAAAGGACTGTCTAATGAATTAAGAGTTTCCAGAGAAGTTAAAAAAGCTGTAGAGGAACTTCTTAAAGAGCAGATACTTCTATCTAAACCAACCCATTATGGGCTAGAGGTAAGCTTAAATCCTAAAAAGATAAAAGAGATTGAGGAATTAGCTGATTAGTAAAATTAAAGCAAAGGAGTTGGCAAGGGTTGTTGCTCCCGTGGTGGGGAGTTCTCCGGATGAAAGTCATGCTGAATTTAATTCTCAAAGCCATATCTCCCTTACAAAATCAGCAATATTAATATATGATAAGTGTTACTCATTCAATTATGCCCATACCTTCATATGCAAAAATCAACCTTTTCCTCAAAATAGGCAGAAAACTAAGCTCCGGCTACCATAATATACAGTCAGTAATGCAAAGGATAGAGCTAAATGACAATATCACTATTGAGCCAATTGATGAAGATAAAGTTATTGTGGAATGCACAAATAAAGAGCTTGAAAATGAGAATAACCTGGCTTATAAAGCGGCTTGGCTGTTAAAAAAGAAATTCAAAATAAACAATGGCGTTAAAATATTCATAGAAAAGAGCATACCTCTTTCAGCTGGATTAGGCGGCGGCTCTAGCGATGCTGCAACTACACTTCTTAATTTAAGCAAATTATGGGGTTTGAGGCTGAAGGAGAGGCAATTGATTGAGCTGGCTGGCGAGCTAGGCTCTGATGTGCCTTTCTTCGTAGGGGGAAATGCGGCTTTGGTAGAAGGCATAGGCAATCAAGTAAAGAGGCTGAAAAAGTCTTTCAGCATAAACATTGTGCTCATAAATCCCGGATTTAGGGTATCCTCTAAATGGGCTTACTCGGCTTTTGACAGACAAAAGCCCAAAATAAAGACCAAAGCGGATATACACAATTTAACCAGGGCTATTGAAAAAAAGGCTATAAAGGAAATAGCAAATAACCTTTATAATGATTTTGAGCCAATTGTAGAAAAAAAATACAAAGTAGTGAATGAGATTAGGACTAATCTATTAAGAAATGACGCATTAAATGCTTCCATATCGGGCTCTGGGCCTACGGTATTTGGCATTTTCAACAGCATTTATGAAGCAAGGGAGGCGTTTTTTAAGATACAGTATGACTATCCTTTTGTTTTCCTTACTAAAACTATATGATATTATAATACAATAGTCTGAGGTGATTTTTATGAAAATCAAATCTTCAGACAACATTAAAAAATATTATAAAGATTATATACATACAGAAAATTTAGCCGGAATCTGGAGTATTAAAAATCCACAACTTAAATTAATAAATAAAAAAGAAAAAATAGTAAATTTAGTATTTCAAACTGCATTATGATACAACCAAAAAAAATTCGCACATAAAAATGCCAACCATCAAAATCGCAAAACACGCAGGATTCTGCTTTGGCGTAAAGAAAGCCATAGAAATTGCGGAAGAAGTCGCGCAAAGCAATAGCGGAAAGACTTATGTTTATGGCCAGCTTGTGCATAATGAAAAAGTCATAAAAGACT
>Ga0209399_10001463_pt1 | contig 12302 bp, 13 predicted proteins | sample OV2TP3_FD_184130 | JGI IMG/M metagenome (GOLD analysis project Ga0209399, IMG submission 184130) | Hot spring microbial communities from Beatty, Nevada to study Microbial Dark Matter (Phase II) - OV2 TP3 (SPAdes) (version 3) | ecosystem: Environmental > Aquatic > Thermal springs > Hot (42-90C) ... | reverse complement strand
AACATAAAATTTAACATAAAAAATGAAGAAAGTCAGCCATATCAAAATAAAGGGTAAAATGTCTGTCAATGAGCTGGTCAGGCAGATGGATTCTGCCGGGGTTTTAGGCGCAGGCAGGCTTGGAAAGGCAGTCAATATCTGCGAAGCAATGATCAAAGACAATGACTGCAAGGTTTTTCTTGGACTGGCAGGCCCTCTTGTTCCTGGCGGAATGAGGGAAATAATAATAGGATTTATAGAAAACAAGTGGGCTGATGCTGTTGTAACAACAGGAGCAACATTGACACACGACTTGGGGGAGGCGCTTGGCTACAGGCATTATCAGGGAAATGCCAATGCAGACGACGCTGAATTGCTTAAAAAAGGCTTTGACAGGGTTTATGAATCCTATATGCCCAACAAGATTTATGAGGGAATGGAAGATTTCATTGAAAAAAACTTTGAGCGCTTAAAGGGCAAAAGCTCAATAAAAGATTTTTTATGGGAGATTGGAAGGCTGACTCCAAGAAAATCTATATGCAAAGCATGCTTTGAAAACAAAATCCCAATATTCTGCCCTGCTATATCCGACTCTGGAATTGGATTAATGATGTGGGGGCAGCTTGCAAAAGGCAAAAGCGCTGAAACAAGGGCATTTGAAGATTTAAAGGAGATAATTGAGATAGCATGGGGCGCCAAGAAAGCCGGAGTGCTCTATTTCGGGGGAGGAGTGCCAAAAAATTATATACAGCAGGCAATGCAGTTTGCCCCAAAGTCAGCAGATTATGGAGTACAAGTTACAATGGACAGGCCAGAGCCAGGAGGAAGTTCTGGAGCAGAGCTAAAAGAAGGAATATCATGGGGCAAGCTCAACCCCAAGGCAAGATTTGTTGACTTGATATGCGATGCGACAATTGCAATGCCGATAATTTACGCGGCGCTGAGGGAGAGGATAAAGGCTTAAAAAGCCATATCTATTCTTTTAAAATCTTCATTATTATTAATAAAAAAATGCCAACACCGCATCAAATCAAATCAATGAAATCGCATCAGAAGATAGCAATGCTTACTGCCTATGATTTTCCCATGGCAAGGCTGATGGATGATATTGTTGACATAATCCTTATTGGAGACTCTTTGGGAATGGTTGTTTTGGGTTATGAAAATACGACCAAAGTTACAATGGAAGACATTGCAAGGGCAACATCAGCAGTTGCAAGAGGAGCAAAAAATGTTTTAATTGTGGGAGATATGCCTCTTGGCGCTTATGATAATGAAAAGACTGCTTTGAAAAATGCAAATCTATTGCTGAAGGCAGGCGCTCATGCTGTAAAAATAGAGAACAAGCCTGAAATTGCTGAGTTTCTTGTAAAAAATGACATTGATGTAATGGGGCATATTGGATTAACACCGCAGACTATAACAAACTTTAAAGTTCAAGGGAAAGATGAGGAAGCTGCAAAAAGATTGATTGAGCTAGCAAAGGCTTGTGACAAAGCAGGCTGCTTTTCATTAGTTTTGGAGTGCATTCCGCTTGGATTGGCAAAAAAAATTACTGAAGAAATTTCAATCCCGACAATTGGAATTGGCGCTGGAATTTATTGTGATGGTCAGGTTTTAGTCACTCATGACATTCTTGGTTTATTTTCCGCTTTCAAGCCAAAATTCGTCAAGAGGTATGCAGATATTGGCTCTATAATGAAGAAAGCTTTTGAGCAATATACTAAAGAGGTAAGAGAAGGAAAATTTCCAAGTGATGAGTTTAGCTTTCATTAAAAAAGCTTATAAACCATCATCTTATCATCATTCTTATGAGCAATCCTGTCTTAAAAAACAAAAGCATAGTAATTGGAGTTACTGGCGGCATTGCTTGCTACAAAGTTTTGAATTTAATTAAAGAACTGCGTAAGCAAGGCTCAGATGTTCATATAATCATGACAGAAGCATCAACCCACTTAGTTAATGCCAAAGAGCTTGAAAAAGCAAGCGGAAATGAAGCCCAAACAAGCTTGTTTCATCCAAAGATAAATTATATTGAATATCTCAGGAAAAACAAGCCAATAAAGCATATTTCACTGGCTGATATTGCTGACTTGTTTCTTATATGCCCTGCAACAGCCAACATAATTGGCAAGATAGCTAATGGAATTGCTGATGACTTGCTTACGACCTCTATAACCGCAACTATTGCTCCTGTTTTAATATGCCCTGCGATGAATGTAAAGATGTGGAAAAATCCCATTGTGCAGGAGAATGTAAAAAAGCTGAAAAAATTGGATTACCATTTTGCTGAGCCGGAATATGGCGAATTGGCTTGCGGCTATAAAGGAGTCGGAAGATTGGCAAATTTGAGCAGAATTATTGAGAGGACAGAACTATTATTGAAGCAAAGGAATGATTTTAAAGGGAAAAAAGTCATGGTTACAGCAGGCGCAACTGTTGAAGAAATAGATCCAGTAAGGGTCATAACAAACAAAAGCTCAGGCAGAATGGGGGTAAGCATTGCAGAGCAGGCATACTTAAGAGGAGGTGATGTTTTTCTATTAAGAGGCCATAATTCAATCGAGCCGAATTACAATATAAAAGAAGAAAAGTTTACAACTGTGGATGATTTATCCAGCAAAATAAAAAAAAATATTGGCAATGCTGATTTAGTAATTCATTCTGCTGCTGTCTCTGACTTTGCTATAAACAATAAGCATAATACAAAAATAAAAAGCAATAAAGAGCTTCATTTAGAGCTGGCGCCTACAGCCAAGATATTTGAAAAGCTAAAAAAACTGAATAAAAAAATATTTTTGGTGGGATTCAAGGCCGAATACAATGTGCCAAAAAATGCGTTAATAAATAGCGCATATGATATCTTAAAAAAAGCAGATGCAGATTTGGTTGTTGCTAATGATGTTGGCAAAAAAGAGAGGGGCTTTGATGTTGATACTAATGAAGTGTTTGTTGTGGATAAGAATAAAAAGGTTCATCATATCAGCTTGTCTGATAAAAGGGTTGTGGGTGATAGGCTGTTGGATATAATCACCTGGTATAAAATTTAAATTTAGCTTTACTATGAAATCTGCAAAATCCTTTGCTCCGGCAAACATAAGCTGCATTTTTAAGATTTATGAGCGCAAAAATCCAAGATGGATGGGCTCTTATGGAGTTGGATTTACTTTAAATCAGGGCGTAACTGCTGAAGTTTTCAAGGCAAAAAGGAATGAGGCTGTATTTAATAATAAATCAATAAATTTTCCCACAGTTAAAAGTGTAATCAAAAAATTGACTAAAGAAAAATTGAGGGTTTATATTAAATCGAGACTCCCTCTTGGCTGCGGCTTTGGGTTAAGCGGAGCAAGCGCATTGGCAGCTGCTTATGCAATAAATAAGCTGCTGAATTTAAAAAAATCAAGCAAGGACTTGGCAATAATTGCGCATATTGCAGAGGTAGAAAATAAAACAGGATTAGGAGATGTTGTAAACCAATATTATGGGGGATTCTGCTTAAAGCAAAAACCAAGCTCTTATTTTATTGTTAAAAAAATCCCGATAAATAATGCTAATGTTTATTGCAAATATTTCAGCAAATTAAGCACTAAATCAATAATAACAAATACAAAATTAAAAAATAAAATAAATAATGCGGCAGCAATTTCATTAAACAAAATCAAAGGCTTATTAAGCAAACAAAATCAAATTAAACTAGGCAATATTATCAAAATCTCAAAAGAGTTTGCAGTCAATAGCAGATTATTAAAGGATAAAAATACTATGCAAACAATAAAAAATATTGAGGAGAATGATGGAAACGCATCTATGATAATGCTCGGCAATGCTGTTTTTAGCGACAAATATTTTGAAGGCTCAAAAAAATTTATAATTAAGGACAAAGGCGCTTGTTTGCTGTAAAAAAGAATGTAGAATTTAAAACTTACTAAAAAAATTTTCCACTTTGAATTTTTTTGAAATCACAATGATCCCAAAATCCCATCCTCGCTACACTTCATTGAGAACCAGAAATTTAATAGTTAAGGGAGTAAAAAAAGGCATAGCCTCAATGGATGGGCTAATAGCCCATGGCAGAGGCGAGGCTTTTGATTATCTGCTTGGAGAGAAAACAAATGAGTTTGCTGAAGAATCAATTGGGGCTGCGGCTGCATTAATGCTATTGGCAAAAAAGCCGGTTATTTCTGTAAATGGGAATACTGCTGCATTAGCTCCAAAAGAATTAGCCAGATTGTCTAATCTAGTCCAAGCTCCATTAGAGGTAAATGTATTTCATCCATCAAAAAAAAGGGAATTAAAGATAAAAAGCCATTTAAAAAAATATGGGGCAAAAATGGTTTTACTGCCAGATAAAAATTATAAAATAAGGTTTCTTGAGTCAAATAGAAAATATGCAAGCCCTGAAGGAATTTTAAAGGCAGATGTTGTTTTCGTGCCTTTGGAAGACGGCGACAGGGCAGAGGCATTGATAAAAAGCGGGAAGAAAGTCATAACGGTTGACTTAAACCCATTGTCAAGAACTGCGCAGAAAGCAACAATAACTATTGTGGATAATATTGTGAGGGCAATGCCATTATTGATAAGCTCAATCAGGGAATACAGGAAATATGATAAGAATAAATTAAAAGAAATACTGAAGAATTATGATAATAAAAAATTTCTTGAAGAGTCTATTTCTTCACTGCGATAATTTCAGGGATGCTAAAAAAGCAAAGGGCGGCAGGGGAGACATGCGTGCCGAGCAAAGCGAGGCGCACTCACTCGACATATCGAACTCCCGCCAGGCGGGGTCTGCTGAATTCTCTTAGCAATTGTGCGGCAATTGCCAACCACAGCCGCCTATTCTGCCATTAAACTACTGCCACCATTTTAGGATTGGATAACATCAAGAGATTATAAATATTGTGAATGGCAAATTATGCTCTGTTGCACAATTAATCCTTCTTCTTAATAAACACTAACACACCTTTACCAATGTGTTCTTTTGGTGCATCAATCTTTGCACCAGTTCCAAACTTGGTTATCTTCTTCTCAAACATGCCCTTAAATTCTTCTTCAAAAGAGATTTTATTTTTGATTACTTTGATTTTTCTCACCATAAAAACTAAATGTATATTAATGTATATTTAATCTTTCGTTTTTGTGAGGTGATTTCATGCCAAAGCCAGAACGATGGGGCAAAAAATTCAAAGAGTTGGGCTATGAAGATTGGGCAAAAGAGCATAAGCAATGCCGCACAAAACCTCTCCAAGAGGGCTTTGGAACGCAAGTGACAAAACCTCTCAAAGAGGGCTTTGAATTATGTTCAAAACCTTTTTAAGAAACTAAAGACTACTTATTCCATATGCCATACACTATCTTGGACTGCTATACAGACGAGCCAGCAGGATTAGGCGTGCCGCCTTATCTGGGCACATACCCGAGGTACATAGCAGGTTATCTGGATGAAGATATTAAATATCTTACAATTGATGATTTAAGAGCGTATAATAAATATAATAAAAAAATTCCAACTCCTCTCCAAGAGGGCTTTGGAACGATAGTGACAAAACCTCTCCAAGAGGGCTTTGGAACGCAAGTGACAAAATCCAAAAGATTGAAGCTTTTTTCCAAAACAGATATTACTACATACAATTTAACTGTAAACTTCAAGAATGTCGGCAAGATATTGAAAGAGACAGATACATTAATTGTTGTTCTTGGCGTTCATGTTCCTGGAAAGTACCTTTCTGCTGTCCCAGGCACCCTTAATGAGATAACTCCTATGATAAAGGAGCTTAAGTGCAGGAAAATACTGACAGGCCCGGCTGTTTTTGGAACACAGCTATTTGGAGGCAAATTTTACGAAAAAGCCGATTTAAGCATTTTTGATAAGGTTTCCTATGAAATGTTTAATTTTCCATATAAAGATGTAAGGGAATATGCTGTTAAAGGCGCCAGGATATTAAGGCAGATTCCGGATTATAGGATGATAGAGATTGAGACAGGGCATGGATGTGATATTGGAAAATGCAGCTTTTGCACAGAGCCTATCAAGAATAAGGTTGAGTTCAGGGAAAAAGAAGATGTTTTGAAAGAGATAATGGAGTTTTATAGGCTTGGATGCAGATTTTTTAGGCTTGGCAAGCAAACTTGCTTCTATACACTGCCTTATGCAGCTGATTTGTTAAGCGAAATTCGCCAAAATTGCCCTGACATTAAGGTTTTGCATATTGATAATGTCAATCCAGTTAAAGTTGTAATGGACAAAAAAAATGATTTTGAAATAACAAAAGCTATTGTTAAATACTGCGCTTCCGGCAACATAGCTGCTTTTGGAGTTGAGAGCTTTGACATGGAAGTTGTGAAGGCAAATACTTTGAACACTCCTCCGCAGATAGCTTATGAAGCTATTAAAATTCTTAATAAGCATGGCGCAGAAAGAGGTGAAGACGGAATGCCAAGATTTTTGCCAGGCATCAATATAATTTTTGGCTTAAGAAATGAAAGCAAAAAAACTCATGAAGAGAATATGAAGTGGCTCAAAAGAATTCATAACGAAGGACTGATGCTTAGAAGAATCAATATAAGGCAAGCTGCAATTTTTGAAGGCACTTCATTGTTTAGTGAAGGCAAAGACAAATTCCTGAGGAAAAACAAGAAACTTTATTGGAAGTGGAGAAATGAAATAAGGCAGAAGATTGATTGGCCAATGCTGCAGAGAGTTATTCCAAATGGAACAGTCCTGACAAACTGCTATGCTGAGATTTATGACGGCAAAACAACCTTTTGCAGGCAGTTTGGAACTTACCCAATAATTGTTGGAGTGAAAGGAAGGCTGGAATTGAAGAAGTTTTATGATATTGAGGTTACTGGGCAGATGCTGAGGAGTGTGACTGGGAATGTTGTGGCGGAGGGGGAGGCTGAAAGTAAGCTTTTTTTTATGCGTTAAAATTAAATACCCGGATATTTTGCGTTAAATCCGATAAAATGGCAACCATATCCTTATGCATGCTCACGAAGAATGAAGAGAAAAACATAGCCAACTGCCTGAATTCCGTTAAAGGCATTGTTGATGAAATAATTATAGTTGATACAGGAAGTACGGACAAGACTAAAGAAATAGCAGAAGGCATTTGCAAAAAATTCGCCTCTGAAGGCAGATTTTTAGAGCTTAAAATTTTTGACTTCAAATGGAACAATGACTTCAGCGCAGCAAGGAATGAGAGCCTGAGGCACGCCACAAAGGACTGGATTCTTGTGCTTGATGCGGATGAAGTAATTGCAAAAGATGATTTGGAAAAAATAAAATCGGCAATTGAAAATGCCGATGAGCTTGTCGGCTTTTCATTTGAGCAAAGGTCATATATAAATGATTTTTTTGAAGGCGCTGTAAAAAATGATTCAGAGCTTGAGATTGTCAGAGATTGCCGCTTTTACATTCCGCATTATCTGGTCAGGTTGTTTAAGAATAATACAGGGCTGTACTTTAAGCATAAAGTCCATGAGTTAGTGGAAGATTCAATAAAAGAAAAAGGCCTGAATTATAGGAAGTCTGGCGTGGTATTGCATCACTTTGGCTCTTTGAAGGATGCGGGATTGATAAGCCGCAAGACAGAGCAGTATTCAAAAATAATTCTGAGGCAGATGGAAGAAGAGCCGGAAAATGCGCGCTATAATTATCAGGCTGCGAGAATGTATCTTGGAAAGGGTGATTTTACTAACGCATTGAAATATTTTGAAAAAACGGCAAAGCTCAGCCCAAATTATAAGCTCGTATTTTCAGAGATTGCGAAGATATACCTTCAAATGGGCGAGAAGAACAGGGCAATTGAATATTTTAAGAAAAGCATGAAGTGCAATCCAGATAACCCATCTCCTGCAAACAATCTTGCTGTAGTTTATATGTCAATGGGAAAATTTGAATTAGCGAAAAAAATTTTGGAGGAGCAGTTAAAACTGCATCCCGATAATCAGGCTTTGAGGTATAATCATAGGAAAGTTTTGGAGAATATTTGACAAAAATTATAGGCATCTTGAAATATAATTATGTTGAAATTCTTTAATTCTCATCTCCACTTAACCGAGCATCCAATCGCAGGCGTAAGCTCTATCGCAACTTTTCTGCCATGAATTAAGGCATCTATTGCATTCCTCAAATCATAAGTCTTGACCTCCTTTTCATCCCTATAATTGTCGTCTACCCTTCCATGATACCTTAGCCTCCTTTCACCGTCAAAAACAAAGCATTCGGGAGTGCATTGGGCGCCATAAGCGTTTGCAGCAGCCTGGTCTTCGTCTCTGAGGTAGGGAAAATTAAGCTTTTTTGCCTTGCTCATCTCCACCATATTATCAAAGCTGTCATCCGGATAATTTATTTCATCATTTGAATTAATCCCAACTGCCTGCACCCCTTTGATTCCAAAATCATTTTGAACTGCTTTTATCCTTTCAATGTAAGCCTGCACATAAGGGCAATGGTTGCACATAAACACAATAGCCAATATTTTCCTGCCTTTGAAATTGCTCAAAGAATAAGCTTTTCCGTCAACCCCCGGCAAGCTAAAATCCGGAGCTTTATCCCCTATTTTTAATTTGGCATTCTGAATATTCGTTTCCATAAAGACACCTCCTGCTCTGTTTCCTGCTTTATTTAGTTTCCTGCCTGATTTAACCGCCCCTCTCAACATAGCAAATGCCTTTGTTCCTGAGCAATGTGCCTGTTGGGGCAATTATAGCGCTATATCGCGCCTTTGACAGCTCTTCTGAGCGCATTAATTCATACTTTGAAAGCCCCTCTGTCTTAAAATCTTTGTTCAAGGTAAATCCATTTTTTAATGACTCATAAACTTCCTCTTGGGATGCTTTTTTATATTGTAAAATTGACGCTATCCTTTCTTTAGCTAAATCTATTGCAGTATTTAAAACTTCTGGCATAATATTAAAATCAACATCATAAACCAAAGTCCCATGCTGGAGATAAATGCCCTTGTCCATCAATTTTGCTGCATTTCCTGAAATCTTTTTGCCATCAACAACAATATCATTTTTGTTTTCAATGACAGCGCTTATTCCCAATTCATTTAATGCATTAATAATCCAGCTGCAAATTTCCCTATAGGCATTCTCTATGCTGTACCCAAAAGCCCTTATTGGAGCAATAACGCTGTATGTAAAATCAGCTTTATCGTGGAAAACAGCCCTGCCGCCAGTCATCCTTCTTACTATTCCAATATTATGCCTTCTGCATGCAGCTAAATTAATCTCATTTGGGTTTTGGTATGCTCCAAGCGATATAGAGCTTGGCAGCCATTTGTAGAATCTGAGCGTAGGCAGCTCTCTGTCATTAGCTACGCTTTCATATATGGAATGGTCAATAGCCATGTTGATAGCTGCTGAATAAGCTGACTGCTCTATAAGGCGCCATTTCATATTGTTTGTAGATTTAGACTATTTATTTAAAATTTGTTGTTTTTCACAACCTTTTTGCTTTGAGCAAAAAGCTTGACTAAAATAACCTTTTTTGGAAAAAGCTTAACCAATAAACTTTTTTCAAAAAAGTTTAATCAAAAATGAGGAACATAAAGTTCCAAAATAACCTTTTTGCTTTGAGCAAAAAGCTTAACCAAAAAACAGTTTGTGTGACAAGAGAGTCGCTTTCAGCGACAGGTCGGCGCAAACTTGAATTGCTACGCAATTCAAAAAAATAAAAATTAAATAAAAAAAAAGAAATAAAAAATAATTCTGTGAAGATTCTATGAACTAAGAAATGTTTTGTCACTCTCGTTCCAAAGCCCTCTTGGAGAGGTAATCTTAGTACCTTCTCTTCTTGCTGTAACAGTCCCTGCAATAGACTGGGCGCCCTTCTTTTGGCTGGAATGGCACTTCTGCATCCGCGCCGCAGTCGGAACACTTTATCTTATTCATTGTTCTGTTCTCAAAACTTCCATAACGCATTCTTTACTCACCCTGTGTTAATTAGTTACACGAAATTTACTAGAAATAGCAATTCCGATGTACTGGTATATAGCGGGTATCAGTAGTATATAAATATATCGGTTTTTAATATACTTTTTTCTATATTAATATACAAAAACACAACATTTAAATATAAGTGTATTCATTAAAATTGAATTTTTAATCAACTTTTACAAAAGAGGTGAAGATGGATGAGAAAAATAGCGATATTCAGCCAAAAAGGAGGCGTTGGAAAAACAACCACAGCCGTAAACTTAGCAGCAGGCTTGTCAAGGAACAGCAAAAGGGTGCTCTTGATCGATTTAGATCCTCAAGGCGATATAAGCGCCTGCCACAGCACAAACGCGCAATACAACCTTTGCCATTTTCTGATGGAGGGCGCTGAATTAAATGAGTGCATAAGCAAGCTCGGAAAAAATCTTGATATAATTCATTGCGACCATAAGCTGGCAGATGCAGAGCACCAAATTGCTAAAGAGCCAAACAGCATAAGCTTTCTTTCAGGCAAATTCTCTTCAAAGCTTAATTATGATTATATCATTCTGGACTGCCCGCCTTCATTAAGGCTGCTGAATAAAAATGCATTATTTTATGCAAATGAGGTTGTAGTGCCAAGCTCAACTGATATTTTGGGATACTATTCTCTGGAGAAAACAGTCAAAAGAATTGTAGAGTTCAACAAAGCTAACGGCTGTGAAATTTCAGTCAGTTCCGTACTGCCTACTATGTTTGACTCAAGGAATAAGGTGTGCAATGAAACTCTGCTTAAAATGAGGAAAGAGTTTACTCCATTGCTGGTTGCTGAGCCTATAAGGGTAAACTCAAAGCTTAAGGAAGCCCCAAGATCAAAAATGTCAATATTCAGCTATGACAAAAAATCATCCGGGGCAGAAGACTATTGGAAATTTGTAAAATTGGTCTTGGAAAATGAGTATATGTATGACTTAAGCTTATCACAGGCTCAAAGGGAAAAGGCAATTAAGGATTATTACGTCAATGGCAAAAAAAGAGAATTGATGATAGTTGACAATAAAGTGACATTTGGGTTTAAGTTTGTGGCAAATAATGGAAATTCAATAAAGAGCCACCTGACAGAAAATGGCAAGAAGCAGAAGAAGGCGGGGTATGCTTAGATGTTTAAAATATTTAAACCAAAAATAAAAAACATTTTTCCACATAACTTATTTCAAATATCCACCACAACAGTCGCCTTATAGCCATCTTTTTCTTTCTTCACTTCAAACATATGCATCGTGACTGCCTTTATGTCGTTCTCTAGCTGCTGTTTATCCGGGTTTATTGTGTCGCCTTCAAGAAAGGCTTTGAGTTTAAAGTTTTTATTTTCTTTCATTTCATTTTCTTTTATTTCAGCCTTAACCTTCTTAAAAACCATGTATTTTGAGTCTTTCAAAAACAGGATTTCTGACAGAAAGTCGTAAAGCAGGTTTTCAATCTTCTCATTTTCAAGCCCGAATTCAAGCTTTTTATTTGCGTCAATTGTTTTAAGGTTTGCGCTTAATTCAAAAATAGCAAGAGCAGCGTTCTCAAATAGCTCGTTGAGGTCTTTGCCGTAGGCTTCATAAGCTATGTCAGCGATTGCTACATCCTCTAGAAACCTGTATTTTTTTTTGTCGTTGTTTATGTTCATAATACCCTAGAATATGTCCTAATTTAAAAAACTAGTGCCCCTCAAAGAGGATGCCCACAAGCCATATTAAAAATATGCCAAGCGCAAGTAAAATAAGCTGTAGAAGAGATTTTTTTAAATCCTTTTCCTTATGTATTTCTGGAATTAAATCTGCGCTGGCAATATAAGTGAAGGCTCCAACAACAAAAGCTATAATGTAAGTGTTTGAGCTTTCAGCCGCGCCTGAGTAAAAGTAGGCAGCCAAGGCGCCAATGATAGCAGTCAAGGCAGTGAGGAAGTTATAAACCAGAGCTTTTGCCTTGGAAAAGCCGCCATATATCAAAATGGCAAAGTCCCCTATCTCTTGAGGAATTTCATGGGCAATAACTGCGATTGTTGACGCTATGCCTAAAGCCGTGCTGTTCATAAAGCTTATTGCAATGATTGCTCCATCCAGGAAATTGTGAATGCCATCGCCTATTATGTTGAGATAAGTGAAGCCATGGATCTCTTCATGCTCATGCCCCGTATGGTGATGATGCCAGCATAAAAATTTTTCAAGCACAAAAAATGACAGAATGCCAAGCAAAATAAAAACAGGCACAGTTTCCTTAAAGCCCTCTTCAAGCGCTTCTGGCAGCAAATCAAGAAATGCAACTCCAAGAAAAGTGCCTGCTGCAAAGCTTACAAGAAGAAATAAAGCTTTTTTCATTATTTTTTCTTTCAGAAAAATGAAAATTCC
>Ga0209399_10001457_pt1 | contig 12341 bp, 13 predicted proteins | sample OV2TP3_FD_184130 | JGI IMG/M metagenome (GOLD analysis project Ga0209399, IMG submission 184130) | Hot spring microbial communities from Beatty, Nevada to study Microbial Dark Matter (Phase II) - OV2 TP3 (SPAdes) (version 3) | ecosystem: Environmental > Aquatic > Thermal springs > Hot (42-90C) ... | reverse complement strand
GGAAACACGCGCACAATTGACCTGTGAGCGTTTGGGGGGTCAAAAACCATTAGCCACGTCTGCTTCTACTGGATCGAAAAAAGTCTCAATCGTGTCTTAAGTAATTGAAAAATAAAGAAATGCTTTTTCTAGGTTCTCTGGTTAGTGTCGGGGACCTGTGAGCGCATGCTAACGCCACAGGTCATTTAAACGCAAAATCTGCCTTTGTAGCCCTGCTATCTTGCTGGTGTAGACTCCGCCCATGTATCGAGAACCCCCCTTCCCGCTGATGCCGCCGCCGCGGGCCCGTTCTCGTCTAGCGGCCCTCGCGCCGCCGCTCTTCCAGCAGCTTGTTGAGGATCGAAGGTGTGCCCTTGAGCGAGCCCCGCAGGCTGCGCATGAACTCCCGCGTCTCCCGTCGCTTCGGCTCCTTGGGGCTGTGCTTTCCTCTCGCCTTTGTAGCTTTTCGCGCGGCCATGTTGCTCCTTCTGTGTCACCTCATCTTAACGCTTTCCGCAACGAGACCCAGGGGCAGGGGCCGCTGGGCTGAACCAGGTCAGGGTATTTCCCGCCAGGGCCCGCTTTATCTGTGTTCATCCGTGTTCATGGTTCGACTTCGCTCACCACAGGTCCGTGGTTCCAGGGTTCTTCATGGCGCTTCACTGAGCGAAGAGGGCGTGGCACTGATGGGCCAACTCGACCAGCTCGTCGAAGCCCCAGGTGCCCTGGTCATTGACGCGGCGGGCGAAGTCGAGCGGGAGGCGCTCGAGGCCCACGTGGGCGCCGCTGACGGCGCCCGCCATGGCCGCGGTCGTATCCACGTCGCCGCCCACCTCAATGGCAGTGCACACCGTTTCCCAGTAGTCCTCGGGCGTCCGCAGGAAGGAATAAAGGCTCCACAGCACGCTGGGCACGACGTACGGTGAAATCCACTTCCAGTCGTCGGTGAAATCCGGTGCCCCGCTGCGCGCGATGATCCGCACCGCCTGAAGCGGCGGCCGATTCACCCAGTCGGTCAGCGACAGGAGTTCTTTGGCGAACGTGGCGTCCACCCGTGCCACCCACTCGCCCAGATGGTTCACGAAGCGATCGGTCTGAATCTCGCCTGAGGTCGCCGCCAGCGCCGCCGCGCCCGCAATCGCCACCGCGCCCGCCGAGCAGCGTGGATCCTGGTGCGTGATGCGGCTCTGGTCGCACGCCACCTGAATCATTCTGTCCGGGTCTTTTGCGAAGATCAGTCCGACCGGCGCGGCGCGCATGGCGGTTCCATTGCCGGCCGACGGCGCCGGCGTGCCCGCCTGCTCCCAGGGGACACCTTGCGCCAGGCGCCGCGCCGCGGCATCGGTTGCCAGCCCGCGGCCCACGATGCGGTTCTCGGCGAAGATGTTCTTGATTCTGGCCGCGTAGTCCGCTGGGTCGAAGCGCCCCAGTTCGGCGTAGCTTTGCATCCACTCCCGCGCCAACTGCGAGTCGTCGGTGTATTGCCCGAAAGGGAATCGGTCGCGCGCCTTGGCGGGAGCTTCATGGATCAAATACTTCATCTCGCTTACATACTCGCCACAGACTTCAGGAGGAGCGCCTTCGACACGAAAGCCAAGCGCGTCGCCCAGGCACTGCCCGATGAGGCAGCCGCTGAATTGTTCCTTGCGAATGCCGGGCATTGCTACTGCACCACCAGGGTCACAATGGTCGTTTGCTGGAAGGAGCCCGAGGTCGCCGTCACAGTAATGTTGTAGCTGCCGCGGGGCGTTCCGGGGCGAGGCGCGGGCCCGGGCGTCGAGCTGCCGCCGCCGCACGCCGCCTGCAGAATCAGCCACACGGAGAGCCCCGCTAGCGCCACCGCGCGCCGTCTGGGTCGGCGGCTGGTCGCCAAGGGAATCAACGCCAGACCCAGCAAACCGAACCCGAGCGCATAGAACGGTTGCGGGCCGGACGGCGCCCGCGCCACCGAAGGCGCGGTGGTCGAAATCGTCAGCGTTGCGGTCGCCGGGTTGCTCCCCGGCGTCGTGGAGCCCGGGTTGAACGAGCACGCCGCCAGCGCCGGCAGCCCGGAACAGGAGAAGACCACCTGCGCGTTGAACGCGCCGAGCTGTGGAGTCACCGTCAGGTCGTAGCTGGCCGACTGCCCCTGGGTCACCGTCCGGCTCATCGGGGTCGCGCCCATCGTGTAGCTCGTCACCGTGAAGCTGGCCGAGTTGGAGACGCCGCCGCCCGGCACCGGATTGAGCACCGACACCTCGCGCGTGCCGCCCGCCGCCAGGTCGCCGGCAAGAATCTGCGCCGTCAGTTCGGTGGCGCTGACGAAGGTTGTCGTGCGGTCGCTGCCGTTCACCTGCACGACCGCGTCGGCGGCGAAGTTCGTTCCCTGCACGGTCAAAGTGAACCCCGCGCCGCCAGCCTCGGCACTAATCGGCGAAACCAGGCTCAGCGCCGGCGCCGGGTTCTCCACCAGCCGCAGCACGAACAGCCCGCCCTGGATGTCGCTCACGAGAATCGTGCCACTGGGCAGAAACGGATAGACGCCCCAGGCGCCAGCCAGTTCGGAATCGTCGCCGGTGGGAAAAGTGTCGAAGAAGGCCACCTGGCGCGGGTTGTTGGGGTCGGCGAAGTCGAGCACGGTCAGCCCGCGCTTGTAGTTGGAAATGTAGTAGAGCCCCTGGTGGGCGAAGCCGTTGTGGTCGGTGGCGCGCGTGGGCCCGGCCCAGCCGCCGCTGAGGACCGGCGCCGTCAGGCTGGAGATGTCGAAGGTGCGCAGCGTGGTGTTCAGCCCCGAGTCTCTCTCATCAAATTCGTCGTGCACGGTGATGAACCTTCCGTCTTCCGACGGCCAGCCGGAGTGCACGAAGCCGAGGTTGGGGTAGGTAGTCGAGCTGAGGAACACCGGCGCCGACTTGTCGGTCACGTCCCAGAGGTCAACGGCGTTCGACGCGTAGTCGATGAGCACTTCGCAGGGGTTGTGCCCGGCGCCGCAGGCGCTGGCGCGCACATCGCTGACCAGCAGGCTGGCGGTGTCGTGCGAATCGCGCGCCCCCGGCGGCGGCGCCGTCACCTCCACCGGGTTCACCGGGTCGCTCAAGTCGAGAATGCGGAACGATCCGCCATCCAGGTTCGAGCCGGAAATAAATGCGTAGGGCGTGCGGCCCGGAAGGATTTCCCCGGTGGCGTAGTCGGCCACGTTGCTGATTTGCAGGTTGTGGGCGCGGTCGAAGCCGGTGTAGGTCGCGGCCAGCGACACGCTCGCCGGCAACTGCGTCAGGTCGATGATTTGCAGCCCTTGAACCACCCCGTCGGCGGTCACGTAGGCGTAGGCCTTCCAGCGATTCGCCCCGCTGTCGAAGAATTGTTGCACCTTGATGTCTCGCCAGACGGTGGTGAGACCGGCGATGGTCCCGACTTCGACCGGGTTCACCGGGTCGGTCACGTCCACCACCGCCGTGCCGTTGCCCAGCCCGACGATGGCGTACTCGCGGCCGTCGTTGAGGTCGACAAAGCCCCAGACGTCGTTGGCGCGCGCCGGGTTCGAGCTGAAGCCGTCCAGCGGGATGTGCGCCAGCAGGTCGACCCGCTGGCAGGCGAACCCGCCCGCGTCTCCTTGGACGCAGGCCGCCGGCTGCGCGCCGACACCGGCGGCGCGGCTCACCGGAATCGGCAACAAAGCGCTGGCGCCCGCGAGCAGCGCCAGCGCCACCGCCGGCCGCGCGATTCGGTTCATGGTCTTTTCTTCGCCACCTGTTTCGGCTATACAGGGCACGCCATTATCAGATGCCTGCCATGGCCGGACAAGGGCAACCCTCGGCGATGAACCTGGAGGCGCACTTTCCGCTGGTGCCGCCGCCGCGGCCGGTGCCCTTCCTGCTGCGCGTCCAGGTGCTCTTCGGCGGCGTCTTCAGCTTCATCGGCTGGATCTTCTTCACCTTCGGGATGGTTTTCGCTGTGGTCTTCGGCTCGCTGGCCGACGTGACTTCGTGGTACCACTTCCGCGGCCCGGTCGCCACCGCCAACGGCACGCTCCTCGAGGTGAAGGAGACCAGCGCCTCGGAGAACAACGTCCGCATTTACTCCTACAAGTATTCGTTCCGCGCCGAAGGCACCGACCACGAAGGAGTCTCCTACTCTACCGGACGGCGCCACGAGCCCGGCGAGCAAGTGGTGGTCGAGTACGTCGAAGGCAACCCGGCGCTGTCGCGACTGCGCGGCATGCGTCGCGCTGAGTTCGGCCCCTGGGTGCTGTTCGTGCTCATCTTCCCGCTGGTGGGGTTCATCTTCATCGTCGTCAGCCTGCGCGGCGGCCTCAAGGCCAACCGGCTGCTGGCGCACGGCAAGCTGGCCTGGGGCCAGCTGGTCTCGAAGGAGCCCACCAACACCCGCATTAACAACCGTGTGGTCTACAAGCTGACCTTCGACTTCCAACCCGAAGAGGGCGGCCACGCCCAGGCGGTCGCCCGCAGCCACATGCCGGAGAAGCTCCAGGACGAGCAGCGCGAGCGGCTGCTCTACGACCCCTTCCGCCCCGAGAACGCCGTGCTGCTCGACAGCCTCCCCGCCTCGCCCGCCATTGACCTCACCGGCAACCTCCGGCCCCGCAATCCCGTCCTCGCCGCGCTGACGCTGCTTCTGCCCGGCATCCCCCTCGCCTCCCTCGCCGTCCTCCTCTACTTCCTCTACCTCCGCTGACAAGATTAGCCACAGAGGCACAGAGACACAGAGTAGAATACCCAGAGCATGCCTAAGAGAGCCAAGCGCGAGTTCATTGTCCTGATTGAACGGGATGAAGATGGATTCTACGTGGGGACGGTTCCGCAACTACAAGGGTGCTACACGCAGGCAAAGAACCTAAACACATTAATGAGGCGCGTCCGCGAAGTGATTCAACTTTGCTTGGAGGAGGAGGGCGAGCCCTCGGATTCCTCGGAGTTCATCGGCATCCACCGCGTCAGTCTGTAGAAAATCCTTTCTCTGTGACTCTGTGTCTCTGTGGCTGATTGTTCTTAGAGTTCGCGGAGGGCGGCGGCCACGGGCAGGCGCGCCGCGCGCCAGGCGGGAAACAAGCCGCCGATCAACCCCATCGCCAGCGAGTACAGCACGCCCTGCACCAGCAGCGCCGGCGTGACCGCAAAGGCAAACGCCACCTGGCTGAATGTCTGCCAGTTGATGGTGGAAGTGGTAAAGCCGTTGAAGCCGACGAAGGCTGCGACGCCGCCCAGCGTCCCGCCTACCAGCGCCATCAGCAGCGATTCGGCCAGCACCGACACCGCCACCGGCCCACCGCCGAAGCCGAGGGCGCGCAGCGTGGCTATCTCGCGCGTGCGCGCTGAAACCGCCGAGTACATGGTGTTGACCGCGCCGAACACCGCCCCGATGCCCATCAGGCCTGCAATCAGCCCGCCCAGGCCGGTGACGATGCCGCGCAGCAGCCGCGACTGCTCTTCGTAATACTGCGTCTCGCGCAGGACTTTCACGTTGAGCTGCGGGTTCGTGGTCAGCCAGTCTTTGAAGGAGTCGAACGCCTGCGGCGATTCCAGCCGCGCGTAGACGGACTGGAAGGCCTGGCGGCGGAACGAAGCCATCAGCACCTCGGCGTCGCCCCAGATTTCCGAGTCGGCCGCCGTGCCGCCGGTGGAGAAGATGCCGACCACCGTCCACTGGCCTTCGCCGAGCTTGAGCGTCGAGCCGAGGTCGAGCCCGGAGAACTCGCGCACGGCGCCTTCGCCCACAATCACCTCGTTGCGCCCGAACTCGAACCGCCGCCCCTCGACCATGCGCACCCGCTCGCGCACTTCGAACGCGGCCGGGTGCACGCCCCGCACCGGCACGTTGGCTTCGGTGCCCGTGGTGCGCTTGGGGAAGTCGGCAATCATGTAGGCCTCGGCCGACGCCACCGGCGTGGCGGACGAGCGCACGATGCCGGGTGCGTCCTGGATGACGCGGGCCTCGTCGCGCGAGATGGCGCTCATCATCTCCGAGTCGCTCCCGCCACGCATCACGATGACGGTGTCGGGCGACCCAGTGCTGGCCATCGTCGCCGCAAAGCCTTCGCCGATGGAGAGCACGGCCACGAACACGCCCACCACGCCCGCTACGCCCACCATGGCCACCACCGAGGCCACCCACCGTTGCGGCAGCGTGCGCAGGTTGAGCTCGGTCGCCACCAGCACTTGTTCCAGCCAGCGCAGCATGGTCATACCCTCCTGAGCGCGTCTACCACGCGCAGCTTCATTGCCTGCACCGCCGGCAGGATGCCCGCCGTCAGGCCCAGCGCCGCGATGTAGCCCACGCCGATGAGCATGTCCGTGCGTGGGAAGAAAAAGATGGGCAGCGCCCCGCCTGTGGGGTCGCCCTGCAGGATGGCCAGCCACGCCAGCCCGAGCCCCAGGCCGCCGCCCAGCGCCGCCAGCGCCAGCGACTCGGCCAGCACCAGCCCGAGCACCAGCCCGTTGGGGAAGCCGACGGTCTTGAGCACGGCCAGCTCGGCAATGCGCTCGCGCACCGATTGCATCATGGTGTTGCCGGTGACCAGCAGGATGGTGAAGAACACCGCCGCCAGGATGCCGCCGATGATGGCCCCGATGTTGCCGATCTGCTCGGCAAAGCCCTGGATGAAGGCGCGCTCGGTGGAGGTCTTGGTCTCGTAGAAGGAGTTGGCGAACTCGGCGTCGATGCGTTGCGCGATGTCGGCCGCCTTGTCCTTGTCGTGGATGCGGATGATGTACCAGCCCACCTGGCCTTTGGCGAAGGCGCGCGCTTCGTCGAAGTAGTCATAGTGAAACAGGAACTGCGTGGTGTCGGTTTCTGCGTTGGCGCCGTCGTAGATGCCCACCAGCTCGAACTCCCACGTGCTGGTCCCGTCGGCTTTGCGCCACAGCGTGGCCTGAATGGGGACGCGGTCGCCGATCTTCCAGCCGTACTTCTCGGCCGTGGCGCGCCCGACGATGGCACTGGAGCGGTTGGCCAGCCACGCCTGCTTCTGGTCCTCGGGCAGCAGGAATTCCGGGTACAGCCTCAAGTAGGCCTCCGCCTGCACCGGAAGCTGCGGAAAGAAGTTGCGCGGCTCCTGGTAGATGCCGCCGAACCACGAGGCGTGCGCCACGTCGGTCACGCCCGGCAGCGCGGCGATGCGCGGCCCGTAGCTCTCCGGCAGCAGGATGCTGAACGAGACCTTGTGGCGCAGCACCAGCCGGTCCTCGCCGGTCACGCTCACGCCCAGCTCGAAGGCTTTGTTGATGGCGGCCAGGTAGCCATAGAGCACGAAGGCGATGAGGATGGAGAGCAGCGTGAACGCGGTGCGGAGCTTCTTCCGCTTCAGGCTCCCCCACAACAGCGGCAGGTACCTCATTCACACCCTCCGCATGGCGTCCACCACGCGCAGCCGCATCGCCTGCACCGCCGGCAGCAGCCCCGCCGTCAGGCCCAGCGCCGCGATGTAGCCCACGCCGATGAGCACGTCCCTGGGCGGGAAGAAAAAGGACGGAATGAGGCCGGTGATGGGGTTGTACTGACGGATGGCCCACCAGGCCAGCGCCAGGCCCACGCCGCCGCCCAGCGCCGCCAGCGCCACCGATTCGGCCAGCACCAGCCGCAGTACCAGCCCGTTGGTGAATCCAACCGTCTTCAGCACCGCCAGCTCGGCCACCCGCTCGCGCACCGACTGCATCATGGTATTGGCCGTCACCAGCAGCATGGTGAAGAACACCGCTGCCAGAATGCCGCCCAGGATTACGCCGATGTTCCCGATCTGGTTGGCCACGCCGCGCACGAAGGCCTTCTCCGGCGAAGTCTTGGTCTCCCAGAACGAGTTGGCGAACTCGGCGTCGATGCGCTGCCCCACCTGCGCCGCCTCCGCCGGTTTGTGGATGCGGACGAGGTACCAGCCCACCAGGCCCTTGCCGGTGGCGCGGGCTTCGTCGAAATAGTCGTAGCGGAAGAGGAATTGGTTGGTGTCGGCGCCGTCGTAGGCCCCGTCGTAGATGCCCACCAGCTCGAACTCCCAGGCCCCGGAGCCATCCGCCTTGCGCCAGATGGGCGAGCGCAGCGGGATGCGGTCGCCGATCTTCCACCCGTACTTATCCACCAGCGCGCGCCCGGCCACGGCGCCGACGCGGTTCGCCAGCCAGGCCCGCTTTTGCTCTTCCGGCAGGACGAACTCGGAAGCCACCCGCAGGTAGGACTCTGGGTCCACCGGCAGCGACGGAAACAGGTTCCTGGAATCCTGGTAGACGCCGGCGAAGAAAGTGCCGTGCGCCACGTCCTTCACCCCCGGAATCTGCGCGATGCGCGGCCCGTGACTCTCCGGCAGCAGCATCGTGAACATCGAGAACTTGTGCCGGATCACCATGCGGTCGTCGCCGCGCACCGCCACGCCCAGGCTGAAGGCGGTGTCGATGGCGGAGAGATACCCGTAGAGCACGAAGGCGATGAGGATGGAGAGCAGCGTGAACGCCGTGCGGAACCGCTTCCGCCTCAGCCCGCCCCAGATGAGCGGCCCGTACTTCATTCCACCGGCTCCGGGCTCAGCACGCCCTTGTTGAGGTGGAGGGTGCGGCGGGCGCGGGCGGCGGCGTGCGGGTCGTGGGTGACCATGATGATGGTCTTGTTGTGTTCGCGGTTGAGGAGCTGCAGCAGGTCGAGGATTTCATCCTCCGACTTGCGGTCGAGGTCGCCGGTGGGCTCGTCGCAGAGCAGCAGCGTCGGGTCGGCGGCGATGGCGCGCGCGATGGCTACCCGCTGCTGCTGCCCGCCGGAAAGCTGCATCGGCCGGTGCTTGCCGCGGCCCTCCAGCCCCACCACCGACAGCGCTGTCTGCACGTGCTTCCTGCGCTGCGCCGCTGAAAGCGGCGCCAGCAGCAGCGGCAGCTCCACGTTGCGCTCCGCGGTCAGCACCGGCAGGAGGTTATAGAGCTGGAAGATGAACCCGACGTGCTGCGCGCGCCAGCGCGCCAGCTCCGCTTCCGACATCTGGTCGATGCGATGGCCCTCGACGCTCACGCTGCCTTCCGTCGGGCGGTCGAGCCCCGCCAGCAGGTTGAGCAGCGTGGACTTGCCCGAGCCCGACGGGCCCATCAGCGCCAGGAAATCCCCGCGCGGGACTTCGAGGTTGACCCCGGCGAGCACGTCGATGCGCTCGCTGCCGCGGCGGTAGACCTTGTGGACATTGGACACGTGGACAAGCGTGTTGTTGGTGGTCACGAGTGGCCCTCCGGAATCTTCTTCAGCCCACGCCCTTCAGCGCACCACGACCCGCGCGCCGTCGCTCAGGTTGTTCGGCCCTTCGATGACGACCTGCTCGCCCGCGGCTAGCCCCGCCAGCACCGTCACTTGGTCGCCGTCCGCCCGGCCCGTCTGGATGGCGCGGCGCTCGACCCGGTCCTGCTGCACCACGTAGACGACGCTTTGCTCGCCTTCATGGCGCACGGCGCTGCGCGGAATCACCAACTGCCTCGTCGCCGCCTGCGGGTTGGTTTCGAGGAAGCTCACCTTCACGCCCATGTCGGGCAGGATGCGCGGGTCGAGCTTTTCGAAGGCGACGCGGACCTTCACCGTCGCCTTCTGCCGGTCGGCGCTGGGGATGGTGGTGATGACGCGCGCCGGGATGCGCCACTCGGGGTAGGCGTCGAGCACGGCTTCCACCTTCTGCCCCGGTTCGACGCGCGCGATGTAGGCTTCGTTGACGTCCACTTCAATCTCGAGCGAGCTCATGTCCACGATGGTACAGATGCCGGTGCGGGTGAAGCCACCGCCGGCCGAGATGGGCGAGACCATCTCGCCCACCTGCGCGTCCTTGGTGATGACCACGCCGCTGAAGGGCGCGCGCACGATGCTGTCTTCCCAGAGGCGGATGCGCAGCGCCACCTCGCCCTCGGCGACTTTCACTTCCTCGCGCTGCAGGTTCAGCCGCGCTTCCAGCGAGTCCACCTCCGCTTGCGCGGCGTCGAGCTCCGCCTGGCTGCGAATGCCGTCCTTGGTTAGTCCTTCGGTGCGCCGGAGGTTGCGCCGCGCTTCCTCCAACCGCACTTCCGTTTCCGTCAACGCCCGCCGCGCCGATTCCAGCCGCGCCTGGCTCCAGGCCAGCTCGGCCTTCGAGGTGGTGTCTTCGAGCCGCGCTACCACGAAGCCTTCCTTGACGCGCATGCCCTCTTCGACGTTGACTTCGGTGAGCTTGCCGGTGATCTTGGCCGCCAGCGTGGCCTTGCGTCGCGCGGTGACGTAGCCGGTGGCGTTGAGCACCGTGCCCGCGCCCCCGCCGCCCTTTTCCTGCACGGTGGCGGTGCGCACCGTGGCCGCTTGAGCTTGGCCGAACCACCACCAGCCGCCGACTCCGGCCACTGCGAGCAGCACGACCACCAGCAGCGCCCACACGGCGCCGCTGCGCGGCGCCTGCGCCCCGCGGTCGATGCGCAGCTCTTTCAGGAGTTCACTGGTTTGGGCCATGAGGAGCTCCCCGACGCCAGACCACCATTATAAGCATTATCTACGAGCGGATGGCCGCCGCGATTGCAGAGCTGTTGTTTCTACGCTAGCATACGGATTGCAATGACTCTCTACACCTACCCGATTACGATTGAGAAGGAAGGCTCTCGCTACTACGCCTACAGTGACGACTTTCCCGGCGTGTACGGGCTCGGGAGGGCCGTTGAAGCCGCCAAGCGCAGCATCCTCAAGGCCATGCGGCTTTACATCGAGCACTGCCGTAAGGCCCGCAAGCGCCTTCCAGAGCCACGCACTGTGTACGCAGAAACCGTGACGCTGGCTGTCGACTGAATGCCGACTGCGCGGGAACTGCTGCGCTTCCTCAAGCGTCAAGGATACCAGGAAGTTCGGCCAGCGGGTTCACACCTGATGCTGGAGCATTCTCATCGAGGTTTGGTTGTGGTTCCGGTCCGCCGTGGCGATCTGCCCAAAGGCTTGTTCCTACGTGTCCTGAAGGACGCCGGATTGCCACTCGAGGACTTTCGCAGAAAGTAAGATACCCGCTCCGCGTTGCGTTTTGGCGGAGAATCCGCTATAAAACCCGACGTGACTTCGCGGGGAGAAACCACGCAGCCTGAGCGCGAAGCGGGCGCGCGCATCGCGGAGCTCGAGCGCACGTGCCCGCGCTGCGGGCGCGAGATGGCCGAGCGCAAGTGCAAGCTCGTTTGCGCCCGGTGCGGCTTTTATCTTTCCTGTTCGGATTTTTAGACAGCACACCGATTCCATGATGACCGTCGAAGAGCTGGGGGCCGCGCTGCTGGCGCTGGGGTTCACCCGCGGGCGCATCACCACCGCGCCGGAAAGCGACTCCTACATCTACCGCACGCCGCGCGTCCACCTGGCCATCACCGCGCGCTCGCTCGAGCGCGCCTTCGAGCCGCCCCACCAGGACGAGGCCGGCGCGCCCTGGCCGGTCTTCCTCAAGCTGGAAGCCCGCTGGCTGCACGTCGCCGAAATCTTCCGCAAGAATGGCCTGCCCGTGCACCGCCTGGCCTTCGAGCAGTACCTGAGCTGCCTGGGGAAGATCGGCGTCTTCCCCTCGGCGGTGGAGCAGTTTTACGAGTTCGAGGAGCCCCAGTTCCTTGACCTCGGGTTGAGCGTCAACCTGCAGACGATGGCCGACGAGTTGACGCCCGAGGTCATCCGCGAGCGCTTGCAGCCGATGATTGACGCCCTGGTGCGCGCCGAAGTCCACCTCGTCTTCGGCGCCACCCTCGACGTCTTCCGCCACGAGCTGCGCCAGAAGGTCGAGCTGGCCAAAGTGCGCCTGCCCGGCGAATCCTGATTGGAGGTAACGCCCGTGCCCTTGGACATCCAGACCCGCGACGTGGATGGAGTCACCCTGGTCGAGCTGAGCGGCAAGATCATCCTCGGCGAGGAGTCGAGCGCGCTGCGCGAGAAGATCAAGGACCTCATCGCCACGGGGAAGACTCGCATCCTGCTCAACCTGGCGCGCATCAGCTTCATTGACAGCGCCGGCGTGGGCACGCTGGTTTCGGCCTACACCTCGGCGCGCTCGCAGGGCGGCGTGGTCAAGCTCAGCAGCCTGACCAAGAAGTTCCGCGAGACCCTGCAGGTCACGCGGCTCCTGACCGTGTTTGAAGTCTTCGACGACGACCCCTCCGCCATCGCCAGCTTCCGCAAGTAACCCGCCTCTTTGCTTGTCATTCTGAGCCCCGATTCATCGGGGCGAAGAATCTCAGCGTTGAGACGCTTCGCTTTGCTCAGGATGACAGTCCAAATGGTGTGTCTCGTCAGGGCACGGCTTCAGCCGTGCCGAATAAGACGCTCAACTATCCTGGGCTTTAGCCCCTTCTATGAAAGAGGCGTGCCTGTCAAGCGCGACGAGGCGGCAAGGCGGTCAAGCTTCTATGCGTGCTCGGAGCACAAAAGGTTGT
>Ga0209399_10001456_pt1 | contig 12352 bp, 13 predicted proteins | sample OV2TP3_FD_184130 | JGI IMG/M metagenome (GOLD analysis project Ga0209399, IMG submission 184130) | Hot spring microbial communities from Beatty, Nevada to study Microbial Dark Matter (Phase II) - OV2 TP3 (SPAdes) (version 3) | ecosystem: Environmental > Aquatic > Thermal springs > Hot (42-90C) ... | reverse complement strand
TGGCCAGCTCCCGGAGCTTGTTGATGCGCACCAGGACATCGGCTCCGCCGCGTCCCGCGATCGGGATTGCCCCCCGGACCAGCTTGCGGGCATTCGCCTTTTCCGCCGGCGGCACCGAGTCCTCGAGGTCGAGGACGATGGCGTCCGCCCCGCCCGCCAGGGCCGCGAGCCGATCGAGGAGCGCGGCTTCCGTCCCCGGGTCGAGGCCCGTGGGCGGCTCCCGGTCCACGCGCACCACCTGCTGGCGGGTGGACTGGTAGCCGCCCGCCATGATCCGGGTCTTGACGGGCGTGAGCCGCTCGTCCGTCCGCACGATGCCGTCCGTGGCGATCCCCTTGAGGCGGAAGAGTGCCTGCACCTCGTCGCCCGCCGCATCCGTGCCGAGCACCTCTCCGAACGTCTGGAAGTCACAAACACCGGCGATGAGCTGGATCGCCTGGCGGCGACGCTCAACGACATGCTCGGTCGCCTGGACGCAGCCTTTCAACAGATCCGCCAGTTCAGCGCCGATGCCTCCCATGAGTTGCAAACCCCGTTGACTATTCTGCGCGGCGAGCTGGAGGTGGCCCTGCGCTCGCCCAGAAGCCCGGAGGAGTATCAGCGTGTCCTGCGGAGCGCGCTCGAAGAGTGCGAGCGCATCGCCCATCTGGTGGAGGGTCTCTTGCTACTCGCCCGCGCCGATGCCGGCGTGCTTCGCCTGGACCGGCGAGGCGTTGAGTTGGCGGCGCTGCTTGCCGAGGTTGTCGGGCAGGCTCGGGCCCTGGCCCAGGCCCGCGGCATCACGCTGCAGCTCGGACCCGTGGAACCAGCCACCGTCCAGGCAGACCACGCACATCTGGGGCGACTCCTGCTGAACCTCGTGGAGAACGCGATCAAGTATACACCCGCCGGCGGCCGCGTCACGCTCGCCCTGCACCAGGTCGGGGGTTGGGCCCAGCTCCAGGTCACGGATACGGGGATCGGCCTCTCGCCGGACGAGCAGGCGCAGATCTTCCAACGGTTTTATCGGGCGGCCGAAGCCCAGTCGCTGGATGCCCGAGGTGCGGGCCTTGGGCTCTGCATCGCCCAATCGATCGCCGAGGCCCATGGGGGACGGATCCAGCTTGCCAGTGCTCCAGGCCAGGGCAGTACATTTATCGTGCACCTTCCTCTCCCGCCGGCTGGCTAATGCCTTCGCCTTCTCCATATTCTGTCTCTTGCCCTTTGCCTTTTGCCCTTTGCCTTCCTGCGCCAGCAGGCACTCCCCCTTGCATGAGAACCTTTTAATCTCCCATTAATCTTCCTCTCATCTTCGCCGCCTATATGATGGAGCGGTGGAATGAGTAGCTTTTTCTTCCCCCTCCAGGGGGGAAGGAGAATAAAGAAAGGAGCATGTATGTTCGAATCCTGCAAGCAGTACTGGGACCGTAAGCGGTGGAGAGGCGTCGCCGCGGCGGCTGTATTGTTGTTCCTGTTGGTTGGCATCGGTGTGGGGTCCAGCCCGCGGTGGACTGGCGCGCTGGCGGCCCCGCTGCATGGCGATGGCGCGGCGGCTTCTGCCACGTCTGCTGGCATGCCGGGCTCGTTTGCCTCTCTCGCGGAGCGGCTTGGGCCCACGGTCGTCAACATCCGCGTCACCAAAATGGAGCCCGCGGGAGCGTTCCCAGGGCCACAGGTCCCTGAGGGACCTTCTGGTGAGCCCTTCAGACGCTTCTTCAGAGACCTGCCACAGCGCCCGGAATCCTTCCGGATGCAGGGGAGCGGCTCGGGGGTCATCATCAGCTCTGACGGCTATCTCCTGACCAACAACCATGTGGTCGCAGGCGCCCAGGAAGTGACCGTCACCCTGGCCGACCAGCAGCGCTATCAGGCCCGCATCGTGGGACGCGACCCCAAGACAGACCTGGCGGTCCTCAAGATCGATGCCAGGGATCCCCTGCCGGTCGCCAGTTTGGGCGATTCGACGCAGCTGCAGGTGGGGGAATGGGTGCTCGCGATCGGCAATCCCTTCGGCCTGAGCCATAGTGTGACGGCCGGGATTGTGAGTGCGAAGGGGCGTGTCCTCGGCGCCGGGCCGTACGATGATTTCATTCAAACCGATGCGTCGATCAATCCGGGGAACTCCGGAGGTCCCCTGTTCAACATGCAAGGCGAGATGGTCGGGATTAACACCGCGATCATTGCTCACGGACAGGGGATTGGCTTTGCGATCCCGATCAGCCTGGCCAAGCCGCTGATTCCACAGCTCGTGAGCACGGGGGAGGTCTCGCGCGGCTATCTGGGGGTGAGTATCCAGACGCTCACGCCCGATCTGGCCAGGGCCCTCAAGGTGAAGGAGCAGCAGGGTGCCCTTGTCGGGAACGTGGTCGCGGGGAGCCCGGCTGAGCAGGCGGGCATCAAGCGCGGTGACGTCATCCTCGCGTTCAACGAGAAGAGCGTGAAGAACGCCCGTGACCTACCTGCGATGGTCGCCGAGACCCCGGTGGGCCAGCGGGCAACCGTCACCGTGTGGCGCGACGGCACGACGCAGCAGGTGCCGATCAGCGTGGGCAAGCTCCCGTCGGAGCAGGCCATGGGCGAGGAAGCCGGTCCAGCGGCCAGGGGACAGTGGGGCGTGCGGCTGCAGGATGTGACGCCGCAGCTGGCCCGCCAGCATGGGCTGACAATCGAGCACGGCGCCCTTATCGTCGGCGTGCAGCCGGGGAGCCCAGCCGAGCGGGCGGACCTGCAGCGAGGCGACATTATCCTGGAAGTCAATCGCCAGGCGGTGCACTCTGCGAAGGAGGTGCGTGAGGCGCTCGGTCAGGTGGAACAGGACGCCTCGGCTGTGCTGCTCGTACAGCGCGACCAGAGCAGTCTCTTCGTCCCCCTCGCCAGGTAAGCCGGCCCCGACCTCACCCACCTGCGGGGCGGCCGGATCACTTGCCGGCCGCCCACGGCCGCTCTATGCAGAATCGCCTGACCCTCCCCGCTGACGACGTCCACAACTGCAGTTCCCCGCCAGCAACGCCACGCGCTGAGAAACGGAGGGCGTGCCGCCAGTTGTGGGAGGCGATGCAGAACGGCGGCAGGAGAATCGAGCCGCGAGGGGACCGCCGGGAGCCGCTATGAGCCCCCGGCGAGGTCAGGGCCTTCAGCGAGGTTGGAAACTATCTCACTCACCACCATCCATGTTCCGGAGTGGATCGTTATCGATTTCGTCCCATGTCCAAACCCTGCCGTTCCCATGCGGGGACGGCGTGGACAACTGGGGCAGGGTGAGTCGGGCGTAGTCTTGGTCGGTGATCACCCCTTTTTCCCGCAGTAACTCCGCCAACTGGACGCCATCGACGGTTTTCGACGCGGGCGGGTAAGGCGTCCAACTCATCTGGGGTGGTATCGTTGTATCACCCTCGTCATCGGCCCATACTGCCAGCGGCATGGTCAGCACCGCGAGGACCGCTAAGATCATCAACTTCCGTTTCATTGGATGTCTCCTCCTCCCTCAGTGTTTTATGTAAACGCCCCGGGCAGGGGCTGCTTGTTTTTCAGCGCCGCATACCACAAGCTGCCCGATAGCACTCTCAGCTACCCCCTTCTTCCCATTGACTGATGCGGTCTCTTCTGGGGGTTTTCAACTGAGCCGAGGTGCTGCCGTCTACTTGTTGGCTGCCGTTCGCTGCCTCCATCCGTAGAGCAACTCCCATGCCATAGGCGGAAGGGGCCGAGGGGAGCGGCGAAAACGATGGTCGAAGGCCAGGGGGGCTTCGGGAGTTGTTCCAGAATGGAACGGACTGCTTCAAGCTGAAACAGCCCCCGCCAAGGCCTGGGTGTCACACACATGTAACATGGGGGTGTTCCCATGGCATAAGCCTTGCTATTAACTATCCTTAGCATAGTCATATTTTCCTCCCCCCTTGAGGGCTGACTGGGGGAGGTATGCTCTCCTCTACTTGATAGGGTACGGGTGATATCTTCGAGATAACTTATTGAATTAGCGGATGATTCACCTCTTCCCCCCCGACGAGGGGGAGGATTGAGGTGGGGGGGGCTTGCACCGACGGTCTTCCCCCCCATCCCCACCTTCCCCCTCGCCGGGGGGAGGGGGTTAGGGAAAACTTCCCCCTCCAGGGGGGAAGGGATTGCAAGTCCAAAGCGATTGCAAAACTCTGACGCACACGCGGCAAACGGCCACGCCTTGACCGGACGCTGCGCGCCACATAGAATGACCCCAAGGAGGGATGCCATGGGGGTTGTCGTTACGCTGAAATTCGTCACCACGGTGGCCCTCTTTGTCCAGCTCTTGACGCTCGTCTATCTCTACTCCTCCCACCGCGCTCGCTTCTTCCGGTACCTGGTCTGGGCGTGGGGCCTCTTCGTGGTCTCCAAGACCGCGTACGTCATCCAACACGTGTTCCCTGCGGCCGAGGGGGTGATTCCTATCTTAAACGCCGCCGGGAGCGCCGGCGATCTCTTCATCCTGGCGGCGGGCCTGGCCTATCGGAAGGAGTATCGCATCCGTTGGTACCACGCTGCCCTGGGCGTGGCCTATGCTGTGCTGTCCTCTGTGCTGAGTGCGCCCGCGGGGATCGGCATCGAGATGAGCCTTGCGCGGCGAGTCATTGGGGGCGGGGCCCTGATCGCGGCGGGGCTGGCGTTCTGGCCGTGGCGCTCGACAGCGACCTCCCCGCACGGTTGCAGATTTCTGGCCATCTCGCTCACCCTCTGGGGGCTCTGCCGGATGCTCACGGGGTTCGTGGAGGCCCCTTCGGGGAGCGACGCTTTCGTGATCCTCTACACGGCCTTAGCCCTCTTTTACTTCTCCTCCGTCCTGGCCATCATCATCCTGGTCCTGGACCGGGCCAAGGGGGAAGTGGCCTCGCTGAAGGAATTCAATGAGCGACTGGTTGACGGGTTGGGAGAGGGGCTGGAGCTGGTGGACGGGGAGTTCACCATTCGTCACGCCAATCGCTGGATGGCGCAGCAATTCGGTCCTGTGGTCGGGCGGCGCTGCTACGAGGTGCTGACGGCCGATGGTCGGCAGTGTCCCGGTTGTCCCCTGGAACGCCGCGCCGAGATCGATGACCCTGTTCATCTGGAGATCGCAGGGCCGGAAAACCGGCGCATTCTCCTCACCTGCTCCCCGGTGCGTCAGCCCGATGGCCAGATTTTTCTCTTAGAGCTGGTGGCTGACGTCACCGAACAAGAGCGGCTGCGGGCGCGCTTGAGCGAGGCCGAGCGACTGGCGGCCGTGGGGGAGCTTGCCGCCGGCCTCGCGCACGAGATCCGTAACCCGTTGGCGGCGATCGTGAATGCCGCGGTGCTGCTCGAGGAGGAGGAAACCCTGACCGCTGAGGAGCGGACGGGCACTCTGGAAGCCGTGAAGACGGAAGCCCGTCGCCTCAATGCGACCCTCTCGGACTTCCTCATCTTCGCTCGCCCCCGCGTGCTCACACGCCAAACGGGTGATATCCGTAAAGTCGTGGAGCACGTCGCCGCGCTGCTGCAGGAAGAACGCGTGCGCGCTCATGGCGTGCAGGTGGAGGTACGGGTAGACCCCGCGATCCGGCAGTTCGCGTTCGACGCCGACCAACTCACCCAGGTCCTCTGGAACATCGCGCTGAATGGGGTCGAGGCCATGCAGGGACGCGGCTCTCTCTCCCTGGAGGTGGGGCGCCACGACGGCGAGGTGCGCATCGCCGTCTCGGATACAGGCTCCGGCATCCCCCCCGAGGAGCGCCGGCATATCTTCCAGCCCTTCTTCTCGAAGAAGCCGGGCGGCACAGGGCTTGGATTGGCCATCGCGCAGCGCATCGTCGCGGCCCACGGTGGACGCATCGATCTCGAATCGGCGCCGGAGCGGGGCAGTCGCTTTACCATCTGCCTCCCAGTCGTGGAGGGCTAAGGCATGGCAGATATTTTAATCGTCGATGATGAGCCCGCAGCGCGTATGACCTTAGCGATTCTCTTGCGAAAACGGGGCCATCGCGTCCTCCAGGCCGAGGGGGCCAAAGCGGCGGCGAAGGCCCTGGCTGAGGGCGCCTTCGACCTGGTGGTCACCGACTTGCGGATGCCCGATGGCGACGGCCTGCAGGTGCTGCGAGCGGCGAAAGCGCACTGCCCAGAAGCAGAGGTCATTCTGCTGACCGCCTACGCCGGCTGGGAATCGGCGAAGGAGGCCATGCGCCTCGGCGCCTACGACTATTTCGAGAAGGGGAAGGAGCCCGATGAGCTCCTGCACCGCATCGCGCCCACCCACGCCACCGTCCTGATTCAGGGAGAGTCGGGCACGGGCAAGGAGGTCATCGCCAAGGCCATCCACCACACCAGCTCCAGGGCCGACAAGTCCTTTATGGCGGTGAACTGCGGCGCCCTGCCGGAGCCGCTCCTGGAGTCGGAGATGTTCGGCCACGTCAGGGGCGCCTTCACCGGAGCCACGTCGCACAAGAAGGGACTCTTCGAAGAGGCCCATGGTGGGACGTTCTTTCTGGATGAGATCGGGGAGATGCCGCCAGCCCTGCAGGTCAAGTTCCTCAGGGTCCTGCAGGAGGGCGAGGTGCGCCGTGTGGGGTCCAACCAGTCGGCAACCGTGGACGTGCGGGTGCTCGCAGCCACCAACCGCGACCTGGGGCAGCTCATGCAGCAGGGGAGATTTCGCGAAGACCTCTTCTACCGCCTCAACGTCATTCCCGTCATCATCCCCCCCCTGCGCGAGCGGCGCGAAGACATTCCCGCCCTGGCGGAGCACTTCCTGGGGCGATTCGGCCAGCAACAAGGGCGGTCGCTGCAGTTATCGGCGGAGGCTATGGAGCGTCTGCTGCGCTACCCCTGGCCCGGCAACGTCCGCGAATTGGAGAACGTCATGGAGCGCACAGCCATCCTGGTCCAGAAGGAGACCATCGGGCCGGATGATCTCCCCCTCCATGTCGCCGCGGGCAACCCCCTGGGACCCACTCCCTCCCTGCCACCGGAGCTGACCTTGGCCGAGGTGGAAAAACTCCACATCCTCCAGACGCTCGAACGTGTGGGCTGGAACCATTCGCGCGCCGCTGAGATCCTCGGCATCGGTCGCACCAGCCTGTGGCGCAAGCTGAAAGAATATCAGATCGAGGACCGCTTGCCGTGAGGTGGCCGTTCTTCCTATCCTCTCGTGCACGCTTCCGTCGGTGCCAACTTGTTGGCAGCACACCAGCCTGATGGCATCGACCCCTACCGGAACGTGCAGGCGCTCTTTCCCGCCCTGGGAAGCGGATGGTTGGGGGTTGGAAGGCGAGGCGTTGCCGAATCCGGTAGGAGATGGAGGAGTTGCAGATGGTAGGAGCGCAGTATCCCATGGGGATACTCCTGACATGGCTGCTGATGTCCTCTCTGGCGCGTACGGCCTCGCCTCCTCCCGCCAGCGTGTGGATTGGCACGGCACCGCTGTGCGCGGCGCGTCAGGAGGACTGCGACGTGCTCGGCCTCACCTACGTCCACAGCGACGCGTCAGGCGATGGGCTGCCGTGCCTCAGCGGCGCAAAGGTGTTGTGTGCGGTCCCAAAGATTCGCCTGGAACCGGCTCAAGCCGATCGTGTGGCCAGGTTGACGGTTGTCCAGTATAACATCATGGACAGGCCATTTTGGGTCAGTCATGACGGCCAACGAGAACGCGTGTGTCGGATCCCCCAAGCCCTTGCACGCAGCATCGCCTTACAGGAGCCTGTCGACATCATCGTGTTCAACGAGAGTTTTTCCGGCGTCTGTGCGAAGGACCTCAAGTTGACGGATCTCCTGACCTACTATGGTTGGAGCCATCATCTGCCCACGATTTCGACCTGGTGGAAGCCAAGTAATGGGGGAATCTTTATCGCCTCGAAATGGCCCATCCTCGCATCTCAGCACCTGGTCTTTGCGGCGTGTCAATCCTCTGACTGTCTGGCGGCCAAGGGCGTTCAATATGCACGCATCGAGAAGATGGTAGATGGACGCACGAAGCGCTACCATGTCTTCGGTACCCATCTGCAAGCCTGGGGTGGAGCGAAGGCGGCGGCGTTGCGGAGACGGCAGGCGCTCGAAATGGCCGAGTTTGTTGAACGCCAGGGCATTCCCGCCACCGAGCCGGTATTGCTGTCGGGGGATTTTAACACCCATGGGCCGTCGGGCCAGCACTTTCAGGAGCTTGTCGATATCCTCAAGGTGTCTCTCCCGCCCCTGGTGGGCGACCGAAGGGCGAGTATGGACGTGGACAACTCGCTTTTCCGCAGAGGCCCCTGGTGGGTGGACTATGTGCTGCCATCTGCCATGCATCAACGACCTTTGCATGCCTCGCTGGAGGCTGTAGCGCTCAGGGCAGACAAGGAATTTGCTATCTGCTTCGAGGCGAAACTGCAACCGTATTACGTCGGCCCCTACGCCCCTACCTGCACCAAAACCGTGCAGGTGCGCGATCTTTCAGACCACTACCCGGTGATCGGGCGTTTCGAGTATGCCGATTGACACCGTCACACGTCGCATCATCTCTTCCCAGGAAAGGGAATTTGTAGTGGGAATGGAACCATGCAGACAAGGGGAGTGTACCACAGGGATGCAGAATACAGCGATCGAACAGAGGGTGCACCGGGTTCTTGACGACCTTGGGATGTCCTACGAGGCGATACCTATTGATCCACATTATGCTGACACCGCGGCATTCTGTGAGCACTACGGGTTCCCCCTGGACCATTCTGCCAATACCATCATCATTGGGTCGAAGAAAGAGCCCAAGCACTACTGCGCCTGCGTCATCCTGGCCACGACCCGGCTGGACGTCAATCATATGGTCCGAAGGCTCATGGGCGTATCACGAGCCTCCTTTGCTTCAGCCGAAGAGACAATGGTGCTGACGGGTATGCTGATCGGCGGCGTCACGGTGTTCGCGCTGCCACCAGACCTGCCGATTTACATCGATGCGCCGATCATGTCATTGGGCTATGTGATTCTCGGGGGCGGAAGCCGAGCGTTGAAGATCAAGGTGGCACCCGAGGCGCTCAGGCGCCTTCCGCATGTCAGGATCGTCGCAGGGCTTGGAGTTGGCGTTTAAATCAGTGCACCACGCTCATACCAGTCTGTCTCTGGCGCCTCTCTTCCGCATGCCCAACGCGCACAGGATGGGAGAGGTATGCCATAGCTCGTACCGCTGTCAGTGCGAGGCAACCAGGCTGCGGCACAGCCATATCCGGCCGCCGATAATCCGGACCGACCGTGCAACCCAGTAGAGCAGTGAGGAACAGACAGAGCATGATGGTACGCGTCTGACTCACCGCTGGATCCCTCCCTGTGCATGGAGGTTGTGCTGCAGCCGGTCGCTGTCCGCCTCGATGAAGACATCCATTTGCCGCCCGACATAGATGGGCAGGGTCTCGCGCGTGAAGCGATAGAGGACCTGCAGCACTCGTGTGTCCACACGCTCAGTACTGTCGCCCATGAGCGATCGCTTCGGCACCACATACGGCTCGAAGCGCACGAACTGCAGCGGCACTCGCATGTCGCTATTGCCGCGCCCCAGCCCTCAAGAGAGCGAGATTCGCCTTTGCCTGATGCACGCGGGTCTCGGCCACTTTTGTGGCGATCTGTCGGCGCAGCAGATCTTCCTCGCGAATCGCGCGCCTGTCGGTGACACTCTCGATGAGCCGCTGTTGGACCCTGGCATCCGCTAACGCCTGTGCAGCTTCGGCGACTTTGGCTTCGGCGACTGGCACTTCCTCCGGTCGAGGGGAACGGACTAACTTGTCGAGTTGGGCTCGTGCCACCTCCAGTGCGCTCTTCCGCAGCTGCAATTCGGCCTGACGATCACGGTCGTCCAGCGCGAAGAGCCTCTCCCCAGCTTGCACGTGATCGCCCGCCTTGACGTACACCTGCGTAATCAGACCAGAGACGGGAGTGCTGAGCGCGATATTCTCGGAGCTTGCCTCCACGATCCCAACGCCTGCGACCGTATGCGGATAGGTTGCCACCGGGGGCGCTGCAGGTGGGGATGTTGGCGCACGACTCGGTCGCGAGTGCAGCACCGACAGGACCGCACCCACTAACAGAAATGCGGCGATCACAGGGAGACCGTACTTGAGCATAGCGTTCACCTCTCTTCATGGCCTCTGTGACTGAAGGCCAGCGTGAGCGCCGCGCCTCGGGGTCACCGACTTTCTGACGGTCCTCGATGCCGAGCGCACGCTGTTGGAGGCCGAGGATCGCCTGGCAGACAGTGAAACACGCACCGCCACAGCCCTCATCGCCGTGTATAAGGCCCTCGGTGGTGGGTGGGAAATCGCCAGCGCGAGTGCCGAGGCGACCGCCCCTTGATCCCTGCCACGATGGGTTCGCGTGATCCGTACGTGGCGGACAGAAGGGGGTGTGGGGAGACAGGTCAGGATGGGGGGATGGGAGGTAGAACCCATGCTCAAGATTACCCTATATGACACCGCTGGCCAACTCCGGCTGGAGCTGGAAGGCAGACTTGCTGGGGCTTGGGTCTGTGAGTTGGAATCCTGTTGGCGCACCGCCAGGGCGAGCCACCCGTGCCGCAAACTCTCGGTTGACCTGACGAGCGTCACCTTCATCGATCAAGCCGGGCGGTATCTCCTGCAGCTGATGCATCGCGATGGCGCGAGCTTCGTGGCGTCCAGCTTGATGCTGCAAGACATCTTGGACCACGGCACGGGCACCACAGCATGAGGCCGTGGCTTCAAGACTGAAGATGCAGGAGGCGAACGGCACTGTTCAGGCGATCAGCACGCCGGCATCGTCAGCATGCTGAGTGCCAATCCACTCCAGTGTGCCAGGGTCCTCACGAGTTCATCTCTCCTCGACGGCCTGCAACTCGGAGCGATAGAGCAGGTCGTTGTCAGTGATCCGTGGTGCACGATGCTCGATCGTCCAATCCTTATACTGGCGCTGGTAAGTGGGGTTCTGGAAATCCTGTCGTTGCAGATTCGCATCGCGAACCTCGCTGTTGGCAATTGAGTGCCGGTCGAAGAAAGAATATGGTTCCTCTTGGCTAAAACCTTCGCCAAACACGTCCCTCGTTCTCCTGTTGAACTCCGCTGTAGTGATGGACATTTAGTTCTTCAACTGCCTTAATCTATCCCATAACGTTCCAGCCCTCCTCGAAGCGCTGCTCGGCTCCGGCCTCCGCATCTCCGAGGTCCTGCCGCTCGATCGCGGCCAGTATACGGGCACAGGATGTGCCCGCGTCCAGGTGAGGGGGGGCCAACTCCGAGACTCCGTACCCGTGCAGCGCAACACCCGCGCCGTGCTCCTCGATGCGTTGATGGAGACGGCTGCGGCGCCGTCAGGTCTGGCGCTCCAGGATGTCCGCGGCCAGGGTCTCCAATTCGGCCGTCCAGTCAGTAGGGGGCGCCGCTGGCCGCAGGACGAACTTCGAGAACCCGACCGCCAGCCACTCGTCAACCCGTTCGTGCAAGGCCGCGCGGCCCTGCGGGACGAGTTTCGCAGGGTCGAGGTCTGGACGACGGCGTCGCAACCGCTCGACCACCGCCGCCGGCAAGGGGCCACGGCTGTAGGTGAGGTTGACGCCGAAGTGCTCCCGGTCGATGGTGCGCCCGGCCTCTGCCGCCGCGGCCTCGACGCGCACGCGTTTCTCCGCGGCCTCGGTGGGTGTGAGGAGGCCGGGCATCCACCCGTCGCCCAGGCGTCCGGCTCGACGCAGCGCCCCCGGCAACTGCCCACCCAACCACAGGTCGAGCGGCACTTGCACGGGCGTTGGGGAGAGGCGGGCGTCACGCAGCTGATAGCGCGGCCCGTTGTGGTGGACGACGTCGCCACTCCACAAGCGCCGCAGCAAGGGGATCACCTCCTCCAGGAGCGCGCCGCGCTCGGCCTTGCTGACGTGCTGGGCCATCACCTCCGCTGCGTCGGGCTGGCCCAGGACCATGATCAGCAGCAAGCGCCCGCCGCTGAGCCGGTCCAGATTGGCGAGCGCCCGGGCCAGCCGCACCGGGTTGCGCCCAGGTACGATCACGTACGCGCCGAGTTTCAGACGTGTGGTGCGTGCGGCGGCGTGGGCCAGGCCGACGAGTGGATCGAAGGGGCCGTTGAGCATCAGCTCGGGCAGCCAGAGCGAATCGAACCCCAGCCGTTCGAGATCATCAACCAGGTGGGGGAAGTCGTCGAGCGCCAGGTCCGCCTGGCCGCGACACGTGAACCCGAAACGGACCTTCATGGACATCCCTCCGTGGCGCCTCTCTGGCAGGACGTCGATGACGGCAGCGTCGAGCGCCCGCCGCGCCAGGATTGTCCCGACCGACAGCCCTCCCCCCATCAAGGCATAGGCGCCAGGTTAAGCCGTAAAGTCTTCTGGACCGGGCGTTATTCCCCTTCCCCCCGGCGAGGGGGAAGGTGGGGATGGGGGGGAAATCCGGGG
>Ga0209399_10001453_pt1 | contig 12362 bp, 9 predicted proteins | sample OV2TP3_FD_184130 | JGI IMG/M metagenome (GOLD analysis project Ga0209399, IMG submission 184130) | Hot spring microbial communities from Beatty, Nevada to study Microbial Dark Matter (Phase II) - OV2 TP3 (SPAdes) (version 3) | ecosystem: Environmental > Aquatic > Thermal springs > Hot (42-90C) ... | reverse complement strand
GAGGGGCGTCTGGGTTTTGGCCCGCACGGTCGCCATCTGGGGACGGCGCTGATCGGAGACCATCTCCAGCATGGCGTTCCCCCCGAAGACCGGTCGCGTCATCAGCAAATGTTTCGTCTCAGGGTCGATGCGGAGATCGGTACAATCCGATGCCAATACGGTTCCCAGCCGGAAGGCCAGCCGGGGTCCGACTTCGATCCCGAGCGATGTTTTCCCCAGGAGGACGATAGCCGGTTGCGCATCTCGACACAACTGGTCCAGCGCCGCTGTATAAGCCTCCGTTTGCGGGCTGGCGAGGATTGGATCGTCTACCAGATACACCCGGTCCGCTCCGTACGCGATGGCTTCCCTGGCGCTCTCGCCCAGCTGACTGCCGAGCACCGCCGCCGCCAACTCTTCCCCCAGGGCATCGGCCAGGCGACGCCCGGCCCCCAGCAGTTCTTGAGCGATCCCGGACAGCTTGCCGTCGCCGACCTCTGCCAGCACCAACACGCCCCGTGCCTGATTTGCCGTCATCCCGTCTCTCCCATGGCTAAAATAAGCGCTCAGCCATCAGCTGTCAGCATTCAGCATACACAGGAAGAGTCGAGAAGTAGCTGAGTCTGTCTGAAAGAGTTCGCGCCACTGAGCTTCCTGTGTCTCCGTCTTCAGCTGATCGCTGAGGGCTGACCGCTGAATGCTTTTCGCTAAATGAGCTTTGCCTCGCGCAACCGCAGCGCGAGCTTCTCGCCCTTCTCCTCGTCGCTCTCGCCCTCAACGAATTCGCAATGCGCCTCGTGGACAGGGACATAGAGCTTCAACATCTGCGCGTATGCAGCCTGGGAGCCCACCCGGGCGAGATCGACACCGAGGGCTTCGGCATTCCAGACAGGGATCTGCTTCCGGCCTGCGGCCATGATACCTCTGAGCGTAGGATAGCGAGGCTTGTTAATCTCGTTGCTGACGGTAATCAAGGCGGGGAGCTCGACCTCGATTACATCGTAACCACCTTCGACGATCCGCTCGACGAGGAGCTTTCCATCGGAGACGTCGATCTTCTGCACGATCGTCACGCTGGGAATACCGAGGAACTCGGCGATGCCGACGCCCACCTGTCCGATATCCCAGTCGGCGGCTTGACGCCCGCAGAGGATGAGATCGAACGTGCCAATTTTCTTGATCGCCTCGGCGAGAATGTAGGCCGTCGCGTAGGTATCCGACTCCTCGAAGGCGGGATCCTTCAGTAACATACCCTCCTCAGCACCCATGGCGATGGCTTGTTTGAGGGCGCGTTGGGCGAAATCAGGGCCCAGCGTGAGGACCGTCACCTTGCCGCCGTGTTTCTCTTTCAGCTGCAGCGCTGCCTCGATGGCGTGCTCATCGAAGAGGCTGATGCGCGGGTCGATGTTGGGGGGGGGGATGATTTTCTTGCGCTCAGGGTCGATCTTAAACGTGTCGGCTGGCGCCTCCCAGTCCGGCACCTGTTTGATGCAGACGATGATATGCAGTGCCACCCCCTACCTCCCTTCGGAGTTGGTTAGCCTCGACCGTTTGCCTGACCACAGGTGAGCTCTGAAAGGCGGTGTTTGGCCATGTCAACCCGAGGATGATCCTCGCTGAGCTATTCCTTAGGCAGGGTATTTGCCACATCGCGCGATATTTCCGTGCACCGGCTCACTTTAGAATACCATGTGTCGGATGTCAACTCTTTTTTCCCCCTTGCATGTCGCCGGAAAGACGCGAGAATAATGGTTCGGTGGCTTGAATAATGGCCTGGAAGAGCCGTGTCAGCGATATGTCATCCAGAGGGCCGGCATTCCGTAGCCTGAGGCGTGACACGACATCAGACACCCGCTCTTCCAGGACAGGCCTTCTCCCTTGCGGCAGCGAGGCCAGGGCGAGCCGCGTAGCCACCTCGCGGCGCAAGCGTAAGAGGTCCAGAATCTCCCGCTCTGCCTCATCCAGCGCGCGCATGGCCTGCTCAAACGTCGAATGCTCCATTGGGTCCGCCTCCATGGGTAAAAGCCAATAAAAAAAGCCGTGAATCGCGCTCGATCCACGGCCCTACCCAGGATAGGAGCCCTCTAAAGCCACCGTGGATCGACGGGCAACCCACGGCTTTCGACGCGTTTTCTCACCGCTCTTACGTCAACATCCCCTGCAGGCCGCAGCTGCCCCCGGACACGCCACACCACCCGCGCCAGGGCCAGGCGTTCACCGGGGAGATTCTCTGTTTGTGATTCTGCAGGCTGTTCATCGGCTGTGCCACCTTTCTGGAGTCAGCCAGTGTCGATGGGGCGCATTATAGAGACTGGCGCACGGGGGTGTCAACTGGTTTTTGTAGAGGGTTTGGCTCTCAATCATCAGGCAAATAGGTACACGGTGCACAGGTCAAGCTTCAAGGTTGCAGGGACCCGCTTTGCATGTGGAACGTTATACGGCTTTACCCGACCGCTGACGCCTAACGCCATCGAACTAAGCGGCGGGGGTGAAAGGGCCACCGAGCCTCGCCTGGATCCCAGCGTGGCAAACCGCCGCTGTCCCCCCCGTCCGCTTCAGTGCGAGACTGTGTGAAAACCCCACTTTTTGCCCCTTTTGGCAGTGTAAAGCCTTGATTTTGCGGAGGCGCATTTTCGAAAAATCGAGTTTTCGCACAGTCTCGTGAGCCGTTAGGCGCAGCGTCCATAGCCGCCAGTGGAGCTGTGGGGTCCTCGCGCACGATAGCGGGATGAGCCCTCTGGCGGGTCGTGTTATAATTTGCATACTGCACGGCGGGCCATCGCGTTGCTGTTGCGTACACAGCGAGGGAGGGGGCTCATGGAGGAAGATCTGCGGGAGGTCACCCGTCGCACGGCGGAACTGCTCTTCGGCCCACCCAAACAGGGGGAGGGGGCCTACGCACTCTGGCGCCAATTTGACCCGGAGCTCGCCCGCCACATCTCCATGTTCTTCACGGGGAGACTCTATGCCCGCGACGTCCTGCCACAAAAGGTGCGGGAGCTGTGCGCGGTGGCCGCCCTGACCGTGTTAAACCGACCGGATGAGCTCCGCCTCCATGTCCAGGCGGCCTTGAATGTGGGCGCGACGAAAGCAGAGGTCGCAGAGGTCATCTTCCAGATGTTGACGTATGGCGGGGTACCCGTCACGGTTGAAGGACTGAAAGTCACCAGGGAGGTCTTGCAGGCCCGCGGTGAATGGACTGACCAGTAGAGGGGATCGACCGAATGCCAGGACCACTCGAACATATCAAGGTCATCGATCTGACCCGCGCCCGCTCGGGTCCAACCTGTGTGCGCCAGTTAGGGGATATGGGCGCGCAGGTCATCAAAGTGGAATCGCTCGAAGATGACGACATCTCCGCTCGCGATGGCTTCGATTTCCAGAATCTGCACCGGAACAAACGCAGCCTCGCGGTGAACCTCAAAGACCCGCGGGGTAAAGAAATTCTGAAAAAGCTCGCCAGGGATGCCGATGTGCTGGTCGAGAACTTCCGGCCCGACGTCAAACGGCGCCTGGGCATCGATTACCCAGACCTCCGCCCCATCAATCCGCGCCTCATCTATGCCAGTCTCTCCGGCTTTGGGCAGAGCGGCCCGTATGCGAATCGCCCCGGCTATGACCAGATCGCCCAGGGTATGGGCGGGCTGATGAGCGTCACCGGCACGGAGGAGACGGGTCCCATGCGCGTGGGCATCGCCGTGGCCGACCTCTGCAGCGGGATCTTCCTGGCGCAAGGTGTGCTCATCGCCCTCATAGAGCGCGAGCGCTCGGGGGAGGGACAATGGGTCCACACCTCGCTGCTGGAGGCGATGATCGAGATGCTGGATTTCCAGGCGACCCGCTGGCTCATCGCGAACGAAGTCCCACCCCCCGCCGGCAACAATCATCCGACCAACCTGCCGGCGGGTGTGTTCAAGGTGAAGGATGGCAAGATCATCATCCAGGCGAGCGGGCAGCATATGTTCAAGCGCCTGTGCGATGCCGTCAAGGCGCCCGAGCTTTACACAGACCCCCGCTTCGCCACGGCGGGCGACCGCTACAAGAACCGCGACCTGCTCAATGTGCAGATCGAACACCACCTGCAGGACACCAGCATGGAAGAGGCGGTGGAGCATCTCAATCGGGCGGGGGTGCCGTCGGGTCCGATTTTACGTATCGATCAGACCTTCGCGAACGAGCATGTGAAGACGCTGACGCATCTCGTGCAGGAGGTCGATTCCCCGAAGCTCGGCCGCTTGAAATTGCTGGGCGTTCCCTTCACGCTTTCCCGCACCCCCGGGAAGGTGGTCAGCGCGGCCCCCGAGAAGGGGGAGCATACGGATGAGATCTTGCTGGAGCTGGGCTATGGCACAGACCAGCTTGGTGAGCTGCGAGCGGACGGGGTGATTTAAGGGTGAGGAGCGGAGGATGGAGGCGCAGGCGGCTCGGGAGGCAGTCGAGCAGTTGCGGCAGCAGATTCACTATCACAACTACCGGTACCACATCCTCGATGACCCGGAGATCACGGATGCGGAGTACGACCAGCGCATGCGTCAGCTCCAGGAGCTGGAGCAGCAGTTCCCCGAACTCATCACCCCCGATTCGCCCACCCAGCGGGTCGGCGCCCAACCGGTCGAGGAATTCGGGACCATCTTGCACTCGGTGCCCATGCTCAGCCTGGATAATGCGTTCACCCCGCAGGAGGTGCGAGAGTTCGACGAACGGGTCAAGCGGCTGCTGGGCACGACCGACGCCATTGCATACGTGGCGGAGCTGAAAGTGGACGGGGTTGCGGTGGAGTTGGTGTATCAGGATGGTGTCTTAATTCAGGGGTCTACGCGCGGAGACGGTATACGCGGGGAGGATGTCACGGAGAACCTCCGGACGGTCCGGACGATCCCGTTACGCTTGCTCGCCCGTGGGCATGACTCCCTGCCCCATCGACTCGAGGTGCGGGGTGAGGTCTATATGACGCTGATCCACTTTCAGCGCCTCAACGCCAGCCGGGCCGAGGAGGGACGGCCGACCTTCGCCAATCCCCGTAATGCCGCCGCCGGCTCTCTGCGCCAACTTGATCCCCGCATCACCGCCGGGCGTCCCCTGGACATCTTTTGTTACGGGCTGGGCCAGGTGGAGGGGGTGACGTTTACCACCCACTGGGACATGCTGCAACGCCTCGCCAGCTGGGGCCTCAAGGTGAATCCCCATGTTGAGCGCTGCGTAGGCATCGAGGCCGTGCTGGCCTATTACGAGCGCATGCAACAGCAGCGCGAGGACCTCCCGTATGAGATCGACGGGGTGGTCATCAAGGTCAATTCACTCGAGTGGCAGCAAGCGCTGGGGGTTCGCTCGCGCAGCCCTCGCTGGGCTGTGGCCTGGAAGTTTGAGCCCAAGCAAGCCCTCACGCGGGTGAAGAGCATCGCCTTGCAAGTGGGGCGCACCGGGGCGCTCACGCCTGTAGCCCTGCTGGAGCCCGTCCGCGTGGCTGGCGTGGAGGTGAGCCGCGCCAGCTTGCACAATCCCGACGAGATCGCGCGCAAAGATGTGCGCGAGGGCGACTGGGTGATGGTGCAGCGCGCCGGCGATGTGATCCCGGAGATCGTGGAGGTGCTCAAAGAGCGCCGAACGGGACAAGAGCAACCCTTCCAGATGCCCACCCACTGCCCAATTTGTGGATCTGATGTCGTCCGCCTGGAAGATGAAGCCGTCCCACGATGTGTGGGGCTCGCCTGCCCGGCGCAGCTGAAGGAAACGATCATCCACTTGGCCGCCAAAGGCGCCATGGATATCGACGGCCTCGGTGAGAAAACCGTCGATCAACTCGTGGAACGAGGACTGGTCAAAGACATCGCCGATCTGTACTATGTAACGAAAGCGGACCTGCTCACGCTCGAGCGGCTTGCCGAAAAGTCGGCCAATAATCTCCTGGCCGCCATCGAGCGCAGCCGACGGACCACGCTGCCGCGCCTCATGTATGCGCTGGGGATTCGCCACGTGGGAGAGCATGTCACCCAGGTGCTGTCCCAACACTATCCTCGCCTGGATGAGCTGGAGAAGGCCTCGTACGAGGATCTGCGAGGGATCCGCGAGATCGGCCCCCGCATCGCCCAGAGCCTGGTGGGGTTCTTCCACGATCCGGGCAACCAGGCTGTGCTGGAGAAGCTGCAACGGGGTGGGGTCCAGATCGTGGCCATCGCTCCCCAGGCTGCCGACCAGTCGTTGCGCGGCAAGAGCTTTGTCTTTACGGGAGCGCTGCAGTCACTCACGCGTGAGGAGGCCAGGCGGCGAGTGGAGGCGCACGGAGGGCGTGTGACATCGACGGTGAGCCGACAGACGAGCTATGTGGTGGCAGGCGAGGAGACCGGCGCGAAGCTCGATCGCGCACGGGAGCTGGGGGTTACGGTACTGTCGGAAGCCGAGTTTCAGGCGCTAATTAGTGGATAGTGGATAGTGGATAGTAAATAGTCGTTAGCGAATAGTGGTTAGTGGCTAGTTGGTTTGATGTTTTTACCAATCGCTATCCACTATCCACTGTTTTTAAGGAGGAGGTTAGCATGGGACGTTGGTTTCGTACACGGTATGGGGTAATCGCGGTGCTCTGTTTGCTCCTTGGGGTGGGTGGAGGCCTGTGGTTCGGGGTCTCGGCGGGCGGGCGGGATGCGCCGTTTTGGATGGAGCCGAAAGGCGGGCAGCTGCCCCTCGTGCAAGCCCCCAACTTTGCGGATCTGGCGGAGCGTCTGAATCCGTCGGTGGTGAACATCAGCACCACGCAGGTGGTGAGGGGCCAACAACGGCGTCAGGTCCCACGGTTCCCGTTCCCCAGCCCCTTTGGCGAACGGGATCCCTTCGAGGAGTTCTTCGAGCGGTTCTTCGGCGGCGAGGGTCCCCAACGGGAGCTCCGGCGTCGCAGCCTGGGCTCGGGCTTTATCATCAACAGGGAGGGCTATATCGTCACCAATAACCACGTGGTTGAAAACGCCTCTGACATTAAGATCTCGCTCTCGGATAAAGAAGAATTCGACGCCAAGGTGATCGGCCGAGACCCCAAGACGGACGTGGCCTTGATCAAGATCGAAGCGAAGAAGGACCTGCCGGCGACGCCGCTGGGCGACTCGGGCAAGCTGCGGGTGGGCGAGTGGGTGGTCGCCATCGGAAATCCGTTCGGCCTGGGCCATACGGTCACGTCCGGAATCGTGAGCGCCAAAGGGCGGATCATCGGCGCGGGTCCGTACGATGATTTCATCCAAACCGATGCCTCCATCAACCCTGGCAACAGCGGAGGGCCGCTGTTCAATCTCAATGGCGAGGTGGTCGGCATTAACACCGCCATCGTGGCCAGTGGGCAAGGGATTGGGTTCGCCATTCCCATCAACGTGGCGAAGGACCTCTTGCTCCAACTGCGCGAGAAGGGGCGTGTGACCCGGGGCTGGCTGGGCGTGCAGGTGCAACAGGTAACCCCGGAGCTGGCGAAATCGTTTGGCCTGGACCGTGAGCGGGGGGCGCTGGTGGCCGATGTCGTGCCCGATACGCCCGCGGAGCGAGCTGGGATCGAGCGGGGCGATGTCATCGTGGAGTTCAACGGCCGCAAGATCGAGCACATGAACGATCTGCCACGCGTGGTGGCTTCAACTCAGCCGGGTGCCGATGTGGAGGTGAAAGTGCTCCGCAAGGGGCAAGAGAAGATGGTGCGCGTCAAAGTCTCGGAGATGTCGGAGGAGCGGGTCGCCCGCGGTGGCGGTGGCACCATCGAAGAAGGCCTCGGCATGACGGTCCAGGAGCTCACGCCGGAGATCGCCCGCAGCCTGGGGTTGTCGGAAACCAGGGGGGTCGTGGTCAGCAATGTAGAGGACGAGAGTCCCGCCGGCGAGGCCGGCATTCAGCGGGGAGACGTCATTGTGGAGGTGAACCAGAAGAAGGTCTCGAACCTGCGGGAATATCGAGCCGCCCTCGGACGGACCGGCGGCACGGAGTCCTGGCTCTTCCTGGTCCGGCGTGGCAACAATGTCCTGTACGTGGCGCTGAAGCCGGTGAAGTAATGAGCAGGGGCGAGGGAGAGAGAGGGGGTGAGGGGGGGTTACCGAAACCGAGCGACTCCCGCAAGCACCTGAGCCACCACTCCATTGAGCTGCGGCTGTGTGAGGCTCTCCCCACGCTCGACCACAAACATCTGGGCGGGCCCCGGCCCATGGGGATACCAGCGTGCTGGCATGAGCGGCGAGCTAAAGCCCGTGAAGATGTCGATGGTGGGAACGCCCAGCGCGGCTGCAAGATGCTGGCAGGCAGAGTCGTATCCGATGTACGCGTCGCTTTGGCCGATCAGCGCACCGAAGCCCCCTATACTCCCGCGCCACACGATGAGACGGGCCCTCCGCGCATCGGCGAAATCCGCGTTGCACGCTGTGGCATCCACAGCAGTCATCGTCTCAATCCCGTTTTGCTGGAGGCTCGCAGTGAGTCTGCCGATGCGTTCGATCTCTTCCTTCTCGCCTCCGGAATCCAGCAGGACCAGCGCGCCACGCTGCAGTAGTCCCGCCACGAGCGTCTCCTCGAAGGGATCAGGGAGCCGCTTGCGCGGGTTTGCGCCCACCCCAAAATTGATGCTCACGACAAAGGCAGGAGTGCCTGCTCTGCCCTCGGTCAGCAGCCGTTTCGCCCACGCAAGGTTCGCCGGCGACGGGGCGAAGTAGGGAGCGATCGGCGCGGTGGCGCCGAACACCGCATTCAGCCAGTGTGCGGTGAGCTCGCTGAGGCTGTGCAGCCCAGGAGCGCGATAGCTACGGCTCTCGAAGAAATGGTACGACCGCTCATCGGCGACGACGGGGAGAAGCCCCAGTTGGGCGAGACGCGAATCCGGATCCACGATCAGATATTCATGGCTCTGCAGGCCGGCTGCCTCCCGTTCGATGGCCTCCACCACCGCCAGCCAGGTGGCCAGGCGCGCGCTGAGCCCTCCACCGCGGGGGTACGCCAGCGGAGACAGGCACACGCGCGCATCGCCGGCGAACAGCTGCTCGGCTTTCGGATCGCCCAGAAGGAGCAAGGTGGCGTCGGGGCAGACCTGCTTCAGCTTGGCTAACACCACACTGGTGACTGCGATATCGGCGCCCAGAGTGACTCGGGAGAGGATGAAAACTTTTTTTATGGGCCCCGCCCTCTTCGGGTCGAATCGCTGCAGTCTGCGCACACGTGCCGCCCGCTGCAAGAGGTCCTGCACGGTCACCAGTCCGAAGCGTCGCAACTGGGCATCCAGCGGCGCACCTTGGGGGTGTTGGCGGCAATGCTGGATGACCTGCACAAACAACTGTTGGTAGATCAGGCATGCTGCCGGGTCGAAGGCGTCTCCCAACCACTCGATGAGCGAAGGAAAGAGGCCGTGAAGACCCGCCTGCGATACGGCTGGGTCATCAAGCATCGACATATCGCACAACAGGGTGATGGCCTCGCCGAGGTATTCACCCCGGTCTGCGTAGGCGTGCAGAAAGGCTGCTGCGGCTGCTGTTGCCAGCTGAGTGGCGAGCGCTGGCGTGAGTTGGCCTGTATGCTCGAGGCGCTGAAACTCCGCCAGCGTGGCCGGCAGATCGATCTGGGGGAGAGGTGGCGCCGTCGGGATCATTTTGGCGCCGGCAGGGGGATATCGACCACCCAGAGATAACCATCCGGGTCGATGAGATACGCTTCCCGCAGGCCGTGCGGTTTATCGCGGGCGCTGGCCAGCACGGTGAAGCCCAGCCGCCGGGCTGCCGCTTCCGCCGCATCCGGGTCGCGTCCGTGCAGCCGCAACTCGGCCCCCACCCCGCGCCGCAGCCCGCTGGCAAGGCTCTGGTGCAACGGGTGGTCTTGATAGGTGTGATCGGCATGCAGCATCCACTCGACCGTGTCTCGCCGGAGCACAGCGAAATCGGGGTCGGAGTAGACGGTCTCAGCGTCCAGAACTTCCCGGTGAAAGGGAAGCGCACCCGCGATATCGCGCACCAGAAGATTGAGGGTCAGCCCGTGCAGTGAGCGGCTGTAGGCGGTCGCTGGCATCCATGGATCGCCGGTTCTTCGCTTCATCGCACACACCCCCTCCGCCGCGACTACAGTATGAATGCTGCGGAGGGTAGCATAGCTGAGCGTGAAGGACAAGAGAGGGTCGAGGGGGAAGGTTCTGTAGACCCCACGACGCTTGAGCAGGGCACGAATACATGTCCCGGAGATGCCAAATGCTCTACCAGGCTGGTTTCCAGATTCTCCAGCTGGGAATGGTCATCGGAATTCCCCCGCGCTGATCCCGCCCAGACTCAGGAGGTAGTCCCTGAGCGCCAAGATCTGATGTGCCTCGTCCCCATCCAGAATCTCCTCCGGCCCCGACGTCTCGTCCAGGAAGAAGGTCGGCATCTTGGTCCCGGGCTCAAGCCGTTGAGGGTCCTGGAGCCAGCGGACGATCCAGTCAGGGTTGAGCCGCTGGCCAGAGATCCGCAGATCCGGCGCCCACTCCTCTGGAGGGCCTTCTGGCTGCTCCTCGCCCACATGACAGGAGGCGCAGGACAGGAATTCCCGAGAGGCCAGCTGGCGGCCAGCCTGCACGTTTGCCTCAGCGAGCGTCCCCTGGAAGCGAAGCCGTTCCGCCAGCGGTGATGCCGCTGGCTCCCTCAGGCTCGCGAGAAACTCCGTGAGCAGGCGGCTCTCTGCCTCCTTCAGCCGGAACGTGGGCATGCGCGCCATGCGACCAGGCCGGATCGTGAAAGGCTGCGTCAGGAATTCCTCCATCCATTCCGGTCGTAACTTGTCCCCCACCGCGCTCAGGTCCGGCCCCACGTGCTCCCCGCGTCCGTCGCGCGCTCCCCGGTGACACCCCGCACACCCGAGCCCTTTGAACAGGCTGAGCCCTCTGCGAGCGGCCTCAGCGCTGGGGGGCCGCTCGGGTGGCGGAAATACGGCATCGAAGAGATAGGACGTGATCGCGCGAGCGGCCTCGTCTTCCACGCCCAGATGCGGCATCGGGGAGAGGGGATCAACGGCCTGGGGATCTTGCAGGAACCGCATTACCCAGCCCGGTTTCAACCGGGAGGCGACGCTGGACAGGTCGGGCCCTGCTCTGCCACCTGAGCCGTCCCGGCTATGGCAGGCGCGGCAGGCGTACTGCCTGAACAGATCCCGTCCCCGCCCTGTCAGATCCGCCGCCGGCATGGAATCCGGCCGGTCCTCCAGGCGTTCGTGGCGTTGCGTGAGCAGGTAGTCCGCCAGACGCACCGCCTCTTCCTCCGAAAGCCGGAAGTCGGGCATGCGCGACCGCGACAGGGGGTGGTAGCCGACAGGACGAATGGTGTGAGGGGCCTGCAGGAATCGGATGAGCCAGGTCCGCTGGACCCGGCTGCCCTCGCTGCCCAGATCCGGCCCCACGGGCGATGGCGGCAGATCGGGCATCCGGTGGCAGGTGGGACAGCCCAGCTCGCGCGCGAGCGTGGCCCCAACCGGCGGCCCTGCCGGCGGATCGGGGAGCTCCGGCGGGCGGGCCGACAAAGTCCGGATGTAGGCCACGAGGGCTCGCATCTGGGACGGGGAAAGCGTCCGCCCCCAGGGGGGCATAAAGCGCGAACCCCGGAGGGCCTGCCCACCCTCGCGGATCACCCGGGCGAGGTGGTCGTCGCTCAACGCTCCCAGGTAGCGCGCATCCGTCAGGTCCCGGGGGCGGTCGTCCTCCAGGAACGCCGCGTTGGGACCATCCCCCCGTCCGCCAGGCCCATGGCAGACCGCACAATAGCGGCGGTAGAGCGCTTCGGCGCTCTCTAAATCCCCCGGGGCCGTCTCAAGCCCGTCAGCGGTCACGCTGAGGAGGAGGCCCACGGCCAGAAAGCCGAGGGCCAGACGGACCCTCGGCCTTCGTTCGTCCCAGCGACCGGGGACAGCCGTCATCTCCCACTCCGCTGCCTGGTGGCCCGCGGGAGGACCACCAGGGTTCCCTCCATCGATGGCTGATGCTCCAGGCAATGGATCGTAAAGATCCCCGGAGTGTCCGCCACGAATTGCACGCGGGTGATCTCGCCCCGCGTCACCAGGAAATGCTCCGGATGGTATGTGTCGATGTGCACGCTATGCTTGGCCCCGTTGATGCCGACGATCTCCAGCGTCACGCGTTCCCCCTGCCTCACGACGACCGTGGCGGGAGAGAACTGGTACACCGACACCTCCCACCGGCCTGTAGCTTCGTCTGGGGCCTTCTTTACATACCCGCCCCCCTGGGGGAATGGCGTGGCCGGAAAGGGTTCCTTGTCCACCGTGGTGCCCCCTTTGGGTTCGATGGCCGCCATGTAGATCACACGTTCCTCGGCCGCCTGGACTGCCGAGGCAAGCCCCACCAGCAGGACCCCGGTCAGCACGGCTCCCCACACCGATAAGATGCTTGCCTTGCGCCTCATGGCTCT
>Ga0209399_10001452_pt1 | contig 12362 bp, 12 predicted proteins | sample OV2TP3_FD_184130 | JGI IMG/M metagenome (GOLD analysis project Ga0209399, IMG submission 184130) | Hot spring microbial communities from Beatty, Nevada to study Microbial Dark Matter (Phase II) - OV2 TP3 (SPAdes) (version 3) | ecosystem: Environmental > Aquatic > Thermal springs > Hot (42-90C) ... | reverse complement strand
GGGAGGGGCTCATCGAGGTCTTCGCCGAGGCCGGGTGCGCCGTCTCCGAGGCGACCTGCGGGCCCTGCCTCGGGGGGTACAACGGCGTCCTCGGCGCCGGGGAGGTCTGCCTCTCCACCTCCAACCGGAACTTCCCGGGCCGGATGGGCCACCCCAAGGCCGAGGTCTACCTGGCGAGCCCCGCGGTCGCCGCGGCCACGGCGGTGACCGGCAGGATCAGCCACCCCGAAGAGGTCGCGGCCCCGGAGGCGGCGGAATGACCCTGCGCGGGAAGGCCTGGACCTACGGCGACAACGTCGACACGGACCAGATCATCCCGGCCCGGTATCTCGTCACGGCCGACCCGAAGGAGCTGGGGGCCCACTGCCTGGAGGACGCCTCCCCCGAGTTCGCCAAGAACGTCCGGCCGGGGGACGTGATCGTGGGGCTCCGGAACTTCGGCTGCGGCTCCTCCCGCGAGCACGCGCCGATCGCGATCAAGGGCGCGGGGGTCTCGGCTGTCATCGCCAAGTCGTTCGCCCGCATCTTCTACCGGAACTGCATCAACCTGGGCCTGCCGATCTTCGAGACCGAGGCTGCCGAGCGGATCGGGGCGGGGGACGAGCTGGAGCTGGAGCCGGAGACCGGCGAGATCCGGAACCTCACCCGGGGGGAGCGCTACCGGGCCCAGCCGCTCCCCGACTTCGCCCGGGAGATCATGGCCGCGGGCGGGCTCATGAACTACGTGGCCCGGAAGGCCGGCCTGGCCAGGACCGCGGGCGGCGCCCCGTCCCCCTACGAGGCGAAGGCCGACTGATGGCGACTTACAGGATCGCGGTCCTCCCCGGCGACGGGATCGGGCAGGAGGTCGTTCCCGAGGCCGTCAAGGCCCTCCAGGTCGTGGCGCGCGAGGGCGGAGTCGGGCTCGAGTTCGAGCAGGCCCTCGTCGGGGGGGTGGCCATCGACGCGCACGGAACCCCGTGTCCCGAGGCCACGCTCGCCCTCTGTCGCTCTGCGAATGCCATCCTCTTCGGGGCCGTGGGGGGGCCGAAGTGGGACGCCCTCCCGCCCGACCGGCGGCCCGAGCGAGGACTCCTCACCCTCAGGAAGACCCTCGACCTCTACGCGAACCTCCGGCCCGCCAAGCTCTACCCCATGCTCGTGGACGCCTCCCCCCTCAAGCGCTCGGTGGTGGAGGGCGCCGACCTCCTGGTGGTCCGCGAGCTGACCGGGGGACTCTACTTCGGCGAGCCCCGGGGGATCGAGCAGGTGGACGGCGGCCTCCGCGGCTACAACACCATGAGCTACACCTCGGCCGAGATCGAGCGGGTCGCCAGGCTCGCCTTCGGGATCGCGCGCCAGCGGCGCCGGCGGCTGACCTCCGTGGACAAGGCCAACGTCCTCGTCGTCTCCCAGCTCTGGCGCCGGGTCGTGACCGAGGTCGCCCGGGACTTCCCGGACGTGGAGCTGGAGCACCTCCTGGTGGACGCCTGCGCCATGGCCCTCATCGCCGAGCCCCGGCGCTTCGACACCATCGTCACCGAGAACACCTTCGGGGACATCCTCTCCGACGAGGCCGCGATCCTGGCGGGCTCCATGGGGATGCTCCCCTCCGCCAGCCTCGGGGAGCGGGCCGCCCTCTATGAGCCGGTCCACGGCTCGGCCCCGGACATCACCGGCCAGGGGATCGCCAACCCGCTGGCCGCCATCCTCTCCGCGGCGATGCTCCTCCGCCACTCCCTGGAGCTTTCCAAGGAGGCCGACCGGGTCGAGGAAGCGGTGCGGCAGGCGCTGGAGGCCGGGTTCCGCACCAGGGACATCCACCAGCCCGGCACGCGGCTCGTGGGGACGGCCCAGATGGGCGACGTCGTGGTCCGCGAGCTGGAGGCCCGGTTCGGGTAGCGGGCGGCGGCATGGCGGGGTACACGGTCGCCGTCGTCGGGGTCACGGGGGCAGTGGGGCAGACCACCCTCCGCGTCCTGGAGGAGCGGAAGTTCCCGGTCCGGGAGCTCCGGTGCTACGCCTCGGCGCGCTCCGAGGGGAAGAAGGTCGAGTTCGCGGGGCAGGCGATCCGTGTCGAGCGGCTGACCGCGGAGGCGTTCCGCGGGGTGGAGGTGGCGTTCTTCTCCGCGGGCTCGGCCCAGAGCCGGGAGTTCGCCCCGAAGGCCGTCGCCGCCGGGGCCCTGGTGGTGGACAAGTCGAGCGCCTTCAGGATGGACCCCGGGGTCCCCCTCGTGATCCCCGAGATCAACGCCCACGCCCTCCGGGGCCACCAGGGGATCGTGGCGGCCCCCAACTGCACCACGGTCGTCACCGTCATGGGCCTCGCCCCGCTCCACCGCGCCGCCCGCGTCCGACGGGTGATCGCGGCGAGCTATCAGGCCGTCTCCGGGGCCGGGGTGCAGGGGGTGGAGGAGCTGCGCCGGCAGGTGCTGGCCTGGGCGCGGGGCGAGCCGATGGAGCCGGCCTTCTTCCCCCACCGGATTGCCTTCAACCTCATTCCCCACATCGACCGCTTCGCGGAGAGCGGCTACACCGGGGAGGAGCTGAAGCTCGTCCACGAGGGCCGGAAGATCCTCGAGGACGACACGATCCGCATCTCGCCCACGACGGTGCGCGTTCCCGTCTTCACCGCCCACTCCGTCGCCGTGACCGTGGAGACGGAGCGGAAGGTCACCGTGGCCGAGGCGCGGGAGCTCTTCGCCCGCTTCCCCGGGCTCCGGCTCTGGGATGATCCCGCCGCGAACCGCTACCCGATGCCGGCGCTCGTAGAGGGGCAGGACGACTGCTTCGTCGGCCGGATCCGCGAGGACCTGGTCTGGGAGCACGGCCTGGCGTTCTGGGTCGCGGGGGACCAGCTCAGGAAGGGCGCAGCCACCAACGGCGTCCAGATCGCCGAGCTCCTGGTCGGGCAGCGCGATCTGTAGCCATCCCGCTCCCCCACGCCTTCAACCACCTTCATAGCCACTTAGCTGTAACTGTTTGTGTCTTATAAAATGTCTTCTGATGTAAAGAAGTGGGCACTCCTCCTTGCATATGACGGGACGGCGTACCACGGCTGGCAGCGCCAGCCCGACGCCAGGACCATCCAGGGGCTCCTCGCCGACGCCCTGGCCGACCTGCTCGGTGAGCCGGTCGGTCTCGTCGGCGCCGGGCGCACGGATGCCGGCGTCCACGCCCTCGGCCAGGTCGCCAGCTTCTCGACCCAACGCCCCCTCCCTCCCGAGGCCATCCGGGCGGCCCTGAACGCGCGCCTGCCTCGGGACGTCCGGGTCCTGGCGGCCCGGGAGGTTCCCGCGGGCTTCGACGCGCGGCGCTCCGCCCGCTCGAAGCGTTACGCCTATCTGATCTGGAACGCGCGGGCCGCCTCCCCGTTCCTGGCGCCCTACGCCTGGCAGGTCTCCCGCCCTCTGGACACGGCGGCGATGGCGGCAGGGTTGCCCCCCCTCAGGGGGAAGCACGACTTCTCGGCCTTCCGGGCGGCCGCAGGGCAGGACCGCTCCCCGATCCGCACCCTATACTCGGCGCGGCTCCGATCGCGCGGCCCGCTCCTCGCCTTCTTTTTCTCGGCCGATGCCTTCCTCCACCACATGGCGCGGAATCTGGTCGGGAGCCTGGTGGAGGTGGGGCAGGGGAAGCGCCCGCCGGAGTGGATCGGGGAGATCCTGGCCGCGAGGGACCGCCGGCTCGCCGGCCCGACCGCCCCGGCATGCGGGCTCTTCCTGCTCGGCGTCCGCTACCCCTTCCCGCTCTTCCCCGGCCGCGGTCGACGCCTCTAAGCCCCGGAAGGCGAGCCCCAAGGGGAGGCGCCGACCCCTCGCTCCACACGCTCCGCGGCGCACCCGTCTGTGGCTCGCCGGGCGGGGCCCCTCCTCTTTGCCTACCGCTCGTCTGTCGGCTTCCCCACCCGGCTCACTCACGACGGGGACCCGCGCCGCTCCGCTTAACGTTCCGCTCGGGGCCGACACCTCCCCCTGGGGGGTGTTACGGGAGGGGGCGGAGGAGGATCTCGAAGTTCCCCGGGGAGTTGTCGTGCCAGACGAGGAACGTTCGGTCTCCGCTCGCCGCCAGGGCGGGGAGATGGGCGAAGCCGGAGGTCCCGGAGGCATTGACCGGCTGGGAGAAGGTCGCCCCGTGGTCCGTCGAGCGGGCCACGAAGATCTGCGGGGCCCCGGCTCGATCGTCCTGCCAGGCGACGGCGATCCGGCCCTTCCCGTCCACCGCGATCGCCGGGACATTGGCGAGGCCCGGGGTCCGGGAGAGGTTGAGGGGCGGGGAGAAGGTGAGGCCGCCGTCGGTCGAGCGGGCGAAGAGGATCTCCCACCGCCCGGCCACCCGGTCCCGCCACACGACGTAGATCCCCCCGCCGGCGACCGCCACGGCCGGGGTCTGTCGCTCCCGGGCGCCCGGGGCCACCGATCGCGGAGGGGAGAAGGTCCGGCCGTCGGGAGAGCTGGACGCGACCACCGCCGGACTCCCGGCCACGGCGCCCTGCCAGACCACGACCGCGGTCCCGCCCGGTCCGACGGCGATGGCAGGCGCCCGTGTCCCGGCGGCGTGGGGGGCGAGGGGGCGGGGCGGCTCGAAGCTCGCGCCCTCGTCGGTCGAGCGCCGGAGAAGGATCTGGCGGCCCGGGCCCGAGCTGTCCTGCCAGGCGACGAGCACTTGCCCCTTCCCGTGCGCTGCGATGGCGGGGAGCTTGGCCCCGGCCGCGGCGAGGGGGCGCGGCGGCGAGAAGGTCCGGCCCCCGTCGGTGGACCGGCTCACGAGGAGCCCGTGGCTCTGGCCCCCGCCCCCTTCCCAGACCGCGTAGACCGTCCCTTCACCGTCCACGGCGAGGGCCGGGACCTGGGCCTCTCCTGCCCCCGAGATGGGGACCGCAGGGGAGAACCGTTGGCCGCCGTCCGGGGAGCGGCTGTAGAGGACCTCGAAGCGGTCCGCGAACGCCTCGTGCCAGACCACGTGGATTGCCCCGTCGGGCCCGACCGCGACGGCCGGGACCAGGGAGTCCCCCGGCGTCCGCGAGACATTGACCGGACGCTCCTCGGCGGCGAGGCCTGCCAGGGCTCCGAGGAGGCCGGCGATAGCCAGGCCATGGATGCTCCTCAGCACGCTCTTCCCCATAAGCAGCATTATAAATCGAAGGAACAGCGACGACGGCGGCGAGGAAGCCGAGTAACCCGGGGTGGCTCGCTCGCCCTTGACTCTCGGCTCGCGCATGGATGGTCCGCTTCGAGCGGCGGCTTCGCCGCCGCAACCCGGGGGGAGGTATCGGAAGGGGGGCGGAGCCCCCCTCCGAGTTACTAGCTGATCCGGAGGTGGACGAGGGTGGAGTGGATGGCGAGCGAGAGGGCCACCGAGAACGAGGTGGCCATGACGACCAGGGCCAGGACGATCTGGAGCCCTCGATTCCGCAGCGCCCGGTCGCCCAGGCCCCAGAGCAGGGCGAGGGTGATCACCGCGTAGGGGATCAGCGAGAGATCGACGATCGGGTGCGCGGTGAAGAGGAGCCCGGAGGCCCCGGGGTGGGTCGCCACCACCCACTCGGCGAGCCCTTCCCGCGGGATCCCGGTCAGCGGCTGGCCGAAGAGGACGTGGAAGAAGAAGAGGGGGAGCGCCACCAGGCCCAGGTAGATCACCGTCATGGCGCCCCGGACGTAGAGGGGGGTGACCGGCCTTCCGAGCAGGTGCCAGGCGAAGGCGAGCACCGCGGTCCCGATGATCCAACCGGCGAACTGCCCGAGGGTCGTGGCCATGACGATGACGAGGGCGGAGAGGTGGTAGGACTCCTCCGGGACCAGCCCCCGGCCGGCCCCCAGGAGCTGCCAGACCGGCTGATTCGCCATCGCCACGATCGCCCCCGCCAGGACGGCCGCCACGGCCGCCACGACGACGGCGACCCACGCCCCCTGCCCGACCACCGGCTCGGCTCCGGAGAGGACCTCGGCGCGGCCGCGGACCGCTTCGACCCCGTCGCCGTGTCTCACTGGCCTCCCCCCTGGCCGGGGGGACGGAACTCGCCGGTCCCGGTCCCCCGAACGATCAGGACCGCATGATGGCTCGCCGAGACCAAGGCCAGGTCCAGTCGGCCGTCCTTGTCGAAGTCCCCGGCGGCGAGCGCGATGATGTCGTGGTCGGTCGGGATCATCCGGCCGGGCTTGAAGGCCTTCCCGTCGCCGAGCAGGACGCTGAGGTCGCGGGAGCTCCGGTTCGACACGACCAGGTCCACGATCCCGTCGCCGTTGAAGTCCCCGGCGGTCATCCCGTGGGGGTTGGATCCGACCGGGATCGCCGCCGCCTTCCGCAGGTTCCCCTTTCCGTCCCCCGCGAGCACCCACACGGCGTCCTCGCCCGCGCAGACGACGGCGACGTCGAGGTGTCCGTCCCGGTCGAAGTCCCCGAAGACCATGTAGTGGGGGAACCGCCCGACCTTGACCTCCCTTGACTCGAAGGTCCCGTCGCCCTTCCCGAGGAGGATGGTGAGGACATGGGTGGCGAAGCTCCCGACCAGGAGATCCACGGTCCCGTCGGCGTTGAGGTCGGCCTTGGCCAGGATGTGGGGGCCCCGGCCGACGGGGTAGGTCCGGGTCAGCGTGAAGCGCCCGCCGCCCAGGTTCTCCAGGATCGTGACCTGGGACTTGGCGGCCTGGCTCACGGCCAGATCCATGCGCCCGTTGCGGTTGAAGTCCCCGGCGACCACGGAGGCGGGCCCGTGGATGCCGGTGATCTCCGGGAGGGCCGTGAACCCGCCCTTGCCGTCGCCGAGGTAGATGGAGAGGCTCCCGCCGCCGGTGTTGGCCGTCACCAGGTCCAGGACCCCGTCGCCGTTCAGGTCGCTCGCCTCGACCCAGCCTGGACCCTGGCCGGCCGGGTAGGCGTGGTTGGCACCGATCCCGCCCGTGCCGTCGCCGAGGAGCACGGTCAGCTTCCGCTCGGCCGCGGCTGGGACGGCGATGTCCAGATGGCCATCGCCGTTGAAGTCGCCGAGGACGAGCGCGTGGGGGAAGCGCCCTGCGGGCTCGTGGCCCGGCTCGGGAGGGTGCCCGGGCCCGTGCTGTTGTCCGCGGACGGCCGGCGCCCCGAGGAGGCCGCCGAGCAGGAGGAAAAATCCCACCGCCATTCCGAGGTGTCGCGCCATCGGCTGGTTCATCGCGGGTTCCCGCTTAAAGACCGCATGTAGGTGACCAGATCCCAGACCTCCTGGTCGGAGAGCTGGAAGCCGAAGGGGGGCATGAAGCGCGTCTTCCCGACCGCCTCGCCGCCGCCCTTCACGACGTCGAACAGGTACTGGTCGCTCAACCCGGGCACCACCTGGGCCAGGTCGGGGACCGGGACGGGCGGCTTGGCCACCTTCTTGGACCAGTCCCACCCCTCCCCCTTCCCCCCGTGGCAGAGGACGCACTTCTCCACGTACAGCTCCCGGCCGTGCTCCGGGTTCCCCTTCTCGCCCGCGGCCGCCGGCCCGACCAGGACCGAGAGAAACAGGACTGGGAGGATAACGGGCATTCTTATTCTTACCCGCCGAGCCCCGGGATCGGGGGCCCTCCGGCCCCGGGGATGGGCCACTTCGAGGGCGGGAAGGGGAGGGGGGCCTTGAGGTCGCCGCCCCAGACCATGACGAGCCGGAGCAGGAGCCCGCCGGCCAGGACGCAGGCGAACTTCACGGCCGCGATCCCGTTCGCGGCTCGCCTCGAGGCCAGGTCCGTCCCGAACTCGATGACCGTCAGCAGGAGCGGGATCGTCAGCCCGAGGCCGATGATCCCCCACCAGAACCAGGGGGCCAGGGTCTCCCGGGGGCGGACGATCTCCTCCACGGCCTCGGCCGGGCCGGCGGCCCCGAAGAGCCTCCAGGGATACCCCTCGCCCCCGGTCACGTACTCATAGGCGAGCCGACCGCCCATCGGAGACTTGAACTGGCCGGTTGGGACGGCCAGCTCCGGAGCGGTCGCCTTGGGCGAGGCCTTCTCGGTGAGGTGGGTCATGAAGCTGTTCAGCTCGTACAGCTCGGCCGCGATCAGGAGCACGAGGGCGAGGCTGAGCCAGCGGACCGCGGGGCGGGGGTCCAGGCCCCGCTCCCCCAGGAACGGCCAGGCCAGGATGAAGACCAGGCCCGCCGCGGCCACGCCGGTGGTGAGCCCCGAGCTGAGGAAGAGGAGCGGCAGGTACTCCTTTGACCAGAGCGGGACGTACCCGGCGCCCGAGAGGAGCAGGCCGGTGTACATGGCCAGGAAGCCCAGGACCGGGACGCCGACGACGCCGAGGATCCGGCGGAGGGCCGGGACGGCCCGGAAGTACCAGAGGATCGCGTAGCCGGGGACGATGAGCGAGCTGAGGGCGACGACCCACCCGCCCCGGGTCATCCAGGAGTTGTAGTTGGTGAAGAAGACCGGGAAGCCGAGCCCCCGCTCCGGCTTGCCGAGGTGGACGGTGAGGAAGAAGCCGGCGAGGCCGAGGACCGGGACGGCCAGGTAGGCGGCGACCCGGGAGACGGTGGCCGCGCGGCGGCTCCAGATCCCGATCAGGTCGGCGACGGCCGCGACGACGAAGATCCCGGCGGTCAGGCCCCCGAGGAAGAGGTAGAGGGGGATAATGGGGTCGTGGCTCCACTTCTGCTGCCAGAGGACGATCGGCTCCATGAAGGGGACCCCCCTCGTGAAAATCCCCACCGGAGGCTTTCGCCCCCGGTGGGGATATGGGTTCAGCCGCTCAGGCCGAGGCGGCTCCGCCCCCTTTCCGGGGGGCTACTACTGGCCGTAGGCCTGCTGCCAGCCCCAGGCCCCGCCGCCGGCGCCGCGGGCCGCCATGCGCATCCTGACGACGTTGGCGACCTCCTCGGCGTCGCCCGCGACGAGGGCCTTGGTCGCGCAGACCGAGGCGCACATCGGGAGCTTCCCCTCGGCGACCCGGTTGGCGCCGTACAGCCGCCGCTCCCGCTCCGAGAAGGGGACCTCGGGCCCGCCCGCGCAGTAGGTGCACTTGTCCATGACCCCACGGGCGCCGAAGGGCGAGCCCTTGGGGAACTGGGGGGCGCCGAAGGGGCAGGCGTAGAGACAGTAGCCGCAGCCGATGCACGTCTCCTTGTTGACCTGGACGATCCCGTCGGGCCGGTGGAAGAGGGCGTCCACCGGGCAGACGGCCACGCAGGGGGCCTTGGAGCAGTGCATGCAGGGGACGGCCACGTTGGTCTCGCCCGGCTCCCCCTCGTTGACGGTGACCACCCGGATCCGGGCGATCCCCGGCGGGACGTTGTTCTCGTTCTTGCACGCCACCTCGCAGCCGCCGCACTCGATGCAGCGCTTGACGTCGACGTAGAACCGCATCCGGGCGGGGGCGTACTTCAGCTCAGGGCCGGCCGCCTGCCTGAAAGGAGTCGTTACTCTGGTCTCGGCCATGGTCGTCACCCCCTCCCTAAGCCTTCTTGATCCGGCAGAGGCTTGTCTTGGTTTCCTGCATCTGGGTGACCCGGTCGTAGCCGTAGGTGGTCACCGTGTTGGCCGACTCGCCGATGGCGTAGGGCACCGTGCCCTCCGGGAACTTGGCCGCGAGGGACTTCCCCTCGAACACGCCGCCGAAGTGGAACGGCAGGAACACCGTGTCTGGGCCGACCCGCTTGGTGACCTTGACCTTGACCTTGATCCGGCTCGGCTTCGGATCCATGTCCTCGGGGGTCTCGATCCAGACGAAGTCGCCGTGCCGCACCCCGTGGTCGTGGGCCAGCTTCGGGTGCATCTCCACGTACATCTCGGGGTTCAGCTCGACCAGCCACCAGGAGTTCCGCTCCTGGGCGCCACCCCCCTCGAACTCGACGAAGCGGCCGGTGGTGAGGATGATCGGGTAGTTCTTCACCCACTCCGGCTTCTGCATGCTCTTGTACGGCTGGGGCACCCGGTAGTGCTCCTTCACGTCGTCGTAGGTGGGCCACGTGGCGATCAGGTCCGGCCGCGGGCTGTGGATCGGCTCGCGGTGGACCGGGATCGGGTCGGGGATGTTCCAGGCGTTGAACCGCGCCCGCCCGTTGCCGTACGGGCTCCGCCCCTCGGCCAGCGCCTCCTTGATGGCGCCCAGCGTGAGGTCAAGCGCGTACTCCTTCTGGGCGGGGTACCCGGCGTTCGGCCCGCCGACCGGCGCGGACCCCTCGGCCGCCAGCAGCGTCCGGCCGTCCGGCGCCTTCGGCCCCCACAGGGCCCGGAAGCCGCAGCCGCCGTCGGCCACGGTGATGTCGGTCCGGTAGAGGATCGGGGTGCCGGGGTGGGTGTCGGTCCAGCACGGCCAGGGCAGGCCCCAGGACTCGCCGTCCACCGGGCCGCCGACCGCCTTCTTGGTCCTGATGTCGAAGACGTGCGCCCACTCCTGCTGCCGCTTCAGCCGCTCGGGGGTGTGGCCGACGTAGCCGATGCTGAGCGCTCCCGTGTTGATCTCCCGCAGGATGTCGTTCATCGTCTGCTCGGAGAACGACTTGGCGGTCTTCACGTCCGCCGGGATGCCGCGCCAGCCACCCTTCATGTTGTGGGTGAACTGCTTCCTGAACCCGAGCCGCTCGGCCAGGTCCACCATGATCGCCACGTCGGTCCGCGCCTCCCACACCGGCTCGACGATCCGCTGCCGGTACTGGTTGTCGCGGTTGGTGTTCACCGACGAGCCCCACTGCTCATAGTTGGACGCCGCCGGCAGGAGGTAGATCCCGTCCTGACGGTCAGGGAGCACCGCGGTGTTGGTGACGTAGGGGTCCACATCGACGATCAGCTCGACCTTCTCCAGCGCCTTCTTTACCCGGTCCATCTGCTGCATGGCGTTGGTCGAGTGGCCCCAGAACATCACGGCCTTGACGTTGACGTCCTGCCCCAGCTCCTTGGCGTCGAGCAGCACGCCCTCGTACCAGCGGGCCACGGTGAAGCCCGGCTTCTCCATCATCTGCTTCGACTTGAAGCGCGAGAGCACCCACTCGTAGGGGACGTCCCACACCTTCGACCAGTGCTTCCAGGCGCCCTCGCCGATCCCGTAGTAGCCCGGCAGGGTCTCGGGGCCGCCGCCGATGTCGGTCACGCCCTGGATCGAGTCGTGGCCGCGGAAGACGTCCGTGCCGCCCCCGGGCTTTCCCATGTTGCCGAGGACCATCTGGAGGTGGCAGTAGGTGCGGACGAGCGCGGTCCCGTGGTTGTGCTGGGTGCCGCCCATCGCCCAGATCACCGTGCCCGGCCGATTCTCGACCAGGGCCCGCGCCACCCAGAGGAGGTCGTCCTTGGACACGCCCGTGATGTCCGAGACGGTGTCCGCATCGTACTTGGCGATCTCGCCCTTGAACTCCTCGAAGCCGTAGGTCCGCTCCTGGATGAACTTCTTGTCCTCCCAGCCGTTGGCCAGGATGATGTTGACCAGCCCGTAGATGAACGCCACGTCGGTGCCGGAGCGGAGCCGCACGTACTTGTTGGCGAACGCCGAGGTCTTGGTGAAGCGCGGGTCCACTGAGATGACGACGGCCCGGTTGACCTCCTTGGCGGTCAGGATGTGCTGCATGGAGATGGGGTGGTTCTCAGCCGGATTCATCCCGATGATCATGATGCTCCGGCTGTTGCGGATGTCGTTCTGGTGGTTCGTCATCGCGCCGTACCCGAACACGTTGGCCAGACCGGCCACAGTGGTCGAGTGTCATATCCGGGCCTGGAAGTCGCAGTTGTTGGTCCCCCACATGGCCCCCCACTTCCGGATGGCGTAGCCGTTCTCGTTGGACTGGTGGGCGGAGAAGTTGATGTGGAGGGCGTCAGGCCCGTCCTTCTTGCGGATCTCGAGGAGCTTGGCGGAGATTTCGGACATCGCCTGGTCCCAGGTGATCCGCTTCCACTTGCCCCCCTCGAGCTTCATGGGGTAGCGGAGGCGCTTCTCGCTGATGACCCCCGACCGGGCGGCCGCGCCCTTGGCGCAGAGGCTCCCCTGGTTGATGGGGTGGTCGAACCACGGCTCCTGGCTCACCCAGACGTTGTTCTGCACCTCGCCGATGAAGCCGCACCCCACCGCGCACTTGGTGCAGATGCTCTTGTACTGCTCGAGCTTGGGCGCCTGGGGGGCCTTCTCCTGGGCCTCGACCTCCCGGATCAGGGAGGGGGCCAGCGAGGCGCCGATGCCGACCCCGATGCCGGCCGCCTTCAGGAACGCGCGCCGGTCCACCAGGGGATTGAGGACCCCGAGCCCTCCGGGTGAGGACAAGAGGGTCCCGTTCCCGTTGACTCGCGTGAGCTTCATCCCTCGTCCCTCCTCCGGTTAGGCGTAGTAAAGGGTGCGGTAGTAGCGCTCGGCTTCCTCGGTCCGCCGGTAGAGGATCGGCTCCGCGGCGCTGCTCGTCGCCCCCGCCGCGGTCTTCCCACCGGAGGCCTTCCGCGGGACGGCGG
>Ga0209399_10001451_pt1 | contig 12368 bp, 6 predicted proteins | sample OV2TP3_FD_184130 | JGI IMG/M metagenome (GOLD analysis project Ga0209399, IMG submission 184130) | Hot spring microbial communities from Beatty, Nevada to study Microbial Dark Matter (Phase II) - OV2 TP3 (SPAdes) (version 3) | ecosystem: Environmental > Aquatic > Thermal springs > Hot (42-90C) ... | reverse complement strand
AATTTTTTCTACTTTTTCTTAGCTTAATTCCCATTCTTTCTTTTCAAAAAACGTATGGGAATTAGGGGGGATATGGCTGAGTAATTATAGCAAGTTTGAATCCCGACAATTAAAATATACGGAATTACGAACAGCCAGCCCCAGCAAACACACTTAAAGAAACCACAAATTGTTGTACATAAAATAAACAAAGTAAACTTTATAACGTAAACATTTATTTCAAAAATAAGCAAAACTGAAATAGACAAATATAATGTTTGAAGAAATATGAATTTACTGAGGAGATGAAACAGATTCTTTTTCTTCTAACTCATGGACAAACAAAGTCACAGTACTCCTGTTTGAAGAACGAAATGGACTTCGCGGAGCAAAAATAGGCAATATACGAGTATCACCTGATACAGTTTCATTCTCAGACGATCGAGAGGTTAAGGACGTCTGAGACCAGGATACATTGAAAGATGCCACCCGGTAACGAACACCCAGAGTAGAGGAAGAAGAACCAGGACATTCCTCAATATGACTACGTCCCCAGCAACAAAACAAGAAGGAACACATTAACTGTAAATCAAGAGAGTGTGTGACCAGATTAACGGACAGAAGCAGACTGGGAAAAAAGCCTGCTCAAAAAATAAAACATGGAAACAAAAGGTGTCCACTTACCTACTAAGAAAATGGAGAAGACATGTCCTAATCGTCGTCAGGCTCAGTAGAGCTGAGTAAGATCACCCGCTCGACAAGACGAACAATCTGACGACGTTCCTGCTGAAGTTCATCAAGGGATTCACCCCAGCAGACCAGACGCCGTAAAATATAACGGTGAAGGCCAAGCTGAGTATCTCCAACGGAAGGAGGCACCAGATCACGTAGTTGATCTCGTGAAGGATAGGGACGGTCTCGTGGCACTGATGGTCGAACAGATGCCAAGGGGGAACGATCCGGGTGAAGAGATAATTGGATGGCTACACTAGGCCCCAAACCAGGGACGGAAGGACGAGGAGCCATATGATTATTATTTGCAGGCAAAACCCGCCCCTGAGAAACAGACGGAGTGGGAGAAGAACTAGCTTCTTCGGGTGTAGCAGGATTCATCTTCTAATCGCGAAGAAAGCAAAAAACAGACTAAAAACAATGGAGTCAAGAAGAAAGAAGAAACCTAATTGACTACCCATGAGAAGAAAGAAAAAGCAGAGAAATGAACAATCAAGCTAACAAGAAACCAGTTCTCACACTCGCAAGACGGTTCAGACATAATTATCTACATATGTCATAACTAAGAAAAACAGAAAATCAAAATAATCAATTGAAAAATTAGACAAGTTGTCAAAACTGTATACATATAGAAAAATGTGAAAAGAGAAGAAATATTTTAAAACACATGTTAAAATACGTGCCTAAAAGAGGTTATAAAACCCAAGTACGAGGCACAAGAAAAGATTTCTCATTGTTAGCAGTAGCTGTAACTGTTATGCAATAAACTGGTTAGGAGATAACGCAAAAAGATGGGTTAAAAAATGATACGAAGCCCCAAGTAGGCGTACCATCTCAGAAGGAGTGAAGAAAATTTGTATAAAAGATGGCCCAAATATAAGAAATATAATCAGTTATAGACAAGTGGCCCAGATAGGAAAAAGTAAACACATTGTTAGCACGAATAGTAATTGTTAACATGACCCACAAATACATATATCTCCTAATGATATTGTGCTTAGATACCGTACAATTACAGAAAGAGAAACCTGCCCCAATTTCCGTTGATGATGGGAACTTGATCGTATCTGAAGGTATGGCATTCCAACTGCTGGGACAACCATACTTGGTTAGCCAGCAGACAATACTTCACCAACCGTATAGCTATGAAGAAGTGTACACAATATTGGAACACCAGATGGCCGTGTCAAAACAATTAAACACTGCCTGTCGACTAATGGAACAAAGTGTCACAGTAGGAACATCTAAGGAGACGACTAAAGATGTTAATGTAAACACAAGACGAATGGAGAAGTTTGTGATTGCAGAACATGGGAAAACCAGCTTATTCAGAGCAAAAAGAATATGTGAAGAATCAGGATGGTCCTTGCCCGAGCCAAGTACACTACGGCAGTTACAAGACCTCGGACAATTCCTAAAACAAAACCGAGTTAAAGAAACCTTTCTTGGAGTGACGTATGATCCAAAGACACAAATGAATTATCTAACCAATAAAGGAATTGTTATGAATGATCAACTATTTCCCGGACTTACTGTCATACTCACAAAATACGGAGATGACAATGAACAAAAATTCAATCTCACGGAAACGGCAGACGATATGACTGCCATTTACCTGATTACAGATGAAGGAAAGATAAGAGTGAAATATAACGCACCATACCACGAACTTGACCATGGGCATCTACAACGCACTGAACGGGAGAGAGGAAGAATAGCCAAATTGGATAGAATACGGTCCCAATTAGGCTCGGTAGCGTGTGAAAAGCAATATGTGACAGAACCAGAGCAATCAACCCACTCAACGCGCCTGTCACAAGCCCTTGATAAATGTTTGCGACTAGTCGCACATTATCAAGACAGAAGACAAGTTTATGTAGGACAGACACGGACCTTACTTCGTAATTATGGGTTAACTGAAGTCCTAGGATCAACCAAAAAGACAGGAGCCTCACGACGAGCTACCCTGGATCTAACAACAAAGGAGCACACTGCACCGACGACGAGACCACGAAATAAACGAGGGATACACACAATGTTAATAAAAGGATTGCCCCTCTTATCAGGAGCCCTCGGTGCATATGGGGACTACCGTGACCACAAAAGAATAAAGGATAATACCGCATCTATACAACAACATAGGGAGATGATAGAAGAAAACTCCCTAAGGTTAGATACTATTGGGATAGACGTACAGATGATACGAACGGAGCAAGAGGTCATCAAAGCCGCTATAAGTGACCTCAAGAGTGCCTATAGCTCTCTTGAAGCCGTCCAAGATATAGACAATCTCCTAGATTCAGTCGACTTAAATAATCGGGAAATAGAGCGCCGAATTGAAGAAGTGATCAGTCAATTGGACCACACCCTAGATTGTTTTATGGATCAGAGAATACCACCAGCCTTCCTTAGAAGTGTCGAAACCTACCTGGAGAGCCGAGACTTACACAGTGATGCTGTCGAGTTGCGGAGCCACTCGCCAGTCATAATAGATCCCGAAGTGCATGACCGGACTATTAATATCTACATAATTTACATGGAAGGCAGGGAACAATGGGATCTATATCGGTTAATCCCTCTACCTTATTTCCAGAATGGACAACAAAATACACCACAGCTCTCGTATGAATACGCTCTGGTAGATCCGCTACAAACTCGCTTTGCACCCCTTACGGAATACCAAGCTCACGAGTGCAATATTGGTGTCTGTCAGGAAGCTCAATTGATAAAAACAATTGAACAGGATGATTGTGGGATAAACACAATGATCCAAAAGACGTTGACTTCTACTTGTCCAATGATTGAGGCAGAAGAACAAGTATTCATCATGGCAGTACCCATTGGGGCTCTATATGCCGTACCACAACCCATAATGGCCCGACTTTATTGTGATAGGAGTATAGGAGGACCAGGAGTTGAGTCAGAAGGACTCCTGCGAGGAGTTGGAACTGTGCAGATCCCCGCAGGTTGTGATCTCAAACTCGACAAACCCACTATCATAATCAAGGGTGCACCATTAAAAAGGCATCGGAGAATAGACGGGGTAAAGATAACTACCCTTTTCGATCCCGACGACCTTCTTAAAAACAACGTACGGCGACGTTTTTCGATGAACATCACGTCTGATTGGATAGAACCATTAAGACAAGAGATAGATACAATGTCTCTAATCCTTTACCTAAGCTTGGCAGTTATCCTAATTTTGATGGGGATCCCAGCTTATTTGATTGGGTTCAAAGTCTACCGGATAGTACAAACAATTAGACGACTGAAAAACCGAACACAGCAGTCACGTGACATGTTACAGGCCACAGTGAATGGTGTTACTAAAGATGTCCTCCGGCTTGCTCGTCTTTTACAACATGCTCGAGGCAGGCAATCCTCGTTGAGACGATCAGCGTCCTATACATCCCTCCAAGGACCTTTTTCCCATGTCTTGTCAATCAATCCCGAATTACATGGTAATGTCTTACAAGCTCGGACTAGACATGATACCCCAGTGACAGGTAATGAGGGAGAAATACCTATAACCTGTCCGACAGAAATACCCCCTAGGCCACCAGTTGAATTGGTACGTTTCACACCCAGAACCCAATATATGTGAATTGTTTATTTCAAAAATCCACATATGGTAGGAATGATATTTTAATAATCTACGAGTCAACTACTAATGATCTGAAGAGGAAATATAAACAAATCTGGGAAATGGGAAAAAAGTTAACGTTCCCCCAATATAAAAACTCTAGAGAAACAATAATTCCCTCACAGTAAGTCTTGTTATATCAACGAGCTCACTCCCTTACTCTGAAGAGAAAGAAAATGGTCAGGGTCCAAACATCAAAGGTCCAACCAACAACTGCTGGAGAGGTGAAACCTATAACACCTCTCACCACTGTAGAACCCTATAGTCCTCTTCACCAACAAGATGGAAGACTACAGCCACTACCCGAGGACCTACAAGATTTTATCTCACCGGACATAATCATAATACAAGATGCTCCGTACGAGGCCACCCAGTCTGTGAAAACAACTGTGGAACCCAGACAACCGGACCCCCTTCTAGCCCCCGTACCCCAAACCAGGACCCGGCCCATTTCTCAAGCAAGTGAGGGAAGGATACAATTACATTCTCCCATTTGTGATGAACACAATAAAGTGCGACCAGTACGTCACGACTCCAAGGCTATAGTCGACCAATACTCCGACTATAGACAAGACCCTAACATCACCAGTGTATCCATGACCGAGCCTGCCCCTTGTGAGACAATCGCAACAGCCATCATGCCCCAAGAAACACTACCACCACAAACTACACTTCCGGTGACATCACCTATCAGCAACTGGGCCTCTGATTCATCGGAATACGAACCCTGTATTTCCGCAACTGGAGTGGATCTATATCCAGCCCCAGTTGATAGTACCCAACGAATTAACCGTGCTGTTAATTTGTTATCTCGGCTAGCGAGGACCGAAACCGTAACGACCCGGGCTCAGCTACACCAAGACACTACGATCCCACCAAAACCTGACCGCCGTCGAGACTTCAATGACGCACCACGCCCTCTAGTTGGAGTATCCAACAAAGATAATGCATCTAGGAGGGTCCCATCTTCTAAGGCCACAGGGACAACCTTTCACGAACCCAGTGCCTTAACGTCTCCAGATGTGCCTCTTAGCCTCAACCAATTGGCAGGACTGGCCGATCGAAAAGTCTCAGAATTCAGTGCATGGCCTATAATACACCAGCTCATGCACGGACCCTCCGCGCCCAAGACGGTTGCTGAGGCGTGCAATGCCGTTCTTTGGCGCTTTGGTCCGCCCATGGTGGATTATATACACTTAGTATATACGTTTCATGCGGATCAGACTGGGACGTCGTATGCTAAGAGAATCAAAGCACAAAGGCCTCTTAACTCCGTTCTCAACATAATGGAGAATGAAGGAACACGACTTGAGCGATATATTTACCTCTCCTACTTGGAGTATCTCCTCGAGCCACCGAACAGGGCATTGACCCTCTTCAATAGCAATAAGATATACAACAGGGAGAACATCTTTTATCACCTGATGTTCCCTGCTCACAGGGGTTATTTGATCTCCCTGCAGGAAGCCATCCTTAGCCCGCACTTGATCGAACTGGATACGCACAACTCCACTCATACACTACGGATTTTGGTAAAAGTCTCCAGTAGACAGGATAATCACGATGGGACCCTGCTTGAAAGATTATTGAATTACTATCAAGACAATATCCGGGATGCACAGCGACAATTGGATCAACTATTCACTGGTCGAACATATGCATTGAGCAGACGTGAGAAACGATAATTCTTACGTTTACGGATTCTAATTGGTCCCTTTTACGAATATATAAATGTGCCAAGCCCATTTACTTTTTGTGGGGGGAAAATGTGAGGTAAAACTCCAACTGTACGATAACTATTATGCAATTTGTTTATGTTACAAGATCGAGTTAGAAACAAGCCAAAGGGACAGAGGTCTAGATCAAAGGACTCTCTGAACTGTCGATAAAAATAAGACAGGATTTAACTGTTTATGAAAAGAAGTTGTAATGGGAGACAAAGCCCTGGAAAAAGAGTCAGTCATACTAGGACGTTTGTTATAAGTAGACGTAACTTAGTGTTATAGTATGTAGTGATCCAAAGCATAAGATCTACCGAAATACACAAGGTATTATATTGTGCTGTAAATCAATGCCTTATTATTTATTGCGGCGGATATAAAGTACTAGAAGTAAGGTATATTGAGTATGCTAATCTACCGAGAAATACGCGAACTAATTCAACGAGATAACAGGTTCGTTCGCTCCATGAGACTGATACGTATACAGTCAGTTACTATTCTGTACGGATATTCCTCTTCAGACGGCTGATTCCAGAATACTCAGATCAAGGAAGTACCTCAATCTGAGATACAAAGAAGTACGTGTAACCTGAGGAGCGAGCTAACAAACATGGTGCCCCGGTATAAACGACTCTATTTTTGACGGGGAGAGGTGTGAGATGATATCTCACAACTGCTCCGAAAAGAAGAAGGCCAATTGAGGCTAACCTCGGTTCGCCAAGTTAACCTCGGAACAACAAAACGTGCAAATATCTAGTGACGAGATAAATAGCTCAGTATACTAGATAAAGTGATAAAAACGGGTTTTCTGTAGCAAAGAAACGATAACCCAAAACAGTGAACTAGTTAATAATGTAATAATGTACATAAAGTAAATAAATCCCTAAATTAGACTGATCACCTAATTCACGGATTTAGTCCTGTAAATAGTTGTACATAGTGTAAATGAGTGTACAATAGCACGAATGATCGTACATTGTAAAAATGAAGGTACATTGTATAAATGGTCGTACGTTGTAAGAATGAGAGTACATAGAATGAATGATTGTACACAGTGTAAATAGTACGTTACAGAATAATTGATATTATAGATAAGAATTCGAATTCCGCTACCCTGACAGAAGGAGGAAAGAAGCCGGACAACCCTCTGGAAGTCGAGGCCCAACAATTGTATCGGTGTTGGGATAGGACAAAGGATACGCTTGCAGCCAGAGTAAGGACCTCTACTGACTGTGAGTAAACTGCTGCTGAAAGAGCACGCCTAGTGAGGTACCCCCGTTCAGGACTCAGGGTGAAAACAAGTCCCCCGTTAGGAGACTCAGGGTGAATACAAGTCCCCACCAAGGAAGGAGGTGTAAATCCTACCCCCGTTCAGGACTCAGGGTGAAAACAAGTCCCCCGTTAGGAGACTCAGGGTGAAAACAAGTCCCCACCAAGGAAGGAGGTGTGTATCCTTTCCCCGTTCGGAGGCTCAGGGTGAAAACAAGCCCCACTGCTTGGAACTTGAGGGCAGAAATCCTGTTCCCGCCCCAGGGCGTAAAAGGACGACTACCGTACTAACCAAATTGACGGAGACATTTGACCTACGACCGACCAAGGACACACGACAGACAAAGACAAAGTACTAACCCTAAAGTAGAGTGAAAAACAACCAAGGTAAAACAAATTAATCATTAATAATGGCTAATTTGAACCCAGACCGTGGAGCAGGACTGCCAGACTCCAACCTCCAGGTACTAACTGACCTCACCCAGTTGGCAAAAGCCCTGGCTGAGTATATTGAAGTCAAGGAACAGAACAAGGCAGGAGCAAATGAATTACATGTGCTACGAGGGACAGTAGACCAAATAGTCAACAATGCCCCCGTGGTACGACACTTAAATACAACCATACGGAATCGAATGCAAAATATACGCACGACTCCGTTGATGACCGTACTACCTACTTTTGGACACGAACATGATTTACCTAAAAGGCGGGACTACCATATTAATACATTGGGAGAAACCGCTGATCCGAACCCGACGCAATGCCAAAGTTGGTTACGACGGATGACAGAAATATCAACTCGTTTCCATCTATCAGCAGATACTTTCATAGAATTGATGGCAGAAAACTCCGCAGGACGAGTAAATGCCATTATTCATGATGGTATCCTGGAAGGGTCAACAGCTGAAGAAGTGGTTCGAGAAATAGAACTACACTTCGGAGGCTTGAAAACACCTGAACAAGCACGCGTTGAGTGTACTCAGGTGCTAAGAACTCCGGGAGAATCTCTACAAAAATTGGCAGAACGAATTAGTGACTTGGCTAAAATGGCGTGCAGATTAGACCCCGATAGGACTGTTGCACAAGATGCCTTAGCTAAACGAACTTTCCTAGATGGTGTCAGCCCAGAGCTTAGACTCCAGCTAGTAGCTCGAGAAGAAAGTCGCGTTGGGGCAGGTAATAGCCCATGGACTTTCAGGGATATACAAAGTGAGGCGATAAAAATGGAGGACCAGGAAAGAACGGCACTTTACCTGGCCAAAACAAAGCAAGGCAGCACTGGAGCCAGCATAAGACAAATCTGGGATCCAGTGCAAGAAGAAAAAGCTGCATATCAAGCATCAGTAACTGGGTCAAGTCAAGCACAAAAGAGTGCAACACGGGCTAGCGACAAAGGAGCGGATAAGGAAACTGAGCTAGTACAACGAATAGCTCAGGAAGTGGAAAATAGGCTCCGTAAGAGGCCAGAACAAAAAGATAAAGAGTTTCGCCGACCGGAAGCAGGCCCAAGGCGGTACAACCAGAAAAGAGGTGACGGACGAAATGCCCCGTTTAAGCAAAGGATATTTCAAGTCACAGGAGACGATGGTCAGTCCGATTCAGAATATGAATTCGGAGATGACGAAATAGAGGCTATGGAAGAAGCAGGAATAGAAGTGGTCGGACAATGCTTATTAATCCCGGCAGGAGATCAAATGGTACTAAGAATCCGCCCAGGAGACTTGAATGTTAAGTTTGACGAATGCCTGAGATGTGGCAAAACAGGACATCGAGCATTTGGCGGCTCAAATGTGGAAAAGTGCCCACTAAAGAACTTGCCAATTACTACAACGCCGTGCCCCGCCTGTAGGAAGGGGGGACATATGGCCAAGAACTGCCCTGTTTCAAAAAACTGGAAGACGGACAAGTGAGGGCCTCAGAAGCACTTACTTGTCTGAAAATTGGGGATGAAAACGCGGAAGCAATTAATTTAATTAGAGGGCCTCCAAGTATTGTAATAAAGATTAATGAAAAACGAGTGGTAACAATCGTAGACAGTGGAGCTGATAGAACCCTCTGTCATGACCAATTTGCAGCAAAAATATATGGTCCTGGTTGGGAAAAGCAACTTAAACCAAGCGCAGCTCGATTGACAACAGCTAGTGGACAATACCTGAATATCACAGGAGAGTTGGAAATGGAAATACATTTCCAACACATAATGATAAGATGGTCAGTGATCATAACAAGTAATACAGTAGCTGAGTTTTTACTTGGAAATGATATTATGCAAAACCGGATGACATTAGAGAAAGGTCATACCTTAATAGTATATAATCCAGATGACCCAGATGACGCAGTAAGGATCCCAATTACACGGACTGCCAAACGAATGAAAGTGAAAACAATAGAGAATGAAGTAATTCCGCCACATGCCAACCGATTAATTGCCTGTATGTTGGTAGGATTAGATGAGGAGGAACTAGAGGATCAAGCAATGAAAGGTCAACTAGTTTATACTACAATCAACCTGAACGACCCTTATGCTGCCATACAGGTAGAAGATAGCATTGCTTTAATCGAGGATCACTACAAAGTTGTATGCTCAATTATGAACCCCACTGATGAATCCATAGAAATAGGAGAAAACAGTATAATAGGATCGGCAGATTTAGCTGTCGAAAGTAGCGATAACACGGAAGGGGGGATTCTGTTTGTCCAACTCCTTACATGTGAAGATGATACAGAGTCAGAACTGGCGATTCGATACTTACATGACCCGGAGACTCGAGAATCAATCCTGACAGGAGATAAATCAGGGTTGTTCCCACCCCCAAAGGGATATGAACCTGGACCAACAGATAAAGAAGCCAAGTTTGATTACGATAGAATAAGAACACCTGGTCTCAGTGAAATTCAAAGGACACAACTGATAAATGTCCTTCGAAAATATGAAGAAGTCTTTTCCAAAGGCCCTGGAGACTATGGTAAGACAGCACTGATGACCTTTAAGATAGATACTGGTGATGCTGAACCGATAGCTTCAAGGTACATACCTATACCTGCTGCATACGAAGCTCAAGTGCGGAAGGCATTACAAGAAATGAGTGAAAATAACATTATAGAAGAATGTGAATCACCATGGAACAATTCATTAGTTATAGTAAAGAAACCCAATGGAACCTTAAGGTTATGCGTGAATTTAAAAAATGTGAATTCGGTGACTATAAATAAAACTAGTTACCCAATTAACTACCAAGAGCAAAGTTTTGCCAAACTATGCAATGGGAAGTTCTTCTTTAGGATAGATCTAAGTCAAGCATACTATAGCATCCAATTAGACTCAGAGAGTACACGAGACAAGACGGCATTTTCTGCACTAGGAAGACAGTATCGCTTCATAACCAGCCCATATGGAGCCCGATACCTTCCCAGCAAATTTAATCGGTTAATGGCGATAATCTTCCGAGGATTAGAAGATTATCTCTTTTTCTACTTTGATGACGCAATTGCAAGCTTACAGACATTTGAAGAGTTGTTAAGTGCACTAGACGAAGTACTTAAACGTATACTAACAGCAAATCTTCGCGTCAATTTTCAGAAATCGGATTTTTGTTTAACCAACCTAGATGAAATTAAATGGTTAGGATCTATAGTCCGGGACGGCTCAGTTCATCCCGACCCAAAGAAAGTGGAAGCAATAGTCAAGATGCCAATACCTCAAGCTAAGAGAGCAATGATGAGGTTCTTAGGTGCCATCTCGTATCACAGAAGGCATATACCAAATTTATCTGATATAGTGGCTCCTTTATACAAGTTATGCCCACCGAAGGCTAAATATGTATTAGGAGAAAAGGAAATTAATGCTTTCCAAAAGGCAAAAGATGCGATAATTAATGCTAAATCGCTCGTTCTGCCAGACTTGACTAAAAAGTTTATAGTCACCTGTGATGCAAGTGACATTGGCATCGGAGGTGTTCTAACTCAAGAAGACCAAGACGGAGAAGAAAAGCCAGTAGCTTATTGTTCCCGTACTTTCACGAGCAATGAACAAAATTGCAGTTCCTGTGAAAAAGAAATACTAGCCATACTGTACACAGTTAGTGTATTCAGTTATTATCTTGTAAATAACAAGTTTCTTCTCAGAACAGACAGCAAAAGTCTAGTTTATCTAAGATATTTTAGTAACCTAAACAGCAAGTTATTTCGGGCTAGCATACTGTTAGATGAACTTGACTTTGACATTGAGCACGTGTCTGCAAAACGAGGAAATATAATGAATGTTGCTGACATGTTATCCAGAGCATATGGTGAAAGTGCACCAGACCCAAAACGGGCCTCGTACAAACAGTTACGAAACCCGGTTTTTAACAGACTCATAGCCCCTCCCACACTCCCACATGGGCGCGTAGGGAAAATGGATTTTGAAATGCATGCAGACAAATACCTTGCAACATTTCTACAAGAAAACAAAGAAGATATCGAGAATAATAAATATGTTATTCCTCGATTAGCCAAATGCTTACAAGAAAGTGAAGTCAACCTAAAAGGTGATTATACTGACTTCATTAATCAATGTCGCCAAATAGACCACAGTGACTCAATTGAACATGTATCGTCACAATTGATGTTACGAGTACAAAACAGTGACAAGGTCCCAGAGAGACATAATTACATCCTAATGTCATTACTACATCAATCATTGTTTACAATTGACGCCTTCATGAGGGCTCAATTGGATGACGACACATTGAAAGACAAAATCCTTGGATTACAAGGAACACCAAAGGGTACCCGCCAAAACGGATACTTCCTGAAGAAAGGCATTTTGTTTAAAGAACATATAAATGAGGCAGGAATAAGTAGGCCACTGTTAGTAATACCAGCAGCCCTGGTTCCTACGCTACTAAACCATTATCATGGCCCCGGAGCTGGACCACATATGGGAAGAAAACAAATGCTGGACACATTACGTTCGCATTACCTGTGGGCAGGAATGCCAACTGACATTATGAACCACTGTCGAAAATGTGTTGCTTGTTTAT
>Ga0209399_10001447_pt1 | contig 12409 bp, 18 predicted proteins | sample OV2TP3_FD_184130 | JGI IMG/M metagenome (GOLD analysis project Ga0209399, IMG submission 184130) | Hot spring microbial communities from Beatty, Nevada to study Microbial Dark Matter (Phase II) - OV2 TP3 (SPAdes) (version 3) | ecosystem: Environmental > Aquatic > Thermal springs > Hot (42-90C) ... | reverse complement strand
AAGTTGGACGAGTTGGAACGAAAATTCACCGCGCATGATTCCGATATCAAGAGACTGTTTGCCACGGTCCGACAGTTGATGGCGCCGCCGGAGACCAACAAAAGGAAGATCGGCTTCCTTGTCGAAGAAAAGGCGGCGGTTTACAGAAGGCGGTAGTTGTGGCGAAAGCAAAGAGGAGACGAGCGTCCAATGTCGAGCTTTGATGAATGGTTCCAGCGCGCCACGGGAAATGATCCGTTCCCCTATCAGCGGCGGTTTGCCACGGAAGGCGAGATCCCGGAGCTGGTCGATGTGCTGACTGGTCTCGGAAAGACGGCGATGGCGGTTCGATCCTCAGTCTACTGTGCGGTAGACTCAGGAGAAATTTGAAATTGACTGACGGAGCGTTCAAGGCTTAAACTGGCGCCAACAACCAAGAGAGGCGGTATTGTACGGCCGAGGAGTGGGACAACAGGGGACAGCGTGAAGGCGGCTTCACAGAGATAGATATGGGATCACTACGTCTGGTTTACGATGCTGAGGGTGACATTCTGGATGTGGATTTCCGCTTGACCGGCGAGAAGCCGCGCCGCGGAATCGAGCTGCATGAGAATATTACGGTCTGGACCAACGCCCACGACACCCGGATTCTCCGGCTCATGTTCCTCTCCTACGCTAGATTGCTGGAGCAGCCGGATCTTGGTCTTGTCAAATTAAAGAAGCTGCCTGCGTGACAGCGGACCGGTTTGCTGAAGCTGCTGACGAGCGATCCGGTGAAACGGTTTCTGGTGTGTGTAAACCAAAAAGAGCTCCGCTTCCGGGTCGCAGACCCCGGCGTCAGAGCGGGAGCGGCGGCGTGAGCTTTGATGAATGGTTAAAGCGCGCCACGGGAATTTTCCGTTTTCCTATCAGCGGCGGTTTGCGACGGAAAATGAGATCCCGGAGCTGGTCGAGGTGAAAACGGGCTTAGGCAAGACTTCAGCCCGGTGCGGCTCATCCGACCGGAGAGCAGGCGGAATAGAGTGAGGAACGGAGCCAAGGAAATCGTCACCCGCGAGCAGTAAAAGTTGGAATGCCGGAGAGCGAGGAATTAGAAGTTCTAAAGGAGGTGGCGCGACGCCTTGGGCGAGCAAGAATCGCTTATATGGTGACCGGTTCCATAGCCGCCAATTTTTATACCGTGCCTCGCATGACCCGCGATATCGATATCGTGGTAGAGCTGTCGGAACGGGATGTCGGCCGATTCATTCCGCTTTTTCAGACGGACCACTATTTGGATCCCAAAACGGTTGCCGAGGCGGTTAAGGCCAAAGGGATGTTCAATCTGATCCAAAACGAATACGTCATCAAGATCGACTTCGTCGTGCGCAAGGAGAGTCCCTACCGTCGGACTGAGTTTTCCCGCCGGAGGAGGGTCGCCATTGATGATCGGAGGATTTATATTGTGGCGCCGGAGGATTTGATCCTTTCAAAGCTGGCGTGGGCAAAGGATTCCAGGTCGGAAGTTCAGCTAACGGATGTCCGAAATCTCTTTCGTTCGGTCAGGGGAATGAACCGGCGTTATCTGTCCCGCTGGGCAAGGCAGTTGAGCGTCGAATCCCTTTACCGGGAGGTTACGCGTTGAAAGACACCTCCGATAAGATCGACAAAAAGTTTCGCGAAATGTTGCTGATTCGCCCCGGCGAAGAACGCCTGAAGATGGGTTGCTCTATGCACGCCGCCGCTCGGGCGTTGGTCGTCGGATCGATTGCGGAAAAGGACCGTTTTGCAATCAAGCGGGAGTTGTTTCTGCGCTTCTACGGCGGCGAGTTTGGCTCCAAAGAGCGCAAAAAAATTCTTGCAGTCTTGCGCAAAGCGGCCGGGCATAACGGCAAAAGTCAAAGAAGGTCGAAGAAAAAGGACAAAAATGGTCCGTGATCGTGACCTTGGATGTCAAACCCCGTGACCTGATCTGTCATTCCTAAGTGTTAAGGGTGGCATGCTCTGGTCTTGAATGCCGGGCTAACTGATGACTGATGGCTGACAGCTTTTTAAAACCGGAATAAGGAAACGAATGTCCGATGTGAAGCCCCATGGGCAAAGGCGGAATCCTGAGCAAGAGCCCCCGGGCAAGGCCGGGGCTCGCGTCGAAGGGCTCAATTTTGACGACTGGTTCAAACGCGCCACGGGAAATGATCCGTTCCCCTATCAAAGGTGCTTCGCGACGGAGGGTGAGATCCCGGAGCTGGTCGATGTGCCGACCGCCGTGGCGAAGACGGCGATGGCGGTTTTGGGATGGCTGTGGCGGAAACGAGCGAGCCTGTCGGCTGGATCTTGAGCTTTGGGACTCAGGTCCAGGTGATGTCTCCTAAATGCTTGAGGGAAAAGCTCGGGGAGGAGGCCAAGAAAGTGCTTGGTTTATACCGTTGAAAACGTCTAAAATCAGCAGATAGCCGATACGGAAAAAAACAGGCTCGGAGGCAGACAATGTCAAGCAAAAGGTATCCTCGTGCTGCTCAGGACTCCACTGACAACGAACCCGTCGTGAGAGAGGCCAAGGCTCAGCCCTACGCTCGCGAAAGAAAGCGACGGAATGCTACTCAGGTCACCCTAAGCATCGCCAGCGTAAGAAGAAGGCTCAAGAAACCTGTCAAGCGAAGCAACCGGGACATCGCGTGGGCGTTAGAAATCGCCGGTATTGGCGATGGCCCGAAGGATCTCTCCGAGCACACGCGCAAATACCTTTATAGTGACAAATGAGTGAATCCGTCTTTGCAGATGCTTCTGCATGGGTAGCCTGGGACTAGAAGCCACGATGAAACGCTCCAAGAAAGCTCCCCTTTGGCTCCGGCGCCTCGACATCGTGAAAGCCGAGATGAAGAGCGTCCGATTTCCTCGCTCGGCGCAAGAAGGGTTCCGCCAGTGCGCCGAGCTCTCCGAAACGGCGGGTCGGTTGTTCTGGGAATCCATTCGAGCTGATCATCCCGAGGCCAGCGACAAAGACGTCGAGCAGGAACGCCGGCTGTTACTAGCCCGCTTGTCCGCCGCTCAAGCGCGCTGGATAGCGAAGTGGAAGAAAGAGCGTGACCGATATTTTAGGGGGTAGCACGCCCGAGCTCTTGGGACGTATCGTCGCTTGTTTCCGGAGGGAACGAATCTCTTACGCGGTGATTGGAGCCTGGGCGTTATCGGTATGGGGGACATCGCGAGCGACCCACGACGTGGATTTCTTGGTCTTGGTGGATGACGAGGAGCTAAGCCGCCTCAGCGACCGCATGATGCATGCAGGGTTCGAGCTGGACGAAACCTGGGTGAAGTGGAATCCCATGCTCAGAGGCTCTCAGCTTCGTTTCCAGTTCCAGGGGACGACTGTCGATCTATTGCGCCCGCGTGATGCACACGATCAACAAGTCTTTAGACGGAAGCGGAGAAAACGCATGGATGAACGCTATTGCTGGGTTGTGTCTGCGGAAGACTTTATTCTGCAAAAGATTAAAGTTGGGCGACCTAGGGATTTTGAAGACGCCCTGTCCGTTTTGGAGCGCTCCGGAAAGATCCTGGACAAACGGTATCTTGAACGATGGGCAGGCAGAATCGGCGTATCGGCGGAACTCAATTACATTCTTTCGCTATGAAGATTGAACTTCGCGAGCCAGGCCCGGGTCGTCCGGCCTGTGTTGGATTAAGGCAAAGGGTCAAGGAAGAGGCCCGAAAAATTTGTCGATCGTGACGTCGGATGTGAAGTCCATTACAATTTGGAAATCGATGACGACTCTTCAGCATTTTGCTTCTAAACCAGAGACTGTTCCAACTTCGACATCATGGTATCTCGCCGACCTTGGCGAGGCGCGGGGAAAGCAGGAGCTTTTCACGAAGCAATCGCCGCAAAGACTCAAGGTCTTGCGTGAGCACGCCCTGATTGAGAGCGCGGTTTCTTCCAACCGGATCGAGGGTGTCACTGTGGATTAAGCCCGCATAGGCACGATTATTTTCGGCAGGTCGCTGCTGCGTGATCGTGACGAGGAGGAGGTCCGAGGTTACCGGGACGCGCTCAAGCTGATCCATGAGCAAGGCGCCAAGCTCCCGGTTTCTGAAGAGACCATAAAGGAGCTGCATCGGTTGACGCGCGGCGACATCTGGGACGCGGGAAAATACAAGGAGAAGGACAGCGATATCATCGAGAAATATCCTGACGGCCGCGAACGAGTGCGCTTTAAAGCCGTCCCGGCAGCGGAGACGACAGCCTTCATGCAAGAGTTGGTCGAGCTGTGGAAACGCTCTGCGCGCGAGCGGTGGGTTCATCCACTTATCGCGCTTGCAGCCTTCAACCTCGACTTTCTCTGCATCCATCCGTTTCGCGACGGCAACGGGCGGGTGTCTCGGCTGATTCTGTTACTTCAGCTCTACCACTTAGGTTTTGAGGTCGGCCGCTACATCAGCGTAGAGCGGCTCATCGAGGAGAACAAAGAGCGCTACTACGAAACCTTGGAGCAGAGTTCCCAGGGCTGGCACGAGGGAAAGCACGATCCCTGGCCTTACGTGAACTATCTGCTTTTCATTCTTAAGAACGCCTACCGCGAATTCGAAGAGCGGGTAGGACAAGTCAAGAGTCCGCGAGGTGCAAAGACGGAGCTAGTCCTGAACGCGATCCAACGCCAGAGCGGCGAGTTCCGGCTGGCTGACATCGAGCATGCGTGCCCAGGGGTTGGCCGAGATTGGATTCGGGTGCTGCTAGCTGGCCTTAAAAAGTCAGGCGAGATATCCTGTCGTGGGAAAGGGCCTGCTGCCCGGTGGCGCTATACAGCGAGAAGGCGTAGTACGCCTAAGTAAGGGTATTAGTAAGGGTATGATCTTTGAGGGCTGAAAAGACTAGCCTGCGTCGGGCAGGCTGCCGGGAGGCACAACCCTTGAACTGTTTGAACGTTTTGAACGGCCCGAAGGGCTGAAGAGATCGTGACCTCGGATGTCAAACCCCGTGACCTCATCTGTCACCGCACTGTGCTAAAAAGAACGCGTATGCGTGATACTTCAGCTAGCCCGATTCCCATTGCACATGTGGCCGAGGATGGCAGAACTCACGCTCTTATTGACCACCTGAAAGAAGTTGGGCGGTTGGCTGGTCAGTTTGCAAGCGTCTTCGGGTCATCGTCTTGGGCAGAGGTAGCCGGACTTTGGCACGACCTTGGAAAATATTCCAAAGCCTTTCAAGACATGATCCGGTCTGCTTCTGGATTGGATGCTCACATTGAGACTGCGCCTGGACGAGTCGATCACTCCACGGCGGGGGCAATCCACGCTGTTGAGCAGTTCGGCCCCTACGGCAACATTCTCGCTTACCTAATCGCTGGCCACCACGCGGGCTTGCCGGACTGGAACAGCGAAGAAGAGGGCCGGAGTTCCCTATATCAGCGGCTTCAAAAGCGAGAGTTGTTGGACCTGGTTTTGAACCGGGCACCCCCCGAAGAACTCCTTCAACAGCACAAGCCGAAAAGTAAACCGCCTGGTGGGGATCCGGCCTTGTGGATTCGTATGCTCTTTTCATGTCTAACGGATGCCGACTTTCTTGACACGGAAGCTTTCATGGACCCCGGAAAAGCCAAGGAGCGATCAAGTTACCGGACGCTAGCGGAATTTGTCAAACCTTTTGAAAGTTTCATGAAGCAGTTAGTGGAGACAGCCAATGCAACACCAGTTAATCGGGTTCGAGGAGACATATTGAGACAATGTCAAGAAAAGGCTCACACCTCACCTGGCATCTTCTCTCTGACAGTACCGACTGGCGGAGGTAAAACTCTGTCATCGTTCGCGTTTGCGCTTAGGCATGCTATCAAACACGACAAGCGCCGGATAATTTATGTAATTCCGTACACAAGCATTATCGAGCAAACTGCGGATATCTTTCGTAAGATTTTTGGTGAAGCTGTCGTTGAGCACCACAGTAATCTTGATTCTGAGCAGGAGACTCCGCAAAGTCGTTTAGCCTGCGAAAACTGGGACGCTCCTCTTGTGGTCACGACTTCGGTTCAGTTTTTTGAATCCCTATTTGCTTCGAGGACGAGCCGAGCACGAAGACTGCACAGCATCGTCAATAGCGTGGTCGTTTTGGATGAAGCCCAGCTCCTTCCACCCGAGTTCCTAAAACCCATCCTGAGCGTCATGGAAGACTTGCATGGCTTTTATGATGTGAGCTTCATCCTGAGCACGGCGACTCAGCCGGCACTGAAAGAGAGAAAAGGATTTGATTTCCATTTCCCTGGGCTTCGGGAAGTCGTCGAGATAATCGACGATCCTGTGAAGTTACACGATGACCTGAAACGTGTGGAGATTGTTATTCCGGACGATCTTAATAATCCTCGCCCGTGGGAAGAAATCGCCGCAGAATTAGGGAGCTATCCCTCTGTTCTTTGCATAGTAAACCGTCGTGATGACTGTCGTGAACTATTTCGGTTAATGCCGCCAGGTACCATCCACCTGTCGGCACTCATGTGCGGAGAACATCGGGTCGTTGTCATTGCGAATATCAGGGAACGTCTCAAAAACCGCGAACCTTTGAGGGTCGTTAGCACCCAGCTAGTAGAAGCTGGCGTAAAAACGCTTGAGGTTATTCACAAGCGCCTCGGACGATTGGAGAAACGGCCAATATATGTTGCAGCCTTGGGTGTTACCAAAGGTCGAAAAGATTCTAGAATCACGCCTCTCGTTTTCCTCGGAAAGGTCGAAAAGTCATTCGATTCTTTTCTGGACATTTGGAAGTATCTGCCCCGAAGTGTCCGCCATGTGAAGGATGTCCGTCGTCATAGATTGGGAGATCTCTATCCGCCAACTCTGGTTCGAATTTTCCAAAAGGTCAGGCGAATTTCTTCGAGCAGATTTGTCGAAAACTTCAGCCACGCTAAGGAAAGCTATAAAAAAGACCTCAAACAATCCAAACCGGTCGTCTTTAAAGAATGGCAAACCTGGCCTGAAGCGAATGTCGGCTTTCAAACTGCGTGCATCGGCAACATTCCTCTAGCAGAGCGAGCTAAATTTCGCAAGATGATAGAGGTACCAAGACAGTCCGCTTACGGATGGAGTTATCGCGTCAAGGATCTCAGAGCGGTCTTACAGGAAATTCTATCGTGAAGAAACGAGTTGTCCCTAGGTATCTAGGAACCCAAAAGTTTTCATGATTGATCTCTCTTTCTGATGATGACCTCCTTGAGCATTGAGTCGTAGTTACCAGACCATTTACCTGACCAGACTAGCTCGAATTCTCGTTCCATCGGTGGTCTATTATCGAAATGGATTGTGATTCTGAATTTATGCCTTCCCGGAGGTACATGAGAGCTCATCCACCGAGGATGGTTCGGTACACGAAAGCGAAACTGGGGTTTAGTTGGATCTCCGGAGTAGAGTTGTGCCTCGTACCTGGTCTGATATTCGGGGTCTGCGATTTGGGCAAACGGCGCAAAGACTCGCATTCCAGCGCTAATATCAGGAGGCATGTGCGGGAGCCACTCTAATCGGACAGGTTCAAAATTCTTGTCCTCTTTAAATTTTCCATCCTCGTCCATGTGCCAAAGGCCGGTAAGCATCACAACGCAGTTGCGTGCGATAGAATATTCAGAGTTATTCTTTATAGCGAGGCGGAAATAGTAGGCGTGATAGTATTCTCTCTTCACATCGCTACCCAACATGGTCTGGATGAGGTACGGTCGCCTTTGGTCAAACTCAATACTGATATCGGGGCTAAACAAACGAGGCCTGAGATATTCTACAACCAAGGTTCCAACCATGCCGAGAATGAAACCAACCAGGACACCAGGAATCTGGGAAGACCTTCCTCTGCGGCGGCGACTGCTGACAACCTGAGTGGTCCCCTGATTCTGATTGTGTTCAGGCTGGGGTTTTTCTGCGCCTTCGCTTCCTTCGTTCTGGGCCATTTTCCTGCTCAAAAAAATTAGCGAAACCAGTGTGTGGTTAGCGGTCCTGTTTACCACTGGAGCTGTTGCGTTGGCAAGTATATCTCAGAGTGTGGTTTACGGTGGTCAACTACAGAGTAAAAGAGGGCATAGTCATTTTCGCCGCGCGTCAACGGAACAGAGATGGTCCAGGACCGGATTCTATTCTCCATGAAATAAATCCTAAGGAAAGTCCCCTGGGCAGGCGGCAGCGGATTTTTATGCGTTGTAGACCAGCAATCTCCGGAATTCCGGGGACATATTACTTATTTCGATGCGGTAAAGGAATAGCAGGGGCACGCCGGAGGAGTTATGGGGAATCCGTCTTTGCGCCACAAGCACGTGCAGTTGGATCAGGGGAAGCTGAATCGGGCCAGGCAGATATTGGGAGCAAAAACTGAGACAGAGGCCCTGGAGCGGGCCCTTGATATCGTTGTCAGCGAAGCGGAGATAGATACGGCGCTTAGGAAAGCTCGCGGCAAGGGGAAGATACGGAAGGTCTTCCGCTAGGATGGGGGGAGTCTTTTTGTCTTCGCCCAAACGAATGGATCTTAGATGCCGTTGCTGGAAGAGGGGTGTATCTGAAACGGATAATCTAGAGTCCCTTAGCCAGAGCCGCGCGACCCAACAGGCCGCACTCTCTCAATTTGGGTATCAGCTCGTCCAGGCCGCGGATCAATAGCTTTGGCCTTGCGGCCGACAGGGTCTCTTCATCGTTGTAGGAGCAAGGAGTTGCGAGGGCGACGGTATAAACCTCAAGACGGTCCCCGTCTCCGCCCACCGTGCAGAGCTCCAGATTGTTCCCTGCTCTGATATAAGAGGAAGTTCCGGAGAGGAGTATGACTTGGGCTTTCTTATGTTTTCGAAACAAGTGATAGATGCCTTGTTCTTTCACAAAGTAGGTTTCATCCCTGTCGATGATTTCCCGAAAGTATCCTCCAATGCCGTGCCTTTCCATGGCATGGTGTTGGAAGCGCCTCCCGCCGGTCGTCATAAGGATGTTCGCCAGTCCAGCCTCCTGTGCGGCTCGCAACGACCCCTCGATGCCAGGAACCAATTCAGGAGGGGTGGTATCATAACCATGCTTTCTGGCTATCTCCAAGGCATGATTTCTGATTTCCTGTCTTTTGCGCTCGTTGAAGATGATCCTCGGGTCGCGCTGATAGTCTTGTGCGAAAATCAGCGGGATCAGGAACAGATCGAACGGCCCGTCCGCTACCTTTCTCAGTTGCTCAAAGGAAAGGGGGCTCTTTTTATAACGGGTCAAGACTTCGTTGGCGATGACGTGGACTCTCTGAATATCCGTCTCGACGGTATCGGACATCGTCCGGACCAGAAATGTTTCGGCCGACATCTTTGGCTCCCCTCGATATATTCCGGCTGGTTTAGGCGCTTGAGGCGCTTTGAGTTTCTTCCTCCGCACGACAGTATAAGAAACTTTGGCTAGATTCAACGGTCGTCCCATCGGTTCCCGGCTCCAAATTTTGTCAAAGAAGCTTAAGTCTGCCTAGGCGGTGCAGCGTCAAGAGGCTTTGTCTGTGCTTTCTTCGCGGCGAGGAAGCATTTTCAAGAATTCCTGTCTCCTGCGCTCGTGGTAGTCCAAGTGAGCTCTTAGCGAGCTGGTTGGATAGATCCTGGCGCCGCATTCCTTGCAGATGGCAGCCTCTAGGACGATGTTACGGAGACGAGTTCGCCCGGACGCAGAAGTTACCAGGATTTTCATCATTGCTCCTTCCGCCGGTCTTTTTGACGTTGGATAGGAGCAAGAGTTACGCCAAGTACCTCTCTATTCCTCGGATGGATCGCAACCGCTTGTTTTTACGCCGGGTTTTGACGGTCTTTGCAGCCCAGGGCGAAATCGGGGATTGCTGCCGCATTGGACAATTCATGTCCATCCTGGGCTGTTTTTGTAAGCTCGGGGCGTCTGAAAGAGACCGAAAGCCGATTCGAAATTCGAAATCACGCCTGCATTGCCGCCTGAAGGGCGCGGACGGTATAAACAGCAGCCAAATGGGAGCGATATTCTTTGGAACCGTTGATGTCTTCGATGATGTCTCTACCATGAGTGACTTCGGCAGCCGCTTCTTCCATGAGCCTCAAGTCAAGCTTTTTTCCCCTGAGCATTTGCTCCACATTCTCAGCCCGGTAGGCCTTATCGGCTACTCCGGTAACTCCGATGGCTATATCTCCGCAGGTTCCATCCTGCCCTAACTCCAAACAAACCGCCACGCCCACCACCGCAAAGCCCGACGCCCTCTGGGCGGCCTTGAGATACGACGTTTTTCTATCCTTTGGAGCCGGGACCTTGACGGCGGTTAGGATCTCGTCAGGCTCGAGGGCCGTCGTGAGAAACCCGAGGAAAAAATCCTTCGCTGCAATCCACCTCTCCCCATTAGGACCTACAGCCTTCATCTCCGCGCCGAGGGCCAGGATTGCCGCCGGCATGTCACCCGCAGGGTCCGCGTGGGCCAGGCTGCCACCGATAGTCCCTTGGTTCCGCACCTGGACATCGCCGATAGTAGCAGCGGTCTCAGGCAGAAGCGGGCACTTCTTTCTCAGCAACTCTGAGCCCTCTACCTCCGCATGGGTAGTCAGAGCCCCGATGACGACTCTCTCCCCGTCGTCGTGAATCCTGTCAAGCTCAGGGATCCGGCCCAGATCGATGATATATCTCGGCTTGGCCAGCCTGAGCTTCATGAGCGGAACCAGGCTCTGGCCTCCGGCGAGCAGCTTCGCCTCTTCTCGGTAAGAAGAGAGAAGCTCAACCCCCTCTTTGAGGGACTTGGGCGAGAGATAGGTAAAGGGCGCGGGTATCATAAGACAATTTACGATCTTAGATTTTGGATTTTGGATTCAATGAGCCTCCAGACGGTCTCCGGAGAGAGGGGGAGCTCTCTCACTTTCACACCAAGATGTTTCAAGGCATCCTCAACCGCACTGGCTATGGCAGCGGGGGAGGGGATGGCAGCTCCCTCACCGGCGGCTTTCTGGCCGAGAGCGGTGAAGGGAGAGGGAACCGGGTGATGCTCCACTTCTATCTTTGGCGTCTCCAGCGTGGAGGACTTGCCATAGTCGGTTAAGGTGAGAGTAAGGAGTTGACCCTCAGAATTATAAACGAAGCCCTCCCCTAGAGCGACGGAGATCCCATGCGCGGCCGAGCCGTAGATTTGCCCGTTGACCACGTCCGGGTTGATGATCGTGCCGTTGTCGCCCACTACGAGGTAGCGCAGCACGTGCACCTTGCCCGTTCGTCGATCTACCTCGACTACCGCCGCGTGGGCTCCGGCTGAAAAGGTAAACTGGGCGCGCACCTTGCGATCAGGACCCGGGACCAGGTTGGGTTCTCCGTGGGGGAAGGTGTAATAGAAAGTCACCTGGAGACCGGCCTCCATGGCCTGCGGCAAGGCGGACTGGTTGCCGTAGGCGATGCGACCCAGTTCGGCGAAGCTTATCCTTTTGACCGCCGAGCCGGGAGCCCGAACCGCTCCGTTCTCGATGACGAGGCGTGCGGGGTCGACATCCAGAAGATGGCCCGCAAGCCGCAGGATCTTTTCCCGAAGCTTTGAGGCGGCGCCGTGCACCGCGCCGATATCGTAAAGATGGAAATTGTTTCCGCTGTTGGCTGCGGCGACTCCCCAGGGAGCGAGGTCGCTGTCAAAGGGCGTGGTCACGCTGATATGATCAGGGGAGATTCCGAGGATGTCAGCGGCCACCTGGGCCGTTGTGGTCTCGTGCCCCTGGCCGCAGTTGGGAGAGCCGAGGAAAAGGGTGAGGGTGCCGTTTCTCTCCAGCTTGATCGTGGCGCCGTTGACCCCTCCGGCGCCCGGGCCCTCTTTCATCTCGGGGAAGATCGCCATGTCCCGCGCGGCGTTTCTGCCACCGGGCTCTACGCCGATGACGACGCCGATCCCCAATAAGCGCCCCTCTTCACGCCCTTTCCTTTGCTCTTCCCTGAATTTTTCGTAGCCGATCCTCTCCAGCGCCTTCTTGAGCAGCGCCGGGTAATCACCGCTGTCGTAGATATTACCGCTGGGTGTGGCATAGGGCATCTCGTCGGGTTGGACCAGGTTGACAGAGCGGACTTCGATTGGACTCATCTTCAGCTCTTCAGCGATCCGATCCATGATCCGCTCCCAGATAAAGCACATGCCGGGCTTGCCGATGCCGCGGTTTGGGATCACCGGGCACTTATTCGTGACCACGGAACAGCCTTCCATGGAAAGGTTTTTTACGCGGTAGGTATTCGTCAGGTTATTGAGCTTGTTGGTGAAGTGTATGGTTAGCGTGCTGACGGACCCTCCGACATCGTCGATCTCTTTGAACTCAAGCCCCAGCACGGTGCCGTCGTTTTTAACTGCGGCCTCAACTTCGAACTCCTGGGCGCAGGAGTGGCCCGCGGCCATCATATGCTCGCTGCGGTCTTCGATCCACTTGACCGGCCGTTGACTCTTGACGGCTAGGAGGCTGGTCATCACCGCATACTTGCGTATGAGATGAATCTTCTGTCCAAA
>Ga0209399_10001443_pt1 | contig 12422 bp, 14 predicted proteins | sample OV2TP3_FD_184130 | JGI IMG/M metagenome (GOLD analysis project Ga0209399, IMG submission 184130) | Hot spring microbial communities from Beatty, Nevada to study Microbial Dark Matter (Phase II) - OV2 TP3 (SPAdes) (version 3) | ecosystem: Environmental > Aquatic > Thermal springs > Hot (42-90C) ... | reverse complement strand
CCCGCAGCTTCAGCGGCACCCCGAGGAGCACGCCCTCTCCGCCTGATGAATCGGCGTAGCCCAGCTCCGTGGCCCGCCCGGTGCCGCGCAGGGGGCGACCCTCGCGCCCCACCCATCCGACAAACCCTTCCCCCAGTTTCATTCGGCGGCCGGCCTCCATGACCTCGCCGTTTTTGGACCACGCCGATTTGACGTACAGCTCCTGCTTTTCCCCATCGACCAACATGAGGCTGCCCATCTGGCCTTCCAGCGCCTCGACGGTATTCTCCACGATCAAGGTGAGGATCGTGTCGATTCCCTCATAGGAAATGATCGCGGTGCCGATTTGAGAGAGGAGTTTCTTGACCAGTTGCCGGGACGATTCCAGCTCTTCGATCTTTTGCTCGAGATCATGGGTGATGCGGTTGAACGCGCGGGCCAGCTCCCCGATTTCGTTCCGTTCCTCGACCTCGATGCGCCCCGGCGATTGGCCCGAGGAAATGGCGCTCGCTTTCCGAGCCACCGTCAGGACGGATTGAACCATGCGCTTGGCGACCAGGAAGTAACCGATGAAGGCGGAGACGGCGATGGCATAGAGGGCGAGCCCCAAATCGAGCTGATACACCATCACGCCGACGATGATCAGGATGGGAATAAAGGACATGAACCCGAAGGCAAGAGCGAGCTTGCGCTCGAGCCGTTCTTCACGAAGAGGGATCAGTTGAAACGCGTGTTTCTTCTGAGCGGAGGCAGCGGCTGGAAGCGTCATTGCTCCTGCAACTCTTGGGCCGTCGGCATCATGCGTTGGACTACCCGACAGAAGTATACCTGACGGGCAGGGCGTGACCCAAGCCTGGAGCTGGGGGATGACGCCGGGAAAATCTTGTCAACCGACGCGGCGGGATCGACGACGTTCAGCGTCGAGCAACCGGCGCTTGGCCTCCACACCGTGCATAAATCCGCCGAGCGATCCGTCGGAGCGAACGACGCGATGGCAGGGGACACGTGGAGCGAACGGATTGGCGCGCAGGGCATTGCCCACGGCGCGGACGGCGTCGGGACGGCCAATGCGGCGCGCGACCCATTGGTAGGAGCGCGTCTGGCCGCGGGGGATTTGGCAGACCGCGCGATAGACCTGTTGCCGGAAGAGGGTCAAGCGCGCCCACGTCGTCTGGGAGATGCGCGGCGACGGCGCAAGGATGCGAGCCGGCGCGGTCATGTCTGAGGATCCTCCATGTGGCGAGACGACAACTGCTGCAGGAGACGTTCCGCAAGGGCGAGAGGCAATCGCCCGGCGCGCGCCGCGTCGGCCGGCGTGGCGGCGATCAGCGCCGCGAAGGACCCAAAATGTCGAAGCAGCGCCTGCTTGCGCGAGGGCCCGATGCCGGGGATGCGATCCAACGCCGAGGCGGTGACGCCAGCACCCCGCAACCGGCGATGATACGCGATCGCGAAGCGGTGGGCTTCGTCCCGGATGCGCTGCACCAGATGCAGCACCGGCGACGTCGGCAATAAGACGATGGGCTCGGACGATTGCGGCACGAAGAGGCGCTCGAAGCGCTTGGCCAATCCGATTGTCGGCAGACGCAGCGCCAAGGCCGCCAGCTCTTCGCACGCGGCGCCGAGTTGCCCTTTGCCGCCATCGACGAGAATCAGATTCGGCAGCGGCAGCTCGCGCGCCAAGGTCCCGCTGTAGCGACGGCGAATGATTTCGCGCATCATCGCGTAATCATCGCTGCCCTGCACGGTCCGGATTTTGAATCGGCGGTACTGGGCCTTGTGCGGCTTGCCGCCCACGAACACGACCATCGACCCGACGGCCCACTCCCCGAAGATATTCGAGATATCAAACGCTTCGATGCGCTGGGGCGTCTGCGGCAGTTTCAACGCCGCCTCCAACTGCTCCAACGGCCCGGCGGCCAGCGAGTGCTCCTTGGCGACGATGACGGAGGTGAACGCCTGGAGCTGATTGCGCAGCCGCGCGGCCTCTTCATAGCGACGGTCGCGCGCGGCGGTCGCCATGCGGCGCGAGAGCTCGCGCAGCAGCTGATCGCGCCGGCCCTGCAGGAACGCCACGAGATCATCGACGATGCGCTGATAGGGGCGCGCCGTGATGTAGCCCGCGCACGGGGCGAGACATTGCCCCAGATGATACTCGAGGCATGGCGTCGCAGGGAATCGCTTGCACGTGCGCAGCGGAAAGACTCGGCGCAAAAACCGCACCGCCTGGCGCATGAGCCCCGCATCGGTATACGGGCCGAAATAGATGGCCCCGTCGTTCAATTTTCGACGAGTGACGAGGAGCCGAGGAAACGGCTCGCGGGTGACTTTCAGGAGCGGGTAGGCCTTGTCGTCTCGGAAGCTCACGTTATACGAGGGCCGATGCTCCTTGATGAGCTGAGCTTCGAGCAGCAACGCCTCCGCTTCGGAGGTCGTCGGGCGAATGTCCACATCGGCCACCTTGGTCATCAAGGTGGCGATGCGGGGAGACAGCGGCGACTGACCATGCGCCGTCAGGCGAAAGTACGAGGCGACGCGCTTGCGCAGGCTCAGCGCCTTGCCCACATAGAGGAGAGCCCCCCGCGCGTCCCTGAAGAGATAGACGCCGGGCTGGTCGGGGAGCGTCTCTACTCGCTGACGAAGCGTTGAATGAGCGGAAGTTTCGGGCACCATCGCAAGATCGTGGAGAGCTCCTCAATGCCGAGCAGATGACACGCCAGGCCGTACAAGACCACTCCCAACAGAATCGCCAGCATGATCCCAAGCCACCCGGGAACGAGGACCGCCGTGGCCTGCCACAACAGTCGCACGCCAAGCCCCATGAGACACGAGGCGAGCAGCATGCGTCCGAGTGCGCGGCTCATCGGCGCCAGCAGCGAGCCCTTCAACTGGCGCTCGAGATGCCGGAGGAGACGATACGCGTTGAGGCTGTTCGACAGCGCGGCGGCCAGTGCCAGCCCGCTCACTTGGAGCGGCCACATCAGGACAAGGCTGAGCGCGATGTTCACGGCCACCGCCTCCGCCGCGAGCCTCACGGGAATGCGCGTCTGCCGCAGCGCATAGAACGCCCCGCTGAGCACCTTGCTCAGCGCGTAGGCGAACAACCCCAGCGCGTAGCACATCAGGGCTTGCGATGTCATGAGGCTGGAACGATGATCGAAGGCTCCCCGTTCGAACAAGCCGACCGTGATCGGCTGGGCGAGCACGATGAGCCCCACCGCCGACGGCACAATCACGAAGCCCACCATCCGCATGACGGAGAGCAGCATCGAGCGAAACTTCGCCCAGTCATGGTGCGCCGCGTGCTCGGAGAGCGCGGGCAGACTCGCCTGCGCCGAGGCGGTGCCGAAGACAGCCAACGGAAGCTGCACCAACCGGTTGGCGAAATAGAGCGCGGCGACGGCTCCTTCGCCGACGACGGATCCCACCGAGGCGAGGGCGGTGTCGACCACGACGCTCGCTTGATAGACCGCCGAGCCGACCATCCGAGGACCGAGCAGCCGCATGATCTCTCGAGCGCCCGGATGCGCCCATCGCCAGCGCCATCGAAATCCCAGCCGCGCCGCCACCGGCACCTGGATCGCCAACTGGATGACGCCGCCGATGATCACCGCCAGTGCGAGCGCAACGATCCCAGGGCTCGTCCGCGGCACGAACCACAGACACGCCGCGATCATGGCCAGATTGAGAATCGCCGGGCCGAGGGCCGGCATCGTAAAATGGCGCAGGCTGTTCAAGATCCCCATGAAATAGGCCCACAGTCCCACGAGGGTGATGAACGGAAACAACAGACGGGTCAGCCGAACCGTCAGGGCCAATTTCTCGGGATCGGCCGCAAACCCCGGAGCCACCAGCCGCACGATTCCCCCCGCCCCCCACCATCCCAACAGCCCCAAGACGCCGAGCAGCACCAGCAGCCGGGTCCCGAGCGCTTGGCTTAAGCGCCAGAACTCTTCCGACTGCCCTTTCGCGCGATACCAGCTCAAGACGGGAACAAACGCGCTGGTCACCGCCCCTTCAGCGACGAGATCCCGCAGCAAATTCGGCAACCGAAACGCCACGACAAACGCCTGAGCCTGGAGGGTCGTGCCGAACAGGCGGGCCATCAAGATATCCCGCACGAATCCCAGCAGGCGGCTCAGGCTCGTTGAGAGGGCGAGAATTCCCGTGGACCGCGCAATCCGCCCTCCCCCCCTCGACGCGCTGCTCATGGTGATAGTTGAAATGGGGGTTGGAATGCATCTTGGAGCGGACGTTCGGATTTTGGGACGGCCACGGTGTCCCCATCGCTTGGCGTAGGGACGAGTCCCAAAATCCGCGAGCGCAGTGCGCCACGGTGGGGGCGCGTAAGCGACCGCGGAAGGATGAAGCCCAAGCCCGCTGACGCCGTGAACTGTAGAGACGATGACCTGCCCGGCGCGCCGGCACGCGGCTTGCAAGACGAGCGATTCATGCTATAATCGGAGAATTCTACGGGAGGATTCCATGCCAATTAAGCACGCTGCGCTGAAGCAAATCCGGAAAGACCGCAAGCGCCGGCAGCGCAATCAGGCGATCCGGTCGGCGCTCAAGAGCCTGACCAAACGCTACCTCGGCTTGCTGCAGAGTCAACAGCTTGACGAAGCGAAGAAGTTGATGCCGCTGGTGGCCAAGGAATACGATCAGGCAGCATCGCAAGGCATCCTCCACCGCAATACCGCCGCGCGCTCCAAATCACGCTTGATGCGCCGGCTCGCCCGCGTCGCTTCCCCGAACGCATAGCTCGGCCACCAATCCTTCGAGGGCAATGTCAGGCACCGAGCGTCCTCGTTTCATGTCGCCGTCAAGCTGCCAGCACCGCGACAGCATCCGTTGGAGCGATCCCAACGAGTGTCCGCTCACTTCTGACTGCAGCCGCTCAATCTGCCACGGACGCCATCCGCTGACCGCGGCGATCTGCTCCGCGCGGTAGCCTCCCTGCACCATCCGCTTGACGAACACCCATCGACTCACCTGCCACACGACGAGCCCCAACAGCTCGATCGGGTCTTTGCCTTCCACCAATTGCTCGCGAACCGCGAGGAGGGCTGCGGCCGCATCCTTGCGTCCCAGCGCGTCCGTCAGCGCAAACGGCTTCACCGCCGGGCCTGCTCGATGCTCAAAGCGCTCCACCACGAAATCCTTGGCCCCTTGAGCGAGCGGATGGCGAATGCTGAACTCCGTCTCCACGAGCAGGATCACGCAGGCCGTCTTCGCGATGCTCGCGGCATGCTCGCGCATGGCCGCCACGGCCGCGCCATCGAGACGGTGAGCCTGATCGACGACCACCAAGCGCACGGGGCTGACGGCAGGATGTTGCCGGCATAACGCCAGCAGTTGGGCCGCGCTCATCGCCGCGGCATCCACCTGATGACGGTCGAAGGCTTCGACGCGCAGCGCCCGTTCCAACTCATGAAGGCGTTGAAGCTTCTGGGCGCGGTTCGGTCCGAGGAAGACGCGTACGCCGCTGGCAGGCATCAGAGGAAGAAACCCGTGACCAGAAACTTACCAATTCTCGACGGTCCGTTCGACAATCCGACGGGCCAGATCCGTGATGGCGCGATCCAAGGCCGAAGATTCCGACTCAGCGTTGGACCCCACGGCAAAGTAGGTGGTGTCGCCGGTAAACCCCGCTTCTTCCCAGACAAGGAGATTGGTCGTCTGATCGATAAACCGCAGGTCGACGATGATGTTCAGACGCCATTCTTCCACTTGCTGCGAGGCATCGTATCGCAACGGGTCCTTGCGGAAGCCGACCAAGTCCCCTTCCAAGCGCGCATCGGCGCGCTCGGCGGTTGAGGGACGCAGCAATCCGGTGAATTGAAACCGATTGGTGACGGCGTTGGTCAGATCGATTTCCATCTGATGGCGGTAGATGGGAAACCGCTCGTACCCGGTCGACAACTGCGTCACATCGATCTGATTGCTGAACGGCTTCACGTAGACGGTCTTCAGGTGAGAGGCCAGGCCGGGCCGCGCGGTGTACCCGCATCCTGCCGCCAGCCCGCACGCCGCGACCGCCAGCCCGCACGACATGGTCCTCGTGAAGGCTGCAGGAGGAAACGGTGGTCTCATGACGTCCCAGCGGACGTCAGGACGTGGATGCGGGCGGCCGCCTTGGGCCCCCACGAGCTGCGGGCAAACCGATCAACGATCGACGTGTAATACAGCAGGGCCGCGGTCACCTGCCGTCGATGCTCATAAAACTGCGCGACTTGGAATTCGTGTTGCGCTCGACGCTCCTTCAACTCTTCGAGGCGGCGATTGGCCTCGCCTGTCAGCTCGCTTTCCGGGTAGGACTTCACGAACGCTTCCAGTTCGCGAATGGCGGCGTCGGTCGGCGCCTGATCATACCCCGCCTTGAAGGTGCCCTTGAGGCTCGCCTGGGCCATTTGGAAGCGGGCATCATCCACGAGCGGAGAATCCGGGTAACGCGCAATGAGCTGCTCGAACGCATTCACCGCCAGCTCGTAATCGTGCAAGGCCAGGTGGGCGAGCCCCAATTTGTATTGCGCCAGCACCCCGTACTCGCTGAAGGGGCCGTCGTCGACGATCGCCTGAAAGATCTCCACGGCCTTATCCCGCGCGGGCAGGACGGCGACCTTCCCCAACAGTTTGCGCTTCTTCCCGCTGAGGAAATAATTGCCGAGTTGGTACTCCCGCTCCAAGATTTCCTGAAACCGATTGGTCGAAGGATAGGTCTGAAGCGTCTTTCGGTATTCCAGGAAGGCTTGATAGTAGTCGCCGTCCTCTTCATAACAGCGGCCGAAATAATATTGGCCTTCCGCCGCTTCGGGCGATGCCGGATAGGCGCGCAGGAGCTTCTTGAATTCGCGCCGCGCGCGGTCATAGTCGTGACGATCGAAGAAGGCCGCGGCAAACGCCAATTGCTCCTGAGGAGTATCTTTGACGGCGCCCGACGGCCCCACCCATCCCGTCTGCGGAGACCACACCCATGCCGCCCAGGTTGGGGGCGAACCGAGCACGACACTGCCGCACAGGAGCGTGAAGAGACATGCGACTCGGAAGGATTTCATCGACGACTCACGATACCAAATCCCGTCGTGAAAGTCAAAACTCAGAACTCGCGGGAGAGACGGGCGATCAGGCGACGGTTGGCGGGAGGAAAGCGATGGGCCGCCAGCTCCTCAGGCGTGACCCATCGAAGGGCTTGCGCATCCAAGGGTCGCGGCCTGCCGCGAGCGATGACGCATCGGAACACTTTAAAGAGCACCACGCCGGCGGCATAACGATGGCGCATCGTCGCAAAGGGCTTGGGCGCTCTGACGGCAACGCCTAACTCTTCCGCCAGCTCGCGCCGCACGCATGCTTCCCAGGATTCTCCGGCCTCGCGTTTGCCGCCGGGAAATTCCCAATAGCCGCCGAAAAAACCTCCGGGATGCCGCTGACAGATCAAAAAACGGCCGCGCCGTTTAATGACCGCGATGGCGGCGCGCGTGATCTTGCGGCGCGGCGTCGGCATAGCGCACCGTGCTGCGGCAGCCTCGGCGCAGGGGGCATCGATGGCACGCGGCCACGCGCGCCGTGCACACGGTCGCTCCGAGGTCCATCATCGCCTGGTTGATCAAATAGCCTTTCCCCCGCGGGATCACGGCCGTGGCCATGGTCCAGAGACGGCGCTGGTCCCTTCCTCGTTTCAGATCGCCCCGCAGGCCGAAGTAGCGGCTCAAGAGCCGCGCAACATTGGTATCGACGATCGGGGCATCCTGCTGGAACGCGAAACTGAGCACGGCCCCCGCCGTATAACGGCCGATGCCGTCCATCGCCAGCAAACCGTCATAGGAAGCCGGGATGCGCCCCGCGTGATCGCGCACCGCCCGCCGCGCCATGCGCCGCAAACGCAAGGGGCGGACATTGTAGCCCAAGGGGTACCACACGCGGCGCAACTCGGCAGTCGGCGCCTGGGCCAGCGCCTCGACGGTGGGATAGCGTTGCAGGAACTCGTGATACTTCGGCACGACGCGATCCACTTGCGTCTGCTGAAGCATCACTTCCGAGACGAGGATTTTGTAGGGATCGCGGGTGGCCCGCCACGGAAGGCGGCGCTGATGGAAACGGTACCATGCCAGCGCCCGGCGTTGAAAGAAGCGGAGTCGCGCAGCGGCCGTCATGGCGGAAGCCACCATAGCAAAGGTCGGACTGATCGTCAATATTGGTTGTGGTGCCGCGTGGCGGCTGCCCAGGCTTCGCGACGCCGCGAAGTTCAGATTTTTCTCGGCCGCAAAGATGTCGCGGAGAAAAATCTGTCTGAGCGGCGCGCGAAGGCCCGGGCAGCACCGTCATGCGGATCCATGATCAGCCTTGGCGTCGGCGAGCCGTTCTGCTAGAATACGCCGTCGATGAAATCCACATCGCTTCACACCCCACCACGGATGTCCATATCGCCCGCCAACGCAGAGCCGTTCCCCTTTCGACGCGGCATCGGCGCGCGGTGAACCCGTGGTCATGATGATGGCCCATGGCCGCCACGCTATACCGCGCGATCGTTGAGCACATCGAGAGCCTCGCCTACAACGTCCGAGGATTCCATTTCAGGCTCGTCAACCCTCCTCAACTGGCGTTCAAAGCGGGACAGTTCATCATCCTGCACGTTCCGCGAGGGGGGGGCGTCGTCAAACGGGCGTACTCCATCGCCTCCCCGCCCTACGAGCCCACCCGGATTGAGCTGTGCATCCAGCACGTGGAAGGCGGCATCGCCTCGACGTATTTTTGGGCGCTCAAACAAGGAGACACCGTGTCGCTCTCCGGGCCTCACGGCAATTTCCTGCTGAAGGAACCGCTCGACTATGAGCCGGTCTTCATGGCCACGGGCACGGGGGTCGCTCCGCTGCGGTGCATGATCAAGCACTTGCTGCACTCGAATTTCACTCGGCCGATCTGGCTGCTGTTCGGCACGCGCTATGAGCACGCGCTGTTGTACGAATCCGAGTTTCGCTCGTTGGCGAATCTGCGGCCGAATTTCCGCTACATCCCGACGGTGAGCCGGCCGAAGGAGTGGCACGGCGAAGTCGGCCACATCCAGCAGACGTTCCAGAAACACATCACCGACATGTCCAACAAGGAGATCTACCTCTGCGGATGGCTGGAAGTGATCAAGGCGATCTGCCAGGATCTCGCGCAGCTCGGGGTGCCGAAGGACAAGCTGCGCTATGAAGAGTGGGCCTAAGCGGCAATGACCCCCCGCACGACGATTACCGTCGGCCATACGCCGGACATGGATGACGCGTTCATGTTCTACGCGATCAGCACCGGCGCGATTCCGCTGAACGGCGTGCAATTTGAGCATCGCATCGAGGACATCCAGATGCTCAACCGGCGAGCCCTGGACGCCGAATTGGACCTGACGGCGATCTCCGCCGCGGCGTATCCGGCGCTGTGCAAAACCTACTGGATCACCTCGGTGGGCTCCAGCGTGGGGCAAGGCTATGGTCCGCTCATTATCTCCGCCACGCCGTGCAGCACCGACGAGCTGAAGGGCCGGCGCGTTGCGGTTCCCGGCATGCACACGACGGCGTGCCTCTTGCTGCGCCTGGCGGCGCCGGAGTGCGCGCTCGTTGAGATGCCCTTTGCCGAGATTCCGAACGCGGTCCTGGAGGGACGAGCGGATGCGGGGTTGGTGATTCACGAATGGCAACTCACGTATCGCGATGCGGGGCTGTTGCCCGTGCTGGATTTGGGGATGTGGTGGCAACAGCAGGCCAAGCTGCCGCTGCCGTTAGGACTCAATGTGGTCAAGCGATCGCTGGGACGGCGGCTGGCTCAGCAGGCGGCGACGTTGCTGCGGGACAGCATCTTGTATGCGTTCGCGCATCAAGAGGAGGCGACGGCGTATGCCATGCGCTACGGACGCGGAACGGACGCGGTCCGCGCGCGCCAATTCATCGGCATGTACGTCAATGAGGAATCGCTGACGTTGTCCAAACATTGCCGCGAAGCTCTGCGCATGCTCTTCGAGCGCGCCCACGAGCGCCGTCTCATTCCCAACGTCCCCCGCCTGAGCATCATCGAGCCTATGACATCCTAACGGCTCGCGCCTCGTGGCAGGACCCGCCTCGTAAGATGTTGAGACGACGCTAGCCGTAGCGTTTGCGCGTGAAGACGTCGGTCGTGACGCTCGTCACGCGATCAAGAAAGAGCCTCCCGTCGAGGTGATCGACCTCGTGCTGCGCGACGATCGCTTCGAATCCTTCCAGTGCACATTCGTACGGCGCCCCGCCACGATCCCACGCCCTCAGGCGAACCCGCGTCGCGCGGCGCACATTCGCGGTGAAATCCGGAAGCGAGAGGCACCCTTCCCGCTGCACAAGGGAGGCTCCGCCCAATTGGAGGGAAGGATTGACGAGGACCAGCAGGCCGTGGTTGGCCGCCGCCTTGGAATGCGCTGAGGCGTCCATCACCGCGATGCGCAGATCGCGTCCCACTTGGGGCGCCGCCAAGCCGACGCACCGCGGATGATGGCGCATGGTCCGGATGAGCGCGTCGATGAAACGCCGCGTCTCTTCCTCCACCCGGAGGACCGGGCGCGCCGCGCGCTTTAGGCAAGGATCGGGAAAACGATGGATCGGCAGAGGCTGCATGTCATCTACAGGACATTCGCCTCAGAGGCGCGCACGGTGGCTTCGACATGAAGGCGTTGAGCGGTGCGCGCGAGGAGCCGTTCAAGCCATGGGAGGGACCGCGTGGGGGGCATCTCGACTTCGAGCAAGAGCAGGTACAAGGAGGGGGTGCGAGCACGGCGTTCGCCGCCGCTTTTGTGCGTGTGCACGTCGGTGACATTGATCCCCGCCTTCGCCAGCGCCTCCGAGACGGCAAAGACGATGCCGGGGCGGTCTGCGCCGTACACGGAAATCAGATAGGACGGGCCGAGGCGCGCGGGCGTTTTCGTTTCGCTCGGGGTGAGCCGCTTCAGATGGATCATCAATTGCAGCGAACGCTCGAGCGGCTCGAAGGATTTGCGCAATCGCTCGGCGGAGATGCCGGCCGATGAAAAAATCAGCATGATCGCGAACTCTCCTTCGAGCCGCGTCATGGCCGAATCTTCCAGATTGCAGCCAAGCCGATAGAGCGTCTTCGCCACGCCCGCCACGATCCCCGGACGATCCTTGCCGAGCGCCGTCACCACCCAACGCTGCGTCATGCGATGCGCGCTCCGTCCGAGTCCGCGGGCTGCGCGCCGACGTAGGGACCCCCGGCGGCGCCGCCCGCCTCCACGTCGATCTCAAAGCCCATGGCTTCGATCATCCGGCGCGCCTCCTCAGCCTGCTGGCCGGGCGTCGTCAGATATCCCTCCACAAAAATTGAATTCGCCGGATACAGCGCGAGGGCTTGCGACGCCCCCAGATTCAGCTCGCGCCCCCCGGCCGCGCGAATTTCGCTGCGCGGGTTGAGAAAACGAAACAGGCACAGGACCTTCAGGCACTTCGCCGGCGTGAGCGATCGGCAATCTTCCAGCGGCGTGCCTTTGATCGGGTGGAGAAAATTGACCGGGATCGAATCCATCCCGATCTCGCGCACGGCGAACGCCAAGTCGACGATGTCGTCATCCGTCTCTCCCATCCCGATGATGCCGCCGCTGCAGGTCATCAATCCCGCCTTGCGCACGTTCTCGACGGTGCGCACGCGGTCTTGATACGTATGCGTCGTGCAGATCTGCCCATGAAATCGCTCGCTGGTATTGAGATTATGATTCACCCACCCGACCCCGGCGGCCTTCAGCCTCCGCGCCTGCGGCTCGCTCAGGAGGCCGAGGCACACGCAGATCTCCAGCGCCGGGAACTCCTGCTTGATCGCCCGCGTGACGTCGCAGAACAACGCGACGTCCTCGTCGCTGGGCCCGCGGCCGCTCGTCACCATGCAGTAGCGCCCGGCCTGCGCCTGGACGGCCCGCCGCGCCCCATCGAGCAGTTGCTCCGGCGACATCAGCGGATACTTGGCAATCCGCGCCGTCGAGATGGACGATTGGGAGCAGTAATGGCAATCCTCGGAGCACAGGCCGCTGCGGGCGTTTTGCAACATGCAGAGCTTCACGCGCTTGCCGAACTGCGCCTGGCGCACCTCAAAGGCCGCGCGCAACGCCTCGGGCAAGGCCTCATCCGGCAGCGCCAGGATGTGGTTCAGCGCGCCCTTCAGCCCCGCGATCTGCTCGATCGCCGACCCGCTCAGCGCCCGCTGGAAGTCGAACCCGTAGAGCATCGCGGCCACGACCTCGTACTGCTCGCGCCCCAGCCGGTCGGCCAGGGAGGAGCCGATGAGCTCGTCGTCCTCGACGATCAGGATCCGCTCGCCCGCCATCTCCTCGTTCCTTTCTCCTGGGGCACTGCGACCAGCGGCAGCCGGATCGAAACCTGGGTCCCGCGCCCCCGGTCGCTGGTCACCTCGATCTTCCCGCCGTGCGCGCCCACGAT
>Ga0209399_10001440_pt1 | contig 12438 bp, 9 predicted proteins | sample OV2TP3_FD_184130 | JGI IMG/M metagenome (GOLD analysis project Ga0209399, IMG submission 184130) | Hot spring microbial communities from Beatty, Nevada to study Microbial Dark Matter (Phase II) - OV2 TP3 (SPAdes) (version 3) | ecosystem: Environmental > Aquatic > Thermal springs > Hot (42-90C) ... | reverse complement strand
ATCGCCGTCCACTGGAAAGAGGAGGGTTATGTTCATCCGTCGGCGCAGTTCATCGCGCAGGCGAACATGACCGATCCGGCGATATTCGAGCGCTTCAGCCTGAAAAATTTTCCGGAATGCTTCAAGGAGTACGCGGATCTACTGAGCTGGTACGACTACTGGCACACGACGCTCGATACCAGCGACGCACCGTGCTGGAAATGGTTCGTCGGCGGTAAGATCAACGCGTCCTACAACTGCGTCGACCGCCACCTCAAGAAGCACAAGAACAAGGCGGCGATCCACTTCGTCCCCGAGCCCGAGGACGAAGCGCCTTCGGTCATCACCTACCAGGACCTTTACGTCCGGGTCAACGAGTTCGCGGCGCTCTTGAAGGACTTCGCGAAACTCAAGAAAGGCGACCGGGTGACGCTGCACATGCCGATGACGCCGGAGTTGCCGGTCACCATGCTGGCGTGCGCACGTCTCGGCATCATCCACTCCGAGGTCTTTGGCGGGTTCAGCGGCCAGTCCTGCGCCGACCGCATCGTCGATTCCGGAAGCCGCGTGCTGATCACCATCGACAGCTACCACCGCAACGGCAAGCTGATCGACCACAAGGTCAACGCCGACATCGCCGTCAAGACCGCCCAGGGAAAGGGGCAGAAGGTCGACAAGGTGCTGGTCTGGCAGCGCTATCCGGGGCAGTACCATTCCCAGTCGGCGCCGGTGAAGGGCCGCGACGTGATCGTCAACGACGAGCTCAAGAAATTCCGCGGCACGCGGGTCGCGCCGGTCAAGATGCCGGCCGAGGATCCGTTGTTCCTGATGTACACCAGCGGCACGACGGGAAAGCCCAAGGGCTGCCAGCATTCCACCGGCGGCTACCTCGCCTACGTGGCCGGCACGTCGAAGTACGTGCAGGACATCCATCCCGAGGACGTCTATTGGTGCATGGCGGACATCGGCTGGATCACCGGCCACTCGTATATCGTTTACGGGCCGCTGGCGCTCGCCGCCTCCAGCGTCATCTACGAAGGCGTGCCGACTTATCCGGACGCCGGTCGTCCATGGCGGATCGCGGAACGACTCGACGTCAACATCTTCCACACCGCGCCGACCACCATCCGCATGCTGCGCAAGGCCGGTCCCGACGAGCCGCAGAAATACAACTACCACTTCAAGCACATGACGACGGTCGGCGAGCCGATCGAGCCGGAAGTGTGGCGTTGGTACCACAAGGTCGTCGGCAAGGGCGAGGCGATCATCGTCGACACCTGGTGGCAGACCGAGACCGGCGGCTTCCTGTGCAGCACGTTGCCGGCGCTGCAGCCGATGAAGCCCGGCAGCGCCGGTCCCGCCGTGCCCGGCATCCATCCGGTGATCTACGACGACGATCGCAAGGAGCTCGGCGCCGGCGCGGGCAGGGCCGGCAACATCTGCATCCGCAACCCGTGGCCCGGCGCCTTCCAAACCATCTGGGGCGACCGCGACCGTTACGTCAGCACCTATTACGCGCGCTTTTGCAAGGACAAGAAAAGCAAGGACTGGCGCGACTGGCCGTACCTGACCGGCGACGGCGCGCTGTTGGCCGAGGACGGCTACTACCGCATCCTCGGGCGACTCGACGACGTCATCAACGTCGCCGGCCACCGGCTGGGAACCAAGGAGCTCGAGTCGGCGGCGCTGACCGTCCCGGAGATCGCCGAGGCGGCCGTGGTGCCGGTGGTCGACGATATCAAGGGCCGGATGCCGGAGATCTACGTGTCGCTGAAGCCCGGCGTGAAGTCCGGCAAGGACGCGCAGGACAAGGTCGTCAAAGCGATCGAGCAGGAGATCGGCAAGATCGCGCGACCTAAGCACGTGCACGTCGTGCCCGACATGCCGAAGACCCGTTCGGGCAAGATCATGCGCCGGGTGCTCGCCGCCATCTCGAACACCATGGACATCGGCGACGTGATGACGCTCGCCAATCCCGACGTGGTCGAAACGATCCGCGTGCAGGTGCAGGGCGACGCCAAGGTGACGACCAAGAAGGGCCCGGAGGACATTGCCCGTTTCGGAGACGAGCGGTAAGCCGACGCCGGTTACGGCAGCGGTTCGACAGCGCTTCGGGCGGGGCTTCCGGGCCCCGCCCTTCGTTTGTTCAAAACAAGGCGCCGCCGGTCAAGCGCCGCGGGTCATCAACAGCCGCTGCACCCGGTGCAGGTTCTTCTCGATCACCTGCGCCTGCTTGACGATCCCCTGCTGGCGGTAGATCTCGGTCGCGCCCTCGAAACAGTTGGAGGCCTCGCGCAGCAACGACGCCTCGGAGTTGCGCTTGGCGAGCGCGAAGCAGGCGGCGCCGAGGTTGTTGGCGGTCTGCGCCCACAACAGCGGCGTCTTGTCGCGCTGGCGCAGGCTCATGGCGGTGCGGAACTTGGCGACCGCCTGCTCCAGAACCGCGTCGCCGCCCAGGCTCTCACCCAACGCCAGCAGCACGACGCCGTACTGGTTGGTGACCTCGGCCCAGCGGCTGGGCATGGTCTCCTTGTTGTAGACGCCGAGCGCCTTCTCGTAGGCGTCGGCGGCGGTCTTCAGGTACTGCGGCTTGCCCTCCATGCCGGCCAGGACGTAGAGCACCTTGCCGAGATAGGTGTAGGCGAGTGCCCAGTCGTTGGCGTACCGGTTACGGTCCAGCGTCGTGGTGACGGTGCTGTAGATGATGGCGGCGCCGCGCAGCAGCTTCGGCTCCTTCTTGATCTGGCCCTGGGCCTGCATGACGGTGGCCAGATGGTTCTGGATCCGCGCCCAGGTCATGGGGACGGCTTCCTTGGTTACCAGCTTGTTGGCGGCCTGGTAGGCGAGCGTCGCGCGATCGAGTTGCTCGACGCCGGCGCCGAGGCGGGAATAGGCGACCAAGGCATTGCCGAGCGCGGTCAGCGCCGACGCCCCCTGGTCGGCGGTCAGGCCCGGCGGCGTCTTCTGGACCATGGCGGCGATGGCGCCGAGATTCTTGCCGAGCGCCTCGGCGAGCCGGGAGCGAGAGCCTCTGAACGACGGGGCGAAGGCGCCAATCGCCAGCGCCCCGATCAACGGTTCGAGCTCGGCGGCGAAGCCGACCGGCAATTCGACGGTCTCGCCGAGGCCGGCGAACATCGTCTGATCGCTGTCGTCGCCCGGAGCCGGCAGGAAGCGCAGCGTCAGCGAGCCGTTGCCGCCGATTTCGCCCCATACCAGCAGATCGCAGCCTTCCGCCTTCAGCCAGACGCGGCCCTCCTCGGCAGCCAGGATCAGGCGCTCGGCGACGTCGTTGACGGCTTCCGGCAGCTTCAAGGTCTCTTTCTTGCGGAAGACTTCGACGCCGGGAATCTTGGTGATGAGCTCGCCGAGCCGCTTGCCGACTTGGCCGCCCCTGTCGTTGGCGACCCCGGCGATGAGGATCTTCGGCGGCGCCGCGGTGCCGGCGCCCGACGGCACGAACGCCTTTTCGGACAGCCTTTCCATCCGCTTCTTCTTCCCCAGCGAGCGGAAGGAAGCGAACCAGTCGAACAACCCCATGGACGCCCCCCTTAGGCGGTCCGGTCGCGGCGTTTATGCGCCCTGCCGTTGATCAAGTGGCCGGCGGGGGCGCGCGCCATGCCCGACGGCGCGATTTTCCCAGAGGATGCCGCAGAAACGGAAATCCGGCAATGGGGTTTGCGGCCCGCGAACCCGGCACAAAATAACCTTCAGTCGGAAACCGGAGAGGCTCCGCACCAGGATTCTCGGCGCCGCCCGTCATAGGCGCGGACCACGCCGGCTCTCAACAACACGGCGGAGAAATCGCGGCCATCCAGGGTTTCGACCCGGGCGACGACGCGGCCGGCGTATTTGCCATACTGGATGTTGCGCAGGATGACGCGGCCGGCGGCGGCGAGCTCGGCGACCCGGTCGCGCGCGTCGATCGCCATCCGCCGCTCAGCCTCGCATTTCCCCTTAATCTCGGGGGCGTCGACGCCGTCGAGGCGGATCCTGGTCTCGACGTCCTGACCGAGCCAGATGCGGGCGCGCACCACCAGGGTATCGCCGTCGATGACCGCCACCACCTCGGCCGGCACCGGGCCGGGGATAACCTCGCCAAGGCCGCTAACGCCGACCGGCACGGTGACGCCGGCGAGCAGGATCAACGCTGCCGAGGCCCTGAAGATGCTCATGGTCGTCCGGCTACTGCCGCAGGTTGAAGATTTCCGATCCGCGTCGGTCGGCCCGTCGCGTCCGCGGGTCCGGCGGCCGCGCATTCGCCCAGCCGCCGACGCTCGCCGGTGGGCTGGCCCGGGGCCAGATTTCCGAGGCGAATCGGAATTCCAGGATCATAGAACAAAAATTGAACAAAGGGAAGGGGTTGCGGAACCCTGGGGCGTCGGTGTTTCAACTATAGCGAGCATGTCGTCGGCCGCCGGCGATCCGCCACCAGGCCTCCACCGGGCCGCGATGCTAGAAGTCGATGGCCCGGCCCTTGCGCTCCCAGTCGCCGTAGCGGGTCGGCTCCGGCCCCTTCGGCCCGCCGATCTCGCCCGCCGCCGGAACGGCCGCCGCCGCCGCGGCCGGCATGTGCGGCCGGGTGGCGCGGACAGCCGGGCGAATCACCGCGACCATGAACGCGGCGCCCAGCAGGATCGACGCCAGCCACCAGCTCTGCCAGGCGCCGAAGCTGATCGAGGCGATGGTCAGCGCCGTCGTGGTCGAGGCCAGCGCGGCCGCCTTGTCGGTCTTGTCGTCGATGCCGGCGGCGATGGCGCGAAGTACCGCCAGCAACAGCCCAAGCAGGATCAACGCCCCCACCAGACCCAACTCCAGCCACACCTGCAGGACGCCGTTGTGCGGATGCAACGGGATCGGCTCGTACTCGCTGACGGCGGTCTTCTGGGGGGCGGCCCTGGGGAAGCGATATTCCACCCTATCTTTATAGAGCGCGCGGGCCGTGTCGAAACCGCCGCCGAGAACCGGCTTGTCCGTGATATGGGGAACGGTGTTCTTCCAGATCACGATCCGGTGCGCCGCCGACATCGACAGCCAGGTGAGCCTGGTGTCCGGCTCGAGCGGATCGGGAAACAGGCCGGGAACCAGCGGCGCCGCGACGACGCCGGCGGCGATCGTGGCGGCCAGGATCAGGGGCACCATCCGCGGCAGCGCCAACACCGCGCCAAAGACGACAGCCCCGGCGATCATGCCGGCGACGACGGCGTCAGATTCGCTCAACAGGAACAGCGCGAACGCGACGGCGATGGCGACGCCCGCCGCCCGGCCCGGATACCGCGCTTTGACCGCCAATGCCCACGCCCAGAAGAACAGCGCCGTCGCCGCCAGACCGGGGTTCATCGCCGCCGTGTGGCGCTGGTGGATGAGGAACAGCTTCTTTCCCCGGAGATCGTAGAGATGCTGCGCCAGCCAGGCGTCGCTGGCAAACTCGAACGCAATCAACGCGAAGCCGACGGCGCCGCCGACGATCAGGCCGGTGCGGAAAATCTCCTGATCGCGACCGTCGAGTCGTCGCGCCGCGCCGATCACGACGGCACCGCCGAAAAAGGTGAGCGCCAGTGACAGCCCGGTCTTGACGGAGTCGTCCGGCGTGATCGACCACCACCAGCTGATCAGCGCCCACGCCGCCAGCCCGGCCATGAAACAGGGCACCGGCCCACCCGGCAGCGGCAATGCGCGCCGGCGGTAGAGATCGAGGGCGGCGACGCCGATCGCCGCCAGGGCGAACAGCGGCGCCGCGGCCTTGGATAGCAGGATCGTCAGCGACACGAACAGCGCCGCCGTCGTCGCCAGCACGTGCGCGTTGGTGAGTTTTGGTGGGGTTTTTTCGGTCACGGCGGCGCGATGGATCGTCCGTTGAGAGCGGTATCTGAAAAATCGTTCGGCACGAACACTAGTCGGTTCGTGGCCGGAAGCCAAGCCGCGCGCGTCGCCCCGTGAGCGGCGCGGAGGCCGCAATCCGGTTGCGGCGGGGCGACGCCTCGGGCATGACTGGCGGATGGCCAAACAACAACCGCCGGCCCGCCGGGTCGCGTTCGACGTTCTCGAAGCGGTGTTGGCGCGAAAGCGGCCGCTCGACGAGGCGATCGCCGACCATCCGGCGTTCGCCCGGCTCGCCGTCCGCGACCGGGCGTTCGCCCGCAACCTTGCCGCCACGACGCTGAGGAGGCTCGGCCAGATCGACGCGCTAGTCGACCGCGCGCTGGAGCGGCCGCTGCCGCGCAAGGCCGCCCGAATCCGGAACGTGCTCCGGCTCGGGCTTTGTCAGATCCTGTTCCTTGGCACGCCGCCGCACGCCGCCGTCGCCACCGCCGTCGACCTGGCGCAGGAACTCGGCCACGGCCCCTTGAAGGGGCTGGTCAACGCCGTGCTACGACGCTTCGCCCGCCAGGGCAAGGCGTCGCTCGCGGCCCAGGACGCGGCGCGGCTCAACACCCCGGACTGGCTGTGGAAATCGTGGTCGGGGGCCTACGGCGAAACGACTTGCCGCGCCATCGCCGCGGCGCATCTCGAGGCGGCGCCGCTGGACATCTCGGTCAAGGGCGACGCGGCGGATTGGGCCGAGCGGCTGGCGGCGACGGTGCTGCCGACCGGCAGCCTGCGGCGGGCGGCGGGCGGCAACGTCGCCATGCTTCCCGGGTTCGCCGAGGGAGCCTGGTGGGTGCAGGACGCCGCCGCGGCATTGCCGGCCGGATTCCTGGGCGACGTTACCGGCCGCCGGGTGATCGACCTCGGCGCGGCGCCGGGCGGCAAGACCGCGCAGCTGGCGGCGCGCGGCGCCCGCGTCACCGCCGTCGACCGCTCGGCCCCGCGGCTGGAGCGGGTTCGCGACAACCTGCGCCGCCTCGGGCTGGCCGCGGAACTCGTCGCCGCCGACGCGGTCGACTGGCGGCCAAGCCAACCGGCCGACGCGGTGCTGCTGGACGCGCCGTGCTCGGCCACCGGCACCATCCGCCGTCACCCCGACGTGGCGCGCCTGAAGACACCGGAGGACGTGGCAACCCTGGCCGACATCCAACACCGGCTGCTCGTCGCGGCGCTCGAGATGGCGGCGCCCGGGGGCATCGTCGTCTATTGCGCCTGCTCGCTCGAGCCGGAAGAGGGCACGGAGCGCATCGCGCGCCTGTTCGCCGGCGGCGCGCCGGCGCAGCCGTTGCCGATCGGCGCCGGCGAGGTCGGCGGACTCGGCGAACTGTTGACGGCGGACGGCGCCCTGCGCAGCCTGCCCTGCCACCTCAAGGAGCTCGGCGGGATCGACGGTTTTTATGCCGTCCGGCTGAGGCGGACCTAGCAACCCGGCGGTATAGGCGTCGCGCCCGGCGAGGGTATCCCCGGTCGGCCTTTACTTTCCGCCCCGAGCAAGGGTAAACAGCCGGACGAGGTGAGGGCCCGGGACCATGGTATCGCCATCGTTTCACGAGGATTTCGAACGCCGCCAGGCGGTCGCGGCCGGCAGCGAGCGCGGCTTCGGCGTCGTCTTCGCCGTGGTTTTCGCCGCCGTCGGGCTGTGGCCGCTGATCGACGGCGACGTGGTTCGGATATGGGCGCTGGCCGTCGCGGCGCTGTTCACGGCGGCGGCGGCGGTCGCGCCGGCGACGTTGCGGCCGTTCAACCGCCTGTGGTTCCTGATCGGACTGGCGCTGCACAGGGTGGTGAACCCGCTGGTGATGGCGATCCTGTTCTATTTGACGGTGACGCCGGTGGCGCTGCTGATGCGGCTCGCCGGCAAGGACCCGCTGAGGCTCAAGTTCGACCGCCGGGCCAAGAGCTACTGGATCGAGCGGCGCCCCGCCGGGCCGGCACCGGAATCGATGCGTCATCAGTTCTAAGAGGCGGTCATGGATTTCATCGCCGAATTCTGGGCATTCCTGAGAGTCCGCAAGAAGTACTGGCTGCTGCCGGTGATCGTCATGATGGCGGTGTTCGGCGGCCTCGTCGTCCTCAGCCAGGGCTCGGCGGTGGCGCCGTTCATCTACACGATCTTCTGAGCCGGTCGAGCCGTTGCGCATCCTCGGAATTTCCGCCTTCTACCACGACAGCGCGGCGGCGCTGATCGACGACGGCCGCATCGCCGCCGCCGCCCAGGAAGAGCGGTTCAGCCGCAAGAAGCACGACGCTCGCTTCCCGGTTCACGCCATCGGCTACTGCCTCGAGCACTTGCGCGGCCGCCTCAACGACGTCGACTACGTCGCCTTCTACGACAAGCCGTTCCTGAAGTTCGAGCGCCTGCTCGAGACGTATCTCGCGTTCGCGCCGAAGGGGTTCCGGTCGTTCCGCATGGCGATGCCGGTGTGGCTGAAGGAGAAGCTGTTCCAGAAGGACCTGTTGCGCCGGCAGTTCCAGGAATTCGACAGCGCGTTCGATTGGAAGAATAAGCTGCTGTTCGCGGAACACCACCAGAGCCACGCGGCGTCCGCGTTCTTCCCCTCGCCGTTCGAGCGGGCGGTGGTCCTGACCATGGACGGGGTCGGCGAATGGGCGACCACGTCAGTGGCACAGGGCGCCGGCAACAGCCTCGAGATGACCAAGGAGTTGCACTTCCCGCACTCGCTCGGGCTGTTGTATTCGGCGTTCACCTATTACACCGGCTTCAAGGTCAACTCCGGCGAATACAAGGTGATGGGCCTGGCTCCCTACGGCGAGCCGAGGTTCAAGGACCGGATCCTGGACAACCTGATGGATCTCAAGGACGACGGCACCTTCCGGCTCGATCAGTCGTATTTCGACTATTGCACCGGGCTCAGGATGACCAACGACCGATTCGATGCGCTGTTCGGCGGCCCGGCCAGGCGCCCGGACGAACTCCTCACCCAGCGCCACATGGACCTCGCCGCCTCGATGCAGGCGGTTTGCGAGGAGGTGGTGCTGCGGCTGACCCGGGACTTGAGCGCCGACACCGGCGAGAAGAACCTGTGCCTGGCCGGCGGCGTGGCGTTGAACTGCGTCGCCAACGGCCGCGTTCTGAGGGACGGCAGGTTCGACAACGTCTGGGTGCAGCCGGCGGCCGGCGACGCCGGCGGCGCGCTCGGCGCGGCGCTCGCCGCCTATCACCTATATAAGGGGCAGCCGCGGCGGGTCGACAACCGCATGGACGCCATGCAGGGCTCGTATTTGGGCCCCGAGTACGCCGCGGCCGACATCGAGAAGCGCCTCGCCGCCGCCGGCGCGAAGTTCACGGTGCTCGACGACGACGACGTGATCACCACCGCCGCCGAGGCGCTGGAGGGCGGCAAGGCGGTCGGCTGGTTCCAGGGCCGCATGGAATTCGGGCCGCGGGCGCTCGGCGGCCGCTCGATCCTCGGCGACGCCCGCTCGCCGACCATGCAGAAGACCCTCAACCTTCGGGTCAAGTACCGCGAATCGTTCCGCCCGTTCGCGCCGGCGGTGCTGCGCGAGGACGTCTCCGATTGGTTCGAGATCGACGCCGACAGCCCCTACATGCTGATGGTGGCGGGCGTGCAGCCCCGGCGGCGGCGCCAGATGACGGCGGCCGAGAAGGCGCTGTTCGGCATCGACAAGCTGAACGTGCCGCGCTCCGATATCCCGGCGGTCACCCACGTCGACTATTCGGCCCGCATACAGACCGTGCACCGGGAGACCAACGCGCGCTTCCACGCGCTGTTGACCCGGTTCAAGGAAGCCACCGGCTGCCCGGTCATCGTCAACACCAGCTTCAACGTCCGCGGCGAGCCGATCGTGTGCACGCCCGAGGATGCGTTCCGCTGCTTCATGGGCACCGATGTCGAGCTGCTGGTGATCGGCAACTGCCTCTTGCGGAAAGAGGACCAGGACCCGGCGCTGAAGTTGGACTACAAGGACGCCTTCGAACTGGATTGACGGCCATGTTCCCCGATCTGTGGGGCTGGATCTTCTCGCAATCGGCCTACCGCCTGACGCTCCGGCGCCGGACGCCGGAGTCATTGCGCAATCCGCCGCGCGAGCTTTGGCCCGGTGATCCGGCCCGCGGCCGCAAAATCCTCGACCAAGGCTTGACGGTCGCCATCGACGGCGACGCCGCGGCGACGCCGGCGCACGACTTCGCCTGGCTCGCCGACGTCAAAGCGGCGGGCCGCCCGGGCGCCGCCGAGCGGGCGCGGCAACTGGCCGCCGATTGGATCGCCGCTAATCAGCAATGGCGAGCCGGGTCGTGGCGCGCCGACGTGATCGGCCAGCGGCTGGCCAACTGGTTCCTCGCCGGCGACTTTCTGCTCGCCGGCGCCGACGACGGATTCCGCGCCCGTTTCCTCGCCGCGCTCGCCATCCAGGCGACCCACCTTGCCCGGATCGCCGGCCGGAGTCCCGGGCTCTCGGGCCGCGGGCGTGGCCGCTTCCTCGCCTTGAAGGGCCTGATCGCCGCCGCCCTGGCGCTGCCCGGTTTCGAGGAGACCATGGAACGGGCGCTGCGCCTGCTCGAGAACGAGATCGTGGCCCAGGTGCTGGCCGACGGCGGCCACGCGTCGCGCAGCCCCGCCGGCCAGCTCGCCGTGCTCGCGGACCTTCTGGAGATCCGCGGCGCGCTCGTGGGCGCCCGCTGGGAGGTGCCGACGGCGCTGCAGGGCGCCATCGACCGCATGACGCCGCTGCTGCGCACGTTCCGCCACGGCGACGGCAGGCTGGCGCTGTTCAACGGCTCGGTCGAGGACGAGAACGAACGCGTCGAACGGGTGCTGGCCGAGGCCGGCGGCCGCGGGCGCCCCGTTTCCAACGCCCCGCACACCGGCTTCCAGCGGCTCGGCGCCGGACGCACGGTGGTCATCGCCGACACCGGCGCGCCGCGCTTCGGCGGCGACTATCCTGCGCACGCCGGCACGCTCGCCATCGAGATGAGTCACGCGAAGAAGCGGCTGATCGTCAACTGCGGCTCGCGCCCCGAAAGCGACCCGGTGTGGCGCGAGATGCTGCGCGCAACCGCCGCCCATTCGACGCTGACCGTCGACGACGTGCATTCGTCGGAGCTGATCCCCGGCGGCGGTTTCGGCAGGCGGCGAGCGGTCAACGTGCGCGCCGGCCGCCGCGAGGACGCCGGCCATGTGCTCGTCGAGGCCAGCCACGACGGCTATCGCGACTTCAACGGGATCATCCATCACCGCCGTCTCTATCTCGCCGCCGACGGCGACGACCTGCGCGGCGAGGATCGGCTAACCGGCCCCGGCGGTCATGCCTTCGCGGCGCGTTTCCACCTGCACCCGGACGTGCAGGTGTCGTTGATCCGCGACGGCGAGGCGGCGCTGCTGCGACCCGCCGGCGGCAAGGGCTGGCGGTTCCGCGCCTCGGGCGGCGCGCTCGGCATCGAGGAAAGCGTCTATTTCGGCGGCGGCTCGCGGCGGCGCAGCCAGCAAGTGGTGATCGCCGGCGCTCATCAGGGCGGCGACACCGTCGTCAAGTGGCGTCTGCAGCTGGAAACGTGACTGTCGGCGATTGTCGGGCGATCGGTTCGCGAACATGCTAAAATCCGCCGGTCACGCCCGACGTCGGCCCCATGGGTTGCAACGAGCCATGATCAAAAGTCGCGAAAAATTCCTGATCATCGCGCAGATCACTGACTTGCATTTGCGGGTCGATGGCACGCTCTTCAACGGCAACCGGGATACCGAGGCCGAGCTGGCAACCTGCGTCGATCATCTCAATCGGATGCAGCCGCGACCCGATGTGGTTCTCGCTACCGGCGACTTGGCCGACATGGGTGGACCGGACGTCTATCGGGCGTTGCGCCGCTTGCTGGACCGGATCGAGATGCCGGTCTACGTCATCCCCGGCAATCACGACGACCGCGACATGCTGCGGACGGCATTTGTCGATCGCGGATATCTTCCGGCCGACGGGCCGTTCCTCCATTACACCGTGGAGGATTATCCGCTGCGGTTGATTGGGCTGGATACCGTCGAGACCGGCGGAGACGGCGGTGAGATGTGCAAGCAACGCCTGCAATGGCTCGATGCGCGCCTCGGCGAACAACCTGCCCGGCCGACCTTGATCTTCATGCATCATCAACCGAAGTTGACGCGGATGGGCTACCGCGATCATCACGCGTTCCACGGCGCCAAGGAAATGGAGGCGATCATGCGCCGGCATCCGCAGATCGAGTGGATCGTTTGCGGCCATCTGCACCGGCCGATCCAGATGCGGTGGGGCGGCACCACGGTTTCGGTGGCGCCGAGCAGCGCCTTCCAGAGGACGTTGACGCTCGACAACGCCATGCCGAAGGCCTACGTCGACGAGCCGACCGGCCTCAACGTTTACCTTTGGCAGCCGGAAGCCGGCGTCATCTGTCACACCAGCCTGATCGGCGACTTCGGAACGCCTTATCCGATGCTCGATGCCTGAGCGATCGCGACGGCATCGCTCCTGGGTGGTTCCCGATCGCGCCTAGATCTCGAAGCGCTTGACGTCGGCGCCGAGATGGGCGTGGCGCCACATGCCTTTGAGATCGACGATCATGCCACCCGGCTTCACCAACGA
>Ga0209399_10001435_pt1 | contig 12458 bp, 16 predicted proteins | sample OV2TP3_FD_184130 | JGI IMG/M metagenome (GOLD analysis project Ga0209399, IMG submission 184130) | Hot spring microbial communities from Beatty, Nevada to study Microbial Dark Matter (Phase II) - OV2 TP3 (SPAdes) (version 3) | ecosystem: Environmental > Aquatic > Thermal springs > Hot (42-90C) ... | reverse complement strand
CTGGTTGACCGTTGGGAGCCAGTATAGCGTAGCGATGGTCATAGCTCAAAAACCTTTGGCGAATTGACTGCCGGCTGTACTAGTACCCACAGGTCGTTTACAAGGAATCGTTGGAAGTCATGAATCTGTTCGCGTAATCGCTTGTTGGTGTGCATCTCTGGACGCGGGTCCACATAATAAACGCCGTCGAGCCGATTGAGCGCGACGGTGTAGCCGAGGAAGTGGTTGCTTTTGAACGTCGAATTGATGCCGAACACGCTCTGGCCGTGCCGCGCGCGTTGCACGTCATGCAGAAAGATGGCAACCACCGGTACATTACGTCCAAGCAGTTTTGTCAGGAGGTATTTGTCGAGAAAGACTTTGTCTATGCGGTCCTTACTGGTGGTCTTTACCGAGCCGACAACTTCGGAAGGATGAATATGCTTCGTTTCCGACGCGATAATGGCTCTGTTACGAGAGAATACAAGATCAAGTTGGTAGGACATCTCGTGACCGGGGAAGTTGGGGATCGGGAGGTTGATGGTGCGCGACTCGCAAGCCACGCCGACCTCCTTGATGAGGAGCTTCACCAACGACTCGAAAAGCTGGCCAATGCGCTTGCGGGATTGGTTCTCATTGGCAAAGGAGTCGCCGACGCAACCGACGGATTGCTGCAGAGTATAAATCACGCGGTTGACCTCGTTAGATTCCAGATATTGGCGGCGTCCTTTGCTATCTGCAACCACATGTTGGTACCGTTTCAAATCAGCAAGGAAATCAACGAAACGCTCAAACGCCCGGACAAAATCGTTCCTGGCTTTGAAGAATAGTTGCGTATTTAGCGGACGGGTAATCGCGTGGCCGTGAGCCTTGCTATATTGATAGAAGACGTAATGTGGATGAGACGGCGAAACGATCCGGGTCGGCTTGTCCTTTTCGAGAAGTGCCAAATAGGCTGAACAAAACTTCTGGTAATCCGCCAACTGGCAAAAGCCGACTTTGTCAGCTAGGCTTTCCTGCAAGTCAGCGAGTGTGACGCGTCTCATCGGATGGACTTTCTCCTGTCGGCGTTCTCCTGGTCGTAACGAATCCATTTTTCAACCGGCCAGTCTTCCGCCAGTTCGATCCGATTTGCCGCCCATCGGCAGTATTCGAGGGACAAGTCGCAACCCTTCCAGTGGCGCTTTAGTTGTTCCGCAACAACCGCCGTCGTCCCCGAACCAAGGAATGGGTCGATGACCAAGTCGCCGGGTTTCGAGGAGGCCAGCATGATCTTTCGCAGCAACTCTTCAGGTTTCTGTGTGGGGTGTGGTGTTTTCTCGTGCATTCCGTTACAGGTCGTCGGAATTTCGAGTACGTCTTTGGGTTTTGCACCGCGTGGGTGCGGCTGCCAGATTCGGTCTTTATTATCGCCGTTGCCGTATTGACTCGTTTCGGCTTGAGGATGAGCTGGGTATTTGAGCGTGTGCTCGCCGTATGGAATCCGCACGTTATCGGTGTTGAAGGTGAATTCCCGGCCTTTACGGAAATGCAGAATGCTTTCATGTGAGCGTCCCCAGTCGTCGCCCAAATTCGCCTTGTTCTTGTAATGCCAGACCAGCCAGCGGCAGCCGCGAAAAAAGCGGGATGCCGGTAGTCGAAGATCGGCTAGGATTTCAGAAAAGCCGCACACGTAAAGTGTGCCGGTCGCCTTCAACACACGCGCGGCTTGTTCGATCCAGCGAAGCGACCAACCGACGTATTCCTGCTGCGACTCAAACGTATCCCACTCCGCTTTCTTGATGTTGTAAGGCGGATCGGCAAAGATGAGGTCAGCCGATGCCATGTCCAGACCCTTCAGCCACCCGATGGAGTCGCCCACCCAAATCTGGCCGTGGGGATGCGAGTAAAACAGCCGTGGCGAGGAATCGCCTTTCGGCAACATGGCCGAAGCCAAACACTCGCCTTTGTGCAATGGCTGGCCGAAAAACTCAGGCACTTCGCGGTTGCGGACAAAGTAGGCCGATCCTGGCTCATGTAATTTCCAGGACGCTATTTTAGAAGGCTTTTGCGCCATCCCTGGTAGTGTCCGCCGCCGCTTGCGTCTCATTGATGAATACGAGTATTTTGTTTTCACGGGCATGGCGTTTTAAGCTGGTCGCTTTGTTTACTCCCACTCAATCGTCGCCGGCGGCTTCGACGAAATGTCGTAGACTACCCGGTTGACCCCGCGCACCTCGCTGATGATCCGGCTCGCCATGCGCTCCAACAGCTCCGGAGGCAGCTTCGCCCAGTCCGCGGTCATCGCATCCTGGCTGGTGACGGCGCGCACGGCGACCACGTGCTCATACGTCCGCTCATCCCCCATGACCCCCACCGTCTTCACCGGCAGCAACACCGCAAAGGCCTGCCAGAGGCTCTGGTAGAGACCCGCCCGCTGGACTTCTTCCACGATGCGCGCGTCAGCCTCCCGCACCATCTCGAGCCGCTCCGGCGTCACCTCGCCCAGGATCCTCACGGCGAGCCCCGGCCCGGGAAACGGGTGCCGAAACAGGATCTCATCCGGAAGCCCCAGGGCCTTGCCCAGCTCCCTGACCTCGTCCTTGAACAAGTCGCGCAGCGGCTCGATGAGCTTCAGGCGCATCTCCTTGGGCAAGCCACCGACGTTGTGGTGGGTTTTGATCGTCGCGGACGGCCCTCCCCACGCCGAGCGGCTTTCGATCACGTCCGGGTACAGCGTCCCCTGGGCGAGGAACTCCACGTCCGGCATCGCCCCCGCCTCAGCCTCGAAGACGCGGACGAACGCTTCGCCGATGCGCCTGCGCTTCTCTTCAGGATCCTCGACACCCCGAAGGCGCGCCAGGAACTGATCGGCGGCGTCCACCATCCGCACGTCCATGTGGAAGTGCTGCCGGAACGTCTGATCCACCTGGGCCCGCTCCCCCCGCCGGAGCAGCCCGTTGTCGACAAACAGACAGCTCAGTTGGCGGCCGACGGCCCGGTGGAGGAGCACCGCGGCCACCGACGAATCCACCCCTCCGCTCAGCCCCAGGATGACCCGGGCCTTCCCCACCTGCCGGCGGATGGCGGCGACCGCCTCTTCGAGGAAGGACTGGATCGTCCAGTCGCCCCGGCAGCCGCAGATGCGGAAGAGGAAGTTCCGCAGGATCTTCTCCCCTTCCTCGGTATGCGCGACTTCCGGATGGAACTGCAAGGCGTAGAGGTGCCGCTCGGGATCGGCGATGGCCGCGGCGGGGGTGTGGTCGGTGTGCGCAAGCACCCGGAATCCGGCGGGAGGCTCTTTCACGGAATCGCCGTGGCTCATCCACGACGTGAAGCGCGGCTTGACGTCGTGGAACAAGCCGTCCGGCTCGTTCACGGTCAGCACGGTCCGGCCGTACTCGCGCGTCCCGCTGGCTTCCACGCGTCCACCGAGGAGCTTGGCGATGGCCTGCATCCCATAGCAGATCCCCAGCACGGGGATGCCCAACTCCAACTGCCGGCGATCCGGCAACGGGGCGTGAGGCTGGTAGACGCTGGCAGGCCCTCCGGAGAAGATCAGGCCTTTGGTGTGTAACGGGTCGAGCAGCTCAGGCCGCAGGGAGAGATCCTGGGGGGCCACGATGGCGCAGAAGACGCGCTGCTCGCGGATCCGCCTGGCGATAAGCTGCGTATACTGCGAGCCATAGTCGACAATGACGACCGCTTCATGCCGATCCATCATCCCACCACCTGCCTGCCAGCCCGAAGGGGCTTGCGAAAACATCGTCGTGTCAATCTCATGGGTGTTTTCGCGGCTCGCCGCTGGCGAGCCCAGGCAGGTGGTGGGATCACCCTCGAGCCGCCGCGCGAGCGGGTCTGGCGCGCGTGACCTTGGCGCTCACCGGCTGTTCGGCCGACTTCCGGGCCATGCCAACCCGCTGAACCTGCTGGAAGATCTTCCCTTCCGTCTGGATCGACGGCGCAATGATGATCTCCGTGAGCTGAAGCGCCTTGAGATCTTTGGCCCCGACGGTGCCCATGCAGGTCGTGATGGCGCCCATGAGGTTCTGGGACCCGTCATCGGTCACCGCCGGCCCGAAGAGGATTTGCTCAAGCGTCCCCGTCGTCCCCACGTAGATCCGCGTGCCGCGGGGGAGGCTGGCATGGGGATAGGCCATCCCCCAGTGGTAGCCCCGCCCTGGCGCCTCGTTCGCCTTCGCGAACGCCGAGCCCACCATCACGGCGTCCGAGCCGCACGCGAAGGCCTTGCAGATATCGCCGCCGTTGCGCATCCCGCCATCCGTGATGATCGGGACGTAGCGCCCCCGCTTCTTGTAGTAGAAGTCGCGCGCCGCGGCGCAGTCCACGGTCGCGGTCACCTGCGGCACCCCCACCCCCAGCACCCCGCGGGTCGTGCACGCCGCCCCCGGCCCCACCCCGACGAGCAGGGCGGCGGCGCCGGTCTCCATGAGCTCAAGGCTCTGGTCGTACGTGACGCAGTTGCCCACGATCACCGGGATCTTCATGGACCTGATGAACCGCGCAAAGTCGAGCGGCTGATAGATGGTGGCGAGATGGCGGGCGGTCGTCACGGTGGACTGCACCACGAACACATTCGCGCCGGCTTCCTGGGCGATGGCCCCGAAGCGCTCGGCATGCTGGGGAATGGTGCTGACCGCGCACGGGACCTTGGCCTGCGTGATTTCCTGGACCCGTTTGGCGATGAGGGGCTCCTGGATCGGCGCCCGGTAGAGCTGCTGGACGATGTTCGTGGTCTCCCCGAGGTCGCCCCGGACGATCTGCGCAATCGCCTCCGCCGGGTCCTCGTAGCGGGCCTGGACGCCGTCAAGGTTGAGGACCGCCAGGCCGCCCAGCTTGCCCATCGCGATGGCAAAGGTCACGTCCACGACCCCGTCCATCGCCGAGGCGACGATCGGCACGCGGAACTTCACCCCGCCGACCCCCCACGTGGTGTCCACCTCGGCGGGGTTGATCGTCGTCGTCCCCGGCACCAGGGCGATTTCGTCAAACCCGTAGCAGCGCCTTGCGCGCCGTCCAATCCCGATCCACTCAGCCATGCGTCACCTCAGTCGCCGGTTACAGAGGTCAGACGTCAGACAACAGAATGGCCCAAAAACGCGCAGACCACGCCCGCGGCGTGGTCTGTTGGTCAACGAATTGCATGTGACCCTCATAGACACCAACCATGCTCAATTGTAGCGGCCAACCCCCTCACTGTCAACATCGTGTGACCACCGGCCATCGGTGTCCGAAACGCAAACCCCCTCGCGGGTAGTGGCCGCAAGGGGGCTCCGCTCGACGACTGTGCCGTCGGGACTTATGTGACAACGGCCAGGATGTCGTCTTCGTTGAGGAAGACGTACTCCTTGTCGTCAACTTTGATCTCCGAGCCTGAATACTTGCCGAAGATGATCCGGTCGCCCGCCTTGACGGCTAGCGGCACGACCTTGCCGCTCTTCAAGGTCCGTCCGGATCCCACGGCGATCACCTTTCCCTCTTGGGGCTTCTCCTGCGCGGCGTCGGGCAGGTAGAGCCCTCCTTTGCTCTTCTCCGCCGATCCGAGCCGCTGGACAATCACGCGGTCCCCGATCGGCTTCAACTTCAAGGCGCTCGATGTCGCTGTTGCAGTAGCCATTGTGCTGGTCCTTTCACTGGTCACTGATCACTGGCCACTGGTTAATACATCCCTTCGCCACCGAACCCGCCCCCTCCCCCATGCCCTCCTCCTGCGGGGAGCTTCTCTTTCTCTTTCTCCGGCAGATCGGTGATGAGCGCTTCGGTGGTGATCAGCAGCCCGGCAATGCTGGCCGCGTTCTGGAGCGCGGTGCGGACCACCTTGGTCGGATCGATGATCCCCGCGGCGACCATGTCGGTGTACTCCAGCTTATCGGCGTCGAAGCCCACGTTGGTCTTCTCCTCCTTGATCCGCTGGACGATCACCGACCCTTCCTGACCCGCGTTGCCGGCGATCTGCCGAGCAGGCTCCTCGAGCGCCCGGCGCACGATCTCCACGCCGATCTGCTCATCCCCTGAGAGCTTCAGCTTCTCCAGCACGGAGAGGCAGCGGATCAGCGCCACGCCGCCACCAGGGACGATGCCCTCTTCACGGGCCGCTTTGGTCGCGTGGAGCGCATCTTCCACCCGGGCCTTCTTCTCTTTCATCTCGGTCTCGGTCGCCGCGCCCACGTTGATCTGCGCCACGCCTCCGGAGAGCTTGGCCAACCGCTCCTGCAGCTTCTCCTTGTCGTAGTCCGAGTCGGTGTCCTCGATCTGCTTCTTGATCTGGGCGATCCGCCCGTTGATCGCCGAGGTCTTCCCTCCCCCCTCGATGATCGTGGTGTTCTCCTTGTCGATCTTCACCCGCTTGGCCCGGCCCAGATCCTCGAGCTGGATGTTCTCCAGCTTGATGCCGAGGTCCTCGGTGATCGCCCGGCCGCCCGAGAGGATCGCGATGTCCTCGAGCATCGCCTTGCGCCGGTCCCCGTAGCCCGGGGCCTTCACCGCCGAGCAGTGGAGCGTGCCGCGGAGCTTGTTCACCACGAGGGTCGCCAGCGCCTCCCCCTCCACGTCCTCGGCGAGCAAGATGATCGGCCGCCCCGCCTTGGCCACCTTCTCCAGCAACGGCAGGAGGTCCTTCATCGCCGAGATCTTCTTCTCGAAGATCAGGAGGTACGGCTCATCGAGCACGCACTCCATGCGCTCGGCGTCGGTCACAAAGTAGGGGGAGAGGTAGCCCTGGTCGAACTGCATCCCTTCCACCAAGTCGAGGGTGGTCGCCATGCTCTTGGACTCTTCCACGGTGATCACCCCATCCTTGCCGACCTTCTCCATCGCATCGGCGATCTTCTCGCCGATCTCGCGGTCGTAGTTGGCGGCGACGGTCGCCACCTGCTCGATCTCCTTCTTGTCCTTCACCGTTTTCGACAGCCGCTTCAACTGCTCCGTGACTTCCTCCACCGCTCGTTCGATGCCGCGCTTCAACCCCATGGGGTTGGCGCCTGCCGTGACGTTCTTGAGCCCTTCACGGAAAATCGCCTCCGCCAGCACCGTCGCCGTCGTGGTGCCGTCCCCGGCGTTGTCGGACGTCTTCTCGGCGACTTCCTTCACGAGCTGGGCGCCCAGGTTCTCGTACGGGTCTTCCAGGTCGATCTCCTTGGCCACCGTCACCCCGTCCTTCGTGATGGTCGGTGAGCCGAACTTCTTCTCAAGGACCACGTTGCGGCCCTTCGGCCCCAGCGTCACTTTGACCGCCTCGGCCAACTGCCTGACCCCCTGGTACATCCGCCGGCGAGCATTCTCCTCAAACAGCAACTGCTTGGCCATCGTCTTACACCCTCCCTGTGTCTTGGCACGCCATGCTCAATGGACCACCGCGAGGACGTCTTCCTCCCGGAGAATGAGGTAGTCCTCGCCCTCCAGGGAGACCTCGGTCCCTGCATACTTCCCATATAACACGCGGTCGCCGTTCCTGACCTCAAGGGCCTTCACCGCCCCATCGTCAAGAAGGCGACCTGTCCCGACTGCAATGACTTTTCCTTCTTGCGGCTTCTCTTTTGCCGTATCAGGAACGACCAACCCGCTTTTGGTCGTTTCCTGGGGATCCAACGGCCTGATCACGATCCGATCGCCTAGCGGCTTCAACGCCATCCCAGCCCCCCCCTTTGGCAATGAGATATACTGAGTGCTAACTTTCGTGCCATCCTAGCATCCTGGCTGGACATTTCAAGGCCTAAAAACAGGTATTTTAGTCTCTTAATAGATATTTATCTTATCATATTAAAGTTATTCTAGTCAAATCTCATTATTTAAAAATCTCAAAAAGCTAGAGACGGGCAAGGCCTTCGAGGACCAGGTGGGGCCTCAGATGGTCAATCGTCTTGGCATGCCGAGCGATGAGCGCGCTGGCGCCCCCGGTGGCCACGACGGTCGCCCCTGGAACGTAGCGGCGCTTGAGCTGGTCCACCAAGCCGTCGCAGAGCGCCGCGCAGCCGTAGACAAGGCCCGCGCGGATACTATTGGCGGTGTCGCGTCCCAGGAGCTCCGGAGGCTCCCCTAACTCAACCTTCGGCAGCAGCGCCGTTCTGGTCGCCAACGCGTCCAGGGAGAGCTCAAGACCCGGCGCAATGAGGCCGCCGAGATATTCGCCCTGTTGCGTCACGACATCAATGGTGATGGCGGTCCCAAAGTCCGCCACGATGCAATCCCCGCCTCGTCCCCCCCGCCCCTTGCCCCTTGCCCCCCCGGCCCGCCTTTCACGACCGCCGGGGCGGGCCCGCCCCTTCCCAAACTCCTGCCACGCCGCGTAGGCGCCGACCAGCCGGTCTTGCCCGACCTGCTCCGGGTAGGTGTAGCGGTTGGTGAGGGGGACCTGGAGGTCCTGCCCCACGATCCGCAGGGGGACGGTGTGCAGCGACCGGAGGGCCTGGATGAGCACCGAGGACATGCGCGGAACCACGCTACAGAGCATGATCTGCCTGGCGCGCTTCAGGTGCAACCGGCGGGTGTTGGCAAGCGCCTTCAGTTGCAGCGTGATTTCATCCGGTGTCCGGTTGGACTGGGTCGCGATCGCAAAGTGCGACCGCAGGCGCCCCCGCTCGAACACCCCGAAGCTGGTCGTCGTGTTCCCGATATCGATGGCCAAGATCATTTCCTCATCCACCTCCTGGCGCCGTCAGGCGAGATAGCGACGGATCTCTTGCTCGAGGGTGGCGCGGAACGACTTAAGAATCGCCTGATGATCCTTGGGCAAGAACAGGCGCAGCTCACGGAACACCTCAGGTCCGGCGCCCTTGAGCCGGGCGAGCGCCTGGGCCAGCACCCCGCGGCCTTTCGGCGAGAGGAGCCCCTTACGCAAGATGAAATAGAGGTCGTAGAAATCCCTGGGTTTGCCGCGCGTGAGGAGCGCCTGCATCTTCTCTTCCACCAGGGTGGGCTGCGGCAGGTGCAGCAGCGTGTAGGCCGGGAGGACGTCGCTCGTGATGAGCGCGGTGGCTCCACTCAGGGGCCGGGCTTGGCGCAGCGAGACTTCAAGTTGGATCTCCACGTGATAGTCCAGGAAGCGGCTGTGGATGATGCCCAGGTAGCCGCCGCTCGTTGTCTTTGCTTCCTCGATCTCCAGGACGATGCCGGTTCGCTCGACCGCGCTCAGCGTCTCGGTGAGCAACTCCTCGATGGCCGAGGGCCGGACGCCGAACCCCGAGAAATCCAAATCCTCCGAGAAGCGAGGGCTCCCATAGATGATGCGCAGCGCGGTGCCGCCCTTGAAGAGGATCCGGTCGGCTGCCTTGTGCTGATACAGCGCCGAGAGCAGCAGGTGCTGGCAATATTCCCTGGCGACGTTGAGCGTCGTCGTCCTGGAGGAGGTGGCGAGCCTCCGGATCGTCTCGGCGTCAATCATCGCACGCGGCCGGCGAGCTGTTTGAGTGACGGCCGCTGGAACAGCCTGAGGTAGGCGTCCATGCGACGCCGGTTGAGGCCCCGCGCGTGGAGACGGTCAAGGAGGGTGGCGCGCTTCAAGTCCACGAGATAGAGGTAATCCAGCAGCGCTTTTTCCGGGGTCGCAATGAGGGCCGTTGCTCCTCCCACCGCGGCCGGTTCGTAGCCGGTGAACACCGAAGGTTTAAGGCGATGGTACTCGAAGGTGGTGCCGGCAGCCGTCAGGGTGCGGGTGGGGCGGGTCGTCGCTGACGTGACGGTGTACGCCGCCTCCGGGATGAAGTGGTAGTAGGCCAGGGCGTACTCAAACGAGATGTAGGAGGGCTCATAGAGCCGGTTCGCGATGGCAAACTCCGGCGGTGGGCGGTCGGCCAGACAGTAGAGGCCGTTGCGCAGCTTGAGGAGGGCTCCCTGCTTCGCGTAGCGGTGCACCAGAAACTGCGCGGCGACCGCGGACACCCCCAGCAGCCGCTGAAGCTCCAAGGGGCTGAACAGCCGCAGCGCGTGGTCTCTCAGGACACGCTCCACATTCATCCAGTTCATATTTTTAGCCATATTGCTAATACTATATATTAATAGCGTCTCGGCGTCAAGACGCTCCTCTTGTGCTAGCGGACAGCGTAGAGTGAATAGACCGTTTACCCCCACACCAACCCGTTGGTGGTGGGGGCACGGGTGTCAACCCGTGGTGAGGGGGGGGTTACTTGAAGCGCTCCTTCTTGCGGTAGACGTTCAGGCCGATCTTGACATCCGGCTCGCCGGGGACGTCCGTGTTGCCCTCGGTCGTCGCGATGATGACGCTCTTGCCCGACGCCGACGGCCCCAGCTCCTTCGCCAGATCCACCGTGATGACGAGCTTGCCATGCTCCACTTTCATCTCGACGTTTTTCATGGCCCCTCCTCCCTATCCTTTACGGGCAAGTTTCGCCACTTCCCGATACCGAAAGCAGTGTACCAGGTGATCGTTCACCAGGCCGGTGGCCTGCATGTGGGCGTAGATGATGGTGCTGCCGACGAAGGAAAAGCCGCGGGCTTTCAGGTCCTTGCTGAGCGCATCCGACTCGGTCGTGCGGGCAGGCAGTTGCTGCAATCGGCGCCAGGCGTTCCGCTTGGACTTGCCGTTGACGAAACGCCAGATGTAGCTGTTGAAGCTGCCGAAAGCTTCCTGCACCTTGAGAAAGGCCTGGGCGTTACAGATCGACGATTCGATTTTTAGCCGGTTGCGGATGATGCCGGGATCGGCGATCAGCCGTTTCAGGTCGCGCTTGCCGAACACCGCGACGACTTCCGGGTCAAAACCTTTGTACGCTTTGCGATAGCCTTCCCGCCGGTGGAGGATCGTCCGCCAGCTCAACCCCGCCTGGGCGCCTTCCAGGATCAAAAACTCAAACTGCTTCCGGTCGTCATGCACCGGCACGCCCCACTCCTCATCGTGGTAGCGCACCATGAGGACGTCCGCCCCCGGCCACTCACATGACTGACGTTTCTGCATGTCCCAGCAATTCCCTGCTAGATGACCAACCCTGAGGCACGACCCCATCGTCCGCTGAAGACGAACTCGCGCAGGGGCTTGCGCGTCCGCGACGAGAGGTCGCGCGCGCTCAGCTTCTCCGGCAACCGCTGGGGATCGCCGACGTAGCCGATCGCCAGTGCCGTCACCGCTTCATACCCCTCCGGGATTCCATAGAGCTCGCGAACCCGCTCCGGCTGAATCCTGATCATCAGCTCTTCTCTCCGTCTTATCGGTGAGGCGTTTCGATGCTCAGGAGCTCTGGGAGCTGCTGGACGAACGCCGAGCGGGGCAGTACCGTCGTGCAGCCGGCCTCGAGCGCCTGCGTCTTGAGGCCTTGCTGGACGTGCGAGCAGTAGCCGACCACCGGCACGTCGGGATGGGTCTTTCGCAGACTGCGAATCATCGCCAGCGGATCGCCGCCAGACAGGTTCAAATCGATGAGCACGCGGCTCCACCCCTGCCCCGACTGCAGGGCCGACTCAGCATCCGCGGCAATGGTGAGCGGAGTCCCAAGGTGCGCGGCCGCCGCCTCCATCTTCCCCCGGAAGAGCAAATCATCCACAATCGCAAGAATCATCGGGGGCTCGTCAGCCCACACCCGTTTTTCCAAGCCAGGAAATAATCTCCGCCGCATCCTGGATGAAAACCCCGATGCGCTCCAATTCTCTGACTCCTTGTCCATAGAGACTCGACACGGCATCCGTGACCAGGGCGATCTTGAAATCTCGTTCGCTGGCTTCATAGATGCTCGCGCGAGGGCAGTTGGGGAAATTACAGCCGCAGAACACCAGAGAATCGACGCGGCGCTCTCGGAGAAACGCTTCCAAGGGGGTGCGGTAGAACGCTCCCCACCGTGGCTTGTACATAATCACCTCATGGTCTCGGATGGGCTGCACATTCCCCCCAAGCAACAGCTCCGACTGGAGCCGGATAGATGGTGAGGGCTTCAACCCCGCAACCAATTCCGATCCCTCTGTCCCCGGCAGGACGATTTGCTTTCCTGAGCGAATCGCTGTCCGTCGGCAGAGGTCGACGTTTGACCCGTCCGGCAGATAAAGCCTGACGACGTGGATCACGGGTTTCTGGGCGCGTCGGAATGCCTGGACCAACTGCACCACGTTGGGAATCATCTGGGAGGCGCCCGGCATTTCTGCCGGCGCTCCCGGCAGAACGAAATCATTTTGGACATCAACCGTGACGAGCGCAATGGAACTCCGGTTGAGCTTCGTGTCCGTGTCCATGCTGGTCATCGGCATGTCTCAGTGGACCACTGCCCGGCCGTTCGTCAGTGACGAGAGACCTTGAGCTGCCTGCGCTTCGCAATCCAGCGAGGGATGGGCAATCCGAGGCGCCGCCATGGCGCGCCGGGATTCACGTCATCCACGAAGGCGATCATCGCAGAGAGCCAATCCAATTTTTGATCGGGGGTCAGCCGGCTGAATTGCTTGAACAGAAATTGCCGTGATTCCTCGTAGGACCCGAGGGGATAGCGCTTCATGGAATCCTCCCGATCAGGCGCAAGTCCTGCACGTCCTGAAGGTCTTGCGGG